>Ga0210057_1008737_pt1 | contig 11893 bp, 11 predicted proteins | sample CryGeyCG2114_010_2_FD_183968 | JGI IMG/M metagenome (GOLD analysis project Ga0210057, IMG submission 183968) | Groundwater microbial communities from aquifer - Crystal Geyser CG10_big_fil_rev_8/21/14_0.10 (SPAdes) (version 2) | ecosystem: Environmental > Aquatic > Deep subsurface > Groundwater ...
TACAAAACCTTCCTTTCGCCAGGGCCAATCACGAAATTTATCCCTGGTTAATGCCCTTGGCTTTTGAGAGTTTCGATTTCTCAGAATTTGATCTAGTGATTTCGGTCACCAGCGCCGAAGCCAAGGGGATTATGACCAAACCCTCTACACGGCACATTTGCTGCTGTTTGACGCCAACCCGCTATCTTTGGAGCGGCTACGAAGATTATTTCCAGAATCGGTTTTCCCGGACTTTGAGCCGGCCGGTCGTTTCTTATTTACGTCATTGGGATTTGGTTGCCTCACAGCGCCCCGATGTCTATATCGCTATCTCGGAGAATGTCCAAAAGAGAATCAAGAAATATTACCATCGGGATTCAACGATAATCTATCCTCCAGTAGAGACAAACAAGTGGCAGATGGCAAGTGGGGAATGGCAAGGCGAAAAATACTTTTTAGTCGTTTCCAGACTGGTTGCTTATAAGAAAGTTGATGTTGCTGTCAAGGCTTTTAACCAATTGGGTCTGCCGCTAAAGATTATCGGTGTTGGCCGGGAGATGGGCCGTTTAAAAAAGATGGCGGGACCAAAGATTGAGTTTTTGGGCCAGTTGACAGACTCAGAACTTTTAAGTTATTATCAAAATTGTCAGGCGGTCATTTTTCCGCCGGAAGAAGATTTCGGCTTGGTGCCCTTGGAGGCGCAAAGTTGCGGCAGACCGGTCATCGCTTTTGGAGCCGGTGGGGCTCTGGAAACAATTATTGAAGGGAAAACCGGCCTGTTTTTTAACCGGCAAACGCCGGAGGCGCTGGCAGAGGCAGTCGAAAAATTTAAAAGCTTAAAGGGTTTAAAAAGCTTAAGGCCGGAAGATTGTCGGCAAAACGCCAAAAGATTTAGCAAGGATGTTTTTGAAGAGAAAATAAGAGAATTCGTAGAAAAAGAATGGAAAAAGCGCCAGAAAATTTCTATATCGTAATTCCAGTAGGGGGAACGGGAACGCGCTTGTGGCCGAGGTCCAGGCAGGCTGTTCCCAAGCAATTTATTAACTTTTTTGGTAAAAGGACCGTTATTCAGGAAGCTATTTTAAGACTAAATGATTTTATCCCCCGGGAAAGAATTTTTGTTATCGCCCACGATCGCTATAAACAGATTTTTTTAGGACAAGTGCCTGGGTTTTTACCTCAAAACTATATTTCTGAACCAGAGAAAAGGGGAACAAGCGCTGCCTTTGCTTTATCGGCCATGCGTATCAGAAGCCAAAATCCCCAGGGCATCATTCATTGGTTAGTTTGTGATGATTACATTCAAGATATTCCCCGTTTTAGACGCATGATGAAAGTAGCCGCGGAAGTGGCCGATCGGGAAAAGGCCATGGTGGTCTATGGGGTGAGGTCAACTTACCCGGCGACGGGTTTGGGTTATATCCAGACCAATGGCCTTTTAGAAAAAGAGGAAGAAATTTCAATTTTTAAAGTGAAGGGTTTTGTGGAAAAGCCGGACGAAGCCACCGCCAAGAAGTTTTTAGCGGCCGGCAATTATTACTGGCATGGTTCTGGTTTTACGGCGCCGTTAGTAACTGTTTTTGACGAAATGAAGCGGAAATGGCCAGTCGGATTTGGGCTTGTGGAAAAAATCGATCAACTTTCAAAGTTACCCGCAGATCTAGAAGAGGGGAAGATTGCTCAGATTTATCATCAATTTGAAGATTCGCCGATCGAATATTCAATTCTTGAAAAAGCCGACCGGACGTTTATGGCGATGATGGAAGATAGTTGGCGCGATATTGGCAGTTGGCAGGTAATTTACGATGTTTCCCCGAAGGACCAGGACGGTAACGTCGTGATGAAATATGGCCAAAAGGGCGAATTCATCGGCCTGGAAGCTAAAAATAATTTGATCGAGTTTAACGATCAATTAGTTGCTGTAGCCGGTGTTGAAGGTTTAATTATTATTGCTATGGATGATGCCATTTTGATTTGTAAAAAAGATAAAGCTCAAGATGTTAAAAAATTAGTCGAACTCCTGAAAACGCAAGGCAAAACAAGTTATCTTTAAATCATGTTTTACGATATTACGAAACGGATTTTGGATATTTTGATGGCCACGTTGCTGCTGATTATTTTTGCCCCGGTTTTTATTTTGGCCCCGATTCTAATTAGGTTGGATTCGCCCGGTCCGGTTTTCGCCAAAATTCCGCCGCGGGTGGGCAAAAACGGTAAACCATTCCGCATGTTTAAATTCCGCTCTATGGTGGCCAACGCTCACGAACTGTTAACCACCGATCCCAAATTTAAAAAACTTTACGAAGAATATAAGAAAAATAGTTATAAATTAAAAAAAGACCCACGCATAACCAAGGTGGGCGCTTTTTTAAGACGCTTTTCTTTGGACGAGCTTTCCCAGGTTTTCAATGTTTTGCGGGGAGAGATGAGTATCGTTGGCCCTCGGGCTTACTATGCTTGCGACCCAGACGAACTGGGCGAGCAGCAAAAAGTTCATCCGGAAACCAAGCAATATGTGGAAGAACTTTTAAGGGTCAAGCCGGGTATTACCGGCCACTGGCAGGTTTCCGGCCGCAGCGACGTTAATTTTGATAAACGGGTGCGCATGGACGCGGAATACGCTAGACAAAGATCGATTCTTCAGGATATAATGATTATGTTAAAAACGCCCTGGGCGATGGTTACCGGTAAAGGAGCTTTGTGATGGCAGATGCTTTAGAAAAACAGGTTAAGTTAGAGGGAGAAGCGATGGCGGATCTGGCCAAGCCGCCCAGGAAATTGAGACTCAATTTCAAAAAATTAGGCATTTTGGGTTTGGTTTTGGTTGTCCTGGTGGGACTAGGGGTAGTTTTTGGTTTGTTACCGGCGTTGGCGCTTAAAGCGGACATTATGGCCTTAAGCCAAGAAGCGCAGGGCATTCCCGAGGGCATCCAAAACCAAAATCTAAACCAATCGATCGAGAAGTTGGCCACTACTAAAAAATTTTTAGACCAATTAACTGCCGACTATCGGAAACTGTCTTGGTTAAAAGTTGTCCCCGTTGCCAGAAGTTATTATCGGGACGGCGAAAGAGTTACCAATGGCGGCCGCTATCTTTTGGAAGCGGGCGAAGTGGCGATTGAGGCGTTAAGACCATATTCCGATTTGTTGGGCTTTGGCAAGGAGAACGAGGTTAATAAGCCCCAGGGCATGACCACGGAACAGCGGTTGATGTTGGCCTTGGACACGCTGGACAAATTGGGCCCAAGCTTGGATCAAGTGGGCGCAAAGCTGGCCTTGGCCAGTCAGGAAACCAGCCAAATTAACCCCAATCGCTATCCGGAAACCCTTTTTGGCAAAAAGATCAGGGGCAACATCGCCGATTTGGTGAAAATGATTGACAGCACCGCCAAAATTGCCGGCGAAGTCAAGCCGATTGTCTCCTATCTTAAGCCGCTTTTGGGTTTTCCCGGCGAGAAAAAATATTTATTGCTCTTCCAAAACGACGCCGAGCTGCGGCCGACCGGCGGCTTTTTAACTGCCTACGCCATTTTGTCGGTTAACAAGGGTAATTTCAAACCATTAGGCTCGTCGGATATCTACAGCTTAGACGCCAAATTCGGTAACCGCCTGCCGGCGCCCCAGCCGATCAAAGACTATCATAAAAATGTCTATAACTGGCATTTACGCGACATGAATTTGTCGCCGGACTTCAAGGTCTCCATGGATACGTTTTGGGCGAATTACCAAAAAGTCGGGTCTTCGGATATTCAGGGGATTATTGCCATTGATACCAATGTTTTGGTTGATTTGCTGCGGGTGTTGGGGCCGGTGGGTGTGGCTGACTGGGGTACTTTTTCCGCCGAAAACGACAAACGCTGTAATTGTCCGCAGGTTTTTTACGAGCTGGAGCGGTTAGCCGACCAGCCGGTGGGTACCCTTAAGGCCGAAAGAAAAGCGATGATCGGGCCCTTAATGCACTCGATTTTACTCAACGTCATGCAGTCGCCCCGCAAAAGGTGGCCGGAATTTTTTAACCTGGTTTTCTCTGAAGTCCAAGAAAAACATCTCCTGTTTTACTTCCTGGATCCGGATATCCAAAAAGCGGTGGAGGCGTTAAACGCCGCCGGCCGGATTAAAGAGACTGAGGCCGACTATTTGCATGTTAACGATTGTAATTTCGCCGGCGCCAAATCCAACATGTTCATTAAAGAAGCTTTTACGCAAGACATCGCGGTGGGCGGCGATGGCACCGTGACCAAAACCTTGATCATTGATTACAAAAATCCCGAACCTGCTTCCAACTGTAACCTGGAAGCCGGCGAACTGTGCCTGAACGCTTTATACCGTGATTGGGTGCGTATTTATGTACCCAAGGGCAGTCAGCTGATTGAAGCCACCGGTTCGGAAATTGAAGTCAAAACCTACGAAGATTTAGACAAGACGGTCTTTGAGGCTTTCTACGGCGATACCTCGCCTCTACGGCCACAAGGGAAGGCCCAGCTGACCTTCAAATACCAACTGCCTTTCAAAGCCGTCAAGGGCCAACCCTACAAGATGCTGATCCAAAAACAGCCGGGGACTTACGGCTACGAAAACATCGTCAAATTTGACGGCCGGTCGGAGGTTTTTGACCTGACGATGGATAAGCAGTTGATTTTATAGCGTGTCCCTACACTCCTTCAAAACCGAAGGCATTGTCCTTAAACGCAGCAATTTTGGTGAAGCCGACAAAATTTTGACGATTTACACCAAAAATTACGGCAAAATCAGGGTGATGGCCAAAGGTGTGAGAAGGATGACCAGCCGCAAGGCCGGCGCTTTGGAACTTTTTAATCACAGCGCTCTGTTTTTGGCCAAGGGCAAAAATCTGGATATTATTTGCGAGGTTCAGACTATTAATGCTTACCGGCGGTGGCGGAAAGACTTATTGGCAATTGGTCTGGCCTATTATTTGTGCGAGCTGGTAGACAAATTAACGCCGGACGAACAGGAGAACCAACCGGTTTTTGACCTTTTGCAGAATTATTTGGCCCAAATCGGGATTTTGCGGCCCCCAACGCTGGTGCGCGACTTTGAGGAAAAGCTGCTGGGAGAACTGGGCTTCGGCGTACCCGAAGAATTCAAAAAGCAACCGGGCAGTCTTAAATCTTATATCGAAAGTATCATCGAAAAAGAGATCAATACTCCCAAGATTCTCAAGCAGCTTTGCGGGTGATTTTGACCATTACCGAGCTGGTTTTGGGCTGAGGAGAGAAAGCGGCTTTGGCCACCTCGCTGATAATTCTGGTCTTATAATGGGCACTAAAAATAGGGTGAGTGATTAAATTCTGGCTGAATTTTTGCGGCAAAACTAAAACCAGCGACCGGAAATGAACGTTAGTCAGCTTATGCATTAACGGCTCGCATAGGCTATAGGGCAGACTGGCGACCAATTTATCGAATTTTACTTTCGTTTCCAGGGCATTGGCATAAATAACTTTAACGTGGCGGGGTAAGGCCATCAGCAGCGGCTTGAATTGCGGATCGATTTCTACGGCGATGACTTCTTTGGCCTTTTTGGCTAGCTCCCGGGTGATAATACCCAAGCCTGGCCCGATTTCCCAAACCCGCTCATCCGCTTTAATATTGGCCACCTTGATCATTGCCGCGACCACCTGTTTATCGACCAGAAAAAATTGATCCTTCAGGGGATCAGGCGTAATTTTGTATTTGGCCAAAAGCTGATGAACATCCAATTCCATTTCGCCTAATATTAACATTTGTGGTAAACTAAATTCATGGAGACGCTGGAAAAAATCGTCAGTTTGTGTAAAAGACGAGGCTTTATTTATCCCGGCTCGGAAATCTACGGCGGTTTAGCCGGAACGTGGGATTACGGGCCGGTGGGGGTGCTTTTGAAAAACAACATCAAAAATCAATGGTGGAAAGAGATGGTGCAATTAAGAAACGATATCGTTGGTTTGGATGCCGATATTTTGATGAACCCCCGCGCCTGGGAGGCTTCCGGCCACGTGGAGGCCTTTACTGATCCGTTGGTGGAATGTAAAATTTGCCACCAGCGATTTCGAGCCGATAAGGCTGAGGAAATCGAAGCCCACGAAAAATCTCATGGCCAAGACAAGGTCGAGTGGACCGAGCCGAAAAAATTCAATCTTTTGGTTAAGGCTTATTTGGGGGTGGTAGAAGGCGAGCAGCTGGAAGTTTATCTACGGGGAGAAATTACCAACGGGGTTCAGGTCAATTTTAAAAACGTGGTTGATTCTACCCGCATTAAAATGCCTTTCGGCATTGCGCAAATGGGCAAAGCTTTCCGCAATGAAATCACGCCGGGTAACTTTACTTTCCGCTCCAAGGAATTTGAACAAATGGAAGTCCAATATTTTATTAAGCCCGACGAGACTGAAGGCAAGAAATGGTTTGAGTACTGGAAGCAGAATCGGATGGACTGGTATGTAAAAATGGGGATGAGGAAGGAAAAGCTGCGCTTCCGGGACCACGAAGACCAAGAACGGGCCCACTACGCCCGGATGGCCACCGATATTCAATACGAAGCGCCGTGGGGTTGGGATGAGTTTATGGGTATTCATCACCGCGGCGATTGGGATCAGCGCCGGCACCAGGAATTTTCCGGCCAAAATCTAAAATATCAGGACCCGGAGACGCACGAAGAATATACCCCTTGGGACATTGAAACCTCGGCCGGAGTGGATCGGTCAATGCTCTTTTTCCTCATTGACGCCTACACCGAGGAAGAAAAGAGAACGGTTTTGAAACTACACCCGTTGCTGGCCCCTTATAAAGTCGCTGTGTTTCCACTTTTGGCCAATAAGCCGGAGCTGGTGGCCCAGGCCAAGGCAATTTATGATGATTTGAAAAATAATTTTATGACGGCCTGGGACGCCAGGGGCAATATCGGCAAACGCTATTACGCCCAGGACGAAATCGGCACGCCCTGGTGCGTGACGGTTGATTTCCAGACCCTGGAAGATAAAACGATCACGGTCCGCGACCGGGATACGGCCAAACAAGAACGTTTGCCGATTGACAAGCTGAAAGATTATTTTGATAATAAACTAAGCTTATGAACAAAAAGATTGCCGTTATCGCTCTTATCCTCGCCGGCATTTTGATTTTAGTGGGCGGTGGTCTTTGGCTGACCAAGGGCAAGGGGGGCGCCGGCAAGGCGACACCTACCCCCACGCCGGAAAAAATTATCAGCGAAGTGCCCTTGGCGGAAAGGCCGCATGTCAGCCTGACGCCGCGGGCCGACGGCCGGGAATTAACCTTAAAGATTACCAACATTAAAAACGCGACTTCGTTGGAATACGAATTGGCTTATCTGTCCAATGATTTGTCCCGCGGGGTGATTGGCTCGGTTGATTTAAAAGGCGAAACGAGCTTGACTCGCCCGCTGCTGTTGGGCAGCTGCTCCAAAAATACCTGTAAATATGACGAAAATGTCACTGAGGGCAATTTGGTCTTGCGTTTCCGCGGCCCGGCCGGAGTGGAAAAATTTACCAGCGATTTTCATTTGCAAAAAGGCGGAGCCGAGCTGAGCTCGGTGGACGGCTATTTTAAAGCGGCCGCGAAACTGCCGGCCGGCACGTATTTTGTAACCATGTCCACCATTGGTTTGCCGAGCCCGATTGAGGGTACGGTTTTGGGCCAGCCTTACGGTATTTTTACTTCCGGCAGTCAAACCCTGAAGCCTACCGCAGCCGCCGCTCTCACGCCTGACGGCAAAACCGGCGGTTTTACGGTGATGTTTTGGGACGGCAAAACCTGGCTTCAGAAAACCACCAACCTCATCGGCATTTTCGTGGCGGTAGCGGTGTAGCAAATTAGCCCTGCACAGGAGCTCGTGACTATAAAATAGCATTATCTGCCGTTTAGTTTGTTTGCTAAAGCAACGCTTTCTTTTACAAGGGATTCATACTCCTTTATTGAATCCTCTTCTTGTTTGGTCAACCACTTATTTGAGTCCATTTTGGCCAAAACGTTTGAAACTATAGTTCTTTCTCTGTAAAGTAGGTCTAATAGTTTTTTAAGATCTTCTTGGTTTATATTTTTCCATCCGACAGTTTTTTCCCAACTTGGGATAACAGAATTGAGGCTGCTAACAGCATTTCTCCAACTTTCTATATCCTCCTTTTTATAATTTGGAGGCACATATCCGGCAAAATGTTGAACTAATACCTGCGCGGGACACCCATTAAGCGTGCCCTCGACCTCAGAAATACCAATTTCTTGATAATCATTATTAAGCAAGAACCTCTTTGTTTCAGGAAATTCAAATTGGTTTTCAATGAGTTCTTCGGCCTCGTAGTAGCCCAATTGTGGGGCTTCTCCATAAACAATATTGGAGTACCCAGCGTCCGCCATGGCTCGGGTCATTGTGTGACCACTTCTGGTAGCCTCAAAGGAAAAGTCATCGTATTTTAATATTACTTCACCCCGCTTAAATGCGGAGTTTTCTAGCTTTGGTTGATACTTCAGGAGTTTCACCTTTGCTTCTTTTCGTTTTTCATTAAGCAAATCAACATATTTCTGTTTGTCAAGCTTAATTTTGGACGATTCTTCGAAATCTTTTGATGTATCTCTCCAAAATTTATCTAAACCTCCTTTCTGACTTTTGAATGGTAAAACATGATCGATGTCTTTAATATCGATAAAACCAATTTCTCTTGAATCTCCACTCCCTTTCCTATTATCTCCCATAACAAAGACAGAATTTTCAGGAATAATAACCTTTTTACATTCGCTTAAATAAGCCTCTCCAAAAGTTGAGCGTGCTTTTGCCGTGTAGGGTTCTTTCAGCGGTTGATCGTTCAGATAAACGATTCCATTTTTGATTTCAATACTATCCCCCGGGAGACCTATTATTCTTTTTACCCATCCAGATGGACTACCATATAGTTTCTGTGACAATTCTTTAGTTTTTTCATTTATAAAAACTACAATATCACCACTTGAAATTTGATAACCAAACAATCTTTTTTCACCTATCACTAACCCATTTGGATAAGCGAGCATTCCCGGAGCCCCCACAATTTCTTTCGCTAGCTCTTGTGGAGTCTTGCCTTGCCCTTTGGGAAAAGTTGGGTACATAGAACCCGTTCCGGCTATTGTTATTGGTTCTTGGCTGTACCCCAATTCCGCTTTAATTAATTTTCCAATTAACACATATCCGCCAATCCATATTGGTAAAATTATTAGCAAGAAACCAATAACAGTTATTAGGCGGCCAATTCTTGCTTTTACGCCCCTCGGTTTTAAGAGATAAAATTTAAGGCCATTTCTTTTTACGTTCACAAGCAAATCGCTAAAACCGCTCACATTATCTAGAATAAAAAGAGGGAGAAAGGCTAGGACAAGAAATAACTTAAATATAAAACCCAAAAGCCCCCTAAAAGATCTTTCGAACTTTAATATTTTCTTTTCCAGCAAATTGTTTATTATAACTGACAAAATTAATACCCCGAACGCAAAACCCCCCAAACCAATAAGAGAAATGAAAAGCGTTGTAAAAAGACTGGAATTTCCAATTCCCGTTTCTTGGATAGTATCAGAGAATGCTTTAGTTGAAATGGCGATTAAGATAATAACCGCGACCATACAGGAAATCCAAATAATCGCAGACGCACGAGTCAACCAAGGTAGAAGCTTATTCTTGCCCACGCTTAAATTATACCTTTAAATACGGCAAAAACTACCCCTTTGTATTTATAAACCATTTCTGTTTTATCATAGCCTATCTTTTGGCTTTGCCTGGCCATACCGTCTGCCCATACGACTGGTGGGGTAGAGGTAAAGATTGCTTCGTTAGAAAGCCCCAACTTTAGCTTCTAAGTTGCCTCTCAAAACTCCCCCTTGACAAGTGTTTCAAAGTGTTTCAAAATGGATGAAATAGGAACAAAAAGGAGTAAATGGGAGGCAAAATGTTTCTGGGCACTTTTGAAACCAAATTAATCGGCAAAAATCGTCTGGTGATGCCCGCCAAATTAAAAAGGGAAATTGGCAGCGAGCGTTTAGTGCTCACAATTGGCTTTGAGCAGTGTATTTTCGGTTTCCGGGAAAACGATTGGGCGCAGGCGGTGGCGCCGGAGCTTTCCCGGCCGTTCTTTTCCGATGAAAAAGGCCGTGATCTGCGCCGGAAAATTGGTGCCAACGCCCTGGTAGTGGATTTGGATTCTCAGGGTCGTTTTGTGATGCCGGAAAGCATGGCCGTTTTTGCGGGGATTGCCACTGGTGGGGTCACGTTAATCGGCGCCGGCGACCATTTCGAAATTTGGCAAACCGAACGTTGGGAGACATATCGGCAAAAAATGGGATGAGCGATTTTCACACGCCCGTTCTTTTACAAGAAGTTGTTGACAATTTAAAAATTAAACGAGGCGGTCAATATATTGACGCTACCGTTGGCGGTGGCGGCCATGCCGCCGCTATTTTAAAACTAGGGGGAAAATTACTCGGTATTGATTGTGACCCTGAGGCAATTAAGGCTGCCAGGAAGAGTTTAGCTTCAGCCTGCCCAACTACTTTCTGGCGCCTTGCCCGGGGTAATTTTAAGAATCTGGAGCAGATTGCCGCCGCCAACGGCTTTAGTCAAGTCGACGGTATCCTGCTTGATTTGGGAGTTTCCAGCCATCAGCTGGAGACGGCGGAGCGGGGGTTTTCCTTTAACCTGAATGGCCCGTTGGATATGCGCATGGATCCGGAGCTGGCAGTCACCGCCGCCGACCTGGTTAACGGTTTAAATAAGGGTGAGCTGACAGCGCTTTTTAAAAAATTTAGCGATGAGCCGAGAGCCGGCTTGATCGCCGAGGCCATTGTCAAAGCTCGGCGCCAAGCGCCGATAAAAACCGGGGCGCAGCTGGCAAGCGTTGTGGGTGTTAGACAAGGTAACAGGCATCCGGCGACCAGGGTTTTCCAGGCCCTGAGAATGGCGGTTAACGACGAACTTAACAATTTAAATCAAGTTTTGCCCCAGGCAGTCAGTCTGTTACGGCCGGGCGGACGACTAGCCGTGATTAGTTTTCACTCGGGCGAAGACCGCCTGGTTAAAAATTTTTTAAAAGACCAAAAAATAGCAGGTAACTTAATGATGATTAATAAAAAACCGTTAATGGCGACGCCGGCAGAAACGGCGGCCAATCCCAGAAGCCGCAGCGCCAAGTTAAGAGTCGGAGAAAAGTTATGAAAGCAAAAATATCCGTCCTCATTTTTACGGTCGTTTTTCTCCTCAGTATGGTGCAATTAGTGATTGCTCACAATTTGGCCACTTCCGGAGAAGAAGTCCGCTTGCTGGAAACGCAGATAAGTCTATTGGAGAAGGAAAACAATAAACTCTCGGCGGAGATTAACCAGATGGCTTCACTGGCCCGGATTGCCGGCGAGGCGGAAAAACTGGGCCTAACTAAGGCGACTCATGTTTTACGCCTGACTCCGGAAATTCCGGTGGCCATGAACCGCTAGAATAATGAAGTCCAATAGCAGAATAAATTTCCTCCTGATCGATTTTTTTTTGATTGGTTTTTTACTGCTGGCCCGGCTTTTTTGGTGGCAAGTGGTGGTTTCGGAAAAATTAATCGCCGCCGCGGAAAGTCAACACTGGACCTCTTTCGAGGTTCCGGCTCAACGGGGCAAGATTTTGGCCAGCGATGGTTTTCCGTTGGCAACTAATAAAGAAAGCTTCTTGGTTTTTGCCTCGCTGCCGGACTTGGAAGAGAAAGCCGAGCAAGTCGCCCAAAAGCTGGCACCGGTTTTGGAACCGGATGATCCGGCGACCATGTCTGGTTTAATTACCGAAAGGCTGGGCCGCCGGGATTTGGTTTGGGTGCCCTTGAAACATAAAATTTCTGCCCAAATTAAGGAGGCGGTTGAAAGCTTAAAAATAAAAGGGCTAGGTTTTGAAGAAGAATCACGGCGGGAT
>Ga0210057_1008738_pt1 | contig 11891 bp, 6 predicted proteins | sample CryGeyCG2114_010_2_FD_183968 | JGI IMG/M metagenome (GOLD analysis project Ga0210057, IMG submission 183968) | Groundwater microbial communities from aquifer - Crystal Geyser CG10_big_fil_rev_8/21/14_0.10 (SPAdes) (version 2) | ecosystem: Environmental > Aquatic > Deep subsurface > Groundwater ...
TCGCCAAAAAGGAGGAAGAAATCCTCCGGTTTTGGCAAGAAAATAAAATTTTTGAAAAGACAGAGGAGAAGCTCTCAACGGAAGAGTTTGTCTTTTATGACGGCCCGCCGTTTGCCACCGGTTTGCCTCACTACGGTCACATCCTTGCCGGCACGATTAAAGACGCCATCCCGCGTTACCAAACGATGAAGGGTAAGCGAGTCAAGCGTCGCTGGGGCTGGGACTGCCACGGCTTGCCGCTTGAAAACATTATTGAAGAGGAGTTGGGCCTTAAAACCAAAAAAGATATTTTGGATTTGGGTATCGACAAGTTTAACGCCGCCGCCAAAAAAGCGGTCTTGCGTTACACTGATGACTGGAAATGGATTGTCCCGCGCTTGGGTCGTTTTGTCGACATGGACAATGACTACAAAACGATGGACGCCTCTTATACCGAGAGCGTGTGGTGGATTTTCAAAACATTATATGACAAAGATTTAATTTACGAGGGTTATAAATCAATGCACATTTGCCCGCGGTGCGAGACGACCTTGTCTAATTTTGAGGTCAATCAGGGTTATAAAGATGTTAAAGACTTGGCGGTGACGGTGGAATTTGGGTTGATAGGCGACCCTTCGATAAACTCAGGGCAAGCCCCAACTTATCTTCTGGCTTGGACCACCACGCCGTGGACTCTGCCGGGCAATGTGGCCTTGGCCGTTAATCCGGCGATTGATTATGTCACTGTTACCGGTGATGAATCCGGCAATGTTTATATTGTGGCCAAAGAGAGAGTGGAAGCAATCTTTGGTAGTAATTTTAAAATTATTGATGAACTGAAAGGTCAAGATTTGGTGGGTAAAAAGTATCGGCCGGTGTTTGATTATTACGCGAGCGATTCGGAGTTAAAAAATCGCGATCGTGGTTGGCAAGTTTATGGGGCCGATTTTGTGACCACCGAGGAGGGGACGGGGATAGTCCATATTGCCCCGGCCTTTGGCGAAGATGATCTCAAGCTCGGGCAAGAGAAAGAGTTGCCGTTTATTCAACACGTGGGAATGGACGGGCGCTTTAAGTCGGAGGTGAAAGATTGGGCCGGACGATTAGTTAAACCAAAAGATAAGCCGGAGGAAACGGATGTGGAAATCATCAAATATTTGGCCGGCAAAAATTTACTCTTTGCCAAAGAGAAAGTGACCCACTCTTATCCGCACTGCTGGCGGTGTGAGACTCCGCTCCTCAATTACGCCGCCAGCTCGTGGTTTGTTAAAGTCTCGGCCATCCGTAATCAATTGGTGGCGGCTAATCAAAATATCGGCTGGACGCCGGCGCATATTAAAGAGGGCCGCTTTGGCCGGTGGCTCGAGGGCGCTCGCGACTGGGCCATCAGTCGCTCGCGCTTTTGGGGCGCGCCGCTCCCCGTGTGGCGTTGCCCGGACTGTGGCGCGCTTAAAGTAATCGGCACGCTTCCCGAACTGGCCAAGCAATTACCTAAGGCCAAAAATCGTTACCTCGCGCTTCGCCATGGCGAGGCCGAGAGCAATGTCGCCAATCGGGTTAGCTCGCAAGTAGACAATCAAGACAATCTGACTGACATTGGCCGGCAAAAGTCGGCCGAGGTCGGCCAAGAGTTAAAGAAGGAAGGCGTTGATTTAATTATCTCTTCCGACTTTCTGCGGACTAAGGCCACCGCCGAAATTATCGCTGATGAGCTGGGTTTTAGCCCAGGCCAGATAATTTTTGACCCGCGTTTGCGCGAGATTGACGCCGGCGAGTACGAGGGTGGTGACTGGAATCAGTACCACGATTTCTTCCGTCATCACAAGCACGAGCTGGATAAAAAAATACCCAACGGCGAGAGTTTGCTTGATGTTCGCGCCCGAGTGATGAATTTGTTGTTTGAATTGGAGCGCGAGCATGCCGGTAAAACTATTCTCTTGGTTAGTCATGGTTTGCCCGTCTTTTCCCTCTTGGCCGGCGCCAAAGGGGTGCCTGACGACAAATTAGGCGAGCTTAAGGAGGGCGCCGGCGACATTAAGCGGTCCCAAATTTACGAAGTGGAATTTAATTTATTGCCCCGCGATGAGCGCTATTCGGTTGACCTCCATCGGCCGTTTATTGATGAGCTTAAACTCAAGTGCGCCTGCGGTGGCGAAATGGCCCTGGTGCCGGAAGTATTTGATTGCTGGTTTGAGTCTGGCGCCATGCCCTATGGCCAAGTTGGTTACCACGGAGAACCGTTGCCGGAGTTTAACCCGGTTTCGGGCGAGGGTTACCCGGCCGAGTTTATTGCCGAGGGTTTGGACCAAACGCGCGGTTGGTTCTACTCGCTCTTGGTGCTCGGAGTGGCGCTTTTTAATCGCGCGCCTTACAACAATGTGATTGCTAACGGTTTAGTGCTGGCCGAGGATGGCCAAAAGATGAGTAAACGCTTGCGCAATTATCCCGACCCGCTTGAGGTGGTTGATCACTATGGCGCCGACGCTTTGCGCTTTTATCTCCTCTCCGCGCCGGTCGTCCGAGCCGAGGATCTCAACTTTAGTGAGACGGGAGTGGCCGAGGTTAGCCGGCAAGTAATTGCCCGGCTCTTAAATGTTGTTCAGTTTTATAATACTTATACCAATGAGGCCGACTTGGGCGAGGCGCGACCGGTGGCCACCAATCATGTTTTGGATGAATGGATTTTGGCTCGTTTGTATCAAACCATCGAGCAAACCGGCCGAGCGCTTGACGGTTATGAGCTTGACCGAGCGGCCCGGCCAATCGCCGAGCTGATTGACGACCTCTCCAATTGGTATCTTAGGCGGAGTCGCGATCGTTTCCATAGCGATGACAAGCGCGACCGGGAGAGCGTGATTGCCACTACTCGGCTGGTCTTGCGCGAGACGGCCAAACTGGTTGCCCCCTTCTTGCCGTTTACGGCCGAGCGAGTGTGGCAAACGCTCTTGATTCCCGGCGATGCCGAGAGCGTGCACTTGGCCGATTGGCCGACCGTGGGCGAAGTGAAAGAGGAGGTGATTAATTATATGAATCAGGCTCGCCATTTGGTTGAGCTGTTGCTCGCCGAGCGGAGCGAATCCGGGATTAAGGTTCGCCAACCGCTCTCGCGGGCAATTGTTAAGAGCGAGTTGTCTGAAGAGTATTTGGCGATTGTTAGGGACGAGGTCAATGTTAAGAAGATTGAGATTGACCCGTCGCAGTTTACCGAAGTGGCGCTTGATACCGAGATTACGCCGGCGCTTCGCGCCGAAGGCCAAGCTCGCGAGCTTATCCGTCAGCTCCAAGAAGCGCGCAAACAGCAGAGCCTTAAGCCGGGTGACTTGGCTGAGGCCACCGTTTTCGCGCCAGCCGAGTTGGCAACCGTCGTTAAAGAATTTAAATTAGAGGCCGAAATTAAGCGCGCGGCTTGCCTTAAGAGCTTGACCTGGCAAGTTGGGAAAGAGATTGCCGTTAAAATTAAGCTTTAATTTTATGAGCAGAATGTTTTATCACTTGGCCGGTTTGATTATCGCCACCCGGGAGATTGGCGAGGACGACTGGTTGCTCGTGGTCATTACTCCCGATTACGGTTTAATTAAAGTGGCGGCTAAGGGCGTACGTTTAAGTAAATCCAAATTGCGCCCCAGTTTGCCATTGTGGCGACCGGTTAGCCTGACGGTGGTTAAGGGTCGCGAGATTTGGCGACTAGTGGGCGCCGAGCGAGTTGGTCACTCCACCTTGGCTTTGCCGGCCGAGCGCTTGTTTGCCAAACTCTCCGTTCTCCTCCTTCGTTTGGTGCCGGAAGAGGCGCCGGCGCCGGCGCTTTACCGGGAGCTTAAGGCCGGTTTAGAATATTTTGCCAAGTTTAACGTTTTCAATTTAACGCCGGCGGTCGTCTTGGCCGGGGAGTTGGTTTTGGTTTGGCGGACACTCTCGGCTCTGGGCTATGCTTCGCCACCGGCCGGTTTGCCACCGCTTTTAATTCAAGGTCGATGGGACCGCGAACTTTTGGTTCAAACTCATCGTGCTCGGCGCCAAACGGCGGCGGCCATCAATCACTCGCTTTCGGCCAGTCAACTTTAGGGTTTTGGTCGGTAATCCTTATGCTATAATTTTAGCGATGGCTGATAATCAACCTTTTCCATCCGAAGATGATGGTTTAGCAGACCTTGATCGGGAATTGTACGAGCGGGGAGCGACCCCGCGACATGTTCATCACAGTAATCTGGCGCCTCGGCCCGGGGAGATTAAGCGCGACTGGAACTTGCGCCCGCCGGCGGCCGAGACCTCGCGTCATCACCGCTACTTGAGCTTGTCGGTTTTAAGCAAAGTCTTTCTGGCGGCCGGCGTCTTCTTTATGTTGTCGCTTTTGGCCGCCGGTTTCCTCATCTTTCGGGGTGGCAATATTGTTTCCAATGCTAATATTGATATTGATTTAACCGGGCCGTTGACGGTTAAGTCTGGTGGCGACTTTGACCTCGGAATCGCCATCACCAACAAGAATCGCACCGATCTAGAGACGGCCGATTTGGTCATCAACTTCCCCGAGGGGACTCGCGACCCGCTTGATGTCGGAAAAGATTTGCCCCGCCTGCGCCGGGCGCTCTCCGAGATTAAGTCCGGGCAAACCAAGATTGAGGGCATTCAAGCGATTCTTTTTGGACAAGAGAAAACCAAATTGGAGATTGAGGTTTTGCTGGAGTATCGTTTGCGCGGCTCGGACGCCATCTTCGAAAAGTCCAAGATTTATGAAGTCCAAGTGGCCGACTCGCCGGTCTCGATTAATGTTAATTTGCCCTTGTCGGCCAATGTAGGTCGGGAGATTGAACTTGGCCTTGAGGTGGTGAGCAACTCGCCAACCGTGCTCTCGGACTTGGTGTTGGCGGTAATTTGGCCGCCGGGTTTTACTCCCAAGCGCTCCTCGGTTACTCCCACCGGCAGCGATCAAACGGCCATTTGGCGGTTAGGTGATTTGCCTCCCGGCGGGCGGAGAACCATTACCGTGGTGGGCGAGTTGGCCGGCCAGAACGCCGAGCTCAAATCGTTTCAAATCCAAATTGGTTTGCTTAAGTCGGACAATACCGATGAATTGGCGGTAATTTACACCAATACCGTCAAGACTATCCAGGTGGAACGGCCGTTTGTCGGTTTGGCGATGACGGTTAATGACAGTCCGGCCAGTGAGCCCTCGGCCAATCTCGGCCAGTTGGTCCAAACGGTAATTGACTGGGGCAACAACTTGCCGGTACCGGTGACCAATGGGCAAATCAGTTTAAGTCTTAAAGGTCCGGCATTGCGCGAATCGTCAGTGACCGTTCAAGATGGCAGCTATAGTTCAACCGCGGACGTGATTGTGTGGGATCAAGTTAGCGTGCCGGCTTTGGCGCGACTTGACCCGGGCGATCGGGGCACGCTCCAAGCTTCGTTTGCCAGTTTTCCGTTTTCGGCCGGTTCGTCGATTCGGAATCCCTACATTGACTTGGTGCTCACTTTCCGCGGGGAGAGACAGGAGGCTGGTCGACAAGGGGAGTTGGTGGAGACGGTTATCAAAAAGACGCTCAAGCTCTCGGCCGTTTTCCAAGCCGCCGGCGCGGCGCTTTATTACAATGGTCCGTTCGCCAACACCGGGCCATTACCGCCTAAAGTTGATACGCCGACCACTTACACTGTTGTTTGGCAATTGGCGACCGGCGGGAATGATGTCCGCGAGGCGCAAATGTTCGCCACCGTGCCGCGCGGCGTGCGCTTTGCCGGTGAGGCGGCGCCCTCAACCGAGAAGTTGGTTTATGATGCCACTAATCGGATTTTGACCTGGGAGGCCGGCTATTTGCCGGCCGGTAGCCGTGGCGAGCCACGCTCGCGCGAGGTCGTCTTCCAAGTGGAATTCATCCCCAGTGCCAATCAAACGGGCAATGAGGCTAATTTGCTTGAGAATATTCGGGCGGTATCCATCGACACCTTTACCGGTGAGGCGATTAACCGGGCGCTCAATAACTTGACCACTATCCTCTCGACTGACGCCAACTTTAATGATAGTAATGGAATAATCGTTCAATAATCCAATTTTATGGCTACCGAATTATCAATGGATAAAATTGTTTCCCTCGCCAAGCGCCGAGGCTTTGTGTACCAAGGCTCGGAGATTTACGGCGGTTTGGCTGGCACTTACGATTTTGGGCCGCTGGGGGTGGCGCTCAAAAATAATATCAAAAATTTGTGGTGGCAGCAGTTTGTCCTTGAACGCGACGATATGTATGGTATGGATGCCGCTATTTTAATGAGTAGAAAAGTATGGGAAGCGTCTGGTCATGTTGGTGGTTTTGCTGACCCATTGGTTGAGTGCGAAAAATGCCAAAAAAGATTTCGGGCGGATAATTTGGATGAGGCCACCAAATGTCCTGATTGCGGTGGTCAACTAAGCGCTCCGCGTCAATTTAATATGATGTTCCAGACTCAAGTGGGCGCCGCCCCAGATTCCTCAGCGGTATCATATCTCCGGCCCGAGACGGCTCAAGGAATGTTTGTTAATTTTAAAAATATTATCGATTCCTTCCATCCGCGCTTGCCATTTGGAATGGCGCAAATCGGTAAAGCGTTCCGCAACGAAATTACCCCGCGCGACTTCCTCTTCCGAGTGCGGGAATTTGAACAGATGGAAATTGAGTATTTTGTTCGCTCCGAGAATTGGGAGCAAGTGTTTGAAGAATTCCGTCAGGGGATGAATGATTATGCCAATAAAATCGGCCTGGCTAAAAATAAAATTCACGAGCTTGAAGTGGGGGCGGAAGATCGCGCGCATTATTCCAAGCGAACAATCGATTTTGAGTTTGATTACCCTTTTGGTCGTAAAGAGCTTTGGGGCTTGGCTTATCGAACCGATTACGATCTCGGCAAGCACAGCCAATTCTCGGGTGAGGAGTTGGCTTATTATGACGAGGAAAACAAAGAGAAGTTTATTCCTCATGTCATTGAGCCGTCATTGGGCGTGGAGCGAACGGTGCTGGCGGTCTTATTGTCGGCTTATACCGAAGATGAGTTAGGTGGCGAACCGCGAGTTTATCTTAAATTCTCGCCGGCGGTGGCGCCGATTAAAGTGGCGGTTTTTCCGCTTTTGAAAAATAAACCCGAGCTGGTGACCAGAGCCAGAGAAATTTATTCTAACCTCAAACCTCTAATTTCCAACATCCAATTCGACGACAACGGCAATATCGGCAAACGCTATCGTCGGCAAGATGAAATTGGCACGCCCTATTGCGTCACTATTGACTTTGACACTCTGACCGACGACATGGTCACTCTCCGCGATCGCGATACCGGCGAGCAAACTAGAGTGAAGATTGGCGAGCTTCCCTCGGCGCTTAAATTAAGTTAAGGTAACAAGATGAAAGATCAAACCATTAAATTGCCTAACGGGCTAAGGATTATTCTCTTGCCTCGCCCCGACCGCCTTTCGGCCACGGTCATGACTTTGGTGGCCGTTGGGTCCAAATATGAACCTGCTCGCTTGGCTGGCATCTCCCATTTTTTGGAACATTTGGTTTTTAAGGGGACGACCAATCGGCCGGTGGCGGGGATTGTATCGGAAGAACTGGATGCTTTGGGGGCAAAATACAATGCTTACACCGGTCAAGAGTTAACCGCTTATTATGCCACCGTTGAAGCCAGTAAGCTGCCGCAAGCGATTGAGATTGTGGCCGATATGTACCTTAACCCTTTGCTTGACGAGACCGAGATTAATCGCGAGCGCGGGGTGATTATTGAGGAGATGAATATGTATGAGGATTTACCCTCGCGGATGGTGATTGACCATTTGTTAGCTATAACTTATGGCGACCAGCCGGCCGGCCGGCCGGTGATTGGCCGGCGCGAGGTGATTAAAAAATTGTCGCGCGCCGACATTAAGACTTACCGCGATGGTCAATATCAACCAAATGTAACTACGGTGGTGGTGGCGGGCAAATTCTCGCCAGTTGAGATAACCAAACAATTGAAACGGCTTTTCGGCCCGGCCCGGCCCGGCCCGCAGATTCATCCCAAGAAGCGGGTTAAGGAAACACAGGTTAAGCCGCGACTTAAAGTCACTTATAAAAAATCCGATCAGACCCATTTGGCCGTCGGCTTCCGTTCGCGACCGCTTAATCACTTGGATCATTATCCATTAATGGTTTTGGCCGGCATTTTAGGTGGGGGGATGAGCTCGCGCTTGTTTAAAAAGATTCGCGATGAGCTCGGCGCCGCTTATTATGTTTGGGCCGAGGATGATAATTTTACCGATCACGGCTTGTTTGTGGTTGGAGTGGGTGCCGATACCCGCCGCGCGCCGCTGGTGGTGGAGACGGTATTGGCCGAGTGCTCTCTCTTAACCAAAGAGACAGTGAGTGACAAAGAGCTGAAGAGAGTTAAAGATTACTTGACCGGCACCACCACCCTCTCCCTTGAGACCACCAGCGCCTTGGCCGACTTTGTGGGCGGTCAAGCGGTGTTGAAAGAGAAGTGGAGCCACCCGGCCGAATTTAATCGTCAAATCCAGGCGGTTACCACTGCCGAGGTGAAAAGGGTGGCCAAGACCATCTTCAAACCCAACCGGCTCAACGTGGCGGTCATTGGACCGTTTAAGGACCGGGGACGGTTTGTTGGCATTTTACAAGTGTAGTATCATTGCCTTATGAAGACTGACCCCGACCAAATCATCAGTATTACCACTGGCACTATCATTAGGGTTTTAATAGTGATTGGCGCGGTGGCTTTGGCCTACTTCTTGCGCGATCTAATTCTGGTTCTCCTGGCCTCAGTAGTAATCGCCTCGGCGGCCGAGCCTTTTACTCGCTCGCTAATGAGATGGCGCGTGCCGCGGCTTTTGGCGGTAGTCCTCATTTATGTGGTGGCGATTTTTGGCATCTCGGCTTTTCTCTACTTCTTCATCCCGCCGCTCTTCATCGAGCTGTCCAACTTGGCCAACACTTTACCGGGTAGCTTTGACTCATTCAATTTGTTTGATCCCAACCTTGATCCGCTCTCGGCTATCACTGGGGGATTGGTCTCCAGTATTTCGCTGAAGGAGATAATTACCGAAATCCAGCGGGCGATTGTGTCTGAATCGGGCGGTCTCTTTACCGCCACCGGCACGCTCTTCGGTGGGGCGGCCAGCTTTATCCTAATTATCGTTCTCTCTTTTTATCTTTCGGTGCAGGAAGATGGGGTAGGCGATTTCCTCCGCTTGGTGACGCCAGTTAATCAGGAGAAATATGTTGCCGGTCTCTGGGCTCGATCACGCGAGAAAATCGGTCAATGGATGAAGGGGCAACTTCTTCTCGGCTTAATTATCGGTATTTTGGTTTATCTCGGTCTCTCTTTGCTTAAGGTCAAATACGCGCTTCTGCTCGCTATTTTGGCCGCCATCTTTGAGCTCATTCCGTATTTCGGTCCGGTCATTTCGGCGGTACCGGCCGTGTTGCTTGGCTTTTCCGACAGTTTGGTCTTGGGCCTTTTGGTCCTCGGCTTTTATATCGTTGTTCAGCAATTTGAGAACCATTTGATTTATCCCTTGGTGGTGCGGAAGATTGTCGGCATTCCGCCGATTTTGGTAATTATTGTGCTTTTCGTCGGCGCTCGGCTGGCCGGCATTTTGGGAATGTTGCTCGCGGTGCCGCTGGCGACCATCGTCATGGAACTGGCGAGCGACTACCAAAAGAAGAAGCACATCTTCCGCGAGACCAACAATGGCTAAACCTTTCTATATTACTACCACCTTGCCGTATGTTAACGCCGAGCCGCATATCGGTTTTGCTTTGGAATTGGTTCAGGCCGATATTATCGCCCGGGCTAAACGGCTGGCTGGGGCGGAAGTTTTCTTCAACACCGGCACCGATGAGCATGGCCTCAAAATTTATCGGGCGGCTCAAGCGGCTAATCAGAAACCACAGGATTACGCTGATAGTTACGCCAAGCGATATTTGGAATTGCAACAGGCGTTAAATATCTCAACAGACGCTTTTATCAGAACCTCGTCGCCGGCTCATGTGGCCGCCGCCCAAGAATTGTGGCGGCGGTGCGCTAAAAATATTGAAAAAAGAAATTTCACTGGATTGTATTGTGTTGGTTGCGAGGCTTTTCTCAAATCGAGCGATTTGGTCGACGGTAAATGTCCGGACCATTATACAGCGCCGGAGGAAGTAGAAGAAGAAAATTATTTTTTTGTGGTGTCTGATGATCAGCGGAAGGAAATTCTTAATTATCTTAATCAATCTAACTCAATTATTCCCGAGTCGCGACGCTTGGAGGCGATTAATTTTGTGCAAAACGGTTTTGGCGACTTTAGTATCTCGCGACCCAAAGAGCGCTTGCCGTGGGGGATTCCAGTGCCCGGTGATGATTCACAGGTGGTGTATGTTTGGTTTGACGCCTTGACCAATTATATCTCCTCTCTTGACTGGCCGGATGAGAATGGTAACTTCAATAAGTTTTGGGTGGATGGAGAAACAGTGCAAATGGCCGGCAAAGACCAAGTTCGCTTTCAATCTTTGATGTGGCAGGTGATGCTCTCGGCGGCCAGAATCAAACTTACTGACACTGTGGTCTATCATGGCCATATCACCAGCGACGGCCATAAGATGAGTAAGAGTATTGGTAATGTGGTCAGCCCGTTTGATTTGGTTGATGAATATGGCACCGATGCCGTGCGCTATTTCTTAGCGCGACACGTTAATCCTTTTGAAGACTCTGACTTCACCATTGAGCGCTTTAAAGAAGCTTATAATGCCAATTTAGCTAATGGTTTAGGTAATCTCGTTAGCCGGGTGATGACAATGGCGGAAGCTAACCTGGATGGAAAGGTGGCAGTAGATAATGTCGGGTATAAAATTTCGGATTATATTAGTGAAGCGATGAGTCAATATAGATTGGATTTGGCGATGGAGTATATCTGGGCCAAGATTGCTGAACTAGATCAGGAGATCCAAGAGAAAAAACCATGGGAATCAAAAGATCAAGAAGTCATAAAGACTCTAGTGATAAGACTTTACCAAATTGGCTGCAAGCTCCAGCCGTTTATGCCAGACACTAGTAAAAAAATCATTAATGCGATTGTTGCCAATAAAAAACCAGAAAATCTCTTCCCTCGCAAAGATTAACTTTTTCTATAAGCTATCAGCTAAAAGCTATAAGCTATGCACCTCATTGATATCCACGCTCATCTTAACTTCCCCGAGTACGATGGCGATCGGGGAGAGGTGATTAAGCGAATTGGCGAGGCGGAGATTGGCGTGATTAATGTGGGTACGGATCTTGAGACTTCGCGCGCGGTGGTTAAGTTGGCGGAAGAGAATGACAACATGTGGGCGACGGTCGGTATTCATCCTCACCACTGTCAAGGAGACTCCTTGACAGTGAATTGGGGTGAGTTGGAGAAGTTGGCTAAACATCCGTGGGTGGTGGCAATTGGCGAGTGCGGTTTGGATTACTTTCGGCTTAAAGATAATGATGAAGCAATCAAGCAAAAACAGCGGGAATTGTTTATCAAACAAATCGAATTGGCGCGACAAATAAGGAAGCCGCTCATGCTTCACACCAGAGAAACCTATGACGAAGTGCTGGAAATTTTAAACACATATCCGGCAGTGAGGGCTCACGCGCATTTTTTTGCCGGCAATAGCGAACAGTTGCAAAAATTTTTAACGCGCGGTGATACTATCTCTTTCACTGGCGTAATAACATTTACGCGCGATTATGACGAGTTGATTAAACAAGTGCCGCTTGATCGCTTGATGGCCGAGACTGACTCGCCATATGTGGCGCCGGTGCCAAACCGGGGCCGGCGCAACGAACCGTTTTATGTCCGCGAGGTAGTCACGCGCTTGGCCGAGCTTAAAGGAGTTTCGCCCGAAGCGCTGGCCCAACAGACCCTCCATAACGCCGACAAAGCCTTTAATCTTGGC
>Ga0210057_1008739_pt1 | contig 11890 bp, 11 predicted proteins | sample CryGeyCG2114_010_2_FD_183968 | JGI IMG/M metagenome (GOLD analysis project Ga0210057, IMG submission 183968) | Groundwater microbial communities from aquifer - Crystal Geyser CG10_big_fil_rev_8/21/14_0.10 (SPAdes) (version 2) | ecosystem: Environmental > Aquatic > Deep subsurface > Groundwater ...
CAGCTCAAGGGCAACATTGCTATTGCCAGCTACGACAGCATCATCTTGCAACATCTGCAGATGCGCGTTTTTGGCACGATACAAGACAAAACCAAGGTAGATGAATTTTTACGCCTGCTCAATGACATGTACAACCTTGCTCCTCAAAAAGAGCTGAACGGCTTGAGCGCGTTTGAAATGGTGGAGTATATGCCCAAGGGCGAGCATGAACTGCGCATTATGGAAGAAATGATCAGCGCGTTCACGGAACAGATGCCGGACGATGGGGCCGAATCCGGGTTTGGGGCATTTGGGAGCCAGGCTTTTTCCGATTTTCAGGTCCGTTTTATGGAGCAGAAAGATTCTGAAACCGGCATAAAACGAAGAACGATTTTGAACCGCGAACGCAAAAAAACACAGCGAGCGTACGAGCGCGGCACGCTGGTGTGGGATGGTTTTGCCAAGTACAGAAACCGCTCGTCTATTTCCTAGTTATAGGGTTAATTTTGAATAGGCGTTGTTTTTTGTTGATTTTTTAGCCAAAAAAGTTAAATATCCGCAGCCGCTTATTTGACTTTTTAGTTTACATATGTTAACCTTATATGACACCAATTAACCATTTTTATGGCACAAACTCAAAAATATATCACCAATGCCGAGATAGCGCGGATATTGGGAATTTCGCGGGCAGCCGTATCAAAACAGTTGAGCTCCGGGCTCAAGGACGGTACTATTAAATATATCCAAAAAGGCAAAAGCGAGCTCATAGACAAAGACACGCTTCCGGATGGGCTCAAAAAAAGAATGGCCGCGGCGCAAAGAAAAGCCGTCGAGGATGTCGTTAAAAAGAGGCTAAACAGAACAGACCTTGAGTTTGAAAAAGAGCTCTGGCATGCCGCGGATCGGCTCCGCGGCAACATTGACTCATCCGAGTACAAGCACATTGTGCTTGGGCTTTTGTTTTTGAAATACGTTTCTGACTCGTTCTATTATCGCCGCAACAAGCTCAAAAAATGGACCGCTGATTCCAAAAATAAGCAGTACTATATTTCCAGCGAAAAAGAGCGTTCCGTAATTATGAATGATAAAGACCAGTACCGCGGCGTTGGGGTGTTCTTTATTCCGGAAAAAGCGCGCTGGGAATACCTGCAAGACCGGGCCGGCCATGCGGATATTGGCAAATATATAGATGAGGCAATAGAAGCGATTGAGCGCGCCAATCCCGGCCCGCTTAAGGATGTGCTTCCAAAGATTTACACTGCCTCTTCTCTTGAGGGATATGTGCTCGGCGAACTGGTTAATATTTTTTCCCGCATTCGTTTTGATCATGATATTGATAAAGAGCGGGATATCCTCGGCCGGGTGTACGAATACTTTTTGGGGCAGTTTGCTTCTGCCGAAGGCAAGCGCGGCGGAGAATTTTATAGCCCACGTCCCATAGTGCGTCTATTAGTGAAAATTTTGGAGCCGTTTGAGAACGCGCGCGTGTTTGACCCGTCCTGCGGCAGCGGGGGTATGTTTGTGCAGTCAAGCCAGTTTTTAAAAGAGCGCTACAAAGATTCAACCAAGGTTTCCATTTCCGGGCAGGAGAGCAACCCAACCACATGGCGGCTGTGCAAAATGAATCTCGCGGTGCGCGGCATTGCCGGCAAAATTGAACGCGGCAACTCCTACTACGATGACAAATTTCCGAATGTGCGCGCTGATTTCGTTTTGGCAAATCCTCCGTTCAACGCGGAATGGGACCCGGCCCGCTTGAGTGATAAAGATCCTCGCCTAACCTATGGAACGCCGCCTTCCGGCAATGCGAACTTCATGTGGATTCAGCATTTTTTGCACCACTTGGCGCCCAATGGCATGGCCGGATTTGTTATGGCGAACGGAGCGCTCGCAGTTGGGGGCAAAGAAGGCAAAATTCGCGAAAAGATAATTGAGGCCGGTTTGGTGGATGTGATTGTCGCCTGTCCGCCCAAGCTATTCTACAGCGTTGCGCTTCCGGTTTCGCTCTGGTTTTTAACCAAGAACAAAAAGAACGGCCGTTTTCGCAAGCGCGAAGACGAGACACTCTTTATTGACGCGCGAGAAATTTTTGAGCAGATTTCCCGCAAGCAGGTTGCGTTTACGGACGAGCACATTCAAAAAATCGCAGGCACGGTGCGCGCCTGGCGCGGCGAGGAGGGCGCGGGCGCGTATAAGGATATTCCGGGTTACTGCGCGGTTGCAACAAAAAAAGATATTGCCAAGCATGGCTACGTGCTTACTCCGGGCCGATATGTTGGCGTGCCGGATGAGGTGAATGACGGCGTGCCGTTTGAGGAGAAGATGGAAAAATTATCCACAGAGTTGGAGCAGTATTTTAAAGAGAGCGATACGCTGGAAAAACAGATTCAGCAGAATATTAAAAAAGTAGGGCAATCACAATAGCATGGGCGTGTTTAATTTTAATGAAGAGGACTTTGAAAATATCCGGGAGCAGGCCGAGGCGTTTTACGCAACCATTGGAAAGGTGTACTGTCCGTATTTTGGCGGGGATGTGGCATTTAATGCCAAAGGCCTGCGGCACCTTAAATTTAAATCCGACCAGCAGGCGCGTCCGCGGGCGGATCAGTATCCTCGTTTAAAATTGTTGCACTATGCCCCTGAATTATTACGCCAGTCGCGCACGGTGCAGGGAATCTGGAAAACGCGACGTTTTGAAGACCAGAAGACGAACAGTCGCTGGGAGCGCGTGGTAAAGGATGTTACGTTTTATGAATTCATGGCTGTTCTGGATGCGGTGCGGATTAAGGTTATTGTGAAAGATGTGTGGGGCGGTGAAAAACACTTTTGGAGCGTGATTCCGCACTGGGAAATTGACAAGGTAAACAGCCGCCGAATTTTGCATAGCGGCAATCCGGAAGATGATTAATTTGAGTACTAAAAAACGCCGCACAGGCGACGTTCTCTAGTGGTACTTGGCTACAGCTTGGATAGCCGTGACAGGGCCAAGGCCCTCCAAGCACCAACGGAAGTATAGCATACATGATACGCAATGTCAATGGGAATGTTATCCACAGTTAAAGTTAATCAAAAAAGAGTCTTAAAAAAGGGCTTTCCCAACCCAAAATGAAAAAGCCCCTTTCGGGACTCCTTCACGCTAGCCCATCACGGGCTATCCACCTCCAGTTTTGCTGGATTATCTACATTATAGCACATTACTTAAAAAATGCAGTGTTATCCACAATAGTTAAGATTTAAAAAGAAAGCCCCTCGCTTTGACGGGTTGCCATCCGGTAACCCAACGCGAGAGGTCTTACTCCTTAAGACAGTGTATCATATGGTTAAAAAACAGACAAAAAAAGACAACTGCTATTGCAAATCCTGCGGAGCGAGGTTCGGCGATGACAACAGGGCTTTTGAGGTCGGCGCCTTGCAAGATGGAGCCAAAGATTGGCACTGCTATCATTGTAAGATAGACGAGATGTCCCCGGACGCTCTTAAGGCGTTTGCGAAGTTGCAATTAAGCAAAGATGAAAGAATAACATGACTGCGCAGACCAAAACAACTTGGCAAAAAGTAAAATTAGGCGATGTGCTTAATTTTAAGTATGGTTTTTCTTTGCCCGCAAAAAAACGCATACAAGGTGATTTTCCTGTATACGGTTCAAGCGGCATTGATGGCTGGCACAACGAAGCTAAAGTTGAAGGAGAGGGTATTATTGTTGGTCGCAAGGGCAATGTTGGCGCTACTTATTATTCCGAGCAATCATTTTTTCCAATTGATACTGTTTACTATGTTGATGAGTTAAAGAAGGCGGGTGATTTAAAATTTTTCTATTATTTGCTTAAGCGAATACCATTTAAACGGATTGGTAGTGATGTTGGGGTTCCAGGATTAAATCGCGACCTTGCTTATGGCTTAGCTGTTACAATACCCACAGATAAAGACGAACAAAAACACATCGCCTCCATCCTTTCCGCGTTTGATGACAAAATAGAGCTCAACAACAAAATCAACCGCACCCTGGAACAAATGGCGCAGGCGATTTTTAAGGAGTGGTTTGTGCTTTTTCGTTTTCCGGGGTATAAGAAAGTAAAGCTTGTGGAGAGTGAAATAGGCAGGATTCCGGAGGAGTGGGGGGTGAAGCAAATCACAAAGATTATTAAACGACTACCAGTCGGTAAAAAATATGACAATAATTCCGCATTGCCAAAAGGTAAGGTTCCAATTTTAGATCAAGGTAATTCTGGTTATATAGGATTTCATAACGATAATCCGGGGGTGAGAGCAAGTATAGATATGCCAGTTGCTGTTTTTACAAACCATACATGCAATTATCGTTTGATGGTCAATAATTTTTCCTGTATTCAAAACGTGCTTCCTTATATTGGAATAGATGATTATCCAACAATTTTTATTTATTATCTTACTCGAAATAAAATAAAAATGCAGGAGTATAAGGGTCATTGGCCAGAATTTGAACAACAAGTTTTTGTAGTTCCGCCTTCTAACTTATCGCAAAAATATACACGAATTGTTCAGCCGTTTATAAAAAAGATGGATAGTGTTACAAAAGAAAATCAATCATTAGTATTTCTTCGCGATTTGCTTTTGCCAAAGTTAATGAGTGGGAGAATAAGGATATAATTATATGAAGAAAAAAGAATTAGAAAATTTACTTCAGCAGATTAATGAAAAAATTGAAAGTGCAGAATCCTTAAAACAGAAGATTGACGAAGCGTCACAATTATTAACATCTGTAAAGACGCAATCAGTTGAGTTGGGACAGAGTGTAGATACGATAAAGCAGTTTAAGGAACAGGTGGGTCAAGCCAAGGGAGAAGTTGATCCGCTTAAAGAGTCAATCGTACAAGCTTCTGTTGAGGCAAAAAATTATCAAACAATAATAGTGAAACAAAAGGAAGAATACTCAAAATTGAAAAAAGATTTTGAGGAGATTAACACTGAATCGGAAGGACTAAATCAATCAATACGCGATCAGCTTGGATTGGTAAGTATGGAGACATTGGCGAATTCATTCTTTGATGAAGCAAAAAAGCTAAAAGAGTCAGCAAGGAGTTGGTTTTGGTGGCTTTTTGGATCAGTATTGGTTTTGTTGGCGGTCACTACTGCTATTGCAATATGGCAGATTGCAAGAGAAGGAACCCTTTTTGAGCTTAACTTTTTGATCAAGTTGCCTTTGGTGACTCCTGTCGTGTATTTTGTTGTATTCACAGCGCAACAATATTCAAGAGACCGAAAGTTGTTTGATGAATATACCTTTAAATCATCAGTTGCAAGGTCGTTTGAGGCGTACCGAAAAATTCTTGGCGAAGAATCAGAAAGTGAAACCCAGTTAGTAAAAGACGAGGCGCGGAAAGATGTAATGAATTTTATTATCACAACTATCAAAAGTATTTATTCTTCACCAATGGAGAATATCAATCATAATTCAAAAAAAGATGATGAGGTACCAGGTATAATGGGGTTGCTTAAGAAAATATACGATTTAGTTAAAAAGAGTGAATAATTACTCATGAAAAATCTTAACGAAGACACATTAACCGAACAGCCGGTTATTGAGTGGCTCAAGTCCTTGGGTTATGACTATGAGTTCGGGCCGGATTTGGCGCCCGGGGGAGCTTTGCAGGAGCGTGATTCGTTCCAGCAGGTTTTGCTTTTGCCGCGGCTTAAGCGCAGTTTGCGCAGGTTGAATCCGGAGCTTTCGGAGCAGGTGATTGATGATGCGATTACGCAGATTGAGCGGCCCGAAAATCCGGATTTGGAAATGGCAAACAAGGAAATGTATAAGCTCTTGGTTGCGGGGGTGGTAGTCAAGGAGCGCGACGAATCCGGCAGGGAGCAGGGGCATCGGGTGCGAGTGTTTGATTTTGAAAACCCGCGCGATAATGAATTTTTGGCAGTGAACCAGTTTGCCATTGAGGGCGCGGAGCGCGTGTGCCGGCCGGATGTGGCGGTATTTGTGAACGGTATTCCGGTTGCGCTGTTTGAGCTTAAAAACCCGGCAACCGAAAGCGCAACAGTCCGCACCGCTTTTGACCAGTTCCAGCGCTACAAACAGGAGATTGGCGACATATTTAAATATAACCAGATACTCGCAGTAAGTGATTTGGGAGAAGCAAAGCACGGGACCATTGGCACGCCATGGGAATGGTTTGCCGCATGGAAGGGCATTGAATCGGAAAATGAAAAACACGATCCAAGCGTTTCCCAGCTTGAGCTTTTGGTGAACGGCATATTTCACAAAGACAGGTTAATGGACATTATCCAGAATTTTATCGTGTTTGAAGCGGACAGCGAAAAGGACGCAACAAAATATACCAAGAAGATGTGTTTGTACCATCAGTACTTTGGCGTCAACAGAACCATTCAAGAAACATTGCGCGCAACCAAACCCGAGGGAGACAAAAAAATAGGCGTATACTGGCACACGCAGGGCAGCGGAAAATCGCTTTCCATGGTGTTTTACACGAACAAGATTAACCGCATGGCAGCGCTCCACAGCCCCACCATTATCTTTTTAACAGACAGAAACGATTTGGACGGGCAATTGCATAAAACATTCTTACACACCGGCTATCCGCTTGCCAAACAGGTTGAGAGCATCCGCGACCTCAAAAAGAAACTAACACAAGCCGGAGCAGAGCAAATTTTTACCACGATTCAAAAATTTGACACCGAACAAGAGCAGTTATCAGACCGCGACAATATCATTGTCATCGCAGACGAAGCCCATCGTTCCGAATATGGCAAATTCGCCGGAAACGTGCGCGACGCTCTGCCAAATGCGGCATTCTTGGGAATTACCGGAACGCCGGTTGATTTGCGCGACCGCAGTACCCGCCTTGTATTCGGCGACTATGTGAGCACCTACCAAATTAACCGTTCCGTGGAAGACGAATCAACCGTGCCTATTTATTATGAAGGCCGGCTCGTGCCATTGCACCTTACGAATGAATTTATTGACGATGATTATGATTGGCTGACCGTTAAAAAGCAGTTCGAGGAGCGAGAAGCGCTCAAGCGCAAATGGGCCCGTTTAGAACAGGCCATTGGCGTTCCGGAGCGGCTTGAGCAGGTTGCCAAAGATGTGGTTGAGCATTTTAATAATCGCGGACTTGAGGGCAAAGGCATGGTGGTAACCATGAGCAGAAAAATTGCGGTTGAAATGTATAGATCAATCAACAAGCAACCAAACCCTCCGGAAACAGCGGTAGTCATTTCCAAACCCGAAGAGTTTAAAGGACAGCTCCAAAAAGAAACCAACAACAAGGAACTTGAGCGCCGGTTTAAAAATAACGAAGACCCGCTCAAGCTTGTGATTGTGTGCGATATGTGGCTTACTGGTTTTGATGTGCCTGCCTTGCATACTATGTACATGGATAAGCCATTAAAGGGACACACATTGATGCAAGCCATTGCGCGCGTGAACCGCATTTTCCGCGACAAGCAGGGCGGATTGATTGTTGACTACATTGGCGTTGCGGACAACCTCAAAAAAGCGCTGGCGATTTACAGTTCAGATGTCCGCAAGCAAGCCATGCTTCCGATTCAAGAAGTGATTGATAAAATGCTGGAGAAGTACGATATTGTAAAAGCGTATTTTTCCGGGATTGAGTACCAGAATTGGAAAAAACTTTCCGGAGCTGAACCGGCAAAACTTCTGCAAGAAGCGGTGAACGCGGTTATAACCGGCAGCGACGAAAGAATTGACGAGCAGAGAAAGAACAGTTTTTTGCAGGAATCCCAACAGCTTTTTAAACTGCACGCGCTGTGCATGCCTCACCGAGAGGCCAACCGCATTCGCAATGATGTGGCATTTTTTCAGGCAGTAAAAAAGACTGTTGTAAAACAGACCATCACGGATACTGATCCGGATACGGAAGTGGAATCAGCTATCCGCGAGCTTATCTCAAAGAGCATAGGAGCCGAAGGCGTGATTGATATATTCAAAATGAAAGAAAAAGACAAGCCGGACATCTCCATTCTGGACGAGAAGTTTTTGGAAGAGGTAAAAAATATGCGATTCAAGAATCTTGCCATAGAAACCCTGCGCAAACTATTGCGCGACGACATTACAATGCGCAGGCAAAAGAATTTAGTGCGGTATCAATCATTGTTGGATATTTTAGAGGAACTCATTGAGCAGTACGAAAACAATATCATCAGTTCAACAAAAGTGATTGAACGGCTGATTGAACTTGCTCGCGAGGTGCGGAAGGCCTCGTCCGAAGGATATGATCTTGGATTGAGCGAAGAAGAAACCGCGTTTTATGACGCAATGACCGTTGGCAAAAAAGTTATACAAGACGACGAGCAGTTGAAGCAGTTGGTTAAGGAGTTAGTAAGCGCCATTAAGCGGGATTTGACCATTGACTGGTCAAACAACGATGTCATCAAATCCCGCATTCGCGCCAATGTCCGGTTGATGCTTCTGCGGAACAGGATTCCGGCCGAGGAAAGCGAGAGCTTGCTTGAACGGATATTTGAACAGGCCCGGGCGCTGTACAGGGATTTTGTTCCGGCGTAGAATTAAAGCATAAAAAATAAACCCCATATCCCCAATATTCACCCTCCTCATCGGAATAACTATTGGATTCTTTTTAGCCCGCGGCTTTACTGCCCCCAAAATCCAGAAAGTCATAGAAGAGCGGAAAAGCGAGAAAGATGCACGCAAAGAGCGCATCATCCAATACATTAAAGAACACAAAGAGATTACCAACAACAAAGTGGAGAAGCTGTTGGGTGTAGGGAACACGGCGGCATATAACTATCTGGAGGAATTGGAGCAAGTGAACGTTTAAAAATGCGTGTTTGCATTTAGCCGAGGGCCCTACTTGCGGTTTTGGCTGGTTTTGCTACAATAGTTCCATCATGGAACAGACCAATACCCAGGCAATTGGCAAGAAAATCCTGCTCATTGAGGACGAGGAAATGCTTGCCACCATGTACAAAACCAAGTTTGAAAAAGAAGGGGTTTCGATTGATGTCGCTTCGGACGGAGAGGCGGGTTTGGCCATGGCCGAGGCCAGCCAGTACGGCATTGTCCTGGTAGATATCATTATGCCCAAGCTGGATGGGTTTGCAGTGCTCAAAAAGCTGCGCAGCCTTCCCCAGTACGCGGCCACGCCCATTATGATGCTCACCAATTTGGGGCAGGAAGAGGATATTGCCAAAGGCAAGCAGCTCGGAGCAACCGACTATTTGGTGAAAGCGAATTTCACCCCGAGCCAGGTTTTAGAAAAGATTCAAAGCGTTTCATCACTTAAGCAGTAGTTGCCTATGGCAAAGCATCCCCGAGAAGAGATTACGTTCTTGATGGTAAAGCCGGACGCGGTCCAGCGCGGCATCACCGGAGAGATCATCCGCCGCATTGAGCAGGTGGGCCTCAAAATAGTAGGCTTGCGCATGTTCAAACCCACACTCAAGCAGATTGACGAGCACTATCCGAAAGATCCGGCGTGGATTACCCGGCTCGGGGAGAAGACGTTGGCCACGTACGCGAAGTTCGGATACGATGCCATCGCAGAGCTCGGAACCGACAAGGCCGAGAAGATCGGGCCCATGGTCCGGAAATGGCTTATCACGTTTATGGATTCCGGCCCGGTGGTGACCATGGTTATCAAGGGCGTGCACGCAGTCGGCATGACTCGTAAGCTCGCGGGCTCAACCATGCCCTCTGATTCCGAACTCGGCACCATCCGTGGCGACTTTTCCGTGGATTCGGCGGTAGCCGCAAACCGCGACAAGCGGGCCGTATACAACCTGGTGCATGCATCCGAAACCGAGGACGAGGCCACGCACGAAATTAACCATTGGTTCGGGAAAAGCGAGGCGCTTTCCGACTACGAGCGCAGCGATGAAATGGTCATGTATCCTTCCGCACACTAGTATGCAGAGAGCCAAAGCGCTGGTTTTAAAACTCAACAGCATCCTCGGAGTCCTGAATACGCTCTTAGTGGTCGTGATTGTGGTGCTTGCAGCGTTCGTTCTGCCGAGTTTAATCGGCTAGAAAGGTCTGTGGGGCGGGTCCGCTTCTTCGGCGGGCGGGTGCACAACTTGTTGATAAACCGCACCCTAATTTACTAAGCTTAGCCAAAGGTGCGAGGTCTTGAAAAAAGGCCTTTTTTGCGCTATAATAGAATCAGCTCTTTGCTCATAGGTTTCCGACAAATTGAGCCTCTTGGGAATCCAAATATGCCCATACCCGTGGGTACAGGCTGCGGACACCCAGGGCACTACCGAGGTTCGCGTACCACCACACTGCAGGAGTTTCTTGCGTGCGGGTATATGCGGCCCATGCCCATTTAATTCAGGGAAACACTATGGCAGAGAGTGGTCCGTTTGCGCTTGTGGTGTAGTCACGGCACACGCGGACTAACCATGAGGAAAGGAGATGCATGATGTCTACTGATGTAGATTCCTCACACGCATAACCCCGCGCCCACTGGCGCGGGGTTTGTGTTTATGATATACTGCCGCCATGCGTACTGGACGAACAACATGGACATCTCGTTATGCTTTGGTGGCCGCGCTGTTGCTTGGGGCATTTGTATTTACGTGCCGCGGCTTGGTAGTGGGGAGCATGGGTGTTGCGGATCATGGATCGCACAAAACCCAGGAAACGCATGCGAGCTGCTGCTTTTTAGAAAATTCCTCCGCGAGTGAGGTATTACACAGCCAGTTCCAGTCAGCTCTTCCTTCGGCGTACCTGCTCTTCGCGGTGTTTGTTTTTATTTTCTTTTTTCCGCTCGTCCGCGCGCTCGTTGTGGTGCCGCCTCCCTATGCGGGCATGCCTGAACGCAGGTACGGGGGCACGAGGCTGTTTTCGTGGTACGTGTATTTGTTTTCACAGGGCATTTTGAATCCAAAAACATTTTAACTTTTCAACGAACGTAATACTGCCACGTCGGCGTTATTGCGTTTTTTTGCGTTGCAACGGGTTATCTTTTAATGTGACGAGCATCTATGAAAAGAATCATTATCGCTATTGCGGTTTCTGCAGGCATTGGGGGAACACTGCTGCTTACCCGGCCGTTTGGTTCGACTGCTCCCCGCGTTGCGGGCGATACTGCGCCAATGGCTGCGGTGGTGCACAAGACTCCGGCGTGCGGATGTTGCGCTAACTACATCACCTACCTCAAGCGCAAGGGGTTTGAGGTAGAGGTCCAAAACCACGACGATCTCACTGCCATCAAAGAGCAGCATGGCGTTCCCGGTGGATTGGAGAGCTGCCACACCACGGTGATTGGAGACTACGTTTCCGAGGGCCACGTTCCGGTTGAGAGCATCTTGAGCATGCTTGCCGAAAAGCCTGAAATCGCGGGTATTGCCTTGCCCGGCATGCCTGCCGGATCTCCGGGCATGGGCGGCGTAGCGCGCGGCGAGCTTGGCGTGTATGGCTTTACCGCTTCCAGAGATATTTCGCGGTACCAGGAGTAGGGTATGAAAAGAACCATTTCCGGTATTGTCGTATCAATTCTCGGCATAGGTATGCCGCAACTCGTTTCCGCGCACTGCCCCTTGTGCACCGCAGGAGCGGTTGCCATTGGGCTTGGCGCATACCAGCTCGGCGTTTCCACGCTGTCGGTTGGCATTGCCCTTGGAGCGGCGGCGCTTGCGCTCGGTTTGTGGATGGCGAAGCTCATCCCTGGTTCGTATTTCCGCGGCCAGCGCCTGGCAATCGCATTCCTGGTGTTTGCTACGACTATACTGCCGGTTGCCCCGTTTCTGCCCGGGGCTCGCGGACTGTACCTCGCGGGAATCGGGCAGTACGGAACCACGCTCATGATTCCGAATGTGCTCATCGGTGCGGTTCTCGGCGGACTTATCGTTCTGGTAAGCACGCGTGCTTCCCGCATCCTCGCCAAACTTCGTTCCGGCAGGCATGTTCCATTCCAGGGAGCTCTCG
>Ga0210057_1008744_pt1 | contig 11885 bp, 14 predicted proteins | sample CryGeyCG2114_010_2_FD_183968 | JGI IMG/M metagenome (GOLD analysis project Ga0210057, IMG submission 183968) | Groundwater microbial communities from aquifer - Crystal Geyser CG10_big_fil_rev_8/21/14_0.10 (SPAdes) (version 2) | ecosystem: Environmental > Aquatic > Deep subsurface > Groundwater ...
CTTTACAGCAAACCAAGCACTAATAAAAGAAACACTTGACCCCAACAATAAAATCAGTAGTTCATTTAACCCAATAGTAGAGGAAGATTTTAATAGGTCATATCCTGTTGCTGTTAACATTGTAGGAAGAGCTAGTAGAAATGAAAACTCTGTAGCCTGTTTTCTGGACAACCCATTAAACATTCCTCCCACAATTGTAGCTGCTGCCCTGGAAACACCAGGAATCACAGCAAAGCTTTGACAGACTCCAATCCAAAATGCTTTGTTGTAGCTTAATGACTCAAATTCAAACTCGTTGTTATTCCTGTCTTGTCCCGTACGGTCTACCCAAATCAGTACTAAACCTCCAAGAATGAGTGCGATAGCGACTATCAATGGATTAAACAAATAGGCTTTAATTATCTTGTAAAAGAAAAATCCCACCAGTCCTGTGGGAATAAAAGCAACTGCTAATTTTTTGTAAAGAGAAGAATTACCAATTAGTTGCTTTGAGTAGATGAATACTATAGCTAAAACGGCCCCTAGTTGAATCGCAACTTCAAACGTTTTGATAAATTCATCATTCGGAATCTTTAGAGCAGAAGCTGCTAAAATCATATGCCCTGTTGAGGAAATGGGCAAAAATTCTGTGATACCTTCGACCAAAGATAGGATTACGATATTGAGTAAATTCATAGTCAATGTGCATGGCTGTGATCACAATCGATTCCGGAACAATATGATTTTGTTTCTAACTCAATGGTTGAGTGTTCGATATGGTGGTTTGATAATTCTTTTTTGATTGTTTTTCTAGTCTGATCTGGATCTTTTAATAAGATGTCTTCAACAACAAAGTGACCAGTAAGTACGTCAGTTTCACCTTCGAGTGACCATACATGAATATCATGAACGTCGATAACACCTTTTATTTTTTTCATACCTTTTTTAATATGTTCTACATCTATGTGAGAAGGCACTCCTTGAAGAAAAATATTCAACGTTTCTTTCAAATTTCTACCTACTCCCCACATGATAAAGATTGTGTAACCAATAGTCATGATTGGATCAATAATGTGGTTATCCCAGATTAAAATTAAGATACTACCAATAAGAACTACGACCCACCCTAAAACATCTTCAAGTAAGTGCCACGTCAAGACACGCTCATTCATACTTTGACCAGATTTCAATCGAATCACTCCAATACCATTAATGATTACCCCAACAAAGGCGAGGCCTATCATTCCTTTAGCATTAACATGTTCAGGGTTGAATAGCCGTGGTATTGCTTGAGAAAGAATATACAGCGAACCACCCGTAAGAACTATCGCAGCAAGTAAAGCAGAAACAAGTGACAATCGTTGATATCCAAATGTTCTTCTTGTATCTGGTTTCTTTTGAGATTGCTTTTCAAGAAAATAGGAAGCAATGAGTGTAATAGAATCTCCCAAGTCATGAAGAGCATCAGACAGAATGGCTAGACTATTAGTCCATAATCCACCTATAATTTCTAAAATTGTAAAAGCTACATTTAAAAAAACTGCTATTTTTATATTTTCTGATTTGTCGGCTTTATGTCTGTGCATATCTCTAGTTTACTTCCAAGTTCCAGTAAGTTACAAACAAATTACTTAACCTCGACCACCGTCATCATTCCCGCTTCTGCATGTTCCAGGATATGACAATGGTTAGCCCATTTACCTTTGTCTAGCGGAACCGTAGCAATGTCTACTGTTTCTCTGGAGTGAACCAATACCGTGTCTCGCCAATAGGGCTCGTCTACAGGTTCACCGTTACGGGAAATTACCTGAAAGAATTGTCCGTGTAAATGCATTGGATGAAGGCGGGCAGACTGGTTGGTTAATCTAATTTTGTTAAATACTCCATAATTAAGTGAGATCGGATCATAATTAGGGTATGCTTTTCCGTTTATTGTCCACTCAATCCCAAATTGACCACCACGACGAGCATTGAGTAAATATTCTTTATCAATTGGGGCTTTGTAGGCTTCATCCCAATCAGGAAATGAATGAGCTTGGGGAGGATCGAATGTCTTGATTTCATCTACTAACTGGTCAGAAGGTTGTAGGGTTACCAAGTCGTATGTTTGACGACTAAAGGTATCTCGGATTACATACGGCTTAGAACGAGAAATCATAGGAATAGCAACATCTACATCCAGTCTGTTTCCTGGAGCAACTTCAAACCCTTGAGCATTGAATGGCACTCTTGCAAGCAAGCCATCTACAGAAATCCCTTGCACCTCCAATTCACCAAAATCAAGTTTATAAACCCTACCATTTGAACTATTTACAAAACGAAGCCTTATTCTTTCACCAGGCTTGGTTTGTAGTGAATAATCAGTAGAACCATTAACGGTGATTAAGTTGCCCCACCGACCATCGTGCATTAAATCTCCACCAGTGTTGAATCTTGGATCAATTTGTCCAGCTTCGTTTAAGCGCCAATCATCAAGAACAATAATTGGATCCTGGTTATACTCCGGCTCTTCTGGATCTTCTACCACAATAGTTCCATATAATCCTCGTTCTACCTGTTCACTTCCTCGAACGTGAGGATGATACCAATAGGTGCCTGGGTCTTTGGGTACAAATTCATATACAAATTTTTCTCCTGGTTGAATCGGGTCTTGAGTTACTCCAGGTACCCCGTCCATTGCATTAGGAACTCTAATACCATGGAAGTGTATAGTTGTTTCTTGAGGAAGTTTATTGGTAAAGTTAATTTTCAACGTGTCGCCCTTATTGACTCTGATTTCAGGACCTGGAACTTGACCGTTATAACTCCAGACATTAATTTCTTTACCTGGAATAAGTGAGAGTTTTCCTTCCTGAGCAGTCAAAGACACTTCTTTAACAATGCCACTGGCTTGAACTGATTCTGAGTATGGTAAAGCTGTCCTTTTATTGAACCTAAAATAGAAGATCCCCGCAATTAATGCCATTAACAATATAACTGTTGTATAAATGGGTGTTTTTATTGAAGTGAACATAATCTATGTCATTTTTCTAAATTACTTTTAAAAAACTCGAGTTCCTTATACGTGTGAGGTACATAACCTTTTTTATTTGAATACCACTGAGAGATCTGTAACAATAACTTTCCAGCTATAGTATCTGGAATGCGTAAATATACTGTATGTGACAACAAATGTCCTTGTTGGGTTTCTTCAATTCTAACAATGCCATTTTCAGGAATAGAGAGTGGGATAAAACCAAAAATTTTGTAATTTGCTAATCCTGTCCATACACATACCTTGGGTTTTTCAGCGTAAAGAATATGTCCCTTTAAGTCAGCGTACACGCCCGCAACAGTTTCTCTTTGATAAAAAGCAACACCTGATTCAGGACGATTTTGCTTGTTGTAAAAAACTAGCCCTAGATGTTCATCGGGGTTTGAAGCGGTCCAAGTAGCAGGGTTGTAGGCATATTCCCAAATTTTTTTTGGAGCTATATTTTTTTTAACCAATATTTCATAACGTCTAGTTAACCAACCGCTATTTTGATTTAGATTATCTGGGTGGATTTCAGGATACATGTTTTATCCTAATGCACTTCTAGCTTTGCTTTTCTCAATGTCATTGCATTAATCACCACAATTACAGAAGACATGCTCATTAGAAGCGCGCCCACTGCTGGGCTTAATCGAAAACCAAAAGGAATAAACAAACCTGCAGCCGCAGGAATTGCCAAAATATTGTATCCTAACGCCCACCACAGATTTTGCAACATCTTAGAGTAAACTTTTCGCGATAAAATGATTAATCGTACTATGTGTTGTGGGTTGGATTGTGTCAAAATAATGTCACCAGCTTCGGCTGCCACATCTGTACCTGCACCGATTGCTACTCCAGCATTGGCTTGAGTCAGGGCGGGTGCGTCATTGACTCCGTCACCAGCCATAAGCACGACATTACCTTTGTCCTGAAGTTCTTGGATATGCTTGTACTTATCTTCAGGTAATACTTCAGCAAACACAGTATCTATACCTAGTTGTCTTGCAATCGATTGTGCAGAAGCTTTTGTATCTCCTGTTAACATTGCCACTTTAATTCCTAATTGGTGTAGTTCATTCACTGCCTGTTTGGATTCTGCTTTGACTTGATCACTTAGAGAAATCACTCCAAGTATTTCCTTGTCAGTAGCCACAAAAACTGGAGTTTTGCCTTCCTCGGATAGATCATCCAATACGGTTTCCACCTGATCGGTCCACACGTTTCTTTCTTCCATTAGTCGTTTATTACCCAAAAAATACTTCGTAGTTGCGTAGGTTCCAGACATACCTTTCCCAGCATGATTCTTAATTTTACTAGCCTCTGAAAAACTAATCTTTTCTTCTTTAAGGTGGTCAACTATAGCCATTCCAATAACGTGTGAAGAATGGGATTCGATGGCTCCAGCAATTTGTAGAAGGTTTTTCTCATTACCTGAAAAAGTTGTGATTCCACTGACTCCAAATTCACCTTTTGTTAAAGTTCCTGTCTTATCAAAAACGACATAATCGGTGTTTCTAACCACCTCGATCTTTCCCATATCTTTGATAAAAACACCATTTTTAACAGCCAAGCGTGTGGCAATGGTCGATACGGTTGGAATAGCTAGACCCAGTGCATGAGGGCAGGCGATAACTAACACTGTTATAGCTAAAGTTGCAGCAAAGACTACTGTTTCACCTAGTACTAGTGACCAGATTAATAAGGTCAGGATTGCAACAGATAAGGCAGCAAAAGTAAGCCACTTTGCGGCACGGTCAGCTAATCTTTGAGCTGAGGGTTTTGTTTGCTTTGCTTGAGAGATAAGGTTTTGAATTTGTCCGATGGTTGAAGATTCACCCACTCTTAGCAGTTTTACTTCAACAGATCCATCGATACTAATTGCACCTGCAACAACTTGTGCTCCCATATTTTTCTCAACCGGTTTTGATTCTCCGGTTATATGAGACTCGTTAAAGTTACCCTCACCCTTGAGTATTTCACCATCAGCGGGGACTTTCTCACCGGGTTTAACCAGCACAATGTCACCTTCTTTAAGGGTAGTTAGATCAACTTCTTTGACTCCATTTTTAGTTTTAAGATGTGCTTCTTTTGGTAGTAACTTTGCGACTTCTTGAAGTGCGTCACCTGCTGCTGTCGAAGATTTAGCTTCCAAAAAGTGGCCAAATAAAAGTACCCAAATTAAAGTAGCTATTTCTAAATAAAACTCCATTTCAATTTGAGGCAAAAACGTTGCTGCGGCAGAGAAGAGGTACCCTGATCCGACGGCCAAGGATACCAATGTCATCATGCCATACTGTTTCATTTGAATTTCCATTTTGGCGTGTTGGAAGAAAACCAAACCAAAATAAAAGATGATCGTAGCAATACCAAATTCTAAGTATGCCCGTAAGGCAAAATCTGGCATCCCCAAAAACTTTACCGCTGGTTCAGAAAAAATGGCCAACGGTACAAGCAGGGCAGTAACAATAAAGAAGCGTTTCAAAAAATCTGCTGCTGCTTCAGGACTTGCCATCATACTTGCGTGGTCATGTTCAGCGTGGCCGCTTTCCATATCGCTTTTCTTGACTAAATCCATACCGCCACACTTAGGACATTTACCTGGATTTTCTTTTTTAATTTCAGGGTGCATCGGGCAGGTGTAATAGTCTCCGGATAGATCTTGATTGTTAAGATGTCTATGGTTCATTTTTTCTCCTGACAACATTCGTGAATTCCTTCTTTACAACAACTCATGAATTTCCTTATTTTTTATTTGCTTTCTTAATAAAGTAGTACGTACCTGAACCCAGAAACAGTAACCACATTATCCAGATTATCAAGTCAAAAGCACCATAACCTCCGTACCCCATCATTGAGCCAAAACCAACTGGTCCTGCTCCCATCATTGAGCGTCCTTGCCACTGGTTTGTATTATTAGATCTACTTCCCATCATACCCACGCCCAACATTGAGCCTGGGCCATAAGTATCGTTACCATAACCTAGATAGACTTTACCCATATTAATGTGCATGAGTTTAAGTGACTCAGAGCCCTCACCGCCCATCATTTGATCCATGGCTTCATGTGCCTGTCCTGGATGTTGTAGTTCCATCACAGCATCACCCAAATGTTCCCACTCTGCATCAGTGACTTTGGTAAGATCAAGTTCTTGAATTGTTGAAACGTTTTGCTCCTTGAGAATTTCTTCCAGAACAACTTCTATTGATTCTCCGTGCCCATCGTCAGAAACAACTACAGGTTCATTTGATCCATTATTTCCTTCAAAGTCCATCATCCCCATCTGGGCATGGGCTAAACTAGTATTGATCATAAACACACTTCCAAAAACAACCAAGTTTGTGATAATTAGTTTTTTCATTCACCACTCCTTTTTTTATTTTCTACCTGTTGTAATGCAATTTTAAGTTTTGATTCTACCTCTAGTGCTATCTTAGCAATTGTTTGATTACTTGATAGAGTTAAAGCAGCAGTCGGTTTCATTACACTTATATATACTCTATCAGTTTCCTCATAAATGATCACATTACATGGCAACAACAGACCAATTTCTTTCTCTGCTTGTAGAGCTTTGTACGCATTGGGAGGATTGCACGCACCCAAAATTACATAGTGGGGGTAGTCAACCTTCAGCTTTTTCTTGAGAGTCTCTTTGACATTAATTTGAGTCAAAATCCCAAAACCTTGTACTTGCAAAGCCTTGGTAATAGCAACCACAGCATCCTCAAAGGTGCCATTGTATTTCTGTTTAATTGAGTATGTGGAATAGACCATAGTTTATTCTCCGATATATTTTTCTGGATCATCTTTAAAATGCTTCTGGCAATGTTCTGAACAAAAATAGTAAGTTGTGCCTTTATAATTAGCATTGTATTTTTTTTCAGAAATTTCCATGCCACAAACCAGATCTATTTCATTGGTTTTGGTTTCTACCTTCATACCCATTTTTGATAGAAGCTTATCGGTAACTTTAGTCATTTTTTCCTTATATATGATTAATCAATTAATTATGTGTGACTTTACTGTATTCAACATGAAGACAAGATGAAACGAATATTCATATTAATTTGCTAACTTCTCTGGAGATTGGTTTTTATATGTGTCAATATATTTTTGAATTAAGGGAGCATCTACTTGATCTGTCTTCATCATTTTTCCCCAAGACGTAATGACTATATGCATGTCATTGGCTGCACGTGGTGAGACGACTGTGCTTTGAGAATTTTGTTTCCCAATAGTTTCTAGGACTTTTATATCTTCTTTGGAAATATCGTCATATGAAATCCAGATTCCACCATGCTCCATACTATGAACAGCTGCTTTGTCATCTATCTCTTTTGTGTAAATGCCCCAATTTTCTGCTTCCGCCAAATGATCTCCTGAAGTTGGGGGGTTAGTTTGATAGTTTACATCTACACTACTCTCAACATGGCCTCTGCCTTCTATTTCAAATGCTTCTACTCTACCTTCAAGAGATGATTCCTTGACTTCGCTTTCAAAAGCTATTTCTTCGGGAGTTTTTTTATTTAGTTGGATGTAAGCAAAGAAACCAACGAAGATTGCACCAAACACTAACCCCCAATTGCGAACTTTTTTGACATAGAAATTCCTCTTTTGTTTTTGTTTTCGCCAAGATTTAATTTTTTGTTTACGTTCTTTTTTAGGTAGTTCATCCCATTCTTTTGGATAATCGTAGCTCATGTTGACTCCTTAATTTTGCATGTAATTGGTTGATTTATTTTTTTGATTGTATGACTGATGGCATATACCAAAATTGCAATACCTAAAAATCCAAACTCTAACCCTTTGAAGGGCAATAGATAAATAACAGCTGAAGTAGAAGATAAACCAATAAGCGACATCAAAATAACTGAACCGCAGGTAGCACAACCAATACCAAGCATACTACTTACTATTCCTATAACAGACATTCCCATGGAACTTTGAATTTGAGAAGTCTGTTTAAGGTAATAAAATAACAAACTAGCTTGAATCCCTGTTAATCCTGCCGTAACAATTGTAATTACTAATGAAGTGATGGTGAAATTAGTTTGCAAAGATCCCAGTAAAGCCACCAATAACTTTAACTTTTGCTCAGCAGAGCTAGTTGAAATAAGTGTATTGGTAATCAGGTGTAAATTTGGTAGCCAAGCAGCTACGGCCACTACCAGAAACATGACCGCAACTGCCAGTACCACATATCTTGGTTGAATAAAGATTTTTGCCAGCGTCATGCTTAGTCGAGGAGAGGGTCAATGATAGCTTGAAAGGCTGCAAAAGGTTGGGCTCCTACGACTAAGTCGCCATCTATTTCACCGTTGCTAGTTGATTTACCAATAACAAAACTTGGAGTTCCAGTAGCACCTGCTTTGCCAGCATCAGCAAGGTCTTTTTTGACTTCATCTTCTTGTGCTGGATCTTGAATACAACTATTGAACGTATTCAGATTTAACCCGAGATCTGTAGCTATAGTAGTCAGATCAGCATCAGACAGTCCGTTTCCGTTTGATGAAGTTCTGGTGAAGATTTCATCATGGTATTCAAAGTACTTAGTATCTCCCCCTTGTTCACGAGCACAATTAGCTGCAATAGCTTCTTTTGTTGCCATAGGGTCGTGGAATGGAAGAGGTAGATCTCTAAACACCAGTTTGGCTTTGCCTGTATCAATATATTCTTTGACTAACTGAGGAAGTGTTTGATCAAAGTGACGTTTACAAAATGGGCATTCATAGTCTGAAAACTCAATAATCGTTATCGGTGCATTCTTATCTCCTAAGACTGGATCATCGTCAACTGAAGCAACACCTGTTGTAGGTTGTTGTGGTTGCGTGGGAGCTTGAGTATCATCAGGTCCCAAAACTGTCTCTTCACGAGCTTGTGCAATGCCGCCTGTTTTGAGAACAGTTAATTGTCCGTAGAAATACCCGAGAAAAAACGAAGCTAAAACGAGCACTCCTGGTATTATATATAGTAGATTATTTGATCCAAACAAGTTTTTAGATTTGGTTTTTGCAATTTCAGCCATAGTACTCTCTCCAAGAGTTAAATTTTAACTCCTACAAGTGTAGGAGATATTAACTATGGATGCAAGCTTTAAAAAGAAAATGAAGCTGGAATATGAGAAGAGAAGTTATTAATCTCGTGGAATTGTGAGTAATGTGAACAGTCTATATCTACACATTCAGACCCAAGCTGACATGAGGATTCGATATTTCTGGCGGGGTTTGCTAAAAGTGTTTTAGGTTGCAGTATAGCAATACTCGACATTACAGAAAGACTGATGAGGCTTATCAGTAATTTTTTGATTGGTATTTTCTCAAGAGAATTTTTTTGAGTCATCAAGAGGTCAATTCGTTTTTCCAACGAATGAGCTGAAAAATTAGAAGCACTACCGACAGATTGTATGTTTAAAAGCAATGCATTGTTGAGATATGTACTTGTACCTTGGGACTCTATCACAAAGGTATCTGCTAACAGTTCAAATTCAATTTTAATTTGCTCAGCCAAGTGTTCAACAACGGGGACAAAGAAAAACGCTCGACTAATTAGGCTAATCAAAAATGACCAAAAAGGATGTTTTTTTTGTAGATGATACAGTTCGTGTAGTACTACAGACTCTAATTCTTTTTCTGACAGAGCTTCACATAAAGATGAAGATACTACTATTCGAGTTTTTCTAATCCCAATAGTGAATGCTGTTAGTTTAGTACTGTCTATCAATTCAACAGAACCAACTAATATCTTATGTCTTGAAATTATCTGGTTGAGCTTATTGGGAAAGTTGTTTGTACATACCTTGGCATTGAATTTTCTTATTGCCAAGAAATAAGCGACAGTTTGTATTGTAACCAGTGAAAAGCTTGCAAGTGCAACTAAAAGACTCATAGTAGACAAAAAGCCCGGAGGGATAATCTGTATGTGGTTTTGAAAATCTTTGAGAAGTTCACCACATGTTTGGAGAAAAATATCTGTTTTAGTGAAGGTTTTTGTCATTAATAAATACACCGTGAGACCAGCTACAATAGTAGACAATAAGCTAAAGAGTGGAACAAGTAGTTTTGAAGGCTTCATTTTTGGCGTAATTTTTTTATCATTTTATCTCGTGTTTCATCTGAAATATCTTCTAAACCATCAACAAAAGCAACTAGAGCTTCTTCACCAAACTGAGTTGTGATTGAGTTCATAGCTTGAGAAATAATTGCTGAAAGTGCATTTTTTCTTTTTATTACTGGTTGGTAGATATGTGTTTTACCTTCTAATTGTCGTTTTAACAGACCTTTATCTACTAGACGTGTCATGACTGTTTGAATCGTGTTGTAGGCAATTTCTCTATCTTTGCTAAGACAGTCATGAACTTGACGAGCGGAACTTGTATTTTTACTCCATACAAATTGCATGATTTCTTGCTCTAGTGGTCCCAACGAAATTTTTTTCATACCTACAATTGTAGGATTTACAACCATCTATTACAAGAAGGGGTCTTACCCCTCATTTCACAAGGGCTACGCAAGTCTCGACTTACAGTCGGGACCCTTGCGAAATTTCACCCTGCTTTTTATTTCCCTTTTAAGCAGGTAGCAGCAGCTACCTGCCCTAAAAAAATATAAAAAGTAAGGGAGAAAAAGAGTCATGAAACTTTCACCCAAAGCTCAAGCGAGCTTAGACAAGGTTATCAATAAGTTTAGACAAGGAGATCTATCAGCCATCACCAAGTTGGCACGAATGAAAATTGACCCACAAGCCCCCGTTTTTAAATGGTCATTTTCAAATAAAATCTTGGCTTATGTGCAGTCAGAAGAAATTGATTGTAGAGGTTTTAGGCAATGGGAAGCAGTTGGCCGAAGAGTTAAAAAAGGGAGCAAAGCAATATACATACTTCGCCCAATACTAATAAACGTTACAACCGTTGGAGAAGATGAAGAAGAACTGGTTTGTACAGGCTATGCAACGGTTCCAGTATTCCCGATTACAGCAACAGAGGGAGAAGAAACGTTACCTGCCTATATACCTCGCAAACTGCCACCATTGTATACGGTAGCCCAAAAGTTTGGCATCTCAATTGATTATCTGCCACTACCAACAAATCGAATTGGCTCAACCGATAGAGAAGGGAAATATATAACCCTTGGAAGTCATGAACCTTCGGTATTTTTCCATGAACTAGCTCATGCAATACACGCACGTATTGAAGGAGGTTTGAAAGGTGGACAGCACGTCACCCAAGAAACAATAGCCGAGTTTACCGCAGTCGTTTTAATGGACCTTTATAATATGGGGGACACGTCAGGTAATGCATGGAACTATATAAGCATGTACTCAAAAGACCCCCTAAAAGCCATTAACAAATCTTTGGGAACGGTTGAAAAGATTTTACAAGAATTATTAAACGATTAAGGAGAAAAAATGCTTTCACCATTAGTAACAAACAAATACGAATCAGAAATTTTAGATCTTATTGATAATAGTGATGACTACACCAGAAGTGATTTACAAGGAGTGGTTACAGTTCTTGTAAATTCTATTATGGAAGAGGGGTATAAGCAGTATTCAAAACTAAATGATCACTCAAATTCAACCAGTGACCAACCGTGAGAATTTGAACTCAACAAGCTGTCAGATACTGACAAATAAAAGTCTATATCTGACAGCTCACTCTCGAGTTTCTGGCTGATGTACTTTTTAAGGTAGTATTTGAGTGATTCAGAGGGACAAACGAGAAGTATTTTGGGAAACTCATAGCCTGTGGATTGTTGCCAGGTATCATCGTCATAGTATTCAAAATAATAGTCAATTTTTCGCCTTAATGCATAGCGGGGAGTATCATGATCAATGATATCTAAAAAGTACCGTTTAGATTCATTAGGAGCCTTTAAAGCTATATATGCATCGGGT
>Ga0210057_1008745_pt1 | contig 11884 bp, 15 predicted proteins | sample CryGeyCG2114_010_2_FD_183968 | JGI IMG/M metagenome (GOLD analysis project Ga0210057, IMG submission 183968) | Groundwater microbial communities from aquifer - Crystal Geyser CG10_big_fil_rev_8/21/14_0.10 (SPAdes) (version 2) | ecosystem: Environmental > Aquatic > Deep subsurface > Groundwater ...
ATATTCTGGTAAGATGTGACCAGTAGGGTATTTATTATGGTTGAAATAGGGTGGCGTCCTGACCGTTAGACGATAGGGCCGTAGGCGGCAATAATACTAAATTTTCTCCCCCATTTCCACCACTTCCCACTCCCCCAACCACTCCCCCAACCCATTCCAACTATCTATTCCACTCCTGAATCCTGATGACAAAATTGCAAATTATAATAAATTAAATTCTCAAATTCTTAAGAATTTGAGAATTTATCCCAAACAAACTACATATTTAAGTTATATATTTAAGTTATATACAGATTGTATTTAGATACCTTTATATACCAAAGTGGGAATCTACACTCCATGTTTGGAAAATTTTTTTATGAACTGAACAAACTCTTTTCCATAAGGGGTAAGATTATGTAGAACTATTGTACCATCATGATGCTTTTCAAGAAGGCCCGCAATTACGAGTCGCCTTGTATGCTCCGCTGTCGTCTTCATGTTCGCGTTTAATTTATCGGTAATTTCCATAAGCGACAACCCGGCGTCTTTAGAAACTAAAAGTAATATTTGAATCCGCCAGTGGTTTGCAACACCTTTAAAATGTCTTTCAAGTTTTCTGGCACTTTTCGCCGTTTTCACCATTTTCTCCATACCCACATACTCTCAAATTCTTAAGAATTTGAGAGTTTATAACTGTTGATAAACTTTCAAGCTGCCTTCTGCTTGAAATGTTTTTTAGATGCTTTTCCAAATGTGTTTTTAGATGTTTTTATGCCCGACTATTCTCTTAGCCCAATATGCTGTTCATACAATCGCCTATATTCTCCATTCCGCCTTTCCGCTAATTCACTGTGTGAGCCAATTTCAGCAATACGTCCATCTTTCAGGACAATAATTTTGTCTGCCTTTCGCACAGTGGAAAGGCGGTGCGCAATAATGAAAGTAGTGCGACCTTGCATCAGCTTCTCCAAAGCGCGCGTGAGGTCGTGTTCTGTTTTTGAATCAAGTGCGCTTGTCGGTTCATCTAAAATAAGAATTCGAGGATCACGCAACACAGCGCGCGCAACAGCAACACGTTGTTTCTGGCCAACCGATAATTTGACCCCACGCTCCCCAACTATTGTTTTGTATCCTTTTGGTAAGGACATGATGAATTCATGCGCCTGTGCAACTTTTGCCGCTTCTTGGACTTTTTTGTTTGATGCTTTAAATGTTCCGTATTTTATGTTCTCTTCCGCTGTATCATTAAATAGCGCAATTTCTTGCGGAACCACAGCCAACTGCGAGCGAAATTCTTTTAATTTCAAGCGACGCGAGTCCTTGCCATCTATCAAAACGGAACCATCCGTTGGAAAGTACAATGCAAGAAGTAATGAGATAATCGTACTTTTACCCCCTCCGGATTCCCCAACAAATGCGACCTTTTCTCCGGCACTCACCTCAAACGAGACATCTTTCAGTACATCGACTGTGCCGTCATCATATCGAAATGATACGTTTTTAAATTCAACATCACCTCGCAGTCCTTTGAGCGGCTCTGCATCTTCGGGTTCATAGACTTCAGTGTCGGCAATCAATATTTTCTCTTTGAGCGCAGCCGCCGAGGAAATACCATTTTGAATTAGCTGCCACGAAAAGCCAATCTGAACAAGAGGACCAAGAAACATCAATGCATAACCATTGAATGCTACCAAGTCACCGATTGTCATATCCCCTCTGAAGACGAGGAAAATTGCCGAAACAAAAATGGAGCCCTGAACAATAAAAACAACAGCTCGTTGAAAACCGTCTATTTTTGACCACACATTTTCCATGCGCATCCATTTTTTAATTGCAGTTGTAAACATCTCCTGCATTCTGTTGTTTTCATACGCCTCCGACGCAAAAGCCTTGATTGAGTCAATATAATGCACTGGTGTGTGTGTGCACGACCCATTGCTTCGCTCCATGCATCAATACCCTCTCGATGCAGATGTGCTGATACTCTAACCGTTCGTACCATAACGACGACATACACCAGTGCCCCAGCCAGCAGAAGACTTGCTAGTTGGATGTTTATCGTAAATGCTATTGCAATACCAATAATGACACTAAGAAAACTGACCAAAGAGTCGGAAACTGTTAAGAGAACACTTGAAACCATGTTCGCCGCCCTTCCGACAATTTCTCGTATCTCTGAAATACGGTTTTGTTTGTGAAAAGACATCGGTAACCGAAGAAGGTGTGCTATAGCTATTTGGTGCACACTAAATTGAAAAAGTTCCGGTATTTCCCTACTGTAATATCGAGCTGTCCATCCGAACACTTGGTTTAAGGCCTGAATACCAAACCAGATTGCAAACATAGTAAACACAACCTGGATATCAGTCTGTAATTGTGTCTGTGCCGCCGTGTTGAGCGCGTCTAAAAACTTACCGACAATATAAGGAATGAGGGCTCCCGTAACCGCAACAACAAGACCAAGTATTGTTATCAACATCATGCGACTCCTATGCGGAGTTAGTAATTCCCACACAGCGACGAGCCCATTTTTAAACTCCGCCGGTGTTATTTGGTTATCTTTTGGCGACATAATCGCAGCAGTATAGCACAATATTAGGCTCTGCTGAGCCATTCCGGTTCTTGGCGCACCAGCAATTCCTTTGCGCGTATCGGCTCCGCCATTATTGCTTTTACTGTTTTTTCCATTCGTATCCCTTGCGATCCTTTTATGAGAATAACATCGCCCTCTTTAAGATTTACTTCGAGCTCCTCTCCTGCTCTCTCCGCCTCGTTTTGCTCATATTGAAAGATACTTTTTTCAGACATACCCGCGCCCATCGCTGAATCTGCAATCGATCGCGCTCTTAGGCCGACGGTAATGAGCACGTCTGCCACTGCAGCAACCGCTTCCCCCGCATCCTTGTGTGCATCTGCGCTGTATTTTCCAAGCTCAAGCATATCGCCAAGCACTGCAATTTTTCTGCCTTTGCATTCAATCTCCTTAAGTGCCTCAATTGCCGAGTGCATAGCAACGGGAGACGCATTATATGAGTCATCAATGATGGTCGTATCGCGAAGTCCTGGAATAATTTTCATACGGCCAGGTGGTGTCGCACCATTTGAAAGACCCCTGGCAACTTTTATTAGATCGAGTCCCGCAGATACGCCCACGGCAGCCGACGCAAGCGAGGCATAGGTTTGCGAGCGTCCTAATGTACCCTTCAATACAATCGGAACAGATGATCCAGAGTAGTTTAAGCGAAATTGCATACCCGCAGGCTTTCCGTTTTCATAAAATACTTCCTCATGTGATGCGACAAAGTCATTATTTCCAGAAAAACCATATGTCACACATACACCACGAAAATCTGAGCGCATTTGAAACGCACGTGCATCATCTCCATTTACGATAAGAGTGCCTTCGGAAGTGAGCGCCTCCGCCAGCGCTCTTTTTTCTTCTGCCACTTGCTCTACAGAATCAAAAAACTCAATATGCACAGGCACATCCGGAATACCTGTAATTACTGCAATATCAGGCTTTAACCATTTCGTAAGAGCCTTAATATCCCCTGGCTTGTCTGCACCTACTTCCAGTATTAACCATTTAGGATAATGATTTGGTAAAAAAACAATACTCAAACCATAAAAAATATTTCTCAGCCATTTAAAGATACTGTTCCACCCACTTTCACATCCCAAAATAGTGAGAGGAACTCCTATTTCGCTGTTGAGACTTTTTTCGCTCTTTTTTACGAATCTCTCGCCGGAAAATCCTGAATAAATTGCGTCCTTCGTAGAAGTCTTTCCTACACTTCCCGTTACCGCTATAATCTTCGGGCGATAGCGCCATAGAACCAGGCGCGCCTCCCACGTGATGATTGTTACTACTATTTTCTTGATAAAAAGCTTCATATTATCTGTCAGGAGGAATATCGTAATAATTGATTAAAAATTTGGTTAAGTCTATAAACGGCTCTGCGAGTGTTTGCGAAGCGTAGCGTACTCCTTGTGGCTCAAGCGCAAAGAGGAACACTAAAAACCTCGCGTCGTGTGCCGGGAAATAGCCAAAGAATGAATGTAGGAAGCGGTCATCATAATAACCGCCATAAGGGCTTGCTATCTGCGCTGTCCCTGTCTTTGCGGCGATACTGTATCTCTCTTGCTTAACTGTGCCGTCGAGAAGAGATGAGTCTACCACTTCTACCAACATTCGCGTAATTTCTTCAGATGTTTCTTCTTTGATAACCTGTTTTTCTAACCCGCTCCAAACTTTTTTTGAAAAGCCTGGAGCGTAGAGAATTTCTTGAACAACATGTGGTTGTATTAGGTGACCGCCGTTGGCGATACTAGAAAGTGCCCGCACCATTGCGATCGGTGTTACCGCAATTCCTTGACCGAAAGAAGCTGACGCATAATCTACATCGCTTCCGCTCTTTAGGCCGCTTAGTATGCCTTTTACTTCGTTTGGCAGGTCAATACCCGTTTCCTCCTCGAGACCAAACTCTTCAATATATTCCGCAAATTTCTTCTGCCCCATTTCGTCTACAACAAACGACGCTCCCGTGTTGAGTGACTGATTTAAGACCTCTTGCATAGAAACATGTCCCCTTCCTTTACCGTCATAGTTTGAAATGCGTATTCCACTTTTCGTTATAAAACCGGCGTCATAATAATTCGTGTCCGCAGTTACCGCGCCCACATCGAGGCCTGCGGCCATCGTCAACGGCTTCATAATAGATCCCATTTCATATACTCCTTCAATGAGTGGGTTAACAAATACAGACGCGTCATCAACGGTATTAAATTCATTTGGGTTAAAAGTTGGCGTTGCCGCCATGGCAATAATTTCTCCAGTCTGTGGATCAATAACTATACCGCCAAGACGCTTTACATTCCATACATCGCCAATCTCTACGAGTGTATCCTCAAGACGTTTCTGAACAGTCGGCTCAAGTGTTGTAATTAGTTCACCTTCGTCCTCTGGATTAGGGGATACAAATGATCTTACGTTTGAAAATAGTTCTGCAAAAAAATTTGTGTCTAAAATATTTTTATCTCGCACAAGTGTGTCTTCAAAGTAACGTTCAAGACCATAGCGACCTACTTTTTCGTTTCCTTGAAATCCCACAAAACCAAGCGCATGCGCGGCTCGCTCCCTCGCGGGGTAATACCGCCATTTTTCTCTGGATAGAAACACACCATCTAAATTAAGGGCTCGTATTGAGTCAGCCTCTTCGTCGGTTAGTTTGAATGCAACTTCTTCATACGGGTCATCAATCTTGTGTGCCGAATTATAGAATCGTTCTTTATCTAACGTATAAATTTCAGAAATGGAGTTGAAAATAGTATCCGGAGTTACTTTTTCGGAAGCGTATATTTCTCTTGGCAAAAGAGCTAGCCGCCAACCCGATTTCTGGGTAGCGGCTGTTACAAGCCTTCCATCTTTATTTTTAAAGAAAATATCACCTCTTTCATCCGTGGTCGCTGTTGAAGCAACATATTGAGACTGTGCCCTTTCAGAATATTCTTCACTATGTACTATCTGAACGAAATAAAGACGTACTACAAAAAGTGCCCCTAAAAGCAAAAAGGCTCCGAATATGACTCTTATTCGTATAACAAACGTGGCTCTCATGAGCCCTCATTATAGACCAGTATTTGCGGTATCATTTGCGCTTGCGTGTACGGTAGTTCTCGTAACGTAACTTTTCTGCGCTACAGGCACTAGCCCTAATTTTGTGGCTTCGTCTAATGAGACAGCACCTGATAGAGCAAAGTATTCCGATTCAAGTGTTGCAATAGTACTTTCAACTTGAGCAATCTGGGTATGCGCGTCTTTGCGAGCTATAACATACAAAACTGACGTGCTTACAAAATACACATAGCCTAGCGCAAAAACTCCAACCAGTATCAAAAGAATACTGCGCACGCGCACTTCAAAAAGGTATTCTTTTGCAAGCGGTATATGTATTGCTATTGCTTTCATATTAATTGTTGGTTTTTTCAAAAACACGAAGTTTTGCACTACGAGCTCGAGGATTATTTTGTACTTCTTCTTTGCTTGGCTTTATAAGTTTCCACGGAATCCCTTTTTTCTCTTCCTTCCAGCTGCGAAATACTTGTTTTATTAGACGGTCCTCAATACTATGAAAAGTGATTACTGCAATGCGCCCATTTGTAGAAAGCTTTTCCACTGAAATCTTAAGCGCCGTTTCAATTGCCCCCAGCTCATCGTTTACCGCGATTCGCAAAGCCTGAAATACTTTAGTGGCTGGATGTATTTTTCTATGACGGTACCAGCTTGGTACCGCTTTTGAAATAATGTCAACCAAGTCTCCTGTTGTTTTTATAGGTTTTTCACTCCTCTCTTTTATAATTGCCTTAGCGATTTTTCTTGAGAATTTCTCTTCGCCCCAACCCCAAAAAATATCAGCTAGGCTCTCCTCCCTCCATGTATTAACGATAATTTCAGCAGTTAGCGTATCTTTAGAAATATCTTTCTGATACGTCATTACTAGTGGCTCGTCTTTACTGAAAGTAAATCCTCTGCCTACATTTAGGTGATATGCGCTCCATCCAAGATCAAAAAGGAAACCATCCACTTTTTCTATTCCTTCCGAGTTCAGGATCCTCTCCAGATTACGGAAGTTATCTTTACAGAGTCTAATAGTTGCCTTCTCTCCTTTTAGAGCTTGTTTTGCCCTTTCTATGGCGTCGTCATCAGCGTCAATCCCAACAAGGATGCCCTCTTTACCGAGATGAGAGGCAATTTCCTTTGCATGCCCCGCCCCACCTAGAGTAGCGTCAACTATTACACTACTTGGTAAAATATGTAGTGATTCTATTGCTTCGTGTAAAAGAACACTTTGGTGTCCATTTGATGGCACCGGGTTGCTGGAGGATTTTGTGCGTCGCGTGCGCATGACGTATGGAAACCCCCCAGCCACCTAGTGCAGCCAAATGAACTATAGGATGCCAATTTCGCCGAGTTTCTCCGCCATAGCGTCAGCTTGCTTTTCAATACGCTGTTTGTATGACTTCCAACTCAGCTGGTCCCAGATCTCGACCCTGTCGGAGACTCCCGCAAAGACAACTGTCTTCTTGAGCCCCGCGAACTGTCTCTGGTGATCTGTAATGAGAATCCTTCCCGCCTTGTCGGCCACTGCCTCAACCGCGCCTGAGAGAATGAATCTATTGAATCCGCGAGTATCTGCTTGTGCAAATGAAAGTTCCTGTAGTTTTCCCGAAACCTTTTTCCAAGCAGCTTCCGGATATAAAAAAAGACAGTTATCTAATCCCCGAGTAACAATCATTCTCTTACCAAGCTCTTTTCTAAAAGCCTTTGGTAATGAGACGCGTTTTTTCTCATCTAAAGTATGTTCGTACTCGCCTATTAACATATGCTTTTGCTTTTCGCTAGATTCCCACTTTATCCCACTTTCTGACAAAACTATACCACTATCACCCACAATGCTACCACACTTATCCACATTGTGACAAATACAAAAGCTGCACGTCTGTGCAGCTTTGAAATGGCACTAGGACTCTCGAACGAGACCCTTATTTTTTGCGCCCGATTTATTTATCTATAGAACCAAGATTAAAAACATCTATGACCGCTGTACCGATTTCCACGGCTTGCCCGATACCGGCGTCGTCTAATCACCCTGCTGTGAGCTAGTTAAGAAACCAGATTGAGAAATTTAGATATGTTGCAAAAGAAACCCAGAGTAAATACGGGACAAGTAGCCAGCCCGATACCCTGTCAATCCACCAAGCACGCATAACGAGCCACAAGAGCACTAAAAGAAGTGCTATGATGTTGAGCAGCGAAAGCAATAAATTTTCAAGACCGAAAAACAACAGCGACCAAGATGTATTTAATAAAAGGTGAGCTAAAAAAACAATTGTCCACAGACGGGCATCTTTACGATAATGCGCCAATCTCCAAATGCGATATAGCGCTGTCCCCATTAGAATATAGATCCCCGTCCACACAGGAGCAAACACCCAGTCAGGCGGGCTTAAAGATGGTTTATCAAGTGTTGTGTACCACGTTTTAATTTTTGGAGCAGTAAAAAAGGACCCGACGAAACCGGCACCAAACGGCAAAACATAAGACAGGAATAAGCGCACGTATCTATTCACAATGCCAACAGTTTAGCACACGCACTACACGGAAATTCGCACTATCCTCAGTCTAAAAATTCGCAGGTAAACGCACATACTGAAGCGCATATTTCCTCTGGCGATTCGCAAATGCTTCCGCAAGCATTAAACACACCCCCTTTCATTTCGCAATGCTCAATAAGCGGCGCAGTATCTGTAAGCGAATCAGTGGTATATACAATTTTGTCCGAAAATTCAGCCTCAATGGGTACGTCTTTAATAGGTTCGTAGTCTCCAATATCGGCGGTGAACAAAAATACTGCCACGACGAGGACAAAGACCGCAAGTATAACAGCCATAATTGCTTTTCCTGATTTCATATTCTAAATGCTTTATTCTTTAACTTTATTAGTCCTTCTCACATACTCTTCATTCGCTTCATCCATCTCTTGCTTGACTTCTTGTCGTTTATTTAGAGCATTGTTCAAATTATTTACGAGATCCTCAAATTCAGCACCTGATTCTCTTTCCCTTTCGTCAGGTGTTTTTTCGTTTGACTTTTTTCTAAACATTTCAAACATACCTCTATTTATTTATTTCCAATGCGCGCCACCATTTGTGAGAAATTTTGCAGGAAACTTCCTACAGCCGCTACTGCCAAAATAATTACAAACAAACGTCCAATCGGAAATGCAAAATATACAATGGTCACACCCAGTGCTCCCCAGAGACCTGTACACCAAATACACTCGATAAGCTCCGCAACAGTGCGACGAGGACCCTTGGATGGCTTTTCCATCTTCCCATCTTTCTCATCGAGAAACCAATTCCTCACAAACGCAAAAATTTTATCGTATGTGACAAGGCGGATAATGCGATAGGTAGCAAGGGAAAGAATGATTACGTCAAATGTATTAATAAAGAATATCCATTTTAGTCTGTCGAATCCGTCGGTAAGCACAAAATAAAGAAAAAGGAACAACGCCAGAAACAAAAATGAAAATACAGCGTTCCACATCCCTTGATCTTTTGGCATTTTTTCGCTCATGTTTTATTTGCGTGCACAGCGCAGGTTCCATCTTTGCATGTACTGCAGCTTTTACAATCGAGACAATACTTTCCATTGCATTTACAACTCACTGAAAATGGTCCTGTGCCATATAAAGCAACCATAAGCATACCGCCAGCTATCGAAATGTTTTTGAGAGCTGAAATCAGTTGTGTTTGGTCTGCAATGTTATTGTGAAAAATTGCGGCTGTTAGCAATGAGTAACCGGCAAGAATCCACGCAGCAAGGCGTCCTTGCCATCCAATAAGCAGTAGAATTCCCCCACCCACCTCAACGATTATTGCAATAACTGCTAGTAAGTTACCAGCAGGCAACCCTACTGAAGCAATGTATCCAGCTGTGCCAGCAAAGCCAAAAATTTTCCCTACGCCAGAGACGATAAATAGTGCAGCGAGCAGTATACGTGCCACCAATGGACCATACGTATTTAGCCCTCCGTGATGTGAATGCATCATAGTGTCATGCGCTTAGTTAGTAAACACAGTAAGAATACTTTGCTTTATATGCAAGCGTCAAATGAGGTTATGCACAATAAAACTAGTACCAAAACTTGGACATCGGATGTCCAAGTTTTTTGCCCGATTTTGCCACAGGTTGGACATCGGATGTCCAACCCATGCTACCCGAAAGTAAAAGAAAACGCGTCGATACTACCCTCTTCCACGATTATTTCAAGAATGTGCGTGCCATATTCATCACTTTCCACAATCCTATAGAGTTGTTCGTTTTGGATATCAAGCGTGCCGCTATCATTCACGTGGACTCCAAGATCCTCGCTAGTAATATCCTCGCCATCCAAATATATTTTTACTTTTGCTCCATTTTCAGAACCCGCTACCATAAACACCTTTTGTGCACGATACGGCAGAATGATCTTTGCACCACCGCTTATACTGCGCGCATATTCAGGAGTGATATTCCATACGCCACCCAAATAAAGTTTGTCGTAAATTAACGTACCCGAGTGCTCAAATGTTTGCTCTCCGGCAACAGAGACTTCTCCGTTTGCGAGATACTCTGAATTTCTGAGCGCACCAAAATAAATCTCGTGTGTTCGTGGTTTGGTGCGATCAGTTTCTTCTACTCCATCTGGCGCGACAACACTCATATCTGTCTCTGACATTTCCTTACCCAGACGCCCCGCTCCTTCTGCAAGAAGCTTTTGTATTACTAGCTCAGTCTCTTCGTATGCCCCCTCACCAATGTGGTCGTAAACAATAAATCCATCGATGTCGATCAAATATTTGCGAGGCCAATATCTATTTTGGTATGCGCTCCACGTACCGTAATCATTATCAAGAACAACAGGATATTGTATGTCCGCATCTTCCACTGCCCGCACTACATTTTCATATTTTTCCTCAAATGCAAATTCAGGCGTGTGTACTCCGAGAATCAGAAGACCATCATCAGCATACTTTTTTTGCCACGCATTCAAGTAGGGCTGCGTTCGTTGGCAATTAATGCAACTATATGTCCAAAAGTCTATTAGAATAATTTTCTTCCCGATAAATTCTTTAACAGTGACGGGCTCGCCATTTTCTGTGTTGATAAAACCGGTTGCGCGGACAATTTCACGAGCACGTGGATATTTCTTTTCTTTCTGCGCAATCGACTCTCCGCCCATCTCGTTCATATCAACGACACCATCTTTATTGAGCTGAGCATGTTCAGGCATTTGCTCAAGTGCAATTTCTGCTTTTTTTGCGATACCTGTTTGCGCGTCATTCAGAAAAAAAATGGCACCTCCAACCGCAATCAAGACGACCGCTAGTATTATGTATCTTGTAGTAGCACTCATACGCCGAGTAACCTTTCAACTAATCCAAAGTTTGCAAGCACCGCTAATTTCTGCGTGAAAATAAGTACGCCAAGCACGATTAATATTCCACCGAACAAAACCGTTATGTACTTTGCCGCCTTAGCAAAACGCTCCATAAATCGCCCTGCTTCTGATGCAAATGCGCCGATAATAAGAAATGGAATACCAAGCCCGAGCGCATAAACCAAGAGAAGCCAAAACGCAGAGCCGGGCGCTGTTGCGGCAAGCCCCAATATAGCGCCAAGTGCCGCTCCTACACATGGAGTCCACCCTGCAGCAAACGCCGCACCGAATACAAATGCGGTAAGATGCCGCGAGCTGAACTTTCTTTTCACCAATACTTTATGATCCCGTTCAAGATACTTTATTCGAATGAGTCCGGTTAGATAGAGGCCGAAGAAAATGATGATAATTCCTCCAACGCGGGCAAGCCAGATCTGTGCATCGTATGCTACCTGTGACAAAAGTGTGTTAAGCAATACTCCAAGTAGTGCAAAAACGGAAGAGAATCCAAGAACGAAAAACACACTTGCAAGAAATGTGTTCAGGCGATTCCGATCACCTGTGCTGCTCTCGCCCGCCAAGTACGCAAGAAAGCCAGGAATAATCGGCAGTACACACGGAGAAAGGAAGGAGACGAGCCCCGCCGCAAGTGCCACAAGAATTGATAGTTCGGAAATCATACTAGTTGAGCGCCTTATTTATTTCGCTTAAATATCGGCTTGTATTCCACGACTCTGGTGACTTTAGGATCTGCTCACCATTTTTAATAAATACTTTTGTGTGCTGGTAGCCGATGCCGTGTTCCCTGGCAAGTGCGACTTCGTTTGCGTCAGTATGATTATCATTGTAATTTATCCGAAAACCAATCACATCGTCTCCCGTTAAAGAGTTGAAGGCCTCAAATACTTTAGGTTGCT
>Ga0210057_1008746_pt1 | contig 11884 bp, 11 predicted proteins | sample CryGeyCG2114_010_2_FD_183968 | JGI IMG/M metagenome (GOLD analysis project Ga0210057, IMG submission 183968) | Groundwater microbial communities from aquifer - Crystal Geyser CG10_big_fil_rev_8/21/14_0.10 (SPAdes) (version 2) | ecosystem: Environmental > Aquatic > Deep subsurface > Groundwater ...
GGCGAGAAACAGAATTTTTTGGCGATCATCCCACAAGGCAAAAGCAAACATGCCGCGCAGGTATTTTAAACAATTAACGCCGTATTCTTCCCAAAGATGGACAATTGTTTCCGTATCAGTCTTGGATCGGAACCGATGACCCTGTTTAATCAATTTAGTTCTCAATTCCTGAAAGTTGTAAATCTCGCCGTTAAACGTGATCCAAACGGTTTTATCCTCATTGGATAAAGGCTGATGTCCGGCAGGGGACAAATCGATAATCGACAGGCGCCGGTTACCCAAACCGATCGGACCTTTGGTCCAAATTCCTTCATCGTCCGGGCCCCGGTGGCCGATGGCCCGGCACATCGCCTCGATTTCCTGATGAGTTACCGGTTGACCGTTAAAATTTATTCTGCCGACAATGCCGCACATGAGCTAATCCTAGTATAATAAAGTCAATGAGTAAACCTAAATTCAGAGGTAATACCGGTGATCTATTTTATGAACTGATTAGGACAGACTTTATCCTGCGTTACCATAATTCCGTTCTTGGTTTTATTTGGGTGTTACTAAAGCCTTTTTTAATCTTTGCCATTTTGGTAACGGTATTTTCTTTGGTGTTTAAAATCCAAGACCGATTCTACCCGTTAAATCTGCTTCTCGGTTTACTGCTTTATTCTTATTTTGCCGAAGCGACGCTTCGCGGTATTACCAGTTTGACGGAAAAATCAACAATTATTCTTAAAGTTAATTTTCCTAAGGCCATCCCCATATTGACCTCGGTGGCCAACTCGTTTATCAGTTTCTTTTTTGGATTTTTAGCCTTTTTGGGTTTTTGGTTTTGGGTCAAACCTAATGGTTCCTTGCTTAATCTCCCATATTTTCTCTCACTAGTTTTAATTTTGACAATGCTTATTATCGGTCTGAATTTTTTCTTGAGTATTATTTACACTAAACTAAAAGATTTACTGTCTATCTGGGAAGTATTCTTGCAGCTGGTTTTATATTTGAGCCCGATTATTTATCCTTTGAGTTTAGTGCCGGATAAGTACCAAGCGATTTTTTTATTAAATCCACTTGCGGTAATTATTACCCAGGCGCAGGCGGCTTTAATCACCGGCAGAGCCTTTGATTGGCAACTAGCGGGTTATGTTTTTGGGTCGGCAAGCTTAGTGCTAGTTACCGGTTGGGTATTTTTCCAAAGTCAAATTAAAAAAATTACCGATAATTTTTAATCATGACACCGATAATTCAGTTAATTAACATTACTAAAACCTTTCGGGTCCCGACGGAAAAAATGGATTCACTGCGAGAGCGGATATTAACTTTTAAATTAAGGAGCCGGACACGGCTATTAAAAGCTTTAAATCAGATTAATCTTGAAGTCAAACCGGGCGAATGGCTGGGAGTTATCGGTCCTAACGGATCGGGGAAGTCGTCGCTGTTAAAAATTATCGCCGGCATTTATGAACCGGACCAGGGAAAAGTTGAGGTGGCTGGAAAATTAGTGCCTTTTTTAGAACTGGGCGTCGGTTTTAATCCTGATTTATCGGCTAAGGATAACATTTTTTTAAACGGGGTAATCTTAGGAATGACTCGCAGAAAAATAGCCGAAAAACTGGAAACGATTATAAACTTTGCCGGGATTAAATCTTTCATTAACCAAAAATTAAAAAATTTTTCAACCGGTATGCAGGTTAGATTAGCTTTTTCGATTGCCATCCAGTCGTCCGGAGACATTTTTTTACTTGACGAGGTTCTGGCGGTTGGAGATTATGAATTCAGGAAAAAAGCCAGAAAGGTATTTGCCCGAATGAAGTGTCAGGGAAAAACCGTGATTATTGTCAGCCATGAATTGGATCAGATCATCGCTAATTGTGATCGGGTTATCTGGTTGGACCATGGCAGAATTGTCAAATCTGGTTCACCCAAATTAATTATTAAGCAATATATAGATTCGCAATCAAATAAATAGGCATGATTAAACGATGTCCGATCTGTTTTAGTCGACACTATCGACTACTGTCCCGCTTCTTGCCATATTATAGCCTTGGATCAGAGGAAAGATTTTTTAAGTGTTTAAACTGTGGAATGTTTTCTCTTGATCCATTTCCCAGTAAGAAAATAGTTATTTCTTTATATTGTAGTGGTGAATATCGTAATCGCTATCAGCAGCAGAATATCAACTGGATTGGCGGGAGTAAAAATCTGGAAAAATATTTAAAAAAAAGATTAATCAAAGTAGAAAAATTGCTAAAAAAAAGAGGGAGATTGCTTGATATCGGGGCTGGTAGCGGCGCTTTTTTAGCTCAAGCAAGGAAACGGGGTTGGAAAGTCAAAGGAATAGAGTTAGATCCTCAAGCGATTCAGTATGCTAAACGTAAGCTTGGCATAACTTTATTTAGAGGGGAATTGTTTGACTTGAAAACTCCAAAGCATTTTTTTGACGTGGTTCAGCTTAATCACGTTTTGGAGCATATTTATAATCCGGTTGAATTATTAAAGAGAATTAAATTAATTTTGAAACCAGGCGGTTATCTAATAATTGAAGTGCCTAATGAGATTTATCCTTTATCGGAATTGATTCAATTTTATTTAAGCTATAAAATGAGTTGCCGTTATTTTGTAAGAAAATTTTTGTGCAGGGAAATGACTTTAGTAAAGTTACCACCTTCTTTGCATTTATTATTTTTTAACAATCATAATCTTAAACAATTATTAGAAAAAACTGGTTTTAAAGTAGTTGAGATTAATACGCCCAGAAGAAATAAGAGATTTGATAGAACAATTTATAAATCATTTTGGATGTCTGAATTAATATACTTCCTTGAAAGAAAATTCAAACTTGGGCCAAACATTGAAGTTTTTGCTTCAGTCTAATCATTTTATTATGATGAGAGTTAACGTAACGGAAATTATTTTTACCAAAAGAACGGGCTAATGAGTGATTTTTAAGTAATTTCTGACAATTATTAATCAGTTGATTAATATTATTATCGGCTACCAGGCCGCAACGATAGCGGCTGATAAAATTATCAGGATTAACTGTTAAAGACAAAATCGGCACCTGGTTTAAGCCTGCCTGCAAAAATGTATTTGGGAAACCCTCGCATATTGAAGTATTAACTAAGATTTTGGCTTGCTTGAAGAAATCATTAATTTGAGCAAAAGGGATATCGTTATAAAATTCTAAATTAGGTAGGGGTTGAAGCCGAGTGAACAATTTTTGATAATAATGAAAATCATGGCCTAAACGACAAACCATTATAAATTTTTGTTGAGGAAAATAGGAAACCAGTTTAAGGAAAATTTCCGCCTGTTTCCATTTTTCCGCCCGGCCGACCCAGAGAATAAAATGGCCTTGTTTGTTTGCATTTAGTGGAATGACATTGTTTGGTAAAATTGAAGGGAATAAAAAACTGGAGAGTTTCCAGCTATTTAATAATTGTTTTTGCTGATCTTTGGTTTGAGCAATAATTAAGTCGGCTAATTTAATAATGCGGTGATTTAAGTCCCAATCGTGAGCGACCATGTAAAAAAACTTTTTCTTAAATAAACGGCAAAATAAATAAACAAGCAAAATCTTGGGATTGATAGTTCGTTCGGTATAAATATCGGCATTGATTTTTCTCAATAACTGGGAAAATCTTCCTACTTCAAATGGAAAGAACCGTCCATGTTTAAAAGATCGATAAAGCGTTAAGCGATTCTGTTTAACGGTTGCTTTTTGACCATAATCGCCAACGATGACACTCACTTGAAATTTTTTGTCTTTGGCTAAAGCCTTGGCAATCAAGCTTATTTGGACTTCGGCGCCGCCAAAATAATCCAAAGAATTTTTGGTAAAAAGCGGGTAGCTCTTTAAAGAAATTAAACAGACTTTTATCGGCTTCACGTCTATAATTATAAACGATGTCAGTAAAAATTTGCTTTATCAGTAATTATGCCTATCGTTTATTTAACCCTAAGAGCCGTTTGGCTTTTGGCGGTATCGAAACTATTTTTTTTCTAATCGCTAAGGACTTAGCGGCTGACAGAAGATTGGCGATTAGTTTTCTCCTGGAAGACGACCTTCATAATTATCCTACAACCGAAAAAATCGATGGGATCATTCTATATAAAACTTCCAGACAAATGCAGTCTCAAGTTTACAAAGATGAACAAATAGAAAGATATAGTCGTTGGTTTACCTACTGGGCAAGAAAATTTAATTGCTTATGGCAGTGGCCTCACTTGGATTTTTTCCGCCTTTGGGAAAAGCTGAAGCAAATTCAATCCGACGTTTATATTTTTGCTAACCCGAGTTACGAAAGCAGTTTGCTTACCCTGATAATCAAAATAATCAGAAAAAAATCCATTTTCATAGTGGTTAATGACGAATTGTTGGTTAAAAATTATCAATCGTTTTTCTTCCTTATGCGTGCCGATGTTATTTTGTGTTATTTGCCACGCCACCAAAAAATTTTATGGCAAAAATACCGGATAAAGGCTGTCTATCTGCCTCCGTGGTACCATCGTCCTAAGAAAATCCTGTCTTTTGATCAAAGAAAACATTTGTTGTGGGTAGGGCGGATTGAGGCGCGTAAACAACCTAAGGTGTTTGTTAAATTGGCCAAAAGTTTCCCCGAAACAAAATTTCTGATGATTATTGCCGCTTCGCCCAATGAACAGGCTTTATTTAAAAGCATAATTAGGTCGGCAGTTCATGTGCCGAATCTGACAATTAAACGAGACGTAGTCTTTGCCGAGCTTGACAAATATTATCAAAAAGCGTTGGCGTTTATTGACACCTCCAACTATAAAAATTTAAATATGGCCCAAGTCCAGGCCGCCTATTTTAAAACACCCGGTTTGAGCTATTTTTACGACCCAAACGATTCTTATAAAAATTATCAATGGGGTTTATCCGCCGCCGCCAATTTTAAACAAATGATACAAAATATCAAACTGCTTTTTTCCAGGCCAAAGCTTTGGCAGCGATTATCCGGCAAGGCATATGAATTTGCCAATTCCGTTTACAACCCGGAAGCAAATTTAAGCACTTTCAAAAAATTAATTTTCAAATTATCCCGATGAACTCAAAAGCGTTAAAAATTATTTTAATCGGCTTAGTCGTACTGCTCAATTTTTTTATTTTCCGTCCAAGTTTAGTGGATTCATTTAATTCACTCCATGGGAAAAATCTAGTCGGTGAAGTAAAGCTGGGTAAATTATGGGGGAACTTCGATAAGCTACGCTCCGATGCCTTAGAATTTTCCGGTTGGTCGGAAAACGATAAGATTGATCTTTCCCTTGATCCTCAAACAAAAGGGGTGACAGTTTATCAGTTTACTAAACCGGAAATTGCCCAGGTGGTAAGTTTACAAGTGGCCGTGGCTCAACCCAATCAAGGGACTAATAGGATCAGTGTTTCCATCGACCAACAAAGCTGGCAAACAGTCGGGGAAAATAAATATTATCATTTTGTGCCGCTGGATATTACTGACGTAGTCGGCAATGAGCAAAAGTTTTGGGTAAAAATAGAGGCCAGTAATGAAGCGACTGCTGGCCAGCCAGCCGTGATTGTTTATGATTTATATTTAATGTTTTATCGGCACGAGGTTAAATTGCCGCCATTGGTTTTAATACTGACGACAATTTTCTTTCCGTATCTATTAATTTTCCGCCCCAAAAAGCCGGTTGCCGTTAAGCTGGCATTGTTATTTATAGTTTTAGCGCTTGGTCTGCATTTGTCTTTAAGAAACCTGTTTGATTATCGATACCACTCTTTTGACAGTGACGTGATTTGTTTAACTCAGGAAGTACCCAGGTTTTTATCCTTGGATATTAAATCAGCCTTATTGGGCAATTACTGCGGTAACAAAGAGAGTCTTAATCCACTAATCATCATTGCTTTTTGGAAAATTTTCGGTTTTGGGTCGGAAATGGGCATTAGATTTTCCAGTCTGATTTTTCATTGGCTGACCGTGATTTTAGTATTTTGGTATGGGAAAAAAGTAATCTCTTTTACCGCGGGATTGACGGCGGCCTTGTTTATTGGTACCCAGCCTTATTTGATCCAACTTTCAGCCCGCGGCTTACGTGATTCCGCCTTTACTTTTATTCTCGCTCTTTTTATCTACCTGCTTTTTGAAACCCGTCTAAAAAAAATCAGACATATAATGGCGATTTTTCTAACCAGTTTGTTTTCGATTTATTTGCGGTTACATTCTTTGGTGCAATTAATCGGGCTGACTTTGGTATTTGTTATTGCCAAACGAAAATTAAAGCACGGGTTGGTTTTAATAACAATGATATTGTTGATTGCTTGGCCGTTGATTGCCACTAATCTAAAAGCTTATCAGACCTGGAATTACTCGGAAGAAATGCACTTAAAGTGGAATACTAACGTTGAATTTGCCGGTCAGCCCGGATTTTCCTCAAAGGAGTCGATAACAATCAATCCGTTCCAAGGCCCGAAAATTTCTGCAACAACTTATTTTTTCAAACTTCACTCTTCATCTGACTTGGTGGTATCTACCTTGGCGGGAGTGAGAAAGACATTTGAAGATCTTTATTTCCGACACTTCCAGCCGTTAGTAATTTTATTTATTGCCGGCAGTTGGCTGATGTTAAGGAATAAATTATTATGGTATATTCCGGTTTTAGTTTTCTTTTTGGAAATTCCGCATTTTTTCCTGGCGGCTAAAAACCTGATTGAGTTTCGATCGATGACCCAGTCTTTGCCATTTATCGGTTTAACGATTGGTTATATAATTGACCGGTTATGGACAAAATTGAAGCGCTTCTAAAAAACAAAAAATTCCAGCGCAAGCACGGCCGGCTGATTTTTGCTAAGCCTTACGATAAATTAAAGAGCCAGTTACCAAAAAACCCTTCGGCAATCAGGGAGCGGCTTGAACCCAAACTTTACGACTATTCTTACATCATGACTTTAAATGCCAGAAAAACATTTGAACTGATGTTGAGGTTAATCCCTAAAAAAACTAAACCCTTAAAGGTTTTGGACTTAGGCTGCGGCTACAAACCGTTTCAATCACTTTTTCCTCATGACCAGTATCTTGGGGTCGATATGAGCTTAAATTCTTTTGCCGACGTGATTGCCGATAATCAGCATTTGCCGTTTAAGGATAATGTTTTTGACGTGATTATTATTACTGAAGCTCTGGAGCATTGCGATAATGAACATCAAGTGATTAGCGAATTAAGGCGGGTGGCCAAAAATCAAGCTTTAGTCTATTTGACCTTGCCGTTTATTTTCCCCTTACACGGCATTCCTTATGACTTTAACCGTTTTACTAAATACAAGCTAAAACGATTATTTAAGACAGATAAAATAATCCTGCTTCAGGAAAGTAATAATATTTTTGCCTCACTGTTTATCTTTACTAATATGATTTTTAGAATTCTGTTTGGGTCGGTAAGAGCTTTGTTCCCTGTCTACATCTTGAACAATTTATTAAGTATGGCAGCAGAAAATTTAAGTAAACTTTATCGGGATAAAACCGGTTTTATTGCCGAGTATTGGGAATATGCTCTATCGGCATTTCCCATTGGTTATTCAATGATCATCAAGATCAAAAAATGAAAGTTTGTTTTATTGACTGGTTTGCTTTTAGTCTTTTTAATCCCGATTCTAATATCGTTTTCGGCGGCGCCCAAATTCAATTATATTTTTTAGCTAAAGAGTTGGCGAAAAATAAACAAAATTTAATTAGTTTTTTAACTGATAATCGGCATGATAATCGACTGGATAATTATGGTCAGATAAATGTTTATCAATTTGTCCGATCGCCAAAAACTCCAGGGCTTTACGGCCGATTTTTAAATCTGTTATACCATTTTCCCATTTTAAGCTACCTTCATTTTTTTACCCGATTATTATTTCAGTTAAGAAAAATTAACGCCCAGATTTATTTTCAAAGAGCCGCTAGTGCCGAAACCGGTTTAATCGCCCTAATTGCCAGGATGTTGAACAGGCGATTTATCTTTATGGTGGCTCACGAGCAGGATGTCAATGGTGATTATGTGAAGAAAAACGGCTGGCGGGGGAAGTTATTTTGGCTGGGTTTAATTTTGGCCGATAAAATCGCTTGTCAAACAAAAGATCAACTGAGGCAGTTGCCAAAAAACCTTAAAATGAAGAGCAGAGTGATTCTGCCAGCCTATCCGATTGAGCCACTGCCGCGCCGGAAGAATATCAACAAGCATGGTATTCTTTGGGTGGCCCGGGCAGAAACTTGGAAAAACCCGGAACTATTTTTAGACTTAGCCACCCGATTTCCTCAAGAAAAATTTACCATGATCTGTCCGCCGGCAGAAGATAATCCTAATTTCTTTCTGCAGATTAAAGCGATGGCAGAGACAGTTCCCAACTTACGGTTTATTAATCAGGTTCCATTCTCTAAGATTGATGCCTATTTTTCCAGGGCCAAAGTATTTATTTCTACCTCTTTAAGCGAGGGTTTTCCCAATACTTTTATTCAGGCTGGAATAGGTAAGGTGCCGATTATTTCCTTTAAAGTTAATCCTGATAAAATCATCGATAGGCACCGCCTGGGTTTTTGTGCCGACGGTGACGAAAGACAAATGGAAAAATTGCTTAAGAAGATTTTAAAAAATAATCAATTAAGGCGGCAATTGGCGGTTAACTCCTATAACTACGTCAGGCTGCATCACGACCTAAATATAACCAAGATATCCAATGCCCTTATGTTAAAATCAGCCTAATGAGAAAACGCCAGGTAAGGATTGGAGACATTAAGCTTAACCATTTTGCCAAGAAATATATTGATCGGATTTTGGCAACCAATAGGTTGACATACGGTCCTTTTACTCAAAAACTTGAGAGAATGTTTGCCCAGATTCATCGGCGCCACTGGGCGATTTTTACCTCTTCGGGAACCGGAGCCCTGTTGGTGGGACTAGCCAGCCTTAAAGAACGTTATGGTTGGCATGACGGTGATGAGGTTTTAGTCCCGGCGATATCGTTTGTGACCACGGCCAACATTGTTTACCATTTGCGCCTAAAGCCGGTTTTTGTTGACGTGGAGTTTGACACCTATAATCTTGATCCGAAACAAATTGCCAAGCACATTAGCAAAAAAACCCGGGCGATTATTCCAGTCCATGTTTTGGGTCTGCCGGCCAATATGCCCGAGATTATTAAGACGGCCAAACAATATAAACTGAAAGTTTTAGAGGATTCATGCGATGCCATGTTTGTCGGAATTAAGCGGCGGCCGGTGGGCAGCTTTGGGACCTTAGCCGCTTTTTCCACCTATGTGGCCCATTTACTGCCCACCGGAGTCGGTGGTTTTTTAGTGGGTGATGATAAAAAAATAGAATCAATTGCCAGAAGCTATCTATTTCATGGCCGCAGCGATCATTATCTTTCGGTTAATGATGAAAATCAAAAAGACAAAACCATTATTCGCTCCCGGTTTCAATTCGATCGAATCGGCTGGCACTTTCGCTTAACCGAACTGGAAGCGGCAATCGGTCTGAGTCAGTTGGAAGGAGCTGAGTATAAAAAACAGCTTCAGCGGCGACAGCAGCTGGCAAGCCTGTTAATCAAGCTGTTAAAACCGCTGGAAAATAAATTACAATTACCTAAAGCGCCGATTGGTTTCGAACACGCCTATATGATGTTTCCTTTAGTAATTAAGGATCCGCGCATAAATAAATGGGAATTAATTTACTGGCTCGAATCCTGCGGCATTGCTACCAGAGAACTTTTACCTCTTCTCAATCAACCGGCTTACAAAAAAACTTTTGGCAATCTGGAGGCAAAGTTTCCGGTTGCCAAGATGATTAATAAAAAAGGTTTTTATTTTGGTTGTCATTCCTACATGACGGAAGCTGATATTCGTTATATTGCCGGAAAGTTGTATGAGTTTTTACAAAAATAAGCGGGTTTTTGTCACCGGCGGCACCGGTTTTATCGGCTCACATTTGGTTAACCGGCTTAAGTCTGCCGGTGCAAAATTGACGGCGCTTTCAAAAAAAGAATTGAATCTTACCCGGGCGGCAGCCGTGGAAAAGGCAGTTGCCGGGCATGATTTTGTTTTCCACTTGGCCGCTTCAGTGGGCGGTATTCACTATAACCAGGCCCACCCGGCCAGCTTGTTGCATCAAAATCTTTTACCGACTTTAAACGTCTTCGAGGCAGCCAGGAAAGCTAAGGTAACCAGAATGTTAATGGTGTCTTCGGCCTGTGTCTATCCCCGCTTTTGTACTATCCCAACACCGGAGGGAGAAGGCTATAAAGACGAACCGGAGCCGACGAACTATGGTTATGGCTGGGCAAAAAGAATGGCGGAAATTTTAGCCAAAACCTATCACCGGGAATACGGGATGAAAATAGGCATTGTCCGCCCTTATAACGCCTATGGACCGGGAGACAATTTTGATCCGGCCAGATCCCACGTGATTCCGGCCTTGGTTAAAAGGGTGATTGACGGCGAGAATCCGTTGGTAGTTTGGGGAGACGGGTCAGCCACGCGGTCGTTTATTTTTGTCAGTGATGTCGTTAGCGGTATGATGCTGGCTTTGGAAAAATATCCTTTGCCCGACCCGATCAATTTGGGGACAACCGAAGAAATCAGCATTAAACATCTGGCAGAGCTGATTATTGAACTTTCCGGGAAGAAAACGAAAATTAAATTCGATCCGAGAAAACCAAATGGCCAGCCCAGACGTAATTGCGCGGTAGCGAAAGCCAAAAAAATTTTGGGCTTCGAGGCAAAAATAACTCTAGAGCAGGGTTTACCTAAAGTGATTGGGTACTACCGTGATTATGTCCAGAAAAAAAATTAAATCAACCTTGGTGATTTTAACCAGAAATGAAATTGTCGGCATGACTGCCCTGATCAAAAAAATTCCTTTTGATCGGGTTGATGAGGCTTTTGTGGTTGATTACCAGTCGACTGACGGCACTAAGGAATTGATCATGAAAAACCATTTGCGCCTGATTAATCAGTTACGGCCGGGAAGGGGTGAAGCCTTTCGTCTAGCCGTCGCTAAAGCCAAGGGGGAAAATTTAGTTTTTTTCAGTCCGGACGGGAATGAGGAGCCTCGGGATATTCCCAAACTGATAGAATTACTTGACAGAGGTTATGATTTAGCGATCGCCAGCCGGTTTCTGCCTCAATCGCGAAACGAAGAAGATGATCAGTTATTTAAATTTCGGGCTTGGGCTAACAGAGGATTTACTTGGTTGGCTAATTGTTTCTGGAAAGGTGAGCTATCTGACAGCATCAACGGCTACCGGGCGATTACCAAGTCGGCCTTTAATCAGCTAAAGCTGGACGCACCCGGTTATATGATTGAATACCAAATGTCGATCCGGGCGTTAAAGCTGGGGTTAAAAATAGCCGAGATTCCTACCCGGGAGGGTGACCGCCTCGGCGGCCGATCTGGATCAAGCGCCATTCCGACCGGATTGCTCTTTCTCAAATACTTATTGAGAGAGGGATTGATCGGTAAGCGGTTTAGAAAAAAGTTTTAGATATCTTTGGGCCGTTTTCTTCCAGGATATTTGGCCCGGCTGGATTTTTGGCCAGGTGTAATCAAGGGCCTGAGTAATGGCATGGGCCAAAGCCCGGCTGTTAGCCGCCGGCACCAAAATGCCGTTTTGGGAATTGACCAGTTCCGGGTTGCCACCAACTGCGGTGGCAATGACCGGTAAACCGGTAGCCAGGGCTTCCTGGAGGGAGTTGGAATTACTTTCCGATAGCGAAGGAAGGACAAAAATTTTTGCCCGGCGGTAGAGGGCCGGCAGTCGGTTGTGGGGTATCAAGCCTAAAAATTTCACCCGGCGGGAGAGGTGGAGTTGTTTTACTAATTGCTTTAGTTGCGGTTCCAGCACACCGGAGCCGGCCAGCCACAAATGAGCTTTGGG
>Ga0210057_1008747_pt1 | contig 11883 bp, 13 predicted proteins | sample CryGeyCG2114_010_2_FD_183968 | JGI IMG/M metagenome (GOLD analysis project Ga0210057, IMG submission 183968) | Groundwater microbial communities from aquifer - Crystal Geyser CG10_big_fil_rev_8/21/14_0.10 (SPAdes) (version 2) | ecosystem: Environmental > Aquatic > Deep subsurface > Groundwater ...
TATTATACTCATCAATTTATGAATATCATCGCGATTGAATTTAGTAATTTCCCGAACTATAAGCTTCCTGCGGAGATAGAACAGAAATATGGTCTAAATTTAGCAAGAATTCCCTTTTACAACAGAGACAAAAATGTATATAAATTGATTACAATGCCTCATGTAGGGAAAAAAATTATCAGCCAATTTATTTATGATTTAAAACAATATAATAAAATAATAAAAAATTAGAAAAAAAGGACATTATGAATTATGATTTACCATATTTTATAAAAACAAAAGATGATAATATAAGTTTTGTAATATTTTATTTCCCCCCTAAGGAATATTTTATAGGATTTCCAAAATTGTTAGCAACCACAGAAAGAACCAAAATCAATATAGACGGCATATATTATAATCGTTTAAAAGGATATAAAAAATGGTTTTTTGGTAAATTAAATAAAATAAGAAGATATCTTAAATATTCAGAAAATTTCGGCGAAAAAATTTATATTTTTCAGAAAAAAGATATAAAAAAAATATATCACCCCTTAGATTTTTATAAAAATATACTTAAAGATAAAAGCGAATCTTGTCACATTAAAAATACAGTCGAATTAATCAAGAGTATTTCAAGATTAATAGGAATAAATAAAAAAGATATAGGAATTGAGGGTTCTACTTTGTTCTCATATTTTAATGAAAATTCTGACATCGATGTTTTAATTTATGGCTACAAAAATGCTATTAAAATAGCAGGCGGGTTTTATGAACTTGCTCAAAATAAGAATATTAGAATCTATAATGGGAAAAATTCTTCTGCCATTTCCCGAGATAAAAAAAATTTAGAATTTGGCGGTAATAAAAAAAACATAATTATTCAGGAAGCAAGAAGATTCTACGGTTTTATAAGAGGCAAAAGATTTAGTATTATTAACGTTTTAAACAATGGAGACAAGCCTAATATAAATTTAAATAGAAAAATAAAATATATAGGACTGTTTAAAAATATTTTATCTATTACCGATGTTAAATATAGCATTGTTACGCCGAGCATCCTTTTGGGAAGAACTCTGAATGGGGAGAGATATAGGGTGGAATTAATAACTCATTACGGCATTAATCAAGCTAGAAAAAATGACAAATTTTTTATAAAAGGGAAAATTTATCAAGATATAGTTACTCAGGAAAAAATTATTATTATTTCTTTTTGGAGTAGAATAAAACAACAATTTGACTTAATAACCAGGTAAATATTATGGGCAGACTAGATCAAAAATTTGTCAAAAAATATTTTTCTAAAATTTTGAAAAAAATTATTTCTCGCAGAGATATTACTTTTTCAGAAGCAAAAAGATGTCTTATATATTTATTAGATCATAAATTAGGGATGGCCAACGACGTATGCTTCGGCGCTTTTTTTGCGGCATTACAAACCAAAAAACCAACTGTAGACGAAGTCGCCGGTTTAATAGATGTTGTGATGAATTACGACAGAAAATCTATTGAAATAAAACGTAATTTTAAAGGTCCATTATGTGGTATTATAGGAAGCGGCAAAGATGATTTAAAAACTTTCAATATTAGTTCAACAGCTTCTCTAGTTGCTGCCGCAGCTGGAGTAAAAGTTTTAAAGAATGGTTCGAGAGCAGAATCTAGTATTGCTGGCACGACTGACGTATTTGAAGAATTGGGTGCAAATGTTTTATTGAAAAGTAGAAAAAAACTTGGGAAAAGCATAAATGAAATAAATTTCGGTTTTTGTGACGCTGAACCATATTTCCCTAAAATGGTCAAAGAATATTTAGGTAAATTTTATTTTATCCATCCGCTCAGTTTTATATTACCAATAGCAAGCGGGTTAAAGTTTGATAGAGTTGTATTTGGACTAGGAAATGATAATATAGAATTTACGACTAAACTTTTAATCCGTTTAGGATATGATAATTCGCTGGTTGTTGTTGGTTACGATAGAGAAGGGAGAACGATGGATGAGATTTCGAACATTGGCAAAACTAAAATTTCAGAAATAAAGAATAAAAGAGCAAAGATTTATTTAATAAATCCAGAAGATCTGGGATTTAAAATTAGTAATTATAAATTTATTAAAGAAGGCCGAAGCCCGAAAGCTAATGCGATAATATTAAAAAATATTGTCAATAACAAAGATAGAGGGCCAAGACGAGACGTTGTTTTGATGAATGCCGGGGCTGTGATTTATGTTGCGGGGGTAGCTTCATCTATCAAAGAGGGAACGCAGATGGCTGCTGAAGCTATCGACAGCGGCAGGGCTAGCAATTTACTTAATAATTTTATACAAATATTTAATTAAATCAAAAAAAATGAAAATCAAGGTAGAAATTTTAACAGGGATTCGCCCTACCAGTGATTTAACAGTTGGAAATTATTTGGGCGCGATAGAACCCATCATAAAACTTCAACATCAGTGGCACGCTCCGCTTATTTTTATCGCGGACCTCCATGCTTTAACAGATAATGAGCCAACAGTTGTCAAGAAATATTCCAACAAAATTGTTGCTGACTGTATTGCGCTTGGAATTGATCCCGAGAAAACAAAATTTTTTTTACAATCAGCCCTCGCAGGCGAAATCAGCATCTTAATGGCGTTTTTGGCCCGACATATTAGTGTAGCAGAACTACTAAGAGTGCCGACCCTTAAAGAGAAAATAAGAGATAAAGCTAACCCGGAAACAGCCAATGTTTTTCTTTTTCTTTATCCAGTAATGATGGCCGCTGATATTTTACTTCAAAGGGCAAAAAAGGTGCCCCTGGGAGAAGATCAATTAGCTCATCTTGAACTCTCTCGAAAACTTGCAAGAAGATTTAATAAGAGATATGGTGAAGTGTTTCCTGTTCCTGAGGCTCTTCGAACCAAAGCATTAAGAATCCTTTCTTTAAAAGGAGAAGGGAAAATGAGCAAGAGTATGCCAGAGGGGGCTATTTTTCTCACCGACGATCTGAAGACCGTTGCTCGGAAAATAAAAGGGGCAGAAACTGCAGTAGAAGGAGTAATGAATAAAAAACTAGAAAGCCATATTTTAATCGCTAAGAGTTTATCTAAAACGAAGACAGAACGAGAAGAAATTGATGCTTTGATGGTTGAACACAAGGCCGGCAAACCAGTAATGGTTCAATTCAAACATGTTTTTACTCGCATTGTTCAAAATTTCCTTGTAGAATTTCAATTGAAAAAAGCCAAGGTTGTAAGAGATTCCTCTTTCATCCCTTCTGTATTAGAAGAAGGTATTAAAATTGCCCGAGTCAATGCGCGGGAAACACTAGAATTGATTAAGCAAGCCCTATATCATTTTTAATTTATGAGAATAGATACTTTTACGGCCCTATCGTTGAATGGCATAATTGGCGAAAAAAGAGGTAGTAGCAGAATTTTTACTAAACTTTCTAGCAAAAAAATATTGAAATTTAGAAAAAAAATAAGAAATCAATATAATGCCATTTTAATCGGAGTAAATACTTTAAAAAGAGATAACCCGATTTTGTTAAATTCTAAATTGAGCAATTATAGGTTAGTTATTGATAAATATTATAATTTATCTTTAAATTTGAAAATATTTAAAAATAGACCGGAGAATACTATTATTGTTTTAAGAAAAAAAAAGAAATATATTCATTATTTCAATGGAATAAAAAAAACGGGAGCAAAATTATTGTTTCTAAATAATTATAATTTATATAATTTTAAGAAAAAATTAAAAAAATTTGGGATTAGGTCTATTTTAATAGAGGGAGGCGCTAAAACTATAACAGAATTTTTAAAAAATGATTTTATCGATAATATTCAATTAATTATTTTCCCTATTTTTTTAAATAGCGAAGCAATTAACATATTTTCGGGACAAGATCCTTTTAAAAAATTTAAATTAATTTTATTTAAAATAATTGATAAAAATTATATTTTTATTAAGTTGAAAATATTACAAAAATTGACAAGATACAAGAGCAAGCCCCTTTTGTGATGCATTTTCCCGCTTTTTTAAGTTTGTGGATAACTCAACCCAAAGGGTTAAATTTTAAGAATATCTTGAATAAATTTATCAGGACTTCGACCTTTGAGGGCGCTATGGATGCAAGAGCTATTTCAATTTTTAACTTTCTTTTTAATTTCAGATGATCAAAAAAGGGAATAAACTGGAAGGCTCCGATTGTCAAGGCCATTTAGAAACTTCCCAGCAACGAGTCATTTAGAGATTTCCTAATTGACTATAGGGATCTGACCCCTATAGTTCTATAGTTCTTGATGTACTCATTAACAACAGAACCTTGTTTTTCGTTTGTCTTCTGTTATAATTCAATTGTTTTAATAAATATCAAAGAAAATGGTTAAAGAAAATTTAATGAACAAAATAGTCTCGCTATGCAAAAGGCGCGGATTTGTTTATCCTGGTTCAGAGATTTATGGCGGGTTTCAAGGTTTTTACGATTTTGGGCCCTTAGGAGTAAGGATGAAAAATAACTTATCGTATTTTAGGTGAAATTCATTGTATGAGAACACCTTCTATAAAAATCAAATACAGTCTTAATGAAGAAACCAAAATATTTCTAACCTTTCTTCATCACCCCCAGTTCCCTCGGCATAAAGACATGATTTTTAGGGCATTTCCAGAGTTAAAAATCGCTTTAGATAAAAAAAGTGAATTTAATGAAAAAGTAAGTTCAATTTAGAAGTGCAACTTTAAGTGGTATACTTAAGGTTGTATGACTAAAGAATATAAACAATTAAATCAAGAAGAAGGAGACGTGATTTACCTGCTTTTGAAGCAAGGTAAAAAGCAAAATGAAATTGCTCATGTCTTAAAAAGAGACAAATCTACCATCAGTCGAGAGTTAAAAAGGAATAAACACCAGAAGTTCAATGAATATTTACCAGATACAGCTTGGCGGAAGACTTTGAAAAAAAGACAGCAAGGTCGAAAAAAGAAGTATTTGGAAAAAGATGATGAATTAAAGCAGTCCGTCCTTTCTCTCCTGCAAATTGGCTGGTCGCCCGAATTAATTGCCGGTAGGCTCAAACAGAACTTAGGTAAAACATTTAATCAAGAAAGTATCTACCAATATGTTTACAGCCTAGAAGGCCGAAAACAGAATCTAAGGCAGTATTTAAGAAGGGCTCATCGTATTAGAAGAAAAGAATTTGGCAGAAAGAATCATAAAGGCAAAATCCCTAACAGAATAGATATTGCTTTAAGGCCAAAAATCGTTGAAACAAGGCAGGAATTCGGACATTGGGAAGCAGATAGCGTGCTCTATCAGGGCCACTCTCAAAGATTGTCCACTCATAATGAATTGAAAACTAGATTTCTCGTTGTCCTCAGGCTAAAAGATAATACCGCTGAACATCGAGCCGAACTTATCAACCAAACATTTAAGCCTTTACCCAGGCAGGCTAAAAAGACAAAGACTGTTGATAACGGATTAGATCCGCCTGTCACGAGAAGATAATGTCTGCGCTCGGCATGCGCGTCTACTTCGCCAAACCTTTCTGTTCTTGGCAAAGAGGAGCTAATGAGAATATCAATGGTTTGTTAAGATGGTATCTTCCTAAAAACACGAATCTGAATGACTTGACAAATGAACAACTCCAAAGTATCGTAGATCTAATTAACAACCGGCCGAGGAAATGTCTTGGCTTTAAGCTGAAATGTTTCAGATTGAAATGAATAAATTAAATAAATTTAAAGGTCGTCCTTTCAATCTTTCAAATTATTTTTTTAATCGTTCAGTTGCACTTGCAAATTGAATGTAGCTTTAATTTGAAATATGAACCCCCTTTATAAACTCCTACATTTGAATTTAACAGAACGGGTGATTCTTGTCCTCCGCCGACATTGGTTTGTCTTTTTTAAAAAAGTCCTAGTCTTCCTTATCTGGAATTTAGCGCCGGTGATTATTTACGCTATCTTAAATAATTTTTATCCGGAAATTATCGTTTCTGAAAACTCAATGGCCTTGCTTTTACTTCTTGGCTCTGGCTTTTATCTTTTTCTCTGGCTTACTCTTTTTTACACCTTTACTGATTATTATCTTGATATGTGGGTGGTGACTAATCAAGAAATTATTGATGTTAAACAAAAAGGACTCTTTCACCGGGTAGTGGTCAAACAACCTCTTTCAAGGATTCAGGATGTTGAAGCTAAATCGCAGGGCTTTAGCCAAACTTTTCTCAATTATGGCGAGGTGAAAATTCAAACCGCTGGCGCTGAAGGGAAATTCGTTTTTGAAGAAATTCCCAATCCCTACAAAATTGCTGATAAAATCAATGATTTAGTCAAAAAACAAATTTACCCTGTTAAATAGCGGTTTGACCGCTCCTGCCTGGCAGGATTTAACGGGGTGAAAAAATAAAGGAGAAGCCTGGCGTGGTACCCAAGGAGTTAGGGAACTGTCTGCAAAACAGTTTTACGCGGGTGCAAATCCCGCCCACGCCTTTTAAAAACAAAAAACCTGAGAAAACACTCAGGTCTCCTTCTTAAAAATAGGCCTTATTTTTCAAAAACTGCCTTAACTTTAAAAAGGTCTTTTTCTTTTTGCGGAGCAGCTTCTATCAATTTCTTTCTTCTTTCTCCTGACTCTGGTTTTGATTCGTCAGAGCGAAAAACATTTTTAAGACCAGAGATATTAACGGTTGGCAAAATTTCTTCTGTCTCCGCTTTTTTAATTTTTTCAAAATAATCTAAAATTGAGATTAATTGTTTCTTATATTTTAAAATCTCCTTTTCCTTAAGAGAGATTCTCGCTAATTTAGCAATATGTTTTACTTCTTCTTCTCTAAGCATAAAATTATTTTCTTCTTATTGAGTAGACGTCTTTTATACCTCCTTCGGTATTTAATGCCCCTCGCAGAACCGAACGTCCAGCTTTCCCAGATTCGGCTCTTCAACTATGCTTTCTTACTACGGGGTAAGTCGGACTTGCACCGACAAGAACTAATGCACTTTCTCGGCACACTCATCTGTCCCTTCTACTTTTCCAAAATACTTTCTTCAACCTTCATTCCAAAATGTCTAGCTGCTGCTTCTACATATCCCAGAATTTCATCCCCGCGTTTTAACTTCACTATAGAAATTGGTTTTCCGCCAGGTTTTGTCAAACGAATTGTCTCAGCATTCTGCATCACAAGTGAGATGGTTTGACTTCGCTCACCACGGCATTGAGCCGTTTTTGCTTCAATTAAAATCATTGGCCGTCTCTCAACTTTAATTCTGCCAACAATTCCAACCTGTGTATTCCCTTTATGGTCTACAATTAAAATTTCATCTCCACTTTTTAAGTCAGAAAGATATTTTGTCTTACCATCAGGAATGCGGACATATGCATGAACACCTCCTGCATTTACCCTGAATGGACGGGAGGCAACATATAGATTCTCCACGCTTTCAGAATGGACAAGGAACATACCGGCTGAAGTATTCCCAATAAGCATCCCCTCTCCCATTCTCATATTTGTGCAGGTGTCAATGCACACTCTATCTCCCATGCCAACAGGTTCTACGTTTGTAATTTTTACCCTGCAAAAAACAAGTTTTTCGCTAGATTCTTTAACAATTTTAGCAATTTTCTTCATTTCATTTATATCCCTGGTATCAAGAAGTACTCCATCCACACCTTTTTCAAGAATTCCGAGCGCAAGTTTTGTCTCCTGAGCATTCTTAACAAGTGCAATTAAGCCTCTTCGCTGGGCAATTAAATTTTCAAGTGGAATGATTTTCCAGTCTCCAGTTTTTATTATGAGTAATTTATCCCTGTTCAATTTTGCTGCTTTCTCCTCATCTTCTTTGCTATCTATTAAAACCTCAATGACATCCCTGCCCAATTTCAAATCTCCATCATTTGAAATTGTTGTCATAAGACCCAATTCCTTAACTTTTTTTGTGAAACCTGATGGAATTAAAATTGCATCAGCACCACTCTCAAGAGCAGCTGTCACTAAATTCTTATTGTATGGAATGATTTTAACCCAGAATTTTTTCATCTTCACCTCAAAATTATTTTTTCAGAATCTTCAAAGCATCATCAATTGAAACATTCTTGTGAACAATTGAAGAAATTGCCTTCACAATTGCTACAGGGTCCCCGTGCTGGAAAGCATTCCTTCCAATAGAGACACCTGCACTGCCTGCTTTAATTGCACCATCAACCATATCAAGAATTTCCCTGTCAGTCTCCATTTTTTCTCCGCCCGCTATTACTACAGGCACAGGACATCCGTTTGTCACCTCTTTGAAACTTTCCGCACTCCCAGTATAATTGACCTTAACTATATCTGCACCGAGTTCTGCGCCGACTCTTGCTGCATGCTTCACCACAGAGACATCAAATTGGTTCTTGATTTTCAGTCCGCGGGTGTACATCATTGCAAGCAATGGCATTCCCCATTTCATACATTCCCTGGAAATCAATCCTAAATCACGCAACATTTCGCTCTCATCCTCAGCACCAAGGTTTACATGTATAGATACAGCATCAGCTCCGAGTTGAATCGCCTCTTCAACTGTGCATACAAGAACTTTCAAATTTGGGTCAGGTGCTAAACTTGTGCTTCCTGAGAGATGAATGATTAAACCGACATCCTTTCCTCTTCCACGATGTCCACCTCGCACAAGCCCCTTATGCAGGACAATTGCATTTGCACCTCCATTTACAACATTGTCAATTGTCTTCTTCATATCCTCCAGTCCCTTAATTGGTCCAACAGTAACACCGTGGTCCATAGGAATGATGACCGTTCGCCCTGTATTGCGATTGATAATCCTTTTAATTCTTATCTCTTTTCCTATCATATTATTTGAAACTCCGTTTGATTCCAGAATCTAACGCAACAATATTGGCACAAAACGCCAAAAATGTTAGTTTTATTTCTTCTTCTCTAAGCATAAAATTATTTTCTTCTTTCAATTAATTTTTCTTTATAAGCAAGTAACTGGTGTTTAATTTTCTTTAAAACTTCGTCTAAAGCTAAAAGTAAATTTTTGCCGTATGAAGCAGCATACAAATCATTGCCCGGGACTTCTAATTTTATTTCTACTTTAAAATTTTTTTCTCCTTTAAACTGCGGCTTAAATACTAACTCCACTCTGACGCGAAGAATTCTTTCTGAAAAACGAGCTAATTTATTGATTTTTCCTTCAATTTTATTTTTTATTTGAGGATTGCATTCAAAATTTTTGACAAAAAATTCTATCTTCATCTGCCAAAATTATTAAAACTTTAAAGCAGTTTTCTAGTAAAAATTTCTGCGCCCTTTAGGCTTGAAATTTTTACAAAGCCCTTTACCATTTCATTAAAAGAAGGCTTTTTTTATAAGCTTCTAAATTATCCAAGGTCAAACCCGTGCCTTTAGCCACGGCCAGAAGCGGCTCATCAGCCACAAAAACCGGCACGCCAACTGCTTCAGAAATATATTTATCAACCTCTCTTAATAAAGCAGTGCCGCCGGCTAAAACCATACCCTTTTCCATCACATCAGCCGAGAGCTCTGGCGGAGTGTTATAAAGAACTAATTTAATTGCTTCCACAATTGCCTGAAGCTCTGCTTGAATTGCCTGAGTGACATCATCAGAGGTTAAAGTAATGGTCTTTGGTAAACCATTAGTCATTTCTCTGCCCTTGACCTCCGTTTTTAATTTTTTCTCCAAAGGTAAGGCAGAACCAATCTCAATTTTAATTCTTTCTGCGGTTTGTTCGCCAATTGCTAAATTGTATTTTCTCCTGACATAAGAAGCAATCGCGCTGTCAAGTTTATTCCCTGCGACCCTAACCGAAGTACAGGAAACAATTCCACCTAAAGAAATCACGGCTGCCTCAGTTGTCCCTCCGCCCATATCAACAATCATATGGCCAACCGCAGAACCAATCGGGATATTTGAACCAATCGCCGCGGCAATTGGTTCTTTGATAATATAAACTTCTTTTGCACCAGCGGCTATTCCCGCGTCTTTCACTGCCCGGCGCTCAGTTGGTGTCGCGCCTGAAGGAATGGAAATCATAACCTCTGGCTTGAAAAGATGAAATTTGCCCAAGGTCTTGCCAACAAAATATTTGAGCATTGCCTCGGTTGTTTTATAATCAGCAATTACTCCGTCTTTTAATGGCCTCCTGGCGACAATTGTATCCGGCGTCCGACCAATCATTTCTTTAGCTTCATCGCCAACTGCTAAAACTGATTTATCAAAAGTAGAAATTGCTACCACTGATGGCTCATTTAAAATAATTCCTCTTGACGGGACGTAAACCAAAGTATTGGCCGTGCCTAAATCAATACCTATTTTTCTGACGAACATAATTTTTTATACTTTAAATATTCTTGAAGTAAAATGCTGATAATCGTGGCAATTGGCACGGAAAGTAGGGCCCCCAAAGGACCAGCAAGCTTGCCGCCAATTAAAAGCACGGCTAAAACAATAATCGGATTCAAGCCAACCGCTTTTTTCATTACCAAGGGCACGAGAAAACTGTTCTCCACTTGTTGAAGAATAAGATAAAAAATAGCTACCAGCAGAGCTTTCATCGGCGAATCAACTAAAGCCACGACAAAAGCCGCGGCCCCGCCAATCCAAGGACCTAAATAAGGAATAATTTCCGTAATCCCGGCAATGACCGCTAAAGTTAAAGCAAATTTCACCCCTAAAAATCGCAGTCCCACATAACTTGAAAGGCCGATGATTAAACACAAAATCAGGATGCCCCGACCCCAGCCGCCGATACTCTTTTTTATTGCTTCGTAGAAATTGATTAAAAATTCTTGATATTTTAGCTTGGTAAATTTTTTGATCTGGCGATTAATAAACTCTTTATCAACTGAGAGATAAAAAGCAATGACTAAAACCATTAAACTGGCAAACAAACCGCCAACTATATTGCCAAATAAAGAGAAAAGCTGAGATCTTTGCGGAGAAGAAATCAGCCAATTTTTTAAAGTTTCGCCAAAACTCTCGCCTTCAAAAAGCAGCCACCCGCCGAAAATATCTTTTAAATAACCGGGAATTCTTTCAAGTAGAATTTTCCCCTGAGAAATAAAAGAAGGAATCAAAAGAAAACCCAAAAGAATAATCACGGCGAAAATAATAAGATAGATAGATAAACTGCCAAGCCAGCGAGGAATTTTTTTTCTTTCAAAAGAATCAACAGCCGGAGTGATAATAATTGAAAGGAAAAAAGCAATCAAAAAAATAAAAACAACGTCTCTAATCAGATATAAAAACCAAAAAAGTAAAAAAACCAAGATAATTTTTAAAACCGACCAGATATCAATTTTGAGAGTTGTTTGCAAGTTCATAAAAATAATTATTTTTCAACTTGTAAATATTATGCTTTATACTTTACCACCAATTTTACCGAGGGTTTACTGACTAATATTTCATTTTTTTCTAATGGAGGAATATCTCGGTCGCTCAAATATCCATTAACCCGTAATTTATTTACGCTAGGTCTATTTAAACTATCCCATTCTTTTATCAAGGACAACACTCGCTGATAAGATTGTTTATCTCCATAACTAATTAATTTATTGCTTTTACTATTTAAGCAAGCGGTTTTGTTTTCTAAATCTAATATCCCCATAGCTTGTTCTTCAAGGCCATACTCTGAGACACTATCTTTATCTTCTATAAACAATTCTAGAGAGTTCTTTTCCTGAAGAGCTAAAAAAATAAAAAAATCGTAGCGTTGAGAAAAAGAAAGCCTGTCTAAAGGATTTTTTTGTTCGTGATGCTCTCCTCTCAGCAAAGAGTCTATTTTATCTTCTCTTAAAGATTCTAAATGCTCACTACAAATAAGTAAGTTTTTATTCTTTGGCAGAGATTCTTGTAAAATTTCATAATAGCTTCTCCTCCTCATGCTCATAAATCCACCTAAACTTGTCGA
>Ga0210057_1008748_pt1 | contig 11883 bp, 9 predicted proteins | sample CryGeyCG2114_010_2_FD_183968 | JGI IMG/M metagenome (GOLD analysis project Ga0210057, IMG submission 183968) | Groundwater microbial communities from aquifer - Crystal Geyser CG10_big_fil_rev_8/21/14_0.10 (SPAdes) (version 2) | ecosystem: Environmental > Aquatic > Deep subsurface > Groundwater ...
TCCCTATTTTCTTATGTGTCTTACCAAATCCCCCAGCAGCTGGAATATCAGGAAAAGATAATCTTCGGCTTGAGCTTCAAGCAGTTAAGCTACGCATTCGTCTTCGGCACTATAACTCTAATCATATTCAGCAAAGTGCAGAATTCTTACCTCAAAATCACTTTAGCTTTAATTCCCTCATTGCTTGGCATATGCTTCATGTTCTTCAATTTAGAAGGCAAACTAAAGGATTACATTGCCTACTCAAAATTCAGGAAAGTAAAGGAAAAAGAAAAACTAAAGAAATTTATCGGAATAAAAGAAATAGAAAACAATGCAATTCTCACACTAGAAAACAAAAAAGTAGCCATAATCAAAGTCCAGCCAGTAAATTTCAGGATTAAGCCAGCAGGAGAGCAGGAAGCAATAATGGAATCTTTCCAGAAATTCCTCAATTCTTTAGATTTTCCAATTCAAATATTAATGAACACGGAAAGCTTAGAATTAAATGATTATCTCAACTCATTAAAATCAAGAATAACAGAACAGAAATTCTCTGAATTGTTCGAAAAATACAAAGCATATCTGCATAATGTCATTGCAACAAATAAAATAATGAACAGGGTTTTCTACATTGTCATCCCAGAGGAAAGTAACCTAAACATTCAAGTCAACATTTGCCTTGAAAGGCTCGACAACCTCAACCTGAAAGCAGAAAAGCTAAATGATAAGCAAATAAAAGAGCTTCTTGCAAAATTCCTGCAAAGCAATTCCCTGCTGCCAAGCTACATTGACAATTATCCCAAGCACATTGAGACAAACAAGAGATTCTACAGGATAATCTATGCACATGGCTATCCAAGGATGGTTGAGCCAGGCTTCTTGGACAGGATAGTCAGCTCATCAGGAGACTTTGACCTAAGCATACACATCAAGCCTTATCCAATGGAAACAATGCTCATCAACATTAACAAGGAGCTGCAAAAGCAGCGTGCAGACCTTTACGCAATGCAAAGCAAGGACATAATCAATCCAAGCTTGGAAATACAATACAATGACACAAGACAAATTCTGGAAGAGCTGCAAAAAGGCGAAGAAAAGCTGTTCAACATCAGCCTATACATAAACTGCAAGGCAGACTCAAAGGAACAATTAGAGCTTCTATCAAAAAAAGTAGAATCAGAGCTTAACAGCCTGATGATACTACCAAAAACAGCTTTCTTTAGAATGAGTCAAGGCTACAAAAGCATACTGCCATTAGGCATAGACCAGTTAAAAGCAAGCAGGAACATCACAACAAAGGCACTTTCGGCATTTTTCCCCTTCACAAGCCAATTCTCACAAGTAGACCCAACAGGAATATGGCTAGGCTTAAACCGCAATAAAATTCCAATAATAAGGGATATTTTCAAGCTGCCAAATCCCAATGGCCTTGTCCTGGCCCAGTCAGGGGGCGGCAAAAGCTATTTCTGCAAGCTCCTCATTGCAAGATATCTTCTAAATGGCACAAAAGTCATGGTAATTGACCCGCAGGGAGAATACAAGGAGCTTGTCAAATACTTCAATGGCCAGAGAATAAACATCTCAAGAACATCTGAAACAATAATCAATCCATTAGACTTAATGGGGCATGATTATGCTGAAAAGCGGCTCAGTCTCATGGACTTGATGCCAGTCATCTTAGGCGAACTAACAGAGCCGCAAAAAGCATTCATTGACAGGGCATTGACAGAAGCCTACAGCAAAAAAGGAATTACAGAAGACCCAGAAACATGGCAATATACCCCTCCAATCCTTGGCAATGTGCTTGAAGCATTGCAAGGCATGGAAAAACATGCAATCCAGCTTGAAAAAACCACAATTAGAAGCTTAATAAACAGGCTCAGCATGTATGTTGATGGAGTCTTCAGCTTTCTCAACCACCACACAAGCATAAATTTCAGCAACAAATTTGTCTGCTTTGATATTGGCACAATGCCAAAGCAAGTCAAGCCAGTCATAATGTTCCTTGTCCTTGACTATGTTTACATGAAAATGAAATCAGATTTGACAAGAAAAATCCTCTTAATTGATGAAGCATGGTCATTGTTAGCCAGAACAGAAGATGCAACCTATATTTTTGAAATAGTAAAGACATGCAGGAAATTCAATTTAGGCCTTCTTCTAATCAACCAAGAAGTTGAGGGAATGCTCACAAGCGAAGCTGGAAAATCGGTTTTGGCAAATTCAGCCTACACCCTTCTCATGCGCCAGAAGCCTGCCGTTATCAAAGACGTCTGCGAAACTTTTCATTTGAGCAACCAGGAAAGAAGCTACCTTCTCACAGCGCAGGTTGGCGAAGGCATTCTCATTATGGAAGATGACCATACTGAAATAAAAGTCATGGCTTCAGAAGAAGAGCATAAAATCATAACCACAAATGCAGATGAACTTATTGAACAAGGCAAAACGAAAGAAGAATTGCCTGAAAGTTTAAATCAAAGCACAACGAAAAAAGAATTATCAAATAGTTCTGAAACCGCACAACGAAAAGAAGTTACAATAAATTTAGATTCAGGAAAAGGATTATTCCGATGCTCAAAGCTCAAGCTCGATGAGATGAAATACCTGATGGCCAGAGGCTACAGGATTTCATCTTTTTACAGCATTAACTCAAAGAAAAAGGAGAAATTCCTAATCAAGCCAAGGTTCAACGAAAGTGAAACTCATTGCTTTGTCATCCATGACATATGCGAATTTCTTGAAAAGAAAGGCATTGTTGCCCAAAAGTTCACCACTAAAAAACCAGACATAACTTTTGAAATAAACAAAAAGAAATTCGCAATTGAAGTTGAAACAGGCAATAAAATCAACAAGGACAGAAAAGTGATTGAAGAAAAAGTGGAATATCTCAAGGCAAATTATGACAATTGGTTCTTTGTTGTTACAAACATGCATTTTGTGAAAAAATACAGAAAATTTGGGGTCGCATTGGATACCCGTTACCTTGCTAATCAAATAAACAAAATAGTGACCCCCAGTAATAGGCATTAACTGCCTTAGTCACTATTTTTATCAGGAGGCAACCAAAATGGAACAAACAAGCAAGAAACAGGAATTGAGCGCAATGAAAATAGAGCAGCTGAATCGCCAGCCAATTCTGGAAACGTCAATCCAGCTGAGCGAAGACAAGAAGTGGCTTGTCCACAAGACAGTCATCACAGACATCAAGCCACTTAGTTATATGGAGAAAGTGATGGGCTCTAAATAGAGCCCAATCCATACTATTATTTTGTCAGATTTAGTTTTTTATTAAGTTCTTCAGCGGTAATAATAATATCATATCCTCCCACATGCTCAATTTTATGCTTGTATATTCCTGTATAAGAAAGGCTTGCTTCTTCATATCTTTTGAACTTGAACACTGCATCATTCATCAAATTGCTGTTGAACACACCTAAGCTGACCAATAACTCGAAATCCTCAACTTTTAAACCAGTCACTTTCTTGAACAGACTTGGTTCTAATTTTGTTATAACATCTTTTAACGTTCTCTCTCTAAAATCAGTCAAATACATAAAAATGGGTATTCGAGTTGCGAATTTGATTAATTTATTTTGTATCTCTTTTCTTTTACTCATATATTCTTTTTCTTCATCTGATAGCTTCTTCTTTTCTTTGGGAGATATATTTTCATCATTGGCAAGTTTTTGTTTAGCTTTTTTCACAGCCTCTGATTTATTGATTATCATTTCAATGTCATTGTTTAAACTTCTAAATCCTTCAATACTCATTAACGCTGCTAAAGCTTTGGGATTATTCAAAATCTTACTTAAAGTATTGTTATCTACATTGACCAATAATGCACTTTCCCATCTTCTTGCGAGCAATGATGCAGTAGTGCCACTCATAGCCATTTCAATTATTCCAGAAGCATCAATCTGCTTCATGGTACTGCCATCGTAGGCAAGAACTGGCAAGAAGTCAATGAATTCTCTGATTTTTTTTTCAGAGTCTGTTTCTTCGGGATTTAGATTACAACTATAATCTGCAATCTGTTTTAATGCCCTGTTTGGTGCAAAATCAAAAATATAACATTCTCTCTTTATTATCTCTTCAGCGTTTGGTGATTTTCCGTCTGGATTTTTTACTGTCCAAGGGGATTGCACTCTAAATGCTGCCTGAAAATATGTTTCAGGGCTTGTTAAATTCCTAAGCATGAAAATTCCTGTCCAAGGCTTAACAGTTACACCTGTTGTTAGTTTTCCGCAGGACAAAGTGATTGATTTACTCTTCAATGGCTCTTCCATTGCTTTTTGAACTGGTTTTAATGCATCCAAGCCAATGCCTGCGATTGCACCTGCTGCTACCACAATGTTATAGTCATGATAATATTTATTCTGTTTCTGCATCAGCAGATTTTTCATAGCATTGCAAGAAGCAACGTTAGGCATAAACCAGAGGGTATGAGATAGAATGTTTAATAATCTTGTATCTGAATATGGTAAAGGTGGTTTTCTTGCGCCCAATTTAAGATTGTCAAGATTTGTGGCCATATAATTTCCACGTATCAAGTCAAGCCATTTCTGGACATCATCTTCATAAACAAACTTTGCATCTTTCCTTTCGCCTTTAGCAGAAAAAAAGACATTTAAGTCGAATGTATCAAACTCTCCGCCACTTGCAAGATTTATGACTGTGTGGGGCAACTGATATGTTAGTAAAACAATTCTTGGAAGAGCCTCGTATGGATTATTTGGTTTTTTCCAATTTTCTTTTGCTCTTTGCTCATCAGAATAAGTCCAATGATAAATCTGTTCTTCAATAAATTCTCCTGAAATTATTGCTCGGAAAGGAGTTCCAGATAAATAAAGATATGCGCTTGTTTTAATTGGCATTATGCTTTCTAAATATTCAATTTTATCCTGTTCTTCTGGAGCATCCAATCCTTTTGAGTTTTCCTTGAAAAGAAGTTCCTCTTCTTGCTGTTCTATCTCTTCCTCCTCGTCAAATAAATCCTTTGCTTTTTTTCTCCATGCACCATAATGATATTCATCAAAGATGATACAATCCCATTTTGTTTTATGAACCCATTCATTTTTTGGTTTTATTGCACCGATAGAAGTTCTTCCTAAATAATCCTGAAAAGAGCCAAAGCATACTATTGGCTTATTCTGTTTCAATTTCTTATAATCTGCTTCTGAATGTCTGGAGAAAAATTGCCATCCTTCAAAATCAACGTGATTTGATAGGTCTTCTTCCCAAGCACTTTCAACAGCAGGCTTAAATGTCAATACAAGAATTTTTTTCCAGCCCTTAGTTTTCGCTAATTGATATGCTGCAAAAGTCTTTCCAAATCTCATTTTGCAGTTCCACAGAAAATGAGGAGTCCTCTTCTCTTCTTTGAAACTGGAGAAATATTCAGAAGCTCTTCTTACAGCTTCAGACTGTTCAGGCCTCATTTTAAAGCTTAGAGTTCTGTTTTCTTCATTTATAATTCCTGTTTTGAGGGCTAATACCGCTGCTTTAACTTGCTCGACAGAGCATGCAAACCATTCTCCTCCTTTACATTTAATACCTTTTTTAATAAGAAGCTTATGAACTGATTTATCAATAAAATAAGTGCCATCTTTTCGCATGGCAGATTCTTCAAATACAATTTTATATGGAAGATTTCCCGGTCTCTTTGTAGGGTATTGTTCTGCCACTCTTTTCCTTACATCTACAGTAGTATAACCTATTTTTAACAGCCCTTCATATGCTTCATCTGTATAAGCATATATCTGGGGATTCAAGTCCGGTTTTGGAGGGAAAAACTCCTTAATCTTCACTTTCATCAGGTATTTCCTCTTCTTGCGTTTCTGAAGTCATTGGTCTTATCATATCTTCGATAAAAGAAATCTCTTCCGGAGTGAGTTTGTATTCTTTGTAAAGTTTTTGGTCAGTCCAAGACTCATTCATTGCCAATTTAGGAACATAAACAAAAGAACCTTTGGTGATATTTTGGGTTAATAAAATAGTAGATACTAAAAATCTACAAAATTTTGTTTTTAAATATGTTGCCATGTTGTCTGCTTCCTCTTTAGTATTATAAGAACCAACAACTAAATAGGACTCTGTACAAACAGTATCTGGTGGCATAACTTCAATTCTAGAAAATATCCGTCTTTTACCTTCCTTATCGGGTTGACCTCCGTGGTCATTTGAAGCCTTAGAAAGTAATACTTTCCATTTCTTAATTAGATTGTGCCCGTTAGTCACTTTTATAGATGATATCTTTCCATTACCGACACTCGTTATTAAGTTCAAATCGCCAACTTTCTCAGCCCTAATACTTGAAACCAATCCAAAAGGCATCCTGCTTGAAACTTCTGAATCTAGAAATGAATCACTTTTTTGTTTAACTCTATTTACTATATTTACTGAGAAACTATCACGTATAAAAGTTACAAATTCATTTAAATTTCTATTTGAAAGCTTTACCTCATTATCTCGAACAGTCTTAACTTGACATTCTCCCTTATTGTCTCTATCCCACAAGAAATAACATACACCACCGGCTATATCTACACCAGGAAAACAAGTTCTTGAATCAGGAAAGTCTACGAGATGCCTTATGCTTTTATCGTTTAGCATTTCATTTCTAAAATCATCAAGCCCTTTACCTCCTGAATACCATCTAGCAGGTATAATCATTGAAAGATATCTTGGTCGAAGTTTTTTTGCCTGTTCCACAAATTTGTTGTAAATTGGTTTTGCACTTGACCCTGTACCCCCTCCGTCATTTAATTGATATGGCGGATTCCCTATTATTACGTCGAATTTCATTTTGAATACCTCCTCTGGTTTATCTGTGTGTATAAATTGGTAAGCATGAGATTCCAATTCATCTCCGCGGTCATAAACTTCTTGACTCGCCCCACAATATTTGCATCTTTTATCTTTCCATGTATGCTGTATTTTATCTAACTTAACATTTCCTTCATTATTCTTGAATTCTGTGCATATTGAGTATTTTCCATTTGCACTTTTGGAGCAATATAATGACCTGCGGGACATTAATGAAGTTAATTCAGTTATTGCTATTCCATATAATTGATTATTTAATATGTGATTAACTCTTTTTTGCTTATCAGGAATTTGTTTTTCTAATCCTTTTATGAGCCTTTTTGTTATTTCCCTTAAGAAAACACCAGATTTTGAAACAGGGTCCAAAAACTTAGCATTTTTGTCAGACCAAAGTTCTTTAGGCAATAAATCTAGCATCTCATTAACAATTTTTGGAGGTGTAAATACTTCGTCGTTGCTCAAACTCGCAAGACAATTCAAAATATCTGGGTTATAATCCATTTTATTCATGATTAGCTAACTCCATATAGTTTATCAACTGATGGTCTCTATAAACATTAGGGAGTATAACCCTTTCGCCAGTATCGCTATCGGTTGTAAAACTCCACAACAAAGTGGGGCTAAAAATATCTTTGAAGGAATATTCTTTTCTTTTGATTTTCATGTCATTATATGGCATCGACCACTCTGACAAAATCAAAGGGTTGCCTTTATTATCTTTCATTGTTAAAGCATCCCCGCATACAATATTTTTACTTAAGATAAATTTTAGAACATCAACATATTTTTTGTTTATATCTTGCTTGAAGATTGTCGTGTACTCTTTTGCAAAAATCTCCAGCAAACGGCTTCGGCATTCTTCAACATTGTCTTCAAGCAAATCAATGCCATATAAACTAGAAATAACAATAACTCCATATTTTTCATATTCTAGTTGGCTTTTTCCATACTTTTGTTTGAGAACCAATAATTTTCTATTTAATATTTCAGCCAAAAAATTTCCATTTCCACACGCTGGTTCCAAAAATCTAGAATCTAATCTTTCAGTTTCATTCTTTACTAAGTCTAGCATTCCATTTACTTCTCTTTCATGTGTAAAAACTTCACCGTGGTCTGACACCCTATTCTTAGATTTTATTTGATTATTTAATGGAGGATTCATTTTCTATTCCTCTCCCTTCACTTTTCCCAGACTCAATCTGTAGCTTTTCTCAACTTCCATGAACTTCTTGACTGAATTGACAATTGAAGCAGGCCATCCCCCTTCCTCAATAGCTTTCTTCAAGGCATTTGTATCCAAGCCTGCCACATCATCCCATTTGTTTAGCTCTTTTAAAAGCTTTTCCAGCTTTTCCCTTTCTTTCGTGTTTTTTGCAGGAACCTTAATAGAATCATACTGCTTTATGCTTATCTTATTCTCTTTGCTGAACACAACAGAAACATTATTCTTTGATGCATACTCAATCAGGGCATCCTTAATCAGTTCCAATTCATCACTAATCTCCTTTTCCAGCTGCCTTTTCTTATATGTCAATTCAGCAAACTTATTCACAAGCTTTACCCCGTCCTCTTTCAGATATTTATTAGAAGGCAATTCCTCAATTTTAGCCTGATGCTTCCACATAGGGCATATGCCTTTGTATTCACACCAGTCACAGAGTGTAGAAACAGTAGGGGCAAACTCCTTTTCCCCTTCAATCTCTTTAATCAATGAAAGAATCTGCTTCTTTAGAACCTCTAATTGCTCAGGAGTCCTTTCAGAGACCATTTCCTTGTTGAACTGCAAAAAGTGCCAGACAAGTCTTACTTTCTTTGTATCTTTGAAGTTTTCCCTTACCCAAATTGAATACAAGGCAAGCTGCCTGTCCTCATCCAGCTTTGCCTGTGTTGGCAATGACTTGTTTGTCTTGTAGTCATGTATTTCATAAATTCCAGGAGAAGACTCAACAATCCTGTCCATCCTGACATGAAGTTTAGTCTTTTCATCTAAAGAAAGAAAGTATTCAGTTTCTATGCCAAGGACTTTGCCTTGATTAAATGGGGTGTAAGTATTGTAATACTCAGTAAGGAACTTCCCCCCCGTCTTCTTGTAATCTTTTTCTGTAAGCTCCTTGTTTACAATAAGTACTGACTTACTCCAGTTTTTCTTCCATTGTTGTTTATAGAAACTTAAAACCTGCTTCAATGTAAGCACCTTGCCCATTTGCAATAGTTTATACAATTTTTCTAATGCTTCGTGGACAGTGGAACCCAGAACAAGTTCAGCTGTTTTTTCTACCTCAGTTTCAACTCTGTCAATATAATGATACTTATACTTTAATCTGCATTGCTCAAATGTTCCTAGTTTGGAATGTGAGTAGATTGTCATCTTACAACTTCCCTCTTTCTACAATCTTAACAATATCAGAAACATCATTGGCAACAGCATCAGCTTCATTTGATTCAGTATTAACATTTCCATATTTTGCAAATATTGTCTTCATTCCCAGCTTTTTAGCCCCAACAATGTCCCTTTCGGGTCTGTCACCAACCATAATGCAGTCTTTTAATTCAACGCCAAGCTTCTTGGCTGCCATGATAAATCCCCTGCTATGCGGCTTCAATGCTTTTGTATCCTCTTTTGTTAATATCACATCAAAGAAATCATCAAACCCAACAGAGCACAAACGAAGATAAGCTTCCAGCTTTGGAGCATCTGACAATATGGCTAGCTTAAAGCCCTGTTGCTTCAGTTCCGTAAGCATCCTTCTTGCCCCAGGATAAGGCGAAAGCAAACCACTTCTGGTTTTTCTGTAAGCTAATATAGCATGTGCCAATACCTTATAATCTATTTTGCCATATTTCTCAAGAAAGAATTTCTGGAAGATTTTTTGGTCTTCTATGCCATGCTTCCAGTAATAAGCTGAAAATTCTTTTAGCAAAGCTTCATAATTTGCCTTTAAGCCTGCATCAATCATTGCTTTGACAGATTCCTGAATAACAAGATTCTTTGTTTCCACAAAGTCAATCAATGTGTTGTCCAAATCGAAGATTATTGCGTGTGTCATTTTAAGTTCTTTTTCTGAATTTTTTTCAAATCTTTTGGAGAGTATAATTTGACATTTCCATTAATATCAACAGAAAAAACATGTAAGCACAATTTTACTGCTACTTGATAAGGAACTCGTCTTATGGCAATTTTTGCACTTTGTTCGGGCAATCCTAATGCATAATAGTTTCTAGTAGTACCTGAATCTCTCATTCGGGTTATAATTTGCCCAAGCGAATATACAAAATTAACTTCAGAGAATTTGCCACCTTTTGTTTCTATAGAAAAGTATCTTCCGTAGCGATTATGTTTTGCCTTAATGTCAACCCCTTTTGAGTGTAAAATAGGAATATCTAATATTTGCCAATTATTTTTTGAAAGCCATTTAATGATTGCGTGTTGTACTGATGTTTCATCAAGATATTTATCTCCCATTTTCACAACCCCACTATTTTTCCAACTTTTCCATTTCTCAAGTCTCTTTTTAATTCACTAGACAGTTTAATTATTGGTTTCCGTTTGTGTTTGTAATAATTAATTTCCTTTTTTGTTAAAATGTCGATTTTTACAGGCTTCAACTTTTTATTAACACGCACAATGTAAAAAAAGTTCGCCTTGTCAACCTTTAATTTTCTGTTAAATTCAGAACCAAAGCAATCAGGTATTCCTGTTTTAGTAGAACATTTTACTTCTATCCTGATTTTTTTGCCTTTTTTCCTTGCAAGAATATCATACCCTTTATGTTTTCTTGAATGTGAAACGTCTGTGCATTCATACCCATTTCTTTTAAGATACTCCAGAACAGTCTTTACTCCCAACTGGGATTTTCTCTCATTAACATCCATTCTACAACCTCGCAATCCCCCTTGATTTTCTATTCGATATTTACCTATATAAACCTTGCTTTAAATTGTTCTTTCTTTCAAATTCTTTTTCACATTTCTCACCTCAGCTAATTTTTCTTCAAGAGGCACGCTCAGAAGTTCATTGAATTTTCCCTTTCTTCGAAAGGTCGGCTAAAAGCCTAAAATTTCATGACTTCTTCGCTGCAAAGCACCTCAAGAAAAATTAGCACGGAGGTGCATGAAAAATGTATAAAACAAATGAATTTGTGAAAGAAGTGGAAGATAGCCTTAAAGCATTAGCTGAAGAGACAGACAATGTGAAGAAATCTGATTTCTTCAAGCAGTACCTTGAAACAATGTCAAGATTCTGGAAGTACAGCTACCACAACCAGCTGTTAATCCACTTTGCAATGCCAAAAGCAACAAAAGTGGCAGGGTTCAGGAAATGGCAGGAGCTCAAAAGGTATGTGACAAAAGGCAGCAAGGCAATAAAGATACTTGCGCCCTGCTTCAAGACAGTCAAGGTAACAGATGCAAACAATGAGGAGAAGGAAGAGCAAATAACATTTTTCTTTCCAGTGAATGTGTTTGACATCTCACAGACAGAAGGGCAGCAGCTTCCTGAGATAGAAATAACTGTGACTGGAGACAATTACAAGGACTTCCTTGAAAGCCTGTCAATCTTCTGCAATGAAAGGAGCATCAAGCTAAATTTCAAGAACTTAGGAGTGAATGGCCTTTATGGCTACAGTACAGGCGGGATGATAGCAATCAGCAGCACAGAAAGCATCAACACACAGGTAAATACAATGATACATGAGATAGCACATGAGCTGCTGCACAAAGAAAGCAAATTAGACAAACAGCAAAAGGAAATTCAGGCAGAAGGAACAGCTTATGTTGTCACAAAGCATTTCGGGCTTGAAAATAAAAGCTTCAATTATCTGGCAATTTATAATGCTGACTACAAGAAGATAATCGAGAATTTCAAAGCAGTAGCTGAAGCTTCAAGGGAAATAATCAGCTATTTGGAAGAAAGACTGGCGGGAGGCTAGCCCAACCAAAAAATAGAAAGGTTTATATATAAGTTTATATATATCTTTATATAAGTTAATATAATCAGTGATTAAAATGCAAAAACTAGAAATCCTACATTATCCCAACCTGAAAACTGTATTAATGGTAGAAGATGTTCTAAAGAAA
>Ga0210057_1008752_pt1 | contig 11881 bp, 14 predicted proteins | sample CryGeyCG2114_010_2_FD_183968 | JGI IMG/M metagenome (GOLD analysis project Ga0210057, IMG submission 183968) | Groundwater microbial communities from aquifer - Crystal Geyser CG10_big_fil_rev_8/21/14_0.10 (SPAdes) (version 2) | ecosystem: Environmental > Aquatic > Deep subsurface > Groundwater ...
ACCCAGGCTTAATACCCAACATTTGGCTTCTGATATTTTCGGCGATTACCATCGGATTTTCGCCCCGAATTTTAGCCAGCCGCAAAGCGGCATTGGTGGAATAATGCCCGAATTTTTCGTTTTCCGGCACGAAAATTTCAATCGGCATTGATTCTTTAATAAGCCCTTTAAGACAATCGGCAATTTTTGTTTTAAGCATTAATTCAATTATACTTAAAATAAATGGATATTTCTACCAACAAAAAAGCTTATTTTGACTATAAAATTCTTGAGACCTACGAAGCAGGAATCGAATTGCGGGGATTTGAAGTCAAAGCCATAAAAACCGGCCGCATCAATTTAGCCGGTTCTTACGCCATCGTTAAAAATAACCAGCTTTGGCTTCTTAACGCCGACGTTCCGGCTTACCAGCCGAAAAACACTCCGGCGGGCTATGATTCCCGGAGAACCCGGCGGCTGCTTTTAAAAACCGCCGAAATAAAGAATTTAATGGGCCGCGTCACGGAAAAAGGCTTGACTTTAATGCCTTTAAAGGTCTATACTAAAAACAGCAAAATCAAGATAGAGATCGGATTGGCGAAAAGCAAAAAAGTATTTGATAAAAGAGAAACTATCAAAAAACGCGAAGTCCAGCGCCAAATCCGGCAAAAATTAAGGGAATGATCGGTTTCGATGGCCGCACTTTTATAAAACAGCAGGTTAAGGACGACCCGTCACCTTGCAAATCATCGGGTCAAAAACAAGTGTCAAAAACAATTTGACTCCGGCATTAGCTTTTGCTTAATGTCGCGTCGCTTAATCGAAGCTTGATAGATTAAAACGGCGTCAACCATCAAGTTATAGCCGATTTTCCGGCCGGGAAAATCAGCCGAATCAAACCGGCCGAGAATTATGGATATTTCGCCGAATTTTAGTTCATAATTCTTACAAATAATTCGGCTAAACCTGTAGAAATTTTATAAAAATAAAGCCAGACGCGGGTTCAATCCCCGCCATTTCCACTAAGATAATTATCAAATAACCATTAATTATCGCACCAACAACCAAATTACCGCCCCGGAATTAAGAGTGATTGACGACTCCGGCGCTCATTTAGGCGTAATGCCGAAAGAAGCGGCGTTAAATTTGGCTAAAGAAAAAGGCCTGGATTTGATTGAAATCACCCCGACGGCCCAGCCGCCGATAGCCCAGATAATCAGTTTTGATAAATTCAGGTATCAGAAAGAAAAGGAGTTTAAAAAACAGCGGCTGATTCAGAAAAAAACCGCTTTCGAGCTGAAACAAGTCAGAATAAGTCCGCGGGCCGGCAAGCACGATTTGGAAATCAAAGCCGGACTGGCGGAAAAATTCCTTGAAACCGGGCATAAAGTGGAAATTCTTTTGCTGTTAAGAGGCCGGGAAAAAGGAAACAAGGAATGGGGGCTTTTAAAACTCCAGGAATTCCTTAAAATAATAAAAATTCCGAACAAAATCACCATGGCGCCGAGGTTTATCGGCCGGGGATTCGTAGTCCAGATAATAAAATAAATAAATTTTCATGAAAAAAAGCATTTCCAAAAGAATCAGGATAACCAAAAGAGGAAAAATTTTAAGAAAAACGATGGGCCAGGGGCATTGCCGGGCCAAAAAAAGAACTGTCCAAAGAAAAAGAAGGAAAATCTTAAGAGGCCTCTTACACGGAGAAAAATTTTTAAAAAAACATCTATAATAAAAAATGTAAAAGTCAAAAATCAAAAATCAAAATGACGATGTAAAATTAAAAATGATTAAGTGTTAAAATGATTTTTGGAATTCGCCAATTTTAACATTTTAATCTGTCATTTTACATTTTGATATTTACATTTTAAATTATTACTATGACCAGAGTTAAAAGAGGGATTCTTTCCCGCAAAAAAAGAGGAAAAATTCTTAAATACACCAAGGGTTTCCACTGGGACCGCAAATCGAAAGAAAGAGCCGCCAAAGAAGCATTGCTTCACGCGTGGACTCACGCTTATCACGGCCGCAAAGAAAAAAAGCGGAATTTCCGCCAGCTTTGGCAGGTTCAAATTAACGCCGCCACCCGCCAAAAAAATATCAGCTACAGCAAATTCATTGCCGGACTTAAAGAAAAAAACATCAAGCTCAACCGAAAAGTTTTATCCGAATTGGCCAAAACTCAACCGGCTGTCTTTGAACGGCTTTTAGGCGTTGCCCAAAAGTCCAAGTAAAATCTCTTCCCAAACATTAATCTTGTCTGGGCTTCCAAAGCGGGGAAAGAACCCATGACAATTAAAGTCACGGGCATCAACACCCATTGCGCCAGATAGAAAATATAATGGCGGATTTTGAATTTTTTGGGTTTGGGCGGTAAAAGAGAAAGCGCCAGCACCGCCGAGGTAATAATACCGATGCTCGCTATGGTCATGATAAAACTTGTCACCCGGGGCAAATTATAAGAAAGAAGAGATATGTTGAAATCCGCGCCGCCAACCAGCACGGGCAGCCAGCCGAAAATAAAAATAATCAAAGCATTGGTAGCCCAGGAATGAAAATCTTCCATTAGATGGAATCCCCTGTAAATTTTTTGGCCTAAAGTAATTCCGGCCGCGGAAAATCCCGATAAAACATAAGGGATATTTTCCGCCCCCCAAGCCCAGCGCCGCTGTTGTTTATAAAGATTTTTAAGCGTATGCCAAAAGCTCGGAGCAATATTGGCATCCATATAAACCGGATAAAACAAAGGCACCACCCGCCAATCCCCTTTATAATGAAGAAAAAATTGCCAGAAAATCCGCGAATCCTCCGAAACAACACCGGTTTCCCAAAACCCGATTTCCACCAGGGCCTTAAAGGGCATGGAATGCGATGAAAAAGTAGTCAGCCGCTCGGACCAGGACTGATGCATCATCATCCAAAAAGTGGTGGAAAAAGCGATCAGCCGCGCCAAGGCCGGCGCCTGATAAATATTGTTGGTAAAAAGAGGGACTGGCTGATAGCTTGAACGCCGGGGTTTTTCCGCCGTTAAAAATTTATAAGTCAGAATCCCGAAATAATCGGAGCCGGACTGGGTATCAATATCAAAAGCGGAAACCAAAATATTTTCATAATTAATTTTTAAGGGGTCGATGATTACTTTTTTGGCCTCTTTAACCGCCCAGGTTTCATTCGCGCCTTTGCCGGCGATTTCCCCCGCTAAATCAGCGGGGTGGCGGCTGACTAAAAATTTGAAAAAATCTTTTTCAAACTCCCCTTTTATTTTCTGAACTATCGTTTCGGCGGCAACGCCGGCTTTTTCCTCAATAGCCAGAACAACTATCAATTTATCTTTCGGATAATTGGCGTTTTTTAAACTCAAAAAAGATTCCCGCACCACTTCATACGGCTCTTTGTAGGTCGGCAAAATTATCAGATGATAAATATTCCGCCAGTTGCCGGTTGTCGGCTGCTGATTGTTGATTAATTCGTTAACCCAGTTGATTTTTTGGTTAGCCCGCATCTGCCTGAAACCGGCTTGCAAATGAAAATACAAAAATGCGGTTTTACAAAGCCAATAGCAGTCAAAAAGAATAATAAAAATCGCCACCCAAACCGGTTTTACAAAAGACAAACTGATTAAAATCAACAAAGTCAGCCAAGCCAAAGCCCCCGGAAAAATTTCTAAGAATTTTGTTTTCATTATTATTTCTTGATAATTTTAAAATTAGATTTCCCCCCGCTCCCGCAGAGCTTCCTCCGCTTTTTTAATATCTTCGGGATAGCCAATCGGTAGCCACATGCTGGATTTAACCGCAAAAATTTTATGGCCGTCTTTCATCGCTTTGAAAAGCACGTCGGTTAAATAGTACTCACCGTTGATTTGAACATCCGCCTTATATTTGAAAATTTCCGAATCTAAAAGAAGAAAACCGGTGGAAACAATATTTGAAAACGGGTTTTTAGGTTTTTCTTTAATTTCGACGATGCTGTTATCGCTGTTTAAGCGGACGACTCCGAATCTCCGCGGGTCTTCCACTTCGGCCGTCAGCAGCGCGTACCTGAAATTCAAACAATTTTCCATCCCTTTTTTGCCGTGAACATCATCGGCGCAAAGCACAAAGAATCTTTCGTTTTTTTCAATCAACGGCTCGCAGAGTTTCACGGCATGATAAGTCCCAAGCTGTTTTTCCTGTCGGACATATTGCGTCTTTTTCCCTAAAAAATTATCCCCGCAATAATCTTTAATCTGCCCGCCCCTATATCCGACTACTAAAATAAGCTCATCAACCGCGTCCGGCAAACGCGAAACAATATGCTCCAAAAGCGGCTTCCCGCCGACTTTCAAAAGCGGTTTCGGCGTTTCCAGCGTAAGGGGCCGCATTCTTATCCCTTCTCCCGCCGCCAAAATAATTGCTTTCATATAATTTACAAGTATATCACTTTAAAAAAACTGATGGAATTGAACCTGGTTTTTGGCTATAATTGGCTCGTATGAAAATATTATCCATTGAAACCAGCTGCGATGAAACGGCGATGGCCTTAGTTGAAGCCAAAGGCGGCTTGAAAAAACCGTATTTCAAAATTTCGAAAAACCTCGTGGCTTCGCAAATTAAAATCCATCAGCCCTTCGGCGGCATCGTGCCGAATTTGGCCAAACGTGAGCACGAAAAAAATCTTCCTATTCTTCTCAATAAAATCTTACCGAGCTTCCGCAATTGTCTTGAGGAAGCTCCCGCAGGCATCAAAAGCTCGGTCTCCGCTAAGCGGAGTTTTGATGCCGAGGGGCGCAGGCGGGCGTTTGCCGCTGGAGCAAACGAACCGCCGGTTCCGAAAGGCGATTGCGGAAGCCCGGACCTAATCGCCATCACCGTCGGCCCCGGTCTGGAACCCTGCCTTTGGGCCGGCATTGAGTTCGCCAAAAATTTGGCTAAAAAATCCGAAAAGCCGCTTATCGGAGTCAATCACCTTAAAGGGCACCTTTACAGTTTTTTGCTGACGCAAAAAACTAAAATTCCCAAAAATATCTTTCCTGCTGTCGCCTTAATCGTTTCCGGCGGCCATACCATCCTGCTTTTGATGAAAGATTTGATTAATTCCAAAAAACTCGGCGAAACCAGGGACGACGCCGCCGGCGAAGCCTTTGATAAAGTCGCCCGATTGCTCAATTTGCCTTATCCGGGAGGCCCCGAATTGGAGAAAATAGCCAAAAAAGGAAATCCGGCTTCCATAAACTTTCCCCGGCCGATGCTCAGCCAAAAAAACTACGATTTCAGTTTTTCGGGCTTAAAAACTGCGGTTTTATATTATTCAAGAGATAATTTAAAGCCAGAAACTTTTTCTCAAAGCGAGGCTCGAGGAGCGAGCCCCGTTAGAAATCGTATTTCTAACGGGGCGAGCGGGCATGGTTTCCCGACCGCAGTCGGGAAGAGCGAGCGACGAAAGCCAGTGAAAATCCTCGCTGGGGATTTGAGCGGTAGTCTTGAAAAAAAGTTTCTGGCTGACATCGCCGCCTCCTTCCAACAAGCCGTCATTGACGTTTTAACGGCTAAAACCTTCCGCGCCGCCAAAGAATTCAAAGCCAAATCAATCTGGCTTTCAGGCGGCGTCGCCAATAACAAAGCCCTCCGCCAAAATTTCCGAAAAGAAAGCAAAAAAAATAAAATCGGGTTTTTCGCCCCTTCTTTGGAATTTACCACCGATAACGCGGCGATGACTGCGGTGGCTGCCTATTTTAACTATTTAAAAAATAAAAAATCACGGCTTATTGCTCAAGCCGATTTAAACCTTTAAAATAAATACAAATGGAAAAAACCTACGACCCAAAACAAACCGAAGGAAAAATCTATCAGCTCTGGCTTAAAAGCGGCTGTTTTAATCCCGAAAAACTTAAGGCAAAAAAAACTTTTACGATTCTGCTTCCTCCCCCGAATGTCACCGGTTCGCTGCATATGGGGCACGCCTTAAATGCCACAATTATAGACATTCTAATCCGTTTCAAACGGATGCAAGGATTTAAAGCCCGCTGCTTGCCCGGCACCGACCACGCCGGCATCGCCACCCAGAACGCCGTGGAAAAAGAACTGAGAAAAAAAGGCGTCAGTCGTTTTGATTTAGGCCGGGAAAAATTCATAGAGGCCGTTTGGGAATGGAAAGAAAAATACGGCAACATTATTTTGGACCAATTAAAGAAAATCGGCCTTTCCGCCGACTGGTCGCGGACCCGCTTCACGATGGACCCGGAATACAGCGAAGCCGTGAAAAAAACCTTTATCCATTATTATGAAAAAGGATTGATTTACCGCGGCGAACGGGTCGTCAACTGGTGCCCCCGCTGCCAAACCAGCCTTTCGGATCTCGAAATTGAATACCAGGAAGAAAAAAGCCATCTTTGGTTTATAAAATATCCGCTGAAAAATTCCGCAGATAAAAAAGAATGCATAATCGTCGCCACCACCCGGCCGGAAACGATGCTCGGCGACGCCGCCGTAGCCGTCAATCCCAAAGACAAAAGGTATCAAAACCTCGTTGGCCAAAAAGTAATTTTACCTATTAAAAACCGGGAAATTCCGATTATCGCCGACAGAGTTATTGACCTTAATTTCGGCACCGGCGCCGTCAAAGTCACGCCCGCCCACGACCTTTCCGATTCCGAAATCGCCGAACGTCATCATCTATCTTCTTATAAAATCATTGATGGAAAAGCCCGTATGACCAAAGAGGCCGGCCCCGGCTTTGAAAACTTGTCGGTGTCAACCGCCCGCGAAAAAATAGTTGAAGAATTAAAAAATCAAAACCTGATTGAGAAAACGGAAGATTACACCCATAATGTCGCCCGCTGCTACCGCTGCCAATCAAAAATTGAACCTCTCCCCAGCCAGCAATGGTTTTTAAAAATGGAGGGGTTGGCCCGCGCCGCGGAAAAAGCCGTCCGTTCGAAAAAAACCAGAATTATCCCCCAGAAATTCGAAAAAACTTATTTTAACTGGCTGAAAAACGTCAAGGACTGGTGTATTTCCCGCCAAATCTGGTGGGGGCATACCCTTCCTGTTTATTTTTGTAAAAATGAACAGGAAGGAATTTCTAATTTTCAATTTCCAATTTCCAAACAAAATGAAAATTTAAAATTAAAAATTAAAAATTCATCGGCTGGGGAAAAATTTGTTGTCTCATTAAAGAAACCAAAACAATGTCCCTTTTGCAGAAAGTGTAAAATGGAACAATCAGCCGATGTATTGGATACCTGGTTTTCTTCCGCACTCTGGCCTTTCGCGGAATTACCCCGGAAAGATTTAAAAAAATTATATCCCAGCGCGGTTTTGGTCACGGCTCGCGATATTATCAACCTCTGGGTCGGCCGAATGATTTTTTCCGGATTGGAATTTTTAAAACAAGAACCTTTTGCCCAAACATTTATTCACCCCAATGTTTTAAACAAAGAAGGCAAAAGAATGTCAAAAAGTTTAGGCACCGGCGTTGACCCCTTGCTCTTGATTGATAATTTCGGCGCCGACGCCACCCGCTTCGGGATCATCTGGCAAACGATGGGCGGACAGGATGTCCGCTGGGACGAAACCGCAATTCTGGCCGGAAAAAAATTCTGCAATAAAATCTGGAATGCTTCAAGGTTTGTTTTAGAAAACAAACCTTCGCGGATTAATGCGGATTTCAGCGGATTAATGCGGATAAAAAATCTTACGACAACCGACAAAAAAATCCTCAAACAGCTCGAAGCCGCTCAAAAATCCGTGGCGGACGACATTGAAAAATTCCGGTTCGGCCATGCCCTGCGGGCAGCCCACGATTTCTTCTGGCATCAGTTCTGCGACGTCTATATTGAAAAATCAAAATCCCAGATCGCCGATTCTAAAACCGAAAAAACCACCAAAAATATCCTTTTCTTCGTGCTTTCGGCTTCTTTAAAAATGCTTCATCCTTTTATGCCCTTTGTTACCGAAGAAATCTACCAAAAACTTCCGATGAAATCCCGACGCAAGGTCGGGACCCCGACTAAAACGTCGGGGAAGAAAGAATTATTAATAATTAATAAAATTATTTAATATGGTCTATTTGGCGATAATTTTGGGAATCTTGCCGGGCTTAATCTGGGTATTTTTTTATCTTCAGGAAGACCCACACCCCGAACCCAAACGCCTGATTTTGACGACTTTTATCGTGGGCGGCATGATGGCCCTGCCGGTGCTTATGCTCCAGCTTCTGGCCCAGGACGCCCTGAATTTTTTTGATATAGGGAAAAACAGCATTATTATGATTGCCGTCCTGGCCTTAATTGAAGAAGTTTTCAAATTTTTCGCCGCTTTCTGGATAACTTACAAAAATTCCGAGTTTAACGAACCGATTGATGCCATGATCTATATCATTACCGCCGCTTTGGGATTCGCAACCATAGAAAATATTTTAATCCTGGGTAATATTTTTTCCGGAAACAACGCCATCTCGCTAACCGCTTCCTTAAACACCGCTTTCAACGCCATTTCATTGCGTTTTATCGGCGCCACCATGCTTCACGCCCTGGCTTCGGGATTGTTGGGCTATTATTGGGCCGTTGGAATAATTAAAAAGTCGCTCTTAAAATATCTCGGCTACGGCCTGATATTGGCGACTCTTATTCATTCAATTTTCAATTATCTGATAATAAGATACCAATCGGTTAATTTCTTCATCTCCGGTTTATTTCTGGTTTTAGGCGCAATTTTAGTTCTGGTTGATTTTGAAAAATTAAGGAAAATGATATAATTAAAGATAAGCCCAGTAACTCAACTCCGATGGTTCGCCAATTCGGGCGAACAGAGTGCTGGACAAAGGTCAAAATCAATCAAATAAAAAATTATTAATTATCAACCTCGATATTCCTGGTGAAATGTCGGAGTTGAGTTAACTGGGTATGACAGAAGAAAACAGAAAACCAAAGGAATTTTTAGACGAAGAATTTAGCGAGGAAGCCGAAGGTTCGCTTCTAGTCGACGTCTATCAAAATGACGATGAGGTTATCGTCTGCTCCGCCGTGGCCGGCATTTCGCCGGAAGATTTGGAAATCAATATCACCACTGAAAGCGTGACCATCCGCGGCAAAAGAGAAAAAGAGGAAAAAATCGAGGAAAAAGATTATTTTTATCAGGAATGTTTCTGGGGCACTTTCTCCCGTTCAATTATTCTGTCTCAGGAAATAGACCCCGAGCGCTCAACCGCTGCCGTCAAAAACGGAATCCTGACCATAAAGATGCCCAAAATTGAGCGTCAAAAAGCCAAAAAAATCAAAGTAAAAATTGACTAAATTTTTAGAAGCTCTGGCCGTCTTCGCAAGCACTGTCGTCGGAGCGGGGATTTTCGGTCTTCCGTATATCGCTTTCAAATCCGGATTCGGAGTGGTAATTTTTTATTTTATCGTTTTAACGGCTTTAGTCATAATCGTCCATCTTTTATTGGCCGAAATAAGCCGGGATACCCAAAAAATCTGCCGCATCCCCGGCTATGCCAAAGAATATCTCGGGAAAAATTGGCGGAATTTCAGTTTGGTTGTTTCTTCCCTGGGGCTGCTTGGCGCCCTATTGGCTTATCTTATCTTGGGAGGAAATTTTCTGGCTTCCTATTTCGGAGGCTCCGCGTTTTTATACACCCTTATCTTTTTCGCTTTTGGGGCGGTTTCAATCTACCGGGGAATCAAAGACATCGCTAAAATCGATTTAATTATGTTTTCAGTGATGATTTTTATCGTTTTTCTTTTCTTATTCTATGGGCTGCCTTCTCTTGATTTAAAAAATCTTGCGACTTTCAACCCGCGCTACCTGGCTTTTCCTTACGGAGCCGTTCTTTTTTCGCTTTGGGGGCTGACTTTGGTGCCGGAAATAAAAGAAATAACGGAAAGAAACCGAAAAAAATTAAGGCGGGTGATAATTTCCGGCATTATTTTGGCCAGCTTTTGTTATCTTTTATTTATTTTTATCATTCTCGGGGTCAGCGGCCCGCAAACTTCCTCTGACGCCATTTCGGGTTTTGCCGGAATTATCGGCCATCAATTAGTCAAACTTGGTTTTATTTTCGGAATTTTAACCGTTTTCACCTCATTTTTAGGCCTAGGGATAACGCTGAAAAAAATTTTTCAATACGACATGAAACTGCCGGAAAAAACCTCGTGGGCTATCGCCTGTTTCTTACCGCTGATTTTATACCTTATGGGAATCAAAAATTTTATCGAGGTTATTTCCATAACCGGAGCCGCCGCCCTGGGGCTTGAAGCCGTTATCGTGATTTTTATTTATAAAAAATACATTAAAACCAGATTCCAGCGCAAAGCTCCGATTTGGATTTATCCTTTAACGGCATTTTTCCTAATTGGTTTAGTTCTTCAATTATTTTCTCCGGTTTTGTTTAGGTAATAAAAAGCCGAGGGTTTAGGCCTCGGCTTCTCTGGTTATTTTACCTCTATAACCTTAAAACGCGCATGAAAAGGAAACTCTCTTTCTAACATATTCTGTAATTTTGCTTCAGTCAACACCGTCACTGTAGGCGGATCATTTTCGTACTCAATAACAAAAACCTTTCTCTTCTTCATTTCATTCCTCTTTAAAGAACTTTTTATTTATGACAAAAATACGCCTTTTTATCCAATTTGTCAAATTTTTACCATTTGACAAACTCTAATATTTTCTTTAAAGTAAAAGAATTCAAAATAAGCACTTTAATAACATTAAAAAAGGAGGTAAAAATGTGCCCGCACAAATCCAGAAACGAAGTTTTAAACCGCCAAAACCAAAAAACAGAAATTCTTCCGGCGAATAGGGATATTTTCCCGGAAACCGAAGAAGAATTGAAAGAATTCAGCAGAAATTTGGAAGGAGGAGCGGAAAATGACAAAAACACAAAGAAGTTCTGCTGATGAAAAACTGATTAAAAATTTACAGAAAGAAAATCTGGTTCTCCGAAAAAAAGTTTCCGAGCTTATCAATGAAAGAGAAATAAGAAAAAGAAGGGTTTTAACCCTAAGAAAAGAACTTTTGAAAAAATGCTTTCAAAACATAAAACTCCGGAATGAAATCATCGGAATCCAATCAGGAAAAACCCTTGGCTTGTTGCTGATGGGTTTCTGTTTGGCAAATTAAAAAATAACTCATAAAAAAGGAGGAGAGAATGGTTAACGTCATTGTTTGCGGAGGCTGCGGAAAAATGGGCAGTAAAATTGTTGATTTAGTTTCTCAGGACAAAGAAATGGATTTATTAAGCGTAATCGAAAAACCGGGGCATCCCCAAATCGGCAGTTTAATGGGCGGCGAAAAAGTTGAAAACAACCTGGAAGTAGAAGAAATCGGAACAGTTAAAGTATTTGTCAATCATTTTGCCGACGTTATCATCGAATTTTCCACCCCCGAGGCGACATTGGAACATATGGAAATCGCCGCAAAGTACAAAAAAGCCGTTGTTATCGGAACTACCGGCTTAAAAGCCGAACATATCGCCCGGATAAAAGAACTCTCAAAAGAAATCCCCTGCGTTATGGCTCCCAATATGAGCCAAGGCATCACTCTCTTAATTAAATTGGTGCGCGAAATAGCTGAAATTCTCCCTTATTATGATGTGGAAATTATTGAAGCCCATCATAATCAGAAAAAAGACGCGCCGAGCGGGACCGCCCTGCGATTAGCCACGGAAGCCGGGGTAGGCCATCTCAACGCCAACCCCGAAAGAATCACTAATCAACCATTTTCTCATGGGCGGCAAGGAATAACCGGCCCCAGAAAATCGGAAGAAATCGGCATCCACGCGGTAAGAGGGGGCGATATCGTCGGCGAACACACGGTGATTTTTGCCGGACCCGGGGAAAGAATTGAATTAATCCACCGCGCCCACAGCCGCGATGTCTTTGCTTATGGCGCCATCAAAGCCGCCAAATGGATTGTCGGCAAACCGG
>Ga0210057_1008753_pt1 | contig 11881 bp, 11 predicted proteins | sample CryGeyCG2114_010_2_FD_183968 | JGI IMG/M metagenome (GOLD analysis project Ga0210057, IMG submission 183968) | Groundwater microbial communities from aquifer - Crystal Geyser CG10_big_fil_rev_8/21/14_0.10 (SPAdes) (version 2) | ecosystem: Environmental > Aquatic > Deep subsurface > Groundwater ...
TGTTGTACAAAATCCATCCGGCCCTTTAACATTTTGAAACTCTGCAGGGCCGCCGACACTTCGCTGTTTTTTACTCCGAAGATTCCGGCGATAGCGACGGCGGCGGCCGCATTTTCGGCATTAAAACCGGCCAGAAGCCAGTCCGGCGAAGTTTTTTGTTTTACTTCCTCAAGTATTTTGGAAACATCATTCCGACCAAAAAACTTCTTCTCGCTCCTTCTCACTCCACCCGCTACCGCCGCAAAATCCGGTGCGTGGGCATCGTCTTTATTGATAAGGAAATATCTCTTCTTTTTTGATGAATGGCGGAGATAACGGAAAAAATTGAGTTTTGCTCCGAGATATTTTTGGAAAGAACCGTGGGCTTCGATGTGTTCCGGGTGGATATTCAAAAATACCGCCGCGTCCCAGTTAATAAAACGGTGTCTTGATTTGGTCACGCCTTCGGAAGTAACCTCGACAAGAACCAGGTCGCAACCGGCTTCCTCCGCTTCACGAAAAAATTTTTGAAGAGCGAACCGGCCGGGCATCGTTGTCTCGGTGGAATTCGATTTCCGCTCCTTTCCTATTTTCCGGATAACCGAAGAAAAAACAGCCGTCTTTTTACCGGCCGATTCCAAAATGGCGTTTGCCATTTCCAGAGTGGTTGTTTTGCCTTTCGTGCCGGTAATACCGACCACAAAAATGTTTTTTGACGGATTGCCGTAGACGACACTCCCCAAAAAGGCGAGAAAAAAATGATACGCGGGCTGGAAAAATCTGAAAACCGGCCTTGGAATCAGATATCGCTTTAAAAATCTGAAAATTCTTTCGGACATGAATACTACTTTGCGCGACTTAAAGTTTTCAAGGCGAACTTAAGCCGTTCTTCCAGGGTTTTTTCGGTCTCCGGAACGGCTTCAACCGCCTTTCTCACTTCGACTCGGGCGTAGCCCAAACCGGTTAAAGCCTCCTCGACTTCCCGGTCAATGTCCATTTTTTCGGTCAAAGCTTTCGCTTTGGGTAGCTTTATTTTCCCGTGAAGTTCGAGAATTATCCGTTCGGCGGTCTTCCGCCCGATACCGGACGTCCGGGTCAGAAGTTCGGCCCGGCGTTCAATTATCGCCGCCATGATGTTTGAGACGGTGTCCACGTCCAAAATACCCAGGGCTGTTTTTGGCCCGATACCGGCAACCGTGTTTAACATCTCAAAGAGACGCAATGTTTCTTCTTCCTTAAACCCGTAAAGCTCCAACTGGTCTTCACGAACGTAGAGATAACAAAAAAGCCTAACCTTGTCTCCGGTTTTTGAAATTTCCCGCAAGGTCCGGGCATCCGTTGAAATTTTAAGGCCCAAACCGCCAATTTCAACAACCACGAAAAAATCACCCCGACCGACTATTTTCCCCTCAACGGAATAAATCATACTTCCTTAATTATATAGACTTGACCCCGCAGTGAAAACTCGACCTAAGCCGCCGAGAGGCGGCTTAAAAATCAAAAGTCGAGTTTCTACTGCGGGGTTGACTTTGCGGCAATGTTCAGTGTTTAATGAAAGCCATGCCAAATACAAAATCTGCAAGAAAAGCGCTGCGTCAGACCGGCCGGCGGCGGGTAAGAAATCTTAAGCGCCAAAGAACGGTAAAAGACGTGGTAAGAGACTTCAAAAAGCTAATCGACACCGGAAAGCTAGACGAAGCAAAAGCGTTGTTGCCAAAAGTTTATAAAGCTCTCGATAAGGTGGCAAAAACCGGCTATATAAAGAAGAATAAGGCCAACCGGCTGAAATCCCGCCTTACCAAAAAATTAGGAAAGTAAAGCGAAGTCGGTAAGCGCCTCTTCGTACTCCAATCCCCCGCTTTTTACGGATACATCGTATTCGGCGAGTTTAAGCGCCGTCTTCCCGCTCGCCTGAAACCCCAACGAATTGAAGATGTAACTTGGCGCTTCCCGCTGGAACAGAATCTTTTCAAGCAAGCCAAGACGCCGAAAGACGTTCCGTTCCCGCAACATAGCCGAACCGGCCCGCCAAACCGCTTCTCTTTTTTCGAACTTCACAAGACCATCCAGGTCTTGTTTTGATATAACCCGGCCAAATCCGCCAAGATAAATTTTTTCAAGCTCATTTACCAGGAGAGCGCTCCGTTCTTTCGAGTCGCCGACATAAGCGAGCAAAAAACTCTTGGCGTCATTCGAAAATTCCAGTCCTCGCAGGCCGGCCTCCTTCACAAAAAAAGCCGAGAGAGACACGCTTTCAAGCTCCGCAAATTCCTGAATTTTTACGGGACTTTTCTTCAAAAAACCGAAATCCTTCTTCGGACTTTTACCGTCCGAGATGATAACAAAAGTTTTTTCGGTTTCAACTTGCCTTTTCAAAGTCTTTATCCATTCTTTTTCCCCGACCGACTGAACCTCCTTTATCACAAGAAGTTTCGCGTCGGCAAACATCGACGGCTGAGCCAAAAAGTCCCGGGCTTTTCCCCAGTCTTCGGGAGATTCGTCCAAATCGTAAACCGCCATATCAATCGACGGATGTTTTTCTTTATAAGCGTCCGTAAGTTCTCGGACTTTTTTGTTCCGTCTGAATGAATCTTCGCCGTAGAGAAAGATAATCATGGTTAGAAATTTATTTCTGGCATTTGGGGCAAAAATGAGCCGACCGGCCTCCTAGCTTTATCCGCCGAATAGCAGTACCACAACGATAACACGGCTCGCCCTCCCGCTGATAGACGCGGCGGGTAAGTTCGTAAGTTCCCCGCCGACCTTCCGAATCGCGATAATCGTCAATCGAACTCCCTCGTAAACGCAGGGCTTTTTTCAAAACTTTCTTTATCGCGGCATACAAAACTTTCAAATCTTTTTCCTTTAAATTAGCGACTCCGGTGGTGGGGTGAATTTTGGAAAACCAAAGAATTTCATCGGCGTAAATATTGCCGATGCCGGTAATAAAGCTTTGATCCATTAAGAGTTGTTTTATCCGCCCCTTTTTGCCGTCGAAAATCTTTCTGAAACTACGGAAAGTGAAACTCCTATCAAGGGGTTCCGGCCCGAGCGTTTTTATCTCCGGAAGGTTAAAGATTTCTTCGCGGGGAGCGCAAAGGACTTTGGCAAACCGACGCAAATCGGAGAGAGCGAGCATCTTGCCGTCGTCGAGAAAAAAAATGAGACGAATAAACCGGTTCATCGGATCCGTAAGGGGTCCTTTGGGCGGAACGGGGACCCATTTCTGTCCCTGCCAATTTTCGGGTAAGTCCGCAATATTTTTTCTGTTCGACTTCTCCCATTTTCCGACCATTAAATGGCCGCTCATTTTTTGATGAATAAGCATGAGATGGTTATCCGAAAGACCTATTAAAACATTTTTCCCGCGGCGAGAGACGCCGGTAATTCTCTTTCCGATTATGTGTTTCCGGAAAAGTTTCTCTGTTCCGGGAAGCCGAAAATATTTGGACCAGTCGGTCCAAAGGTCTTTTATTTTTCGATTTTTTAATTTTCGGTCGAGTCCTTTTACTATTGTCTCAACCTCGGGCATTTCTGGCATAGGAACCTATTTCCATTCTATCAACTTGTCGGCAGGTTTTAAAAGATATAATCTGAAATAAATGCCAGGAATCAAGGATATTTCCGAACGCCTCGAAAGAGGAAAACGAGAAGCGGAAGAAAAAGACGCGATAAGACGGGCGGAAAAGTCCGGCGCAAAATATCTCAATCTTATCTCCGTTCGGGTTCCGACCGAAATAAAGGCGATGAGTTTGGTCCCGGAAGACAAAGCAAAAGCCGCCCTTGCGGTGCCGCTCCAGGTTGTAAGAAAAAAGCTGGTTCTCGCAGTTTTTGACCCTGATTTACCGAAAACAAAAGAACTGATTGAAGAATTAAAAAAGAATTACGAACTCGAAATTCTCGTCGTTTCGAAAACCGGCCTTTCTCACGCGTGGGAATATTATAAATACGTAGCTCATGAAAGCGGCGAGATAAGCGGCCGGGTTGACATAGACGACAAAAAAATAGAGGAGGTCGGAAAAACCGTAACCAGTCTCGAAGAGGCCGGCGAAAAAATAAGGAGTTTTGAAAGTCCGTTTACCTCGGAGCTTTTGGAAATAATCCTTGCAAGCGCGATGGCTCTAAAATCTTCCGACATTCACCTCGAACCGACCGAAGAAACGGGTATTCTGCGATTTCGAATCGACGGTCTTCTGCATAATGTTTCGAGCGAAGTCGAGAAGCGAAAATACTTGTCCGTAATCACCCGCATAAAACTTCTCTCCAACCTGAAACTAAACATTCACAGTCGCCCGCAAGACGGCCGCTTTACCATAACCGCTCAAGACCGCGATATTGAAATAAGAACTTCCATTATTCCTTCGGAATACGGCGAAACGGCAGTTCTCCGAATCCTTGACCCGAGCGCCTTAAAAGTAAATCTGGAAGATTTGGGTTGGCGCAAAGACGACTTGAAAATAGCGGAAGCGGAAATAAAAAAACCGAACGGTCTTATCCTAAACACCGGCCCGACCGGGTCCGGAAAAACCACAACCCTTTACGCATTTCTCCGAAGAATAACCGTCCCTGAAGTAAAAATAATCACAATTGAAGACCCGATCGAATACCACTTGCCCGGAATTTCCCAGACTCAGGTTGACGCCGGTGCTTCCTATACGTTCGCAAGCGGCCTCCGTTCGATATTAAGGCAGGACCCGGATGTCATTCTGGTGGGCGAAATAAGAGACAAAGAAACCGCCGAAATCGCCCTAAACGCATCCCTTACCGGCCATATGGTTTTCTCCACTCTTCACACCAACGATGCCGCCGGCGCAATCCCCCGGCTTCTGGACCTTGGCGCAAAACCCCAAACCTTGGGGCCGGCTCTGTCACTTATAATCGCTCAACGCCTTGTTCGGATTCTCTGTCAAAAATGCAAAACAGAGCAGGAAATAGGAGAAAAAACAAAAGAAAAAATCGAAAAATTTCTCGAAACTCTGCCGGAAAGAGTGAACAAAAAGGATTATCAAGAATTCAAAATCTATTCTCCAAAGGGATGCGCGGAATGCGGTAATTTGGGCTTCCGCGGCCGGACGTCTATTTTCGAGCTTTTTGTTGTAAGCGAAAAAATGGAAGAATTAATTTACAAAAATCCTACCGAACTTGATCTTAAAGACTTGGCAAAAACCGAAAATTCGGTTAGTATGCAAGAAGATGGCGTCCTGAAAGTTCTGAAAGGAATTACGAACTTCGGAGAAGTGGAAAGATTAACCGGAAAAATAGCGTGGCTTGAATAAAAAAGCTCCTTCCAAAATTAGATCTGTGGGCAAGCGCTAAGGTTAGCTATTAACTCTCGGGAGAGAGGAATGAGTTTTTTTCAGAGGATTTGCCGCGCTAAAAGCCCGAGCAGTCCTAATAAGGTCTAGAAAAAAACCCTTTACCCACAGGTCTATTTCAAGAAGGAAGCTAATCCGTTCTGTGTTCAAAGGTAGCACAAAACCAAAAGTTTGTCAATAGTTTCAAGATGCCCCAAAAAGCCACCAACCAAGCGAATAATGACGACTCTCTGGAGCTTGAACTCACTCTCCGGCCGAAAACCTGGAGTGATTATGTTGGTCAAGAAAAAATAAAAGACAACTTAAAACTGATAATGCAGGCGGCTAAAGAGAGAAACGAAGCCTGCGATCACGTTCTTTTTTACGGACAAGCGGGCTTGGGTAAGACTACTCTCGCTTATTTAATAGGTAACGAGATGGGCGTAAATGTCCGGGCTACTTCCGGACCGGCCCTCGAAAAAACCGGCGATATTGCCGCTGTTCTTTCGAATATGGAGCCGCATGAAATACTTTTTATCGATGAAGCTCATCGAATAAACAAACTCGCCGAAGAAATAATGTACCCGGCGCTTGAAGCACGAAAACTTCATCTCATTATAGGAAAAGGTCCGTCGGCCCGAACACTGACTCTCGACCTGCCGCCTTTTACGGTAATTGCCGCCACAACAAGAGCGAGTCTGATTTCCAACCCGCTTCGCTCCCGATTCGGTGCAATATTCCGGCTCGACTACTACAAAATAGAAGATATCGAAAAAATAATCCGGCGCTCCGCGCACATTTTAAGTATGGAAATAACGCCGGAAGCGGTAACAAGGCTCGCGCTTGCCTCCCGGTTCACTCCGCGGGTAGCCAACCGTCTGTTAAGAAGATCGCGCGACTACGCGCAGGTTCACAAAAGCGGAGCCATCAACGAAGACGTGGTTCTAAACACTCTCGAAATGCTTGAAATCGATGAGTTGGGCTTGGAGGCTGCCGACCGAAACCTTCTTGAGATTGTTATAAAGAGATTCGGCGGGGGCCCGGTTGGTCTTCGGGCGCTCTCTGCCGCTTTAAATGAGGATTCCGGAACGATTGAAGAGGTCTACGAACCCTTCTTGATGAGTTTGGGTTTTTTGGAAAGAACACAACTCGGCCGCATCGCCACGAGAACCGCTTACAAACACTTAGATTTGCCCCTAAAGGCCTCTTTGCTTTAGATGAATTTTTTGTCTTCATCGCCGGAGACAACCGGTAAAATCGCCACCCTTCTCGCCGAAGAGGTCAGGAAAACCGAAAATAGGACCGGACGAGCTATGATTATCGGTTTGTCCGGAAATTTGGGAGCCGGTAAAACAACCTTTGTTCGAAGTTTTGCCCGCAGTTTGGGTATAAGAAAAAGAATCACAAGTCCGACGTTTTTGACGTTAAGAAGATACGCTCTCAATTCGAAAAACTATAAAAATTTTTTTCACGTTGACGCTTACAGGATTGAAAAGGCAAAAGAGTTATCGGTCCTCGGATTCAAAGAGATAATTCAAAACCCCGCAAACATAGTCGTGATTGAGTGGGTAAATAAGATAGGAAGGGTTCTGCCAAAAAAAATAATCCGAATTGAGTTTCGGCACGGAGAAAAAGAAAACGAAAGAAAAATAAAAATCGGAGTAAAAAAATGACACCTGCCGCAAAGCAAAAAACACTTATTCTTATAGACGCGAATTCTCTGATTCACCGGAGCTATCATGCTCTGCCTCCGCTTACCACTCCCGACGGAAAGCCAATCGGCGCCATTTACGGACTCTCCAGTATGCTCTTAAAGATTATCAGAGAAGAAAAGCCCGATTACATAGCGGCCGCTTTCGACACGCCGGAAGCAACTTTCCGGAACGGCCTCTTTAAAGACTACAAAGCGCACCGACCGAAAACCGACGACGAACTGGTTTCTCAGCTCGCCGAAGCTCATAAGTTATTCCAAAAATTCGAAATTTCTTATTTCGAAAAGCCCGGCTTCGAAGCCGACGATGTAATCGCCACTCTCGCCGAACAATTCAAGAAAGAAGAAAGTTTAAGAGTAATGATTCTTACCGGAGATTTGGACACCCTCCAACTCGTCGAAGACGGAAAGGTGGTGGTAAAGACGCCGAAGAAGGGTGTAAGCGAAACGATAATTTATAACGAGGAGAAAATTAAAGAACGCTATGGCCTTGACCCAAACCAACTCTGCGATTACAAGGGGTTGGTCGGCGACCCTTCGGACAACGTTCCCGGCGTCTCCGGGGTGGGTCCCAAAACCGCCAGTAAATTACTGCAAAAATACGGTACTCTCGAGAATCTTTACGAAAAAATGGGAGTAGCGACCAATAAAATCGAAGAAAAAATTCTGGAAAACAAAGAAAAGGCTTTCTTTTCGAAAAAACTGGTCGAACTTCGTATGGATGTTCCTCTCGAAGCCGAGTTGGAAAAACTCTCGCGGAAAAATTTCCGCGAGGAAGAGTTGATTAAATACTTTACCGAGTTGGGCTTTCAAAGCCTGGTAAAAAGATCTTTCATTTCTCTCTCCGAGCCCGTCAGGACCCGGCCACGCACCCCTAAAAAAGACGCCGTTTTTATAACCGGGGCTGAAGATAAAATTGACGCCGAACTCCTTTCTTCTCCGAAGACAAAGGTGGCCTTCGACTGGAAGCTCCTTTTGAAAAAATTCAAAAAAGAAAAAATAGCTCCTCCCCTTTTCGACTTAAAAATCGCCGGTTGGCTTATTGATCCGGACCAAAAAGATTTCGAATTCAATTCGCTTTCGGAAAGATTTTTATCGAAGAGTGCCAACGAAGCGAATGCCGAGGTTTTTGCCGAGATGTACGATGTGTTTGAAGAAAAACTTGAAGAATACGGTCTGCGAAAAGTATTCGAAGAAATTGAGATGCCTCTCGTCGAAATCCTCGCCGAAATGGAGAGGTGGGGCATAGGTGCAAATGTTCCGGCTCTCCGGTCGCTCGGAAAAGAGTTGGACGAAGAGCTTGAAGAGCTTACAAAAAAAATCTACGAGGCGGCGGGAAAAGTATTTAATATTAATTCGTCGCAGCAGGTGGGTGACGTGCTTTTCAAAAAACTCGGGCTGGAGGGAGTTGTTAAAAAAACGACAACCGGAAAACGGTCAACTTCTTCCGAAGCCTTGCGGGAACTGAGAGATAAACACCCCATCATCGAAATGATTATCGACTACCGGGAAAATTTCAAAATAAAGAGTTCCTTTGTCGAACCTTTAATCGACGCGGCTGGAGAAGACGGCCGAATAAATACCACCTTTCTTCAAACCGGCACCGCAACCGGCCGCCTCTCTTCCGAAAAGCCAAACCTCCAAAACCTGCCTCAAGAGTCCCGATGGTCAAAAGCACTAAGAAACACCCTTGTCCCTCGTAAGAACTTCAGTTTTATCGGACTCGATTATTCTCAAATCGAATTAAGGCTTCTCGCACATGTGTCGGGCGACAAAAGACTAAAAACGGCGTTTTTGGAGGGCGCCGATGCTCACAAGATGACCGCGGCCCAAATATTCAATGTCGCGCCGGATAAGGTAACGCCGGCCATGCGCCGACTCGGCAAAACCCTGAATTTCGGAGTTGTCTATGGAATGGGGCCGAGGGCGTTCGCAAATATGGCCGGAATTTCTCCGGAAAAAGCGAAGGGTTTTATAGAGAAATATTTTGACGACTTCCCGGAAGTAAAAGCGTGGCAGGACAATATAAAAAGCGAAGTCCACACTTTTGGCTTTGTAAAAAATGAGAACGGCCGGCGACGGTGGTTTCTCGGAGTTGGGCCAAAAAGCCATCGGATAGACGAAATAGAGAGGGCGGCGATTAATATGCCGGTCCAGAGTTTGGGAGCCGACATTATAAAAATGGCCATGATAAAAAGCTTCCGAGGTATCGAAAAGAAGGGCTGGCTTGGCGAAGAGGTCCGACCCGTGCTTACGGTCCATGACGAATTGCTCTTCGAAGTACGCGATGATATTCTTAAAAGTGTTTCTGTCTTCCTGAAAGATATTATGGAAAACGTATATAAAATCTCTGTCCCTCTGAAGGTGGATTTAAAAATCGGAAAAAATTTAGGCGAGTTAAAAGGCTAGAAACGCTTAAAAATTCGGTAAGATTGTTAAAATATGCGCAATTACTTAAAAAGTCCCCAGATATTTCCACTTTTTGTCGTTTTTGTAATAACCGCTGTTGTTTTCGGAATAAACGCGCTTTTCGCCCCGTTGTTCCTGGTAATAATTCTGATACTCGTTTTCGCGGGTGTTATTTTCTTTGTAGCCAGAGGTTATTTAGAACTCGCCAAGTTGGGCCTCGAGACATCTTCCAAAGACACCGAGTTTCAAACCCTTATCGAGAGTTTGAAAGACGGGGTAATTATATACGATACCGATTTCACCATTCTGAAAATAAACCGAGCAGTTGAAGAAATTCTCGGAGTAAGCGGCGAGGAGGTGAGGGGTAAAAAAATAACACCTCAAATGATTAAAAATCCTAAACTGGGCGCATTTGTCCAAATCCTTTTCCCTACGCTTGCTCCAACCGCAACAGAACTCTCAACCGACTCATGGCCTCAAATGATGCGCATTGAAACAAGCAGCCCTGCCTTAAAACTCTACACAATCTTAAATAGATTAAAAGATAAACAGGGGAAAACTACGGGTTTTATGAAAATAATTCGTGACGAGACCCGGGAAACGGAAATGGTTCAATCTAAAGGAGAGTTTGTAAGCGTCGCCGCCCACAACCTCCGCACCCCGCTTACCGCTCTCAATTGGTCACTCGAATCTCTGGCGAATGACTTAAAAGACAACTCCGGCGCCCAAGAAAACATAAAAAGCGCGAAGGATGTTGTCGAAAGAATGATAAAAACCGTAAACGACCTTCTCGATATATCGAAAATTGAAGAAGGTAAATTCGGCTACGAGTTCAAGGACGTGGAGCTCGCGGAGTTTATCGGTCAGATAATCCTTCAGGTAAAACCCATATCCGAAGAATACGGCATTAATCTACGTTTTAACGAGGGTGGCGCAAAATACCCGGTAAAAATAGATCCCAGTCGGTTCGGTATAGTCATTACCAATCTTATTGATAACGCAATAAGGTACAACACCAAGGGAGGAGAGGTTACGGTATCGCTGGAGAAAGATTCTCGCAAAAACACGGTGAAAACAAGCATCTCGGACACCGGTATCGGTATTCCACAGGAAGAACTTAAGAAGATTTTCGAAAAATTTCACAGAAGCGCGAACGCGATTCATGCTCAGCCGAACGGGAGCGGTTTGGGTCTTTATATAGCCAAAAATATAGTTGAACGCCATGGAGGCCAAATTGGAGCGGAGTCGGCTCTGGGCCGAGGAACAACTTTCTGGATTACTCTCCCGATAAAAAGTTAGGTAACCGCGACACGCGATGGCCGGACACAATAAATGGAAGCAAATCAAGGAGAAAAAGGGGGCTCTCGACAAAAAGCGAAGTGCCCTTTTTTCGAAGCACCTGAAAGCCATCACGGTTGCCGCCCGCGAGGGGGAAAGACCGGAATTTAACCCCCGGTTAAAAGGCGCTCTTGAAAGAGCGAAACAGGCCAACGTTCCGCAGGAAAACATCGAACGGGCCATAAAGAAAGTGAAAGAAAGAGCCGAAAGTCTCGAAGAAATTCTGATCGAGGCTTACGGTCCCGGCGGCACAGCTTTTATAATCGAGGCGATTACGGACAGTCGGTTGAGGACAATCCAGGAAATAAAACTTATCCTGAAAGAAAACGGCGGAAGAATCGCCGAGCCGGGCGCCACCGCTTGGGCCTTCGAGCTTTCCTCGGAAAAAGAGTGGCAACCAAAATTCCCCCAGGAAACGGCGGCGGAAGACAAAGAAAAAGCGGAGCAACTTATCAGCCGACTGGAAGAACACGAAGACACCCAAAACGTCTACACCAACTTATCCCGATAATTTAAATTATGATAATACTTGGTATTGATCCCGGAACCACAAGGATTGGCTACGGGTTTATAAAAAAGGAGGGTGGTAAATTACGACACCTGGAAAGTGGTCTTGTAAAATTCCCCAAAAACGACACAAGAGAAAAATTGGTTATTTTGGAAGAATCAATAAACGGGCTGATTCAAAAACACAGACCGGAGAAAGTAGGCGTCGAAAAGCTGTATTTTACCAAGAACAAAAAGACGGCCATTGCCGTTGCGGAAGCAAGGGGGGTAATTTTAAATACAATAATAAAAACCGGCACTCCTTTCTTGGAAATCGGGCCGGGCGAAGTGAAACTGGCCGTGACCGGAGACGGACGAGCCACAAAAGAAGCCGTTGCCCGGATGGTAAATTACTTCCTCGAGATTAAGCCAAAAAAAATGGTTGACGACGTAAGTGACGCGCTCGCAATAGCCATTGCCGTTAGTAATAGAAATAAAAATTAGACCTCTTTGCGGGGTTGACACAAATAAACTCTCGGGTATACTTCGGAAGACAAAAAGCCGGAGTCCGGCAAAAGGTCGTATCTAACACTTTAATTTATGGCCATTTTCGACAAAGAGCTCTTGGAAGTAAGAGCTGAAGACGAAGAGGATGAAACGGATG
>Ga0210057_1008755_pt1 | contig 11880 bp, 12 predicted proteins | sample CryGeyCG2114_010_2_FD_183968 | JGI IMG/M metagenome (GOLD analysis project Ga0210057, IMG submission 183968) | Groundwater microbial communities from aquifer - Crystal Geyser CG10_big_fil_rev_8/21/14_0.10 (SPAdes) (version 2) | ecosystem: Environmental > Aquatic > Deep subsurface > Groundwater ...
TGTTCTTACCTAGCTGTTGGAGCTAGGAATGTGTGATGACTTTGTTATCAAAAGAAAAACCCGACTGGGGACGGGTGGTTTTGTGCATATTTAAAAAAAGATGATTTTGAGTTTCGTAATTCAGAGCTCCAAGGAGGAGTGGCGCGCCTTCATCGCAGGCGCGAAGAACGGTGAGTTCGACGTCTAGCGTTCCGTGGGGGAGGATGAGGCCACTCGCCCTTCCCCACACAACATCAAAGTATTCTTCTTAAGTTACAGTCTCCGGACCATTAACAGTGATAATGATAGTATGCTCAAAGTGCGCGGTTAAAGATCCGTCTTGCGTGGCAAATGCCTCCGTAGGGGTTTGAATCAATTGTGGTGCGCCAAGAGTAATCATCGGCTCAATGGCTAAAACCATACCGGGCCTCAGCTCTAGGCCTTGGCCTGGACTGCCGACGTTGAATACAGAAGGCTCCTCATGTATAGACTGGCCGATACCATGGCCGGAAAGCCCAGCAACAACGCTCATTTTGTGCGCCCGCGCATGACTTTCTATCGCATGGCCGATATCACCAAGATGCGCATTCGGTTGCGCCGCAACAATCGCAAGCTCCAGGGCTTGTCTAGTTACCTCAACAAGCTCATAGGCACGCCTATCTTTGGGGGCTCCTAGGATAACAGTTATCGCCGAGTCAGTATTATATTCTTGATAGCGCACTCCAAGATCTATTTTAAAAAGATCGCCATTTTTTAATGGTTGATCATTAGGAATATCGTGCACAACGACATTATTAAGCGAAGCGCAAATAGTTGAAGGAAAGGGTTTTCGGGCACCGCTGGGTTGGTAGTTTTTAAAAGCTGGCGTGGCGCCGGCCTCTCTGATTAGTTTTTCTGCTAATTCATCTAGCTCTATTGGTTTTACACCAACAGCTATATTTCTTTTTAATTCAGCCATAACCTGGCGCTGTATCGCACCCGTCATTCTAATTTTTTCTAATTCAGCAATCGTTTTTATTAAAGCCATTTTTTATTCAGTATACTACAAAATATCGTAAAAAATAGCGAATCTTCGGCAAAACAAGTTTTAAGGGTTAGCCCTACGCCTTCTTCAGCCGTACAAAGAACGAGCTCCCTTTGCCCACGCCTTCGCTTTCAGCCCATCCGTCAGCCGACAGGCTCCTCGCTCATGATCTAGCTCTCTTCAGCATTTTTGAATCAATTAAATTTCTAAGCGCCAGAGTGCTGATAGACAATGTTCTTTTGATCATATTGCCTAAGCGCATTGCCGTCCCACCGGAAGTAATAGGTTGGCTCAACCAGCTCATCAGTGTAGCTCCTAATAGGCAAAATGATTTCTTTCACGCCATCGTTATCTAAATCTTCAAACTTTACTCCTAAAGAAGTCACCAACATAGTACCCAGTAAAGTCTTTGGCTTTACCCCGTTTTCATTGTGAACAGGAATTTCGATGAGGACGCCATCCTTGTAGGAAAATAAACGGGTTATTGCTACATGCCCCGAAATTGTATCCACGATAAGCTCCTTGACCCCATCGCCAGTTAGGTCGTCAAAAAAGGCCTTCCAAAGCGTGCCCTCTAACATCACCCTCTTTCCAGAGGGGGGATATATATTAGTGAAGTAAACAAATTCATCAGGATCTGGCTCAAAAAGAGTAAAAGTAAGCTTTTCATTTTGCTCTGTTTCAGAAGCAACTTGCAAATAGCCCAATCCCACCTCTTTCTTGTTTTGAGCAAGAGCCCGAGTTAAATCAAAATTTTCTCCTTCAACCAACTGATCAACAGCTTGTTGCACAGTAGATGCGGCATATTTTATTACGACAAGCGAGGATGCGAAATGGGTAACTCTGTTATCCATTTCGTCCGAGCGCAGTCGGAACAAAGGTTCTTCGCATTTTACCTTTATTACGACAAGCGAGGATGCGAAATGGGTAACTCTGTTATCCATTTCGTCCGAGCGCAGTCGGAACAAAGGTTCAATACCCCGCCCCTTGGGGCGGCTGGGGGCGAGCAAGGCGAGCTCCTCCCAATACCGCGTGGGCTTGCCACGCGGAACCTTTATTTCTGTATTTAGATCTCCATGGCCACTTGGCGTGAAAATCAGCCACAGCCCCACGCCAATAGCAATCGGTAAAAGCAAGAACTTTAAACTCTTCATAACGCTTTCGCCTTTGTGCTCTTTAAGCGTGCAGTGAACTATATCGGCAACTTGTGGATCATAACCTTTAAGATCCAGAGAGCCGGAATACGGCACAGCATTTGGCCCAGCATTCCAGCCGGCTATCGCTCTAGCTAAATAATCCGAAGAGCCTTCATATTTTTTTAATAAATACCGAAGATATCTTAAGCCCCCATCGATACACTGAAAAGGATCATACGAATCTGAAACATCACCGCCGAGCTTGCTATTGATATATCCGACAGTACTCTCGCCCAATTGGTATACCCCCTTGTTGTCAGCACTTGAATGCGCAAACGGCAGCCATTTTGACTCGCAGTATGCCAGATTAATTGCCACGCCTTCATCTATACCAATTTCTTTTGCCTTGGCTTTAATCGCCTGGATTATTTTTTCTCGTTCTTGACCGTTAACTTCTATCAACGCTGAATGAACAAATCCCTCGATACCTTGATAGGAAACCTTGTGCCACAAATCGGATAAATAGCCGGTTGGCCTAATTCCGACGATCGCTTTTTTAACAATCACCACTTCCTCTCCATTAGGAATTTTTTTCAAAACATTGCCACTATCACTAGCTTCTAGCCTTAGGTTAGCAGTTTGTACCTCTGGATCAATGTCAAAATACAAAGCAATTCGACCAAATTCGCTTTCATTCGCTTTCTCTATTTTTATCACCTCTGCCTCTACCTCAATTTCGAAAATCGCCACTCGCTTTCCCCAAAACAGCCAACTGAATATCGAGCGGCTTTCTTTGACCCCCACCTCAAAACTGAACAGCTGGGGCTCTATCAGGGCCAAATCAATCCCAAGACTACCCTTAAGCTTACCCGTGTCATTGAAGAACAAATCCTTCTCGATTACTGTGATGGCAATATTTGGCGAAACAAAATCACCAATCAATTCTTTCCGCGCGATTTCTTGGCTAAACTTTTTTGTCTCGCCCACTTTAATTCTTTTATCAACTCGAAGAACTTGGCCCAGGGCCTCAACCTCAACTTCAACATCGCGGCCAATAGATTCGCCACTGTATTTCACGCTCACAAGCCTTAGCCGCAGAAACTTAGACATAATCTAAATATACCACACAAAGTTGATAAAACATCCCAACATTTTTAAGGATGCTGAAATGTCTTAGCCTACGCCTTCTTCAACCGTACAAAGAACGAGCTCCCTTTGCCCACGCCTTCAGATTCAGCCCATGAGCTGTATTATTTGTTAATCGCAAAACATGTTGTTATAAAATATTGACATATAGATCCTATCGTTATATTCTGACCATAGAACCTTAACGTCATTTAGTTTACGTCAAAACATCCCAGGAGGAAGAGAAATGAGAACTTCCAAGCACGTCAGGCTCATTGAAGATGGTAGCGGTTTCGCTCTTAGTTATCACGCGCTCTTTGGGAATCTGCAGTTTCTAGAGCCAGAATATGTTAGAGCTCTCAAATCTCTAGCAATGGGCGCGGGGAGCGAAGGCGATGTCCCAAGGCCAATTCTAGCCGAGCTTATAGAAGAGGGGTATGTCATAGAAGAGGGAGCAGATGAAAGGGCAATCCTCAAAAGGAAGAATGAAGAATGGATGAAAAAAGTTGTAGGAGGAGGTCAGCTTCGTCTTCTCAATCTGATTATCTCTGAGGCTTGCAACCTCGCTTGTGCCCACTGTCTACATACCTGCTCCTTAGCAACTTCCGCTAGCCACGGAAGCAAGAAATTAATGGATTGGGGAACCGCGAAGAAAGCCATAGATGCATATATCGCGATCCTCGCGCGCTGGGGTATCAAGGAATTCAATGTCCACTTCGGTGCCGCGGAGCCTCTTCTCAACTGGAGAGTGCTTCGTCTGGCCACGGAATACCTCCGAAGGATCAGTCCATCGGCACTCATCGCCGTGAACACTAATCTGACACTGCTGGATCGCGAAAAAGCTGAATTCCTTCGCGATCATCAGGTGTATATAGCAACATCTCTGGATGGGCCACCTGCCGGTAATGATGCCATTCGAGTTCGGCCAAACGGAGCAGGAACAGCCGAGCAGATTCTAACCGCCTTTCGGCTTCTTGAAAACATCGGATATCCCCTTGATGGCTTCAGCATAACCATCAAAGATAAGAATTTGCCCTCCCTGGACTACGGGTTCATAGAATGGGCAAAAAACCACGGTTTTAAGGGGGTGGCAACCGACGTCGACTTAGTCAATCAATCCGGCTCCCAGCTGTCGCTTGCAGTCGCGATTGCCAAGTTGATGGAGTTAAGGCGCGCATGCATTGAGCTTGGCCTAGAGAATTTCGGGACATGGACTACGCCATATTTCAATTTAGTCAACGAACCAGAGGACGAAATGCCGACTTTCTGCAAAGCAATCAAGGGGCGCAACCTATCCGTGAACCCCGAAGGCGCAGTTTTTATCTGTGGGCATACTAGCACGCCACTCGGCAAGCTCGAACAGTTGGAAACGGTTTTCGCAGCAGGTTCTCCGTACGTGCGCCTTGTCGAGAGCCGACTACCCGGAAATGATCCAATGTGTTTTGACTGTGAGCTGGAAGGTATCTGCGCCGGGCAATGCCAGATCACCAGAGAAGTTTCTCAAAGCACGGGAAGCGGTAAGGACTCCCTGCTTTGTCAGTTTTACAGGCAGGTAACACGAGCCCTGCTTGAAGACAAGCTGGTGACTGAGCGGACCACCGTCTCATAACAGAAAGGAGGAAGCCATGCGCAAGGTACGTCGCGAAAAGCAGACGGCCATGAGCGGCAAGCGCACGCAGTGCAAGTAGCCGTCTAGCAGGTGGGGGGGGATAACACCTCTTCCCCCGCCTGCGCTATAATTTGAAATATGGAAAATACCGACAATATCCTAAAAGGCGTCCAAGCAAAACTAGGCCTAAAAGAATCATTTATCCCGGCAGACAATGGTACTCGTTCAAAAGTTTATTTATCAAACACTCACGCGGTAAAAATAAGCAGAAATTTGGCTGCCATAGAAGGCGAGGCCAAAATTTTAAGTTCTTTTAATTTTAGTTTTATTCCCAAAATAAAAAATTCAATCAAAATTAATAAGTATGGGGTCTTAATCGAATCTAGGCTGCCCGGGGTTAGTATTGACAGAGCATGGAAAAATCTAAAAAAAAGGAAAAAAGTTTTAACAATTCAAAAACTAGTCCAGGCCATTCAACTAATACACAATCAAAAAAAAGAGTATTTTTGGCAAGCCCAGAATCCGAATTTAATATTCAGTAGTTATAGCGATTTATTAGTGCATAGAATTGAAAAGGCAAAGGAAAGGATTAAAACTAACCGTGCAGCAAAAACGTTATACAACTCATTAAGTAAGTCGCTGATCGAAAAGAATCTTCAAAAAACTTTTCAAAGGATCCAGCCGAGTATTGTGCATGGCGATTTAATCATGCACAATCTCCTCATAAGTAACGACGGCCATTTGACTGGGGTTCTAGATTGGGAGTTCGCTCAATACGGCGATGTTTTCTATGATTTAGCCAGGGTAATATATTATCAGGAGTGCGCAAAAGCATACGCCGATTCCGGAAAAGACGAAATATTTGAATACGACTTCACCGGGCGCTTAATTAAAGAGATGAAAAAAACTATCAAATTTGAAAGAAATAAATATGAAATTTTAAGAAAGCTCTTTTTAACCGAAGCCCTTGCCTGGGCCGTGGATTCTAAGAATCCCAAATCGAATATCAGCGAGTTGCGCAAACAATTCTTTAGCACAAATTAGTTTACGCCTTCTTCAGCCGGACGAGGAAGGTCGAGCCTTTGCCGTCGTCATCAGATTCGGTTTCTGCCCATCCGCCAGCTGGCGGACTCACCGTGGTGGGCGAGTACAATTTGCTTTGAGATATAAAGGCCCAAACCAGTGCCCTTGATGGGTTTTATCCATTTAGTAATTTTAAAGGATTTGTTTTTGTCACAATATAGTCATAATCGAAGTAAATACTTTTTGATGGAATAAGCCCTATTTCCCCTTGAGCAACCATTCTAGCTGCACCAGCATCTTTTAGCCCTATTTTTCTAAAATTATAAATAGCGCCAGCCGCGTATCTTATTTGAACTGAAATAATATTTTCAGCGAGTAGAAACCCGACTGGTTTATACAATTTTTTTTCCAAACGAAAACTTTTTTTTCTTGCGTGCAAATTGCCCATCACCAACAAGCCCAACCGAGTTTTATCTTTTTTTAAAATAATCTCTATTTTTTTTGATGTCTTAATCTCGGCGGTATTCCAATTTTCCGACTCAACTTTCACCGGATGAATTTTTATATCGGCCCGAAGAAATTTTTGAAAAATTTTCAAATGAGACATTCCTAAAAGACCAGATGGAAGAATCCATTGGCTCAAACCAAGCTCTTTACTAAATTTTTCAAATTGCCCATATTTCAGGAGATCTACAGTTTTTTCATAACGACTATTCAATTCAATGAAAATATCATCGATTTTTAGTTCTTTAACAAACTTATCAATAATCCTTGGATTTACTTCAGCTCCATGTTTTTCTCCAAGCATTATTAGGCTATTGTCCCGAGCGATAAGGCGTTTCAATTCTTCCCAGTATGTCTTACCCATATAAATACAGTATATCGAAATCGTAGAATAACTATATAGAGAGGTCGGGGTATCTTTTTTAAGAAAGACACCCCAACTATCATGCGACCCGACGGCCCTAGTCGTCGGGATCGGTTCCCTTGTATGTCGTCATCGTGTATTTCGGCCCGAAATTCGGGTCGGTCTCGTCCGATGTCGGCGGAACAGCAACCAACATGGCGAAGACCTCAGCGGACTCGTTCATAAGACCTCCTTTCTCGGTTAGGGTTTGGGGGTAGCGAGTAGGCTGACCATACTGGGCAAGACTCTGAGAGCACAACAAATTATTATTGTTAATAATTGACAATAAGAGCAAAAATTCTTACAATAAAAACATGGGAGTCCAATTTTTTAAATATTCTGGGCTTGGCAACGATTTCGTTTTCGTAGAGGAAAGAACTCCTTTGGCAACATTGCCAGACGCCAAGAAACAGTATTGGAGTGATGCCGCCCAAAAAATTTGCGATAGGCACCTAGGAGTGGGCGCAGATGGGTTAGTTCTCTTTAGGGTTATTCTGGCAAAGGACTCCTTTGAGATGCTGAATATTAATCCTGACGGCAGCTTTTCTACTATGTGCGGGAACGCTAGCCGCTGCGCCGTTATGCATTTTTTTTAGAATACAGCCGAAAACCAAGGTGGCCACCTTCAACTACTATCAAAAACCCGGCCAAACAGATTCCGTAATAGCTTGCGAAGGAAAAAAATTCCCAAACAGTATTTTTTCGGTACAATTTACTTTAAACAAAAAAATAAATGGTCCATACAAAATATCTTCAAAAACCCGGTATTACATAGATGCTGGAACTGATCATATCGTCAACTATGTTCCAACAAAAAAAGATTTAAATGAAACAGATGTTGCAGGTATTGGCAAGATAATGCGATTCCATAAGCAATTTCAACCAAATGGGACTAATGTCAATTTTGTTTTTTGTGAAAGTCCAAATAAATTTTATCTAAGAACTTTCGAAAGAGGGGTGGAAGCAGAAACACTTGCCTGCGGAACCGGAAGTATGGCGGCGGTTATTGGTAGAATGAATCTAGGGCAGAAAAAGAAACTATTCTGTAAGGTGATTCAATCTAGCAAGGAGGTGTTGAGTATTAAATGTAGAATGCCAAGCCAGAACAAAATTATCCTAGAACAAAAAGGTCGCGCAAAATTAATTTTTACCGGGACTTATGAATTATAAATTAAATCAAGATTTCAAAATATTAAATAACTTTCATAAAAAAGCCCGGAAGCTAAAAATTGCCCTCCTGTGTGGTCCCAAGTCTTTCGAAGACGCAGTTTATTTTAATGCGCTGCCGTTTGAAAAAGTTTCTAGCGGGTTCATCTATGAAAAGCTGATGAGTATGGGTCTCAATGTAAAAGTAGTAAAGAATACAGACAAAAATTTAGAAACCAAGCTTAGCCAATTTGACGTCGTATTCATCAATATGCACGGTGAATATGGTGAAGACGGTAGTATACAGGGATTGCTTTCTTACATCGATAAACCTTTTACAGGAGCTGGTATCTACGGAAGTGCAGTTGGTATCGATAAGGTACTCACTAAAAAAATAATTGCTAAGCTGGGCTTCAAGACGCCGGATTGGTCTTTACTACCCACAAGCTCATTCAAATCATTTTCTAAAGTAGGTCAAAAGTTTAAAAAACCGGCAATGGCAAAGATCAGAAACGGTGGTAGCAGCGTTGGGATGCACAAAATACTTTCAGAGAAAGAGCATAAGAAAGTTTTTAATAAAATAAGCAAGAGCGAATATTCGAAACAAGATTATTTTATAGAGGAATTTATAGGCGGGCGTGACATTACTATTGCAATTTTACAATTACCAACGCAAGCCATTATCTTACCACTCTTAGAGATACGTCCAAGGAAGAAAACTTTTTACGATCAGAATCTTAAGATAAAATCACAGAAAGGAGAGCATGTCGTGGATTACATCGTGCCGGCAGAAATCGATCAGAAAGTTAAAAAAAGAATTGTTCGAGAGGCAAAGAAAATATTCAGCGAGGCGGGGTGCTCAGGATTCGGAAGACTTGATTTAATATTGAAAGGAAAAACTCCATATTATCTAGAGATTAATACCATTCCAGGACTACAGTACGAAAGTAATTTTCTGATGTGTGCCGACACCGCTGGTATTTCGATCGAAATGGTGCTTCTAGCCCTTCTATGTAATGCTTTAGACAAATATGAAATCGGAACAACCTAAAAAGAAAATGGAAGAGCCATCACCAAATCGAGCCTTTTTTCAATTTGACGTGCCACTTGTCCGACAACGCATGACCGTTGAAGATGGTTTCGCCACCCCAGAGGAAGCACTGGAGTTTGGCAATAAAGCTTGCGGAGCGGCTTGTATCAAGATGGTGCTGGATTCATTCGGGATTGAATCAGCAAATGTAAAATCCTTAATGGAGCAAGGCATTAAAAAGAGAATTTTTAAAGATTCTGTGGGTTGGATTCACAAAGGCATGGTTAAGACGCTAAAGGAGCACGGGCTGGATGCAGAGAGGACCAATATCTTTAACGAGCCGGAGCGCATTATCAAGGCACTAAAAGAAAACTATCTTATTATCGCCTCAGTATCTCTCACATTTAACCCCGATAAAAGAGGCGGGCATCTTGTCGTTATCTACGGAGTTCAAACAAAAGGCGATAAAGATCTAGAGAAAATATTCTTTCGCGACCCATCCGGCTGGGGACAGGCCCACGCAGAAATAGATGCCGATTCATTTCTTCAGTCCTGGAGCGGAAATGTGATCTTGGCTAGAAAAGCGGAACCAGGAAAAGATCGGGAAGAGTAGCCCTACGCCTTCTTCAGCCGTACAAAGAACGAGCTCCCTTTGCCCACGCCTTCACTTTCAGCCTAGATCTCACCGTGGTGGTCTAAAACAATCAGCTTTGAGATATAAAGGCCCAAACCAGTGCCTCTAACCACGCATAACTTTCATCTCGTTGTAGTCCGTGTCAAATGATTTAACAATGACATCGAAAACATATAGTTGACATATAATAACAAAAAGGTATGCTATAAAATAGCACAACAGGTCTTTAAAAAGGAGCGAAGATGAAAAAAGCGATCCTCGTGCTCACCAACAGTGAGGACGGCGCACACTCGAAGGTAGTCATCGCAAAACTCATTAGTCGTGGCGAAAGAGTTTTCAGGATGGATTCCGATCGCTTGGCGACAGGAGCCGTCAAAGTCCGCTTCTCTGTTAATCAAGAAGGTGTAGAATTCATTTTCAAAGACGGCAGGGATCGGCTCGCATCAGACGAAATCAAAAGTGTATGGTACCGAAGACCGAATCATTTTAACCTCGGGATTCACGACTCGGTACAAAAAGCATACGCGGAGCGCGAACTTTCGGCATTGCTTGAAGGTCTTTGGGCAGTGGCTCCAGAGGATATCTTCTGGGTGAGCAACCCTAGGGCACTTGAAAATGCAAGAAAGAAGATTGCTCAGATTAAGCTTGCTCGTAGCATGAATCTGCATGTACCGCAAACTATCATCTCTAATGACCCCGAAGAAATCCGTTCATTCTACGAGGCGTGCAATGGAAGAATCGTATTCAAGGCTATTTACCACGAGCATCTCGACTACGGAACGCACTCTTTTAATGTCCCGACCACGATGATAACATCGGCGCATCTCAAGCGGCTTGATCTCATTCGAACTGCCCCGGGATTTTTTCAGGAATTTGTAGAGAGAGCGTGCGAGCTACGGATCACCGCGGTGCAAGATCAACTTTTTCCAGTACGGGTTGCACCGCATACCGGCGACATTACGGCTGTAGATTGGCGTGACCCTCATCTCGAAGAAAATCTCACCCACACGCTTGTTGAGATCCCGGCGGGGATTGCAGAAATCTGCCGATCAATGCTCCGTAAACTAGACCTTGCGTTCGGCGCATTCGACTTCCTTGTCGACAAGGAAGGCGAAATATACTTCCTTGAAGTGAATCCGAACGGACAATGGTACTGGCTTGAAGCTAAGACCGGCGTCCTGATCTCTGACGCCATCGCTGATTCTCTTACAACAGAAAGGAGGTAGGCAAGATGATTCCGGAAACCTTCGCAGCGCTCTGCGCCGTTCCCGTAACCAATGAAGTTCCTCGGGAACAGCAGACCTGGACCACTGGCAGTGGCACCGGAAGCGACCCCGACGACTAAGGGAAGCGATCCGATCCTAACAGGGAGAGACGCATGCGCCTCTCCCTGTTTCATTTTTAGATAAAAACTATGAACAAAAAAATTACCCATCAGATTAACGGTCTGGCGAAAAGAGATCAGGCGATGCGTAAAAAAGCGACCGACACTGGCATATGGGATTTTGATATAGATCGACAAAATACTATTGCTCTCAAGAAAATTATTAAACAATTCGGATGGCCAACCATACGTATGGTTGGCAAGAAAGCAAGTTTCAATGCATGGCTTCTTGCGCAACATGCCGACCACGCCCTCCGTTTCCAGAAAAAAGTCTTGCGTCTGTTGCGCGACATATATGAAAAAGAAAAAGATATTGATCCGATGAATATCGCATTTCTGACTGACCGCATTTTGGTTGCAGAAGGTAAAAAACAGATTTTTGGAACTCAATTTTATGTCACAAAAAGCGGATGGAAGCCGAGACCGATAAAAAACATGAAAGAACTGAACGACCTAAGAAAGCAATACGGACTTCGCTCATATCAAGAAGATGTAGGGGCAGCTAAAAAATTACAAGCCACTCCCGCCAAGCGAACTTCGGCAGACAATCAGTAGCCCTACGCTTTCTCCAGCCGTACAAAGAACGAGCTCCCTTTGCCCACGCCCTCAGATTCAGCCCAGATCTCACCGTGGTGGGCGAGTACAATTTGCTTTGAGATATAAAGGCCCAAACCAGTGCCCTTGATGGTTTTTTCTACTTCGGCCGCTCGCTTGAACTGCTCAAAAAGAACAGGAAGAAGTTCTTTGGTCATACCGATACCAGTATCTTGGATTTTAAATAACACAGTGTTCTGTTCTTCAGTCATACTGACTCGCACTGAACCCTGCTCAGTATATTTTAGTGAATTATCTAGCAGGTTTTGAAATACCTGGCGCATTTTAT
>Ga0210057_1008756_pt1 | contig 11880 bp, 9 predicted proteins | sample CryGeyCG2114_010_2_FD_183968 | JGI IMG/M metagenome (GOLD analysis project Ga0210057, IMG submission 183968) | Groundwater microbial communities from aquifer - Crystal Geyser CG10_big_fil_rev_8/21/14_0.10 (SPAdes) (version 2) | ecosystem: Environmental > Aquatic > Deep subsurface > Groundwater ...
CCCGCCGTATCTAAAAGCTATGTCCGCCGTGGTATATTCTCAAGGCCGGAAGCGGGTATAGTTTAGTGGCAGAATGAATGCTTCCCAAGCATTAGATCGGGGTTCGATTCCCCGTACCCGCATCACCAGAACATCCAGAAGCGTACGCGCTCGATAAAAGTTGGTTCGCGGATGGGCTCCGGCTCGGGCGGCTCGACGATGACGATGAGCTCCTCGCCCTCCGCCGCAAGTCCGAATTGCCGCCTCAGTTCGGCCTCCATTCCCCGCTCCGTTCGCAAACTCGCTATATCTGCGCGCAGCTCATTCTCGCGCTCCTCCAAATCCGCGAGCTGCACGCGCGCTTCATCGCGGAGCGCGCGTGCCTCGCGCTCCTTCTGGTAAATCTCCCACAAGCCGCTCCCCATCACGGCGAGGATAGCGAGCAATACCACCATGCCTATCCTCCGAAGAAGGAGTCGCACCGGGTCGCTCTTCTTTGCGGACGGGGCCATGCCTTTGATTCTAGCACCGCTTCCCCGCCGTTTGCATTTTCCGCAATTCCCTATACCCTATAGGTACAGGTAACGCAGTGGACATGAGCTTCTTATTTCACCACAAAACACGGAAGGCCCTAAAATACATCTGGGGCGTAGCGGCGGTGCTCATTATCGTCGGTATGACGTTCTTTTTCGCACCAGGCATCGTCAATATACTCCTGGGCGGAACGCACTAAGCCCCGCGGCGGCGCCTAGTTCTCGCGCACCACCTTCAAAAACACCTCGTGGGGGATATCAACCTTGCCGGTGCCGCGCGCGAGCATTTTCTTTTTTCCCTTCTTCTGCTTTTCCAATAGCTTCATTTTGCGCGTTACATCGCCCCCATAGAGGTACCCGGTTACGTCCTTTCGCAGGGCGGATACTCGCCGCGCCGCAATTATCCGCCCCATTGCCTTCGCCTGTATTTTTAGGACGAACAGCTGCCGCGGCAGAAGCTTCTCCAGCTTCTCGACCATTTTTTCGGCCTCTTCCTGCACGCGCCTGCGGCTGACGATTCGCGCGAAGGCGGCCACCGGCTCTTCCGCGACGAGGATGTCGAGCCGCGTCACGTCGGCGTCACGCAGTCCGGCTAGCTCGTACGAAAGCGATGCGTAGCCGGACGAGGCGCTCTTGAGCCGGTCGAAGAATCCGCGCATGAGCTCCCGCAGCGGCATCTCCGCCTGCAGCTTTATTTTCCCGTCCGGAAGCGTCTCCGTATCACCCGTTATCGCCTCATGTTCGTACAGAAGTCGGGTGGCACCTCCGATATGCTCCGGCGGCGAGATGATAGATACGTTCGCCCACATCTCGCGCACGCGCGCCGCCTGTCCGTCGTCCGGCAGCCGAGACGGCGCATATATCTGTTCCACCTTTCCGTTGGCATATGTCACTTCGTAGACGGTCGTCGGCATAGTCACGATAAGCGCGAGCCCGAACTCGCGGCGCAGGCGTTCGATGACTATCTCCAAATGAAGCATGCCTAGAAAGCCGCACCGGTACCCCTTGCCCATGACGCCGGAGGATTCTTCTTCATAGGAAAGCGAGGAATCGGAAAGATGCAGCCGCTCGAGTGACTGCCGCAGCGCGACAAGATCGTCTTGGCTCTCCGGATAGACGGACGCCCAAATGACCGGCGCGGGCGTACGGTATCCGGGCAGACCCTCTTCCGGCTCTTTGGCAGAGACGACCGTATCGCCGACCGTTGCGATGCCGGGGCGCTTTATACCCGTGACGATGTACCCTATCTCACCCTCTTCCAGCGTCGCGCGCGGCGATTCATCGGGCATCAGCACGCCGACCTCGACCGCGCTGAACGACTCCTTTGCCGCCGCGAGCCGCAGCGCATCCCCCTTCTTGATACTCCCGTTAAAAATTCGTGCATAGATAATCACGCCGCGGTGATCCGAATACGCGAAATCGAACACGAGGGCCTGCAGGCCCCGGCGCTTCGGCTGCGGCGGCGGCACTTTCTCGACTATCCTGTTCAATACTTCCGCGACGCCCTCACCCGTTTTGCCGGACGCGCCAAGCACCTCGGATTCATCAATATTGAGCAAAAGGGCGAGCTCGCTCCGTATGTCGGCCGTGCGAGCCGTCGGCGCATCTATCTTCGAAACCACCGGCACGATGACGAGGCCGAGCGAACGCGCTATCGAGAGCACGGAGAGCGTCTGCGCTTCAACGCCCTGCGTGGCGTCTACGAGAAGCACCACGCCCTCGACGGCGGTGAGCGCGCGGGACACTTCATATGCGAAATCGACGTGCCCCGGCGTATCTATGAGGTTCAGCACGTAGTGCTTGGAATGCAAGGTGTAGTTCATTCGGACCGGCTGCATCTTTATTGTTATGCCCCGCTCGCGTTCGAGCTCCATTCGGTCCAATACTTGTTCGCGCATTTTGCGCGTTTCGATAGTGCCCGTCATTTCGAGCATCCTATCCGCCAACGTTGACTTCCCGTGGTCAATGTGGGCGATAATGGAAAAGTTCCGTATATGGTCCGCCATCGTCACGCCATACTACCCGAGAGGAGCCGAAATGTCCCGCACTATTCGACTGATGAATACGGCTCGGCGCTCCGCCACAGGCGCCGCCTCGCGGCCTCATACCCTTCTGCTAGCTCACGGCTGCCGGATATGTAGTACGCGGCAACAGCTGCCGCAATGCCCGCGCATCCGGCGACGAACCCCTTGGTAAATACCGATGCGAGCGTCGAGGTCAGCTCGAGAGGCCCCATAAAAACAAGTGCGATGTATGCCACGACGCCTGCGGCGAATGCCGCAACGAGCGATTGCCAGCACACGTCCGCGATGCGCCGAACAAATCCGCCGAACCGTCTCTCAAAATCGATGATGAGGAACAAGACGCCGAACACCGATGCGACGGAGAACGCGAGAGGAAGCGCGAGAACAGAGCTTCCTGCTACGCCCTCCACGCGCAAAAGCGACTCCAAGAAATCTATCGCTGCCGGAGCGCGGAGCGCATCGACAAAAAAGAGGGCGAGGCCGAGGGCGGCCGCCGCCGTGGCCGCCGCGGCGGAAACCGGAATGAGCGTCCGACCGGACGCGTAATATCCGCGAATGAGAAGGAGGGTCAGGCCTTGCGCCGTCAACGAGACGCCGAACAGCGCGAGTGCCGCGGCGGTAAGGCGCGTATCGGCCCAGTCGAACTGCCCCGAGCCGAGAATGCTGCGCACCACGTGCGCACGCAGCACGATTAGCAGCGCCGTGGCGGGAAACGACCAGAAAATGACGTGTCGCGCCGCCGTAGAAACTTGGACAACAAACTCCTGTATCTTCCCTTCCGCGAACATTCTGGAAAGCGAGGGGAACGCGGCGACCGAATAGCTCGCTCCGATGATGGCGAGCGGTACGGCTTGCAAGTTCCATGCGAACATAAAGATGGCGATGGAGCCGGTCGCCATGAGGCCTGCGAGCGCGATGAACCCGATAAAGGTGATTTGCGTCATCGAGAGGGCAAGTGCGCGCGGCGCCGATATGATGACCGTGGAGGCGAACGCCCCCCGCTCCGAGAAGGCAAAACTCCGCAGGAATCCGTCTCGCACTACGGACGGCACCTGTATGCCGACGTGCAGCAAGGCGCCGAGCACCACGCCCCATGCCAGTCCCGAGAGGCCCCACAGCGGATACAGGAACACCGCCCCCGCGATGATGCCAAAGTTGTAGACGATAGGCGTAGCCGCATAGAGCACGTAGCGATGCTTGAACTGCGTAATAGCCGCGGCGATGTTGGAGAACCCGAGCAGTATGGGCTGGAGCAGCAGAATGCGCGTCATCATAATGAGCGTATCCAAGTGCCCCTCTGCCGCATACTGGGGAAACAGCGAACCCAGTATCCGCGGCGCCAAGAGCGCCGCAGCTGCGGCTGCGGCTATAGCAAGCAAGGAGAATCCTATCGCGACAGTGTCTATGTACCTGTGCTGCTCTTTTTCGTCGCGCGCCGCGAGCATCGGAATGAGCACGTACACCGATACCAGCGCGCCTATCGACACGAACAAAAGGTCGGGGATGCGGAACGCGGCAAAATATAGGTCAAGCTCAAGGCCTGCGCCGAAAAGATGGGCAAGTATTCTGTCGCGCGCAAGCGCGAGAAGCGACGAGAGGAACGCCGCGGTACCCAGCACATATGCAGCCGCGTGAAGACTGCGCACCTCAAGTGTCACGTAGCCCAATTTGAGACCCGTCCAGCGGAACCCGTCCATCACATGCCGCATCATACACCGGTAGTCCGCGTACGCTCTTTATCCTGCGAGCAGACATGCACGCCCGCCACAACATGCCCGCCGCCCATACATCTAGTTTTCGGCGTTCTCCTCTTGCTCCTGGAGCTCGGCGCCGCGCGCGGCAAGCGCTCTAAGTTCTGCGAGCTTTTGTTCCACGACCGGACTCCCCGGATTCGAAGCCGCGACTCGCTCAAGCGCCTCAATCGCACCTTCATATTCCCCGATCTGCTCGAATGAGAGCGCAAGCAAGAATAGTGCGTTCGCGTAATCAGGCACCAAACGAATTGCCTCTAGAAATGCTACGATGGCGATCTCATGATTCCCTTGGGTATGATGCAACGCCCCGAGATGGTACCAGCCAAGCGGATCGTTCGGCACAAGCGTCGCCGCAGCTTCCGCATCCTGTATCGCCTCGCTTAACCTGCCCGCGTCAGCGTGCAAGTGTGACCGCAAATAGTATGCGGCGGCGAGATTCGGCTTCAATGCGAGCGCGCGGGCAAGATGCTCCCCTGCCGCGTCCGCGTTGCCCTGTATGGCCTCCAATTGCGCCAGCCGCAAATGGGGCAGAGGATTAGTGGGGTTCTCGGTTGCAGCTTCCTCATACGCGCGACGCGCCTCTTCGTAGGCTCCCTCAACGCCCGCACCGGCGAGCTCTTGGTAAAAGCGCGCAAGCGTGAGCCAGTTCTGATAATCCGCGCGGTTGATCTCGACCGCAGAAAGCGCATGCTGGATGGTTCGCGCGACGCTCGCTTGCAGGCGGGCGTGCGAATCTTCGTCGGCCGCTCCTTCCGCAGCGATGCGCGCAAGCTCAAGTATGCCGAGCTCCACTGCCGCACGATGCGCGCGTGCGTTGGCAGGATACACCGCGACGGCCTGCGCCACCTTGTCGGCGGCTGCCGCGATATCACCCGTCCGCTGATAGTGCAGTATGCTCGCATTTACATATACATTAGAGGTAAGCACCCGAAGGCCGCTCCAGAGCAGGAACACAATGCCAAGCATCATGAGCAATGCAACGATGAGCCGCACGATACCCGCATAGGAGTCGGTCGAGAGCGGCGCACGGATAGGTTCGCGGCCGGATTCCGCATGCCTCATAGCGACGAATGCGCCGAGGAGAAGAAAAAGAAGCGCGACTATGGCAATACCGGGGACGTACACCACGTGCAGCGCAAGCAGATACAAAGAGGCAAGCGCGAACGCGAAGGTAAGCATCCGGCTCGGTGAGAGCGGCCTTCTGTCAGTTAAGGTGCGCGAAACGGCAAAAAGCGCCGCGATACAAAGCGCGAGCCATGCGAGCATGCCAAGGACACCGACCGTAATCATCGCGGTCGGTATGACGCCCACACCGGATTCGAAATCGACGCCCCAAAACTCGGTCGTGTTGACCGAGAGCGGCTTGTGTACGCTCCATTCGCGAGGGAACATATTGGGCCCGGCGCCAAAGAGAAGGGAGCGGTAATCGGAGAGGGATTGCTGCCCTACCTCGTAGGTACCCTGCCACGAGGGGCGCACTTCGAACGTCGTCACCTGCAATCGATCCGGCACGTATTGGTACAACTGCTGTCCGAAGAAGCCGAAGAGGGAGAAAACAACCGCGGCGACGAGGATCGGTGCCGCTTGCTTCAGCGCCGCGTTGCGTGCCGCCCCTCCGAGAAGCGCCGCACGATACCGGATGATTGCGCCGATAAGTGCGGCGGCAGCGAGTGCAAACCACACATCGGTGGCATTCACCAGGAGAAGGAGCGCCAGAGAGATGGCCGCCACACCCGCGAAAAGGCCGCGCCATACTCGAGAGAACGTCTCGCCGGTACCAAGCGCAGCGATCGACAACAGAAGCGCGAGACCGAGCACTATACCGAGATCATGCCATGAGCCGACGGGAGTGAGCGCCATATGCGGCAAAACGCCCCCAAAGGTGAGTGAGGGCGCGAAAAAACGGATTATCTGAATGACGGCGACAATTGCCGCGCCGAGTATGATGCCCCGCAGAAGCACGCGCACAAATGTGCGGCGATCGACAAGCACGACTACCGCAAGCACAAAGACCATGTACCATGCGAGCATCGAAGCGAGCGTCTCGCGCTCTGTCCCCGTTCCTATTACCGAGCTCGCACTCCAGCCGGTCGTAAGGGCGGAAATCGCATAGGCGATAGGAAGCGCCGCGACTACCCAAAATAGCACGCTTCTCGGGAGCCGTATCACTCCTTCGAAGAGCCGCGCTGCGAACCACGCAAGAAGAGATACGGAAGCGACCGCAAGCAAGAACGACATTTTCGCCTGCGGTATCAAGACGGAGGCCGTAGGCACAAAGAAGACCGGCAACAAAAGCGCGAGCGCGAACAGGCCCCAGCGGGCAATCGCATCGCCATACTTCTGTACGTGCGCGGTCGGGGGCATATGGTGTAGAGAAGTATATCACAGCTGAGGTTGGAGCTGCGTGGTGTGGATAATGCCTGTACGCCCCTTCATTGTGCCGTATTTCCGGCACGTTCGCTGCACCTATAGTCGCTTCGCTCGTGTAGGATTGCTTGTTCGGAAACGAAAATGAGCGAAGCTCATTTTCGCTTCGCTCACTTCGCTGCACCTATAAGCCGGGTTCTGTTCCGATCATGCATCTGCCAGAGGCAGGCACCATCGGCGGCAATCATATATCTAGCTCCTCGATCACTCTCGGAGTCGAGCGGCTCTCCCTTCGCCAACGTTGATACGACATTGTGTTGAGCCGTAATTGGTGAAGGGCACGGCCTTGCACGCGGGTAGGAATTTTGCCGTTGCACCTCTGATGTTCCCATCAAAGCTACTCCTCGCGGAGCTCCTCGCCTCTCGGCTCGGACGTCTCTGTTCGCATCCCTATCCTCTCGGACGACGGGCGTTACCCGCTACCCTGCTGCAATTATTCCGAAGAACAATGCGCGTGTCCGGACTTTCCTCACCAATCTTGCCCACCGGAGGTGGCTGCAAGATTGAGTGCCCTGAGCTTGTCGAAGGGCTAGCTCCTCAACATCGCTCGGAGCGCTCGATTTTGCAACTGCCTACGGCAGGCATGATCGGCGCAACTGCCTAGCGCAGGCTTACATTATAACATCTTGACGTCGCGGGGCAACGTGGTATGACCGGTACGACACCGTCCACACCGGTGCGATCGGTATGCGCTTCTGTGGGAGTATCGCCACGTTTACCACAGCACTGACACGAAAAAAGCTACCGTGCACGTCGTGTTCGGAGCAGCGTACTGTCCTGCTAGGCCATCCTACACGATCTCGCACGTCCCGCCGGCGCATGCCAGCTCTTTCGCCTGCTCCGTTTCGTCGGTGCGTTCGTAAATGACGAGCTTGGAGTAGTCCATCGTGGGAAACTTAGAAGCAAGTTCTTCATACCTCTTCTTGTCTACCGCCTCGTATGGCGCCAGGCGATACACGTGATTCTCTCGCGGCAAGAACGACAGCCCGCCAATGATGTCCCAATTCTCGAACAGCCACGCCACGACGGCGACCCACTCCTCCTCGCCGACGGAAATAGTCGCTGAAGGGTTGTGCTCGGTAAAATTGAGCTTCACCATCTTCCAGTACTCCAATTGCTCGATGGCGGAGAGGTCGTTCTTGAAGACGGAGCTCGCCGGCGCCTTCACGGGGAACTCGAGTACATACGTGTTCGCCTCGCCCATTGTCTGCCCTACTTCCGGGTGGTGCGGAATACCCTGGTCGCGCACCATTTTGTAGAGCGAATCGGTCGCGGAGATGCGGATGCGCCGGATGTAGTACTGCGCGTGGCGCGGATGGATGCCCGACGAGCAGTCAAATGTCTGCGAAACCGTGCCCGAGGGCTTTACGCATGTTATCGAGTTCGATGTCTGAATGCCGAAGCGCTTGGCGTACTGTTGATTCGTCTTAATCGCGGCCTGCCGCATCTTCCGCATGACCTTCGCATCCCGCACGGCCGCGCAATCCCATTGGCCGGTGATGGATACGCCGAGAAGACGCTCCTCTTCGCAATTTTGCTTCCACTCTTTCGAAATATAGTTGAAGTTGACGAGCGTCGATTGGTAAGTGCCAAGGAGCGTCGCGAGCCGCGCCTTTCTCAGCAGGGTCTTTTCGGTGTCGTCGGGGCGCGCGATGACCTCCGACAAATTGCAGAACTGCTTGGATTGAAGGATTATCTCCCCGCACGGATTCGTGCCGACCTGTCCGATACCCTTTTTGCCGTACTTCTTCTTAAGATAGGCGACGCGGCGCTCCGGCATCGTCTTCTCGAGCGAGCCGCGGTTGAATATGCCCCGCTCGCCGGTACCGCTTTTCATCAAGGCCACCCATTCGTCCATCAATTCCGCATTTGTCGGCTTCGTCTCGTAGACGGCGGAGTTGTTGGCCACCGAGCGGTACGGATCCGTAAGGAAAAACTGGCCTTTTTTCGCGTCGCGTATCTCCACGTCGTCGAGGTCTGAGAGCGATATCATCGCCGTCCGCCGCACGCCGCCCGCGACAACACACTCGCCTATCTTGCAGATGATGTCGTGCGCATCGATGTTCCTCAGGCGCCTGCCTTGCCGCCGCAGTATGCGCTCGCGGGCGAAGGCAAGGAGCGAGCGGAGCGGCTCCGGCCCGGATGCCTTGCCGCCCATCGTTTTGAGGCGCGCCCCCGCCGGGCGGATGAGCGAGAAATCAAATTCAACATCCTTCCCCGCATACCATTGCTTAAGGCCGAGTGTCAGCGCATCGCACCACCCTTCTTTCGTATCCGCAATGACATGTGTCGCCGCCTTCTCGCCGGTCTGCTTCTCTATCTGCGGCAGCTGCTGCACGTTGTAACTCTCCACGGCGTATCCGACGCCGCACCCCTGCATCGAGAGGTACATTATCTCCGCAAAGTCCTCGAGCTTTGCTGGTGCAATGAATGAGCAGTTGTAGAAGCACGTATTGCACTTGCGCGCGGGTGCGCCCGCGAACTGCATCGCTCTCATCGAAGGCATGACCTCTTGTTTGCGAATGGCCTCCCGCACTTCGGCGTACTCGCGCTTCGTGAGCTTGTCGCTGAGATTCTCTTTCATGAAATCGACGTAGCGATCTACTGTTTCCACCCAGGTCTCCCGCCGCTGCTCGCTCTCTATCCAACGCGCATAGGTGCGCAAATAGACGAACTCCCCCAGCGGATTGTTTTTGAAATATTGTTTCGATTCCTCTGCCAGTTTTTTGACGTGCTCAGGCACTTCGCCCTGCTCCTTGCGTATTTTGGTGCGCTCGGCGCGGTAGAGGATGTAGGCCTTGGATGTGGCGATGTAATCCGAGAGCATGAGCTGGCGCTCGACCTCGTCTTGGCAACCCTCGACGGTCGGAAGGAAATTCTTATACGTCTTCGCTATGCGCATCATCTCGCTGCATACCTTGTGTGCGACGACTTCCGCCTCGTCGCGTGACCCCTCGCCGGAGGCCGTCATCGCCTTATAGATGACGTTTACTATCTTGTCGAACTCGAACGGCACTATGCGGCCGTCGCGTTTTTGTATGCGCGGGATGTATTTCTTGTACACTCGCTGCGCGGCTCCCGATTCGGAGCGGCGAGCGGAACTGCGGACGTGCCGTGTGGCCGTTTGATTAGTCATGCGCATAGAGGATAAATGCTAAGAGTTCCATTGTACGCCCGCCGGCGGCACGTGTCTCATGAAGGGTACTGTGGAAAAGTCCTATGGAAGCTCGGCCATACTGCCTATCTCGATGCCATTACGCTCCGAGAAGCCCGCAGGAAGCTCAAGAACGAAGCGTGCGGGCATGTGAGGTGAAAAACCCGCCGGGTACGTCTCCGGAGCCACGTCGCGGCGCATATCGACGACCTCGCCTTCCGCGGACAGCCAGAGAATATCTATGGAAAACAGCATGTCTTTCATCCAAATGCTGTAGTGGCCATCTTCCGGAAATATGAAGAGCATGCCCTCGTCCGGTGCGAGCGATTCGCGGCCGCTTAGACCCCGCGCACGTTCGTCGGGTGTCTCGACGATGGACACCAGGATGGGGACGCCTCCGATGCGCATGGGGACGCGGTGCTCCTCGAACTGTCGCTGCTGCATACTGTATATGAGGACGAAAGCGGCGGCCGCGAGGATCGCGGCCGCCGCCATGCCCTTTGCAATAGCCATATGCGGCCTGCCGCGGCGCCTAGAGCACCAGAATTACCGCCATCAGTATGAACGCCACCAGCCAAAAGCCCGCGTTGATGGCAAAGTACGCGAATTTCTTCTGCTCCCATAGCACGGCGCCAAGCAGTACCGGCGCCGCAAATCCGACCCACGTCCAGAACGCGAGCTCCACTGCGCCGATGACGTCAAACACGCCCCATGCTATGCCGAAGTGGTTCATCACGTAGGCGATGAGCATGCTCGCAAGGAGCGCCACGACGACCGTGAGCGGCATTCTCTTCTTGCCGCGCTCAGCTGCCTCGGGAGAGACGTTGGCGTGGCGCATCCAGGCCGTGCCGAAGATGCGCGGGTGATACCATAAGAAGCCGAGTACGACCGAGGCAACGCCTGCCGCAAGTATCGGCCAAAATGTTACTTCATACATATGTTCAACGCGTAGTTAAATAAGAACGACTAATCGACACTTTCATGATACCGCGCACGGCCGCGCGCGCCAGAGAACACCTGTGGGCAACCTTCAGCTGCCGAGCGACATCATAAGTACGAGCATTGGAAGGGCCGCGCGGGCGACCGCGAACCGCGCGCCTCCGCTCGGCTCGGCGTCGGGCATTGTACGCCCCCGCTCGGATTCAATGGCATCGAGCGCGGCAAGGATCGTCTCGGCCGCGACCTCCGCTTCGCCAGTATTCGGAATACCGGGCGTCGCGGGCTCGGGAGCGAGGCGCTCAAGGACAGAGGCGATGGCCGGCGCGGCGCTTCTGGGCTGCGCCGCGATGGGTTCCGGCTCCTCGCCGCGCTCTTTGCAAAATCCTCTGCCTGCCTGCTTGCACGAGCGCTCCGTACATGCGTACGAACCGTCAGCGGCGCGCGTGCATGTATTGCAACCGTCGTACCACGCGCGGCACTGCGGGCTCGGCACGAACGCCCTGTCATACACGGACGCACGCGCCGGGCTCGCCGAGGTTCGCACCGCACCGCGCTCCATTGCGAAACACGCGCCCGCATGCAGATATTCCGCATGCGCCCGCTCAAGCTCGCAACCATTCCAGAAACTCTCATACACTGAAATGCATGAGTCGCCCGCGCACACTCCCGTCGGCATCGCGCCACACACGGGCTCGTATACGCTCGAGCATTGGCCGACATGGTCCGCCGAGAGCGTTACGGTAACGGGTGCAAATCCCCCGAACAGCACGCCGATGAGTACCGCGCACGACAGGTTCCGCACGACGACTATTCGGGCCGAATGTTCCTTTGTATTAAACGCCTTGCTCATGTATAGCGCATAGTGGCGCGCCTGTCTGAAAATAACGTGAGCTCAAGCCGCTCCTCTGCACTTCCGATGTGTTATAATGTATATATGCGTACCATCCCACTAAAAGGAGGCGCGGAGATGCCTGTGATCGGCCTCGGAACCTCTCAACTAAAGGGCGAGGACGGTGCGCGCGCTATTTCCGAAGCGATCGAAGTCGGATATCGCGCCATTGATACGGCCG
>Ga0210057_1008757_pt1 | contig 11879 bp, 17 predicted proteins | sample CryGeyCG2114_010_2_FD_183968 | JGI IMG/M metagenome (GOLD analysis project Ga0210057, IMG submission 183968) | Groundwater microbial communities from aquifer - Crystal Geyser CG10_big_fil_rev_8/21/14_0.10 (SPAdes) (version 2) | ecosystem: Environmental > Aquatic > Deep subsurface > Groundwater ...
CAAACGTGGGTATAGCGATTGGAGCTGGGACTGATGTAGCTGTTGAGGCGGGGGATGTTGTGCTTATGAAAAATAGCCCCAAAGACGTGGTTGGACTTATTATTCTTGCTAGAAAAGTATATTCAAAGATGATACAGAATCTTGTTTGGGCGCTTGGGTATAACGTGGTGGCAATACCGGCTGCGGCAGGAGTTTTTGCATTTGCTGGATTTTTTCTACGACCAGAGATAGGTGCATTTGTAATGAGTCTTTCAACAGTGATTGTGGTCATTAACGCGATGAGTTTGAAGAGGGTTAAGTTGGTTTAGTTGTTATTAATTATTAACACAATCATATTACTATGAAAAAATTAGATGTACTTTCGTTTAGCTACGCATTGGCTGGAGCATCAGCAATAGGTATGTTTCTACTTGGTGTAGCGGGTAATTTAGGATTTTATACAGGTGGTGTAGAAATGATGAGTCGTTGGCACATAGCTTTCTCACTTTCTGCCGGTGGAATTTTAACTGGGATGATTGAGGCGGCTATTATCAGTTTTGTGTTTGGTTATATATTTGCACTACTATATAACTATTTTGATAAATAATATTTATGAAAAACATATATAAATTCGCATTAATTTTATCGTTAACAATAGTATTTGTGCCTTCTGTCGTATTTGCACACACATCAGATTCCGACTCACTTGAGGTCGGGGGCACAATGATGAATTATGTTGAAACTACATCTGTTGGAGATGATATTCATGAAGAGATGGAATTGTTGATGGATAAAATGATAGACGGCACTCTTGATGAACCCGGTGCAAACAGGATGGTTGAACTAATGGAAGAATATCCTGGACCTTATAACATGATGATGAGTCGTGTTAGTGGACAAAACAATGATTCTTATGGGGCAAATAATGGTATGTGGGGAGGGCATATGTTTGGTGGTGGATCATGGTCTTGGCTGATGGGTGTTTGGTCAATTATTTGGCTTTTACTGGGTGTGTTGGGTGTTGTGTGGCTTTGGAAACAAGTGACAAAAGATAATGGTAAAAGAAATTAAAACAGCAATAGTAAATTATATAATTACACTTTATGAGAAATATATTTATTAGCATTTTATTGATAGCTCTGGTGGTTTTAGTTGGTTTTTATATTTTTGGTGGAGTAAAAAATACTGGAACCGCTACTGTGTTGAGTATTGATATATATAAAACGCCATCGTGTGGATGTTGTGAAGTCTATAGCAAATATATGTCCAACAAAGGAATATCTGTCAAAGAAATAAATCTAGACTATCTAGAAGAAATAAAAAGTAAATATAGTATTCCACACGAAATGATGGCATGCCATACCTCTGTTGTCGGCGGGTATGCTGTAGAAGGTCATATTCCACTTGATGTAATAGAAAAATTACTTGCAGAAAAGCCAAATATAAAAGGAATTGCGTTTCCAGGTATGCCTTCTGGTACTCCAGGAATGCCTGGTCCAAAGACGGAAGAATGGGTTGTATATTCAATACATAATGATGGCTCTATATCAGAATTTCTAAGAATGTAATTATGAAAAAATATTTTCTTCTAATCTTAGCTTTATTTGCTTATCCGGCAGTGTCTCAAGCCCATTGTCCGCTTTGTACAATAGGGGTAGGTGCCCTGGCTGTGTTTGCTGCATCAATTGGTGTACCAAGTGTAATAGTAGCCACTCTTATTGGAGGTTCTGCTATGGCGCTTGGATTATGGCTCAAGGGCGTAATAAAGAAAAAATATATTCCTTTGCAAGATGATCTGGTCACTGTGCTTGTATATGCTTCTACTGTGTTGCCACTTATTCCGATGCTTCGTGAGTATAAACCCTTCTATGTTCCTTTTTTGGGTGAATATGGAACAACGTATACAGTGGATGTATATTTGATAGGTATATTGTTTGGAGCGATTGCTGTGGTAATGGCCTCTCCGTTAAGTAGTGTATTAAAGAAACTAAATAATGATAAAGTAATTTCATTTCAAGGAATGATTATTACATTTCTCCTACTTACAATAACCTCTGTTTTGTTAATGTTGGCCCTATGATAAATGTATTGATATTTCTTTCAGTTTATTTTATTTTGTTTCTGGTGTTGCGTACATATTTTTCTAAAGTATGTGCGCTTTGTGGCGCAGTAAGTATGACCTGGGTGACTGGTGTTTTATACTGGCTTATCACCAGAACGTATATTATTGATCAATTGTGGCTTGCAATGCTTATGGGAGGAAGTGCTGTTGGTTTTATATATTATGTATCGAGTAAATCTAAATCAAAAATAGATTTTTTCAAATTTCCATTACTAGTCACTTTTTTTGTAGCTATATATTTCATACTAGAGAAAAGTTTTCATTTAAATATGGCTATCTACGTTGTGGTTTTATGGCTCTTATTTTTGATAGTATATATTTTAAGAAATAAAAAAAGCATGAGTATTTTCAAAAAAATTGTCGAGTGTTGTAAGAACTGGTAGATATATCTATATACACCCATGAGGTGAGGGAAGTCGGACTTCCCTCAGACTTCCCTCATTTTGAGAGATTGACCATGTTTAATGATTTTAAGTATTGTGGGTATATAACATTATTATTGATATAATGAATATATGAACGATTGTTTATTTTGTAAAATTATAGCAGGTGAGGTGCCGAGTCATAAGGTTTGGGAGAGTGATACACACTTGGCTTTTTTGACTATATTTCCAAATACGAAGGGTGCTACTGTGGTGATACCAAAAGAGCATTATTCTAGTTATGTATTTGATTTACCCAACGATGTTTTGAGTGAATTAATGATTGCTACTAAAAAAGTTGCAAAGCTTTTAGATGAAAAATTAGAAGACGTGGGAAGGACAGGTATGATCGTTGAAGGCTTTGGCGTAGATCACGTGCATACAAAACTATTTCCTATGCACGGAACTTCTGATATGGCTGAATGGCGACCAATAGAATCTCGTGTTACAACTTATTTTCTGAAGTATCCTGGGTATCTCTCATCACATGATGCCGATAGGGCAGATGATGACACACTTTCGCAAACAGCAAAAATTATTCGCGGATAATCCTATTTAGAAGTAACGAATGAGTATGTTATGCGAGAAACTTCTTGTATTGCCTTTGATAGTTCATAAAAATCTGTACCTCTTGTCATGATACACAAGAGATATGGTTTTATAGTTGCATAAACAATTCCACAATCATGAAGTTGCTTTTCTCCTGTCTTGACATAGAGTCGTTCGCCAAATTTATGTGCAGTAAGTACGTTGTTTGGAATACCTCCATCTATTCCATTTTCAAAATTGGTAGCAGAGAGTATAAAAAGAGCTTTCTCAGACATCACTGGGCTTAGATAGGTCGAGTTGTATAGGATACGAAAGAAAGATGCATAATTCCGCAAAGTGAGAATGTTTCCAGCTGGGTCTGTCTTTGCGCGAGAAATATCAACGCCGAGCTCTTGATATATCTCGATGAGTTCATTATTATCAAATGCGCTAAGTAACATATCGTACGCATTATTATCGGATTGTTGGATCATTTGGCGTAGAAGTTCTAGTACCGTGTATTCGGTATTGCTAGATAGTTTATTAGTGGGTATAAAATTTTGATCAGTATAATTTAAGAGTGCTGGTGTTGTTAGTGTACGTTCAAGTATTTTGGGGTCTATATCTGCACTTTTTAAATATCCTATTAGTAATGGAACTTTTATAAGACTTGCAGGAGAAAACAATTCTTGTTCATTAATGCCGACCCATGGTCCATTGTTGAGGTCTCTATAATATATTGATATATCGCTAATTCCTGTGTTTGATTCTAAATCCTCAACTGACTCCTCTAGTTGATGTTTAAGTTTTGCGGTTTGGGTATAGTGGTTATCAAATCCTTCACATTCAAGTAGCGGGCTGATAAAAGTATATCCCCGTGGCATTCTTGTTTCTTTAAGTGAGGTTGTATTTTCTGTAAATTTTTGGAACAGAAAACCAACTATAAAGCCTGTTATAAATATGAATATCCATAGAAATTTAGTCATAAAGTTTTTATTGTTCTGTATAGCCATATTTTTATGTTGTTAAATTATATATGGCAGGTTTCTTAGTATGATGTATATCTCAAAAAAAATCAAATATTACCAATATTTATAGAATTATGCTCATTTTTTATACTCAAACATAGTATAATAAGATAAATGAATTGCTTTAAAAATTATATAAAATATTTGAAAGATAATCCGAAAGGCTATTGGTTTAAGAGAAAAATCTACGGATGGGGGTGGACTCCAGCACGGTGGCAGGGGTGGGTGGTTACTTTGCTTTATGTTGTGTTGGTGGTGCTTTTCTCACTCACTATTGATGAGACGTCCCACCCGAATGAAGTTGTTTTCGCATTTATTTTGCCGCTGATATTGTTAACCATTACTTTAATTAGTATTGCATATAAAAAAGGTGAAAAGCCCAAGTGGATGTGGGGGATAGACAGTGAGTAAAAAGTCCATAAAGTCCATAAAGTCCATAAAGTTTATAAAGTCCATAAAGTCCATAAAGTTTATAAAGTCCATAAAGTTAAAAAAGACTGTTTATTGGCGTCGATACCTCGCAGCTCTGCTGCGGGGTAACACTATAAAAAGCATCGTCGGTGGACGATTCCACTTCCAACATAAAAGCCACGGTGCCGCCTCGCCAATACTCCGCAAGCTCTGCTCGCGAAGATGGCGGGAATAGGTAGCCTTTTTTATTCAGTAGAAGAAATTTGAATTAAAAATAATAAATATTGTGGATAACGCTTAAAAAGGCCCTAGAAACGGGGCTTTTTTAGTACTTTTTATTTTATTCAAAAACACTTGCCTTTTTTCTTTTCCTGAATACAATGTGGTTATCGCAATGGGCGATTGGTTGATTTTTGAGAGAATTTTCAGAATCAATCTTAACCATTTTTCAGAAATTGGAAGATGGAAATGTCGTAAAGACAAATTTTATAAATTAATTGTTTTATGATGATGAATCATTACAATGAAGACGATTTCGACTCAGACTTGGATTTGCTAAGCGCAGATGACTCTGATGGAGATGATTTCGATGAGGAGGATGAGGATGAAGTGGATGATGACGGAGATGACGAAGTTGAGGAAGAAGAAGAAGGAGAGTGGTAATAAATAGTAAAGAAAACCCGCGCACTTAAAAGTGCGCGGGTTTTCGTTTTTGGTATAATTAATTCATGAGTATATTTATTTCATTATTGGCGTCGATACCTCGCAGCTCTGCTGCGGGGTAACACTATAAAAAGCATCGTCGGTGGACGATTCCACTTCCAACATAAAAGCCACGGTGCCGCCTCGCCAATACTCCGCAAGCTCTGCTCGCGAAGATGGCGGGAATAGGCGGCCTTTTTTATTTTTAAAGAAAAAAGTCTTGGTAAAAAATGTAATGCAGAATGGTTATTCATATTTTAGAACAGAGCCTGTTGGTAAAAATTTTAATCCAGAATTTAAACCAGATTTGACTCCAAAAGAAATGTTTAAATTAGGCGTATTTGGTGGTAAATATATGTCGGATAAACCAAGAGAATATCCCAAAGATTGGTTTGTTGGTGTAAAATTTTCTCCAAGCTTCCATAATAAAGAGTTAAATTTTTTTAAAGTAAATGCAAGTCAGCCACTCTCTGTATGGAAACAAAAGGGGTGGATATACAAAGATGACCCAAGGGGCTGGTTTGAGTGGTATTGCCGTTATTATATGGGGCGTCGTATTCCAGAGGAAGATTTAAGACAAATTAAAAGATGGAAGGCAATGCAAAGACATGCCGCTCAAATAAAGAAAAATTGTAGAAAAGGAGATCTTTTTTGTAGACCAAAACAAAGACAAGCCTTACTTCATTGGGCCTATGACTCTAGAAAAATTTAGACAATAAACCACATTAGAACGACTCCAAATAAAGCCGATGCTATATGCAGTGCATACTTAGATTTTGTTTTTGCTTGGTGATATGACTCCGGTATAAGGTCAGTCGCTATAATGTATAGAAAACTACCAGACGCAATCCCCAGTAGAGGAGCTAAAAGAAAATTATTATTAGATACAAATAGTCCTAGTATTGTTCCTGGAACCATTGTTGCCGAGCTCATGACGCACCAGCTTATGGCTTTTTTTGTTGAGAAATTACTTTTTTTATATACAAAGAATTCAGACAATTCTTGTACTATTTCATGAAAGCCCACGCCAATAGATGCACTTACTCCAAGAAGTGGATTGATTAGGAATGCTGGTGCTAATAGTAGCCCATCTGCAAAGCTGTGTATCGCATCTCCGATAAACATGTTACGTACGTTTATATGTGAATGCTCATGTTCGCAGTCCGGGTCTTCGTGATGGTGAGAGCCAGGGAAAAGCTTTGTTATGGTGTGTATTATAAGAGCTCCAAATAGTATTAGAGCTAGTGTTGTTTCTATTTTTATACCCAGACCTCTTATTTCATTCGTCAGCGATATTACTACCATAATAAATACTCCGGCAGAGAAACTAACAAAGTAGGGGAGATTGCGTTCAAAAAGTTTTCTAAACCCCTTCCAAGCAAAAAAGACACCGATTAATGATACAAGTGTGATGATTCCAGAGGCGGATATTGCGTATAGTGATGCTGTTACATCTGGCATTTTTTATATAAGATTAAAATAATGTTTATTTTTTTGTTGGTGTACCCTTTTGTATTCCCCATTTCAAATGCGACTCGGTCGCATTGATAATATATGTAGTGTATACTATTGGGTATGGTAAAGTCAAAGAATAAAAAAAATACAGGTCTAAATTATTTACCCATTCATAAACAGCTGCTCGCTGGCGTTGGTATAAAAATTACTTTTTTAAGATCAAAAATACTAACTTTTGCAATGGATTCAAAAAAGCCGTTTAGCTTTGAGGATGTTTTTATTTCTATTGGTGATACCGGTATTCATCGCGCTACAATATTCAGAAATCTGTCTTTGTTTAAAGATGCTGGTATATTGCGCGAAGTTGATATGCGTCAGGATTCTATGTTTTATGAATTTACTAAAGGAAGTCACCGTCATCATGTGGTTTGTAAAGAATGTGATTGTGTAGAGTCGTTTGATATGTGTGGAGTAGATGGTCTTGTTAAAGAATTTATAAAAAATTCAAAAGAATTTAGTAAGATATCTGAGCATTCATTTGAAATGTTTGGTGTTTGTAAAAAGTGTGATAAAAGTAAGTAGTGATATAATCTTATGAACATGATTTCGTTAGTGTCTCTACCTGAGGCAGACACGCGCGGTCGTGTATATAATAATATATATTTATGAATAATATAATTAAATTACAAGCTTTAATTAAGTCAGAAATTAGCGGTGACCGAGAACTGACATTAACGGGATGAAAAACAAACCAGTTTTATGGACTATGCTGGCACTATCTGTTGTTGGTATATTAGATTCTTTTTATCTTACTATTACTCATTTTTCTCAAAATGAGCTTGTTTGTACTATTATAAAAGGCTGTGACGTGGTGCTTAAGAGTGAATATTCAGAAATTGGACCAGTACCTACAGCTGCGCTTGGAGTGTTCTTTTATATAACAGTTTTTTATATAATTTTACTTTATATATCAGGGAAAATTTCAGATGATTTGATGAAAAAGCTAGGTTGGATTTTTGGTGCAGGTTTTGTTGCTAGCCTATTCTTTTTATATTTACAAATGTTCGTTATAAATGCTTATTGTCAGTATTGTCTGTTTTCTCTAATAACCAGTACCCTTTTATTTATATTGTTTTTCTTTAGTGGTAAAAAATCTATAATTCTAAATGAATAGTAAAAAATTGGAAGAAAGAAAGGAAAGAGGCAAGAAAATACTCAAGGAATTAAAAAAGCTTTTTCCAGAAACCAAAACCGAACTGCGATACAGCAATTTTTGGGAGCTACTCGTAGCCGTCATACTTTCTGCACAATGTACTGACAGACGTGTAAACATTGTTTCAGAGAAACTATTTAAGAAATACAAAAAACTTGATGATTATGTGTGTGCTAAACAGTCTGAATTTGAGAAAGATATATTTTCTACTGGTTTTTATAGAAATAAAGCAAAAAATATTTTGAGCGCCGCCAAAATTGTTAAAAACAATTTTGGCGGTCGTATCCCCAAAACAATGGAGGAGATGCTCACTATTCCAGGAGTCGCAAGGAAAACTGCAAATGTGGTGCTTGGTAATGCTTATGGGATAGTAGAGGGTATTGCGGTGGACACTCATGTAAAGCGATTTGCACAGAAATTTGATCTAACTGATAGTAAAGATCCAAAGAAAATAGAGCAGGATTTGATACAAATTTTTCCAAAAAAAGAATGGTTTACTCTCACCTATTATTTAATTGAATACGGTAGGCAAGTGTGTACGGCAAGGAAACATGACTGTTCTACTCATCCAATTACAAAAATTTATCCAAAAGCAGGAAATATTTGGCCTAAATCTAAATAGCAAACCCTGTGTTGTGGGAGCCTGACTCCCACAACCTGAAATTGGGATTGGGGTCAGTTTTGAGTTACAATATAATATATGTCTACAATACAAGAAGCAGGTGAAGGTAAAAAAAGAATAGTTATTATTGGTGCTGGTTTTGCTGGTGTCCATACTTATATGGAGTTACATCGTCAGATGCATGGAAGGAAAGATGTTTATATTACTTTAATTAATAAAAATGATTATTTTCTTTTTGTTCCGATGATTCATGAAGTTGCAATGGGGAACCTCCTCCCTGGCAGTATTACCCAATCACTTCGGGTGCTACCACAGTGTTGTCTTAATGATTTTATAGAGGGTGAAGTGCAATCTGTAGATTTTGATAATCAGACAATAAAATACAAACAATCTCACAAAGTAGATAACGATGACGAAAATTTTGACGCGATGGAAGTGGTTTATGATTATTTAGTTTTAGCACCAGGAGCTAGGACAAATTATTTTGGAGTTGATGGAGCAAAAGAGAATACTCTTATTCTTCAAGACTTGAATGATGCAAAAAAAATAAAAAATCATATGTTGCATCGGTTTGAGGAAGCACAGACGACAGATGATGAAAATATAAAAAAGGAAATACTAACTTTTGTTATAATTGGTGGCGGTGCTACTGGTGTTGAGTTGTGCGGTGAGATGGCAGATATTTTTAATAAAGAATTAAAGGATGTTTATCCTGAGCTCTATCCCCTGTCTTCAGTAAAACTAATACATGCAGGAGATATGCTGATATCACCAGCTGTGCCGTGGTTTGCACAGAGGACACAAAAAATCTTAGAAGCAAAAGGCAAAGTTGAAATAATGCTTAATTCTAGGGTTATAAAAATAGAAAAAGGTATTGTTTGGATTGGAGACAAAAATGTATGCGGTGGAACAATAGTTTGGGCGGGTGGTACTCTTGCATCTGATTTACAAACCATAGCGAGTAAAAAATTTAAACGAAATGAAAAAGATAATAGGGTTGTTACTAATAGATTTTTACAACTCCCAGAGTATCCGAATGTATTTCCATTAGGAGACTATGCTTGGGTGCCAGAAAAAGATAAACCAGATACTGCGTATCCAACTAGAGCACAGTTTGCAACGAGAGAGGGGTTTTTTGCTGGTAGAAATATAAAAAGGCTTATTGATGGAAACTTAAACTTAGAAGAATTTGTTTGGAAAGACCAGGGATTTATAGTTTCTCTTGGTAGAGGTGGTGCACTTGCAAGCGCTTTTGGATTAAAACTTTCTGGATTTATTGCTTGGTGGTTTTATAGGACTGCATATTTGTTAAAAATATTTGGAACTCGTGCAAAAATAAGGACAGCAATGGAGTGGACATTAAATCTATTTCTTCCTAGAGATTTAAGTGAGTTGTAAACATTCTTTAATATTTTTTATATAATTTATGTATGAAACATACTATAAAACAATGGTACAAGGATAGACCAACTAGAATCGCCCTTATCTCTGGTCTTTTCAGCACACTTATTACTGTATTAAATGCTTTATCTAGATAATATCTAGAGACTTAAGTAATACATCCTTTTCTGTACCTGTAAGTTTTCTGTACTCTCCTTCTTTTAGTTTCTCGAGAAGTATATTCATTATACGAACCCTTTTTAATTTGATTGTTGTGTATCCAAGTGCCGCAAGCATTCTGCGTATCTGGTGCTTTTTTCCTTCTGTGAGTGTGATTCTAAAAAGTCTACTTGCAGTAACTGTAATTCGGGCTGGCTTAGTAACATAACCTTCAATATTTACACCACTTTCCATTTTCCTTTTAAAACTTTCTTTTAGGTCTTTATCAACTTTTACAACGTACTCTTTTTCGTGGTCGTATTTTGGATTTAACATCTTATCAACAATTCTACCGTCATTTGTGAGCAATAAGAGACCGCTTGAATCTTTATCAAGCCTACCAACAACTGATACTTTTTCAGTTAATTCTAGCTTTGAGATTATATCTTCTGAATCTGTACCAACACCATGGCTTTCGATTCCACGTGGTTTATTTACTACATAATATACATAGTTGCCAACCTTTTTTCTTGCATGGCCAGAAAGGGTGACTTCGTCACTCTCTTCTACTTTTTGACCTAGTACGGCCTTTTGACCATTTACATATATCTGTCCCTTTTCAATCATTCTATCTGCCTCTCTCCTACTGCATATATTGTTGATATATAGGTATCGGTTTATTCTTATTGGATATTCCACTTTTTCATTCATAACACACACAATACCATTTATGAAACTTTTTTCCAAGTTTGTCAAAAAAAAGTGTATAACCAAAAAAATGTTTTTAAAAATATATATAATACAGATATACCTCATGTCGCTTAGGGACACCAGATACATTCTAGGGGGTTCACTCAGTCGCGTCTCGCCTCATGGGCAAGGGTCCCAATCTTAACCGATTGGGACCTATTTTTTTGTTTGAAATTATTACCAAAATGGAACATACTAATACAATATGATCCCGTTAGTGCCCACTGCCTACCAGCAGGAAGGGCGACCGAAACTTTAAAACATAGATTTGTGAAAATATATTACAACACCATTACAAAACATAATTTAAGCCCAGAACGCATCGGTTGTGGTCTGGCACTAATGGGATGACTGGAGGAGAATTATTACTTAGCCAATCTCTGTTTGATTGGCTTACTGCTTATGGGTACTTTGTTTTACCTCTTCTAATTTTGCTATTTGGGCCAGTTGCAGGATTTACTGCTGGAATTTTCGCATCTCTCGGTGTTTTTAACCCCTTTGTTGTTTTTGGTATATGGGTGATTACAACAACTACCATAGACAGTTTACTTTTTGCTTTGGGAAAGTTTGGTGAACATATATTGAGGAAATTTAAAAGATCTAGGAGAGTTTTAGAAAAGATAAATGAATTAGAAAATAATTCAGAGAACACATGGGTTAATGTATTAAAAGATCATTTCATAAAAATATTCTTTTTTTTAAAAATATCACCAACAGTCGTTGTATCCGATTCACTCGCTGTTGTCGCTGGTGTGTTGGATATAAAATTTAGGAGACTTTATATTGCATCATTTTTGGGTCAGATTATATGGAGCGGTATCTTCCTATCTTTTGGTTATTATTTTGGAGGAGCAATACAAGACATAAAATTCTTAATAAATACAACTGGTATTATTTTGGGTATTGGTTTTATTATTGTTTTGCTTTACGTTAAGTTTTTTCACAAATATTTTGTGTTGAAACTTTCATATATTTTTACTTCAATTAAAGATTTGTTTTCAAAAAATAGCATTTAAAGACATGGTATCTAGAAATTTGTCTGTGATATAATTTGTATATAGCATTTAAAAGTTTATTTAAAAAATATGGTAAAAGTAGCAATAAATGG
>Ga0210057_1008761_pt1 | contig 11876 bp, 11 predicted proteins | sample CryGeyCG2114_010_2_FD_183968 | JGI IMG/M metagenome (GOLD analysis project Ga0210057, IMG submission 183968) | Groundwater microbial communities from aquifer - Crystal Geyser CG10_big_fil_rev_8/21/14_0.10 (SPAdes) (version 2) | ecosystem: Environmental > Aquatic > Deep subsurface > Groundwater ...
TTGTGGATGACCTCGGGCGGTAATGAAGAAAAAATAGAGAAAGCAAAAAAAATTCTCGTCTCATCTATAATCGGCTTAACAATTGTTCTGGCCGCCTATGCCATTACCTACTTCGTTATTGACGCGGTTTTGAAAGCAACTAACGCCTCCCGCTCCGGACTCAATTAATATAATAAAATTTTGATTTAAAAAAAGAAGCGTACTGATTTTTTCAATACGCTTTTTTAAATATTTTTCAATTTTTTTTGATTACCTTTTATAGACTGGGTAATACCAATCTATAACTATTCCCTCTCCTTGTGGTGCTGGTGCGCCGATCACTGTTTGATCAACGTAGCAGTCACTTGGTTGCCGATTGATATATAAGCTGCTTTTGCTATAAACTTTACCTTTCTCATCGCGAGAGGTAAAGACATAGCTGCCAGCCGGCAATACCAATGTTTTGTATTGACCGACATCCAATATAAACCATGAATTCACCGTGCCGGATATTTGAATTTCTAAAGTCTGATCCGAGAGATTTTTTACTACTCCCGTATATAGATTCTCCGAAATAGTATCATGCACTCCAGCAAACTGAGCATGGCAACCAACTAATAAAATCAATGCCACCAGTAAAATAGCTACTACCCCTGATCTTTTTAAATTAAACATCGGATCTTCCTCCCTATTATTTCAAAATAATTATAATGAACAATGTTACATTGTAGCATGAATTAGTAAATTTGTCAAGATTTAACGACTAAACTAGCAAACGAATTTCAAAGTTAATTATTATCCCAGAAATCGCCTCCAAGAATGATTAAACACTTTTTGGCAATACCAAAGATAAGTGATATAATCAAATCAAATATCATTAACAAAAAACTATGAACAAAAAAATTATCTCCTTTCTGAGTGTGGTCATAATGGTTAGCTTGACCATTTTGGCTCTAATGCCGGCATTAACGATGGCGGAAATTGGTGACGATATTAAAGATCAGCTAGCACCTATTGAAGACGCCTATGGCCAATCTGATGTTGATGAAAGCTCTTTGGCGGAAACCATAGCTGGAATTATAAAAGTCGTTTTAAGTGTGTTGGGATTAATCTTCATTATTTTAATTATTTATGCCGGATTCTTATGGATGACATCAGCCGGCAATGAAGATAAAATCAAGCAAGCTAAAGGTATTATTGTATCGTCAATAATCGGCGTGGCCATCGTCTTGGCTGCGTATATGATTACGGTTTTTGTCATCGACAACCTCTTACAGGCAACGGGCGCTGACTATTAATTTAACATCCTTAAACCTAAAACTCGGCTTTGTCTTTAAAGCCGAGTTTTATTTTAAGCCATTCATTGCTAAAATAAAGGCATGATTAAATTAATCAACCAAAAATTAAATAAAATCAGCCGGCCGGCCATACTGGTTATTTTGACAGTTATTTTATATATCGGACTATTCTCCTTAATTAGCGGCTGGAAATATTTCAACTTCGGCTACAATGCCATGGATTTGGCAATTATCAACCAGGTCTTTTATAATTCCAGTTTGGGAAACTGGCTTGCTTCCAGCATCCACCCGCCAAGTTATTTGGGTGATCATTTTACGCCGATCATACTAATACTACTGCCATTTTATTGGCTATTTAAACATCCAATTACTCTATTGATTCTACAAACTGCGGCGCTAGGCGCAAGTAGTTGGCCGATATTTTTGATTGCCAAAAAAATTCTTAATAAAAATTGGGCGGCCTTAATCGCCGGCGCCTGGCTGATAAATCCGCTGGTTGGAAACATTAACCTTTTTGAATTTCATTTTTTGCCATTCGCGGTTTTAGGAATTTTTTGGGCTTTTTATTTTTACCAAAATAAAAAATTTATTCCCTTTCTACTGACAATCATACTAACACTATTAGTCCAAGAAGATGTGGCGCTGGTAATTTTTATGTTCGGAATTATCGCTGTATTTGAAAAAAATAAATTTTTAACTAGGCCGGAACGACTAAAATGGATAATCACGCCGATGATTTTAGCGGGAATTTATTTTATCGCCGCTTTAAAAATTATCAGCCTATTTTCCACAATTGGGCAATATAAATTTTTAGTCTACTATTCTTGGCTAGGAAACAGTTGGCTTAATCTGGCGATAAATTCTTTAATTCATCCCCTTAAAGTCCTGGCCCACCTGACAACCCTTGGCAATCTGGAACTTATTCTAGGGCTACTAATGCCATTTGTTTTTTTACCCCTATTAAAACCCAAATATCTAATTCTTAGCGCCGGCATTTTTTGCCAATTAATTCTAGGGGCGGCCGGCGGTTCAGCAATTATTTTGGAGACTCACTATTCGGCCTTATTGTTGCCCGGACTACTAATTAGCGCTATTTACGCCTTGGAAAAAATTATCAGCCCAATCAACCAAAAATGTAAAATTATTAATTTAATCAATAAAGATAAAAAATTATCATTGTTAATTTTTCTGACATCATTACTTTACTGCGCCATCGCCATGGGACCGGTGATCGGCATCATTAATAAATTTAATAACGCCGGAATTATTTGGCCGGAAACAAACATTAAAAATAACTTACTAAAACAAATTCCGACTCAGGCCGCCGTAGCCACGACTTATGAATTTTTGCCCGCGCTTTCCAGCCAAAAAAATTTATACTCGTTCAATTATGTCTTTTTAGGCAAACAACAATTCGTAAAAAATAACTACGCTCTGCCAGACAATACCGAATATTTACTGATTAATTACGACGACCTAATCACCTATCAGCTGCAATACGCTAAAAATCCAATCTATAATCCAGCCTGGCTGCAGGCGCAGACAGATTGGCCAGCGCGACTAAATGACTTCGGTTTAATTGATATTAAAGGCACTCTCGCCTTATACCAAAAAAATCAGCCAAATAGGATTGAACTAATAAAAATTTTAGACGCCAAACCTAAAATAAATAATCCTGAAAATGTTGCCATTAATGACAAATTAAAGTTTGTGGGCAGTAGTACCTCCGGCGAATCTTATCAACTTTTTTGGCAAGGAAATTTAAACCAACCGCTGCAATTTCAACTAATAGTAGAACAACAAGGCAAAACTTTCTATCAAAAAGTTTATCCTCTCGCCTATTATTTACTTTCCGCGGAAACCACTCGCCTCACGTCAAAGCAGGACGAATTTTTTCAAACTAATTATTGGTTTGATTTCAATAAAAAAATTCCCGCGGGGGAATATAATCTCAAACTACAAATAATTGAAATTGAATCTGGAGGAATTATGGTAGATTCAATCAGATCAACTCAAAATATGATTGATAAATATAAAACCATCGGACCAGAAATATTGCTAGATAAAATAGTTATTTAACTACTTGGTATACTTTTGCCTGCGACAAATCAAAAACCAATTTCAAATAATTTTTATCAGCCGGGTTAAAATTACCCAGGCTTTTTTCTTCTTCGCCGTAAAAAATATAATCGATATTATTTTTATGTAAAAAATTAAGCTTTAAATTAGCCTGTTTATCGCTGCCAAAAAACCAAACCAGATAACTTTGTTTAGCTAGATAGTCCAGCGTCTCAATGCCATGAGCCACATAAACCCGCTGATTGGCGTAGCCGGGAATAAAAAGGCTGTTTAGCACGCTGGCTAAAATTCTTTTTTCCGCCGGCGGATTTTCATTGGCCAGCCACGCCATAGCTAAAACCGCGTCCTGTGGCAAATAAAAATATTTTTTAATCACACCGGGTTTAAAAGTAAAATAATAATAATCTCGAGTTAAATTAAAAATATTGGTAACCGCAATAAATAAAACAAAAATCATTACTAAAAATACTTTATCGGCAAAATATGTATAATATTTTTTAAATCGTTTATTTAAAAATTCATCTTTAAAAATAAACCAACCAAAAACACTAAATATAACTAATGGGAAATGAAGACCTTGGGTATAACGGCTCTGGAATTGATTGGGCAGCCAAACCAAAAAAATTGAAAAAACCAGCCAAATCAATAAAAACGCCAAACGGTTGGTAAGCTGCCGGGTTTTAATTAAATAAAATATTGCCAAACCGGCTAAAATCCACAATAAGCCGTAGCCGACAAAAATTAACACCAACGACGGCGCTAAAGTGACATTTTGTAAACCCCGCTGGGCTAGCATCGGACTTTGGGCCAGGCAATACAGATGATAAAAAATTGAAATTGATGAAATCACCACAAAACTTAAAAAATATCCGGCCGGTTGCCAAAGAATTTTTTTTGATTGAAAAAATAAAAATAACAAATACAGGCCAAGCGCGCCAAAAACCATCGGGATATAAAACGGGTGAAAATTAAAATAAATCAAACCCAAAAATCCGCTCCATAAAGCATAGCAAAAATATTTTTTTTCAAAAGCCAAAATCATTAGTAAAAATATCAAAAACATTAATATCAGCGAAACAATAAAATGCGGTGTTTTGTATAAAGATAAAAACGTAATTGACTCCGGAATCCAAATATCGTTGGGCGAGCCGTAGCCGGCTTGACTGGAGAAATTAAACAAGGACAGCGGAACAATAAAATAAGCGCCTAACCCGGCAGAAAACAGTAAAAATACCAAGCTGATTTTCCGCTTAAAAACATCACTAAAAAACAAGCTAATAAATAAATAAGCAACGGCGATAAAAATTGGGATCAACAATAAGCGGGCCAAATGAAACGCTAAAATTGGTGATAAATTAAAAATTCTGGCAAAAATACCGATGACAAACCAAACAATATTAAATAAACCAGACGGCAAATCTTCGGTCGTAAACAAATCTTGAACCAAAACCGAACCTTGTTTAACCTGATTGATGTAAGAATAATAAACTGGATTATCAGCCGGCGTCAGACTGTTTAAACCGTTGTAAACCGTGCCAGCCGGCGCGGTAAAATAGGCATAAAGATAAGGCAGACCCGTAATGATGGCTAAAACAACCGCCATGATGGCAACAAACTGCCATTCTTTTTTAGAAATTGATTTGATTAATTCTTTCATACGCTTTAATTATATCATATAAAAACTAACCCCGATTAAAATAAAATCTCTTTTGGAGAATCAACTGAGATTTTCCAGTTATGAAAATTATACCTCATGGTAAAAATCAGTCCGTTGGGTAACTGGATTTGGTACACCGGCAACCGTACTGACTTAGAGGTATGGGTTGAAATAACTGTTACTTGATGCTCGTGATCTTTAAACAAGATATAAGAAATTATATCTCTAACAAATATAACCCGTGGCCAAAACCCATTTTTGAATCTCAATTTATCATTAGGCTCATTATTCTTTGCCCAATCTTGTAAACTTTGTGGGTCCATTTTTATTCACTCCTTTTGAGTATATTTCAATCTAAATTTTATTTTAAAGTACATTTATTGCTATTTACCTTAATATTAACGGTAATTCGGAAGTTTACCTTTGAAGCTAAACACTTGGCGGGCTAAAATGGAGCCATATGTCAAGCCAATGTAAAATCACCCGTGCACCCCAAAATAATATAAAAAAAGACCCTATTTATATTCTCGCCGGGTCAAAAGCGATAGCGCAATACGCCTAATTGAGAACAATCTGTTTTGCCGTTAAAAGATCCTGAATTGCCTGAAGGTCTTGAAGAGTTAATATTTTTTTGGATAATAACCCGTCCCTTTCGTCCAGAAAAACCCGCGGACTTTTTTCCCCTGCAAATAAAACCACTTGAAGCGCCCACTCCATCTCAAAACTGGAGGTATCATTATTTTTAGGAGTAAGGTGGGCGATAAAAATCCCTCTGGTAATTTGATAGTGATGCCACATACCGGCGGCTTTAAAAGAACTACCCGGTCCCATCTCTGGCAAATATGGCAGTTGATCAGCTGCTACCTCAACTCCGTGAAAAAACAACGTCTCGTCAGAAACATCAGGCCGTTCGGGTAACGGAATCAAGCGAGCCAAATTGTCTAATACACCCCGAAAACCGATTTGTCCCACCGGCACACAGTAATTAATCCCCGGCTTTAAACCTATACCATGATTCATGATGTAATTACCTCCTCTTACATATGTGGCTAAAAACAGTCTTATATAATAACATGCCAAGATTATTTGTCAAACCAAACTAATTAATAACTTACATTTTAATTACATCATATAAAAAATGGTTATGTCGGGCAAATAAAAAAATATATTATTAAATGTTTTAACAAAATAAAAAGGGCCTTTGAACTTTATAGTTCACAGACCCTGCAACCCTTATATTTGTTTATTATTTCCGGCAAGAAATATATCCTACCTTCTCCACCGCATTAATGGCATACTGCTCATCATCGTTTTCGGAAAGATTACTAATACCAATCGATCCGAGAAGAATTTGTTTTTCGTCTTGTCCCATATAAATCGGCACACCGCCGGCATACGGAACGCATTCCTCATCCTTAACACCAAGAACCTCCGGCGTTAAATCATTCTCGGGATCTTTGAATGCATCTCGCAAATACCGAGTACGACGACCGGTTTTAGCTGTAAGTCTAGCTTTTAAAAGAGCGGTGGCGATAGTTGAAACGCGAGCTTCATCCATGCAGTATTGTACCAGAACTCGACCATCAGTATTAACTACGCAAATACTGGCGGCCTGCTCTGCTGCTGATAAATTTTTTACTGCCTCGTTGGCAATTTTCATTGCCTCCGAAAAACTAAGATTTGCTGGTGAATTCATTTCTCATCTCCTTATTAAATTGTAAAATATTTACCTCAAAAACAATTTAACAATCTAGCACAGAATTAATATTGTGTCAATAATAATCCCCTACAACATAAAGACAAAGCTTTTATGCCCTGCCCAACCAATAGCTAATAATTGCTTAGATTAATTAACAACTTGGTAGATAGCAACGGTGCTATTTAAATATATTCTTTTTAAATAATTTTTCTGCCCTGGATTAAAATTACCTAAACTTTTCTCAAGTGGGCCAAAAATAATATAATCAATATTTTGTCGGAACAGCCATTCTTGCTTAGCGAAATCATCAATATTGGATTTAAAAAACCAATCCTTAACTTCTTTATATTTCCGCTCATATTCAAAACTTTGAATAACATGCCCGACATAGACTTTATTTAAACTAATCGCCGGCACACTATTGGAAATAAACGGCGTCGCTAAAATCACTTGATCTTCCTTATCCTTAAACCACTCCAGGGCGCCAAAATAATCTTTTGATAAATAAAAACCGCCGTCAGGCTGATTATATAAAACCACATTTGACCAAACCGTGGAAATATTAGACAAACTAAAAAGCAAAATAATTAACAAGATTAAACTAAACCGAAAAAAATTATTTTTCAGCCGGCGGAACAAAAATTCAAGGCCTAAGGACAAAACTAAAGCCGCTAAAATACAAATGGGAATAAAAACGGAAGATAACAGCCGGCGCTGATATTGAAACGGAATATAAGCAAAAAATAAAATAATAAATATCCAGCTGACAAGAAAAATATTTTTATTGTCTTTAAAATTTAAACGGGCCAAACTTAAAACGGCTAATAAAAACAGAAAGCCGTAGCCCAACAACATATTGGCCAACGGCGGACTTTCAGTAATATTCTGACTGCTCCAGCTGGAAAAACTGGGATCAAACTTAATTAAAACAAGATAATAAATCGCGCTACTAATAATCGCTAAAACAATAATTAAAAATTTAGCCAGGTACAACTTTAAAGATTCTTGTTTTTGGTTGGTTAAAAATTGACGCAAAATTATTAAACCGACAAAAAAACTAGTAATAGCGGCTAAAGCGATTAGATCAAAAGGGTGAATAAAGCCCAAAAAAACCACCAAAAAATAAAGTGCGGTCGCTAAACGCCGGCTTAATTTTAAATCGGTATTGATAAAGAGATATAAGACCAATAAATCCAGTAGTAGGGCCAGAGGTAAAAGCGGCGAATAAAAAATATTTGAAAAAATATTAGCCTCCGGCAAATATAGATCAGCCGGTGTCGTTAAAAAAAGTTCCCGATGGCCTAAATACGAAATTAATTGATGGTACGGCGGACTGACAAGGGCGCCAATCCCCGCACCAAAGCACATCAATAAAAAACAAATTTTTCGAGCGAGCTTTGAGTTTAAAAAATACGCAATAAAAATATAAGAAAAAACCAAAAATAAAGAAGCTAAAAAAATCCGACCTAATTGCAATGTAAGGGCGGACGAAATTCCCGTAATCCGACTGAATAACCCAAGAGCTAAAAACAAAGGCTGGAAAAAGAATGAATTTTTAAATTCAGACGTGAAAAGATTATCAAAAAAAAGCCGGCCGGTGGCCGCTTGATTAATTAACGACTCATAAACGCTGATATCGCCGAAATTAGTATAATTACTCCATAAAAAATAATCAGCGGAAATAAAATAGCCGTAAAAATATGGCAAAGTGGATAGTAAAACCGCAATAGCGGTAATTAACAAAACAAATCGCCACTCGCCTTTTGAAATATTTTTTAAAAGTTGACTGATAATCATAATTTTCTATCTATTCCCTCTCCCTTCTGGGAGAGGGTGCCCCGACGTATGTCGGGGCGGGTGAGGTAATTAAATATATTTGACATCATCTGACCCTGTCTTAATTTGGGGCAGATAAATCAATCTTGGTATAGTAATTATACAAGCTTTATTTTTAATAAGCACCCTCACCTCACCCCAACCCTCTCCGTAACCGGAGAGGGAGTTTTGATAAATTATTTATTTTCTATCTATTCCCTCTCCCTTCTGGGAGAGGGTGCCCCGACGTATGTCGGGGCGGGTGAGGTGACCAATCCAAGTTGGTATTATCCAATCTTTTCTAAATACAAAGCAGGTGGATTAATTTTGGAATTATAATAATATACGCTTTCTTTTCAATTATCACCCTCACCTCACCCCAACCCTCTCCGTAACCGGAGAGGGAGTTTTGATAAATTATTTATTTTCTATCTATTCCCTCTCCCAAAAAGTGAGGAGGGGGTTAATAGATTATTTGAATCGGTACTTAATCAACAGCCAAATTGCTTTCAATCCGTCGTGCCAGCCAATTTTTTTGCCTTGGTTGAATTTTCTTGGTGAATAACTAATCGGCAGTTCAATAATGGCTATTTTATTTTTTAATACTTTAGCGGTAAATTCCGGATCAAAACCAAAATCATTAGATTCCAGATCAAAATTAGTCAAAACGTCACGGGAAAATACTTTGTAGCAAGTTTCAATATCAGTCAACCGGCAATTATATAAAATTCTTGCTATTAAAGATATAAATTTATTACCAAAATAATAGGCCAGATGACCGATGGGATTTTTACCAATCATCCGTGAACCGTAAACCACTTTAGCTTGACCAGCGACAATTGGGACGGCTAATTTATTTAAATCTTCGGGGTTATATTCCAAATCGGCATCTTGAACAGCGATAATATCACCGGTGGAAATTTTAAAACCACTTCTTAAAGCCGCCCCTTTACCCTGAGTTTTAGAATGAAATATTATTTTATGTCGATCCAAAAACTGTTCTAAAATTTCCCGAGTACCGTCGTTGGAACCATCATCAATAATAATGATTTCCTTTTCCAAACCGGCGAAATTAACACCTTGAACCCTGCTAATGAGTTCGGCTACATATCTTTTCTCATTAAAAACGGGAATGATTATAGAAATTTTTTTCATTAATTTTTTGAATTAAATTTTAGCCTGATGATCCGCCAAAAACTTTCTAAAATTATTTTAATTGAAAACTTTGACTGACCAGACAACCGATCAGTGAAAATAATGGGTATTTCCTCAACCTTAAAGCCGGCGCGATGGATTCGGTAAAGTATTTCCGTTTGAAAAACATAACCGATTGAATTAATCTCATTTAAATTGATTTTTTCCAGCACCGCTCGCCGATAACACCTAAAGCCACCTGTTATATCCTTAAACGGCAGGCCTAATACTAATCGAGCATACACATTGCCACTCTTGCTAATCAGTCGTCGCATCCAACCCCAGTTTTTAGTGCCGCCACCGGCAACATAACGAGAACCAATGGCAACATCACAATTTTGAATTAGCCGTAAAAGCTCAGGGATATATTTTGGGTCATGAGAAAAATCCGCATCCATTTGTAAAATATAATTCGCTCCCCTGACGATTGCCTCTGAAAAGCCCGCCACATATGCCCGACCTAGGCCTGCTTTAGTCGGCCGGTGCATTATATCTAAAGAGTTATTACCGGATTTTAATTGATCAATAATTTGACCGGTTCCATCCGGCGAATTATCATCAACTACTAAAACGCTCAACTCATCAATACCTAAGTTAAAAATATCGCCTAATAATTTGGTAATGTTTTGCTTTTCATTGTAAGTAGGAATTACGATTAAAGTTTTCATATTAATTGATGCTTTTTAATTAAGTATTTATCAAACACAAACACTAAAATTGCCGGAACTAATGAAAATACAAACAAAACGCCTAGGTCTTTTAAGGGAGAAAATATTATCAACCCGGTTAAAAGTATCGCCAACGGATACAAACGCCTGTTATTTAATAATAGCAAAGGTAGCAACCAAATCAAATACTTGGAATAAAACCAAAATTTTGCCAAGAATAAAAAACTTAATAGTGCGATTGAAGAATAATAAATTAAATTTTTAAGATCTGTTTTTGGCGATTTTAAAAAAAGAAAAAATAATATCAAATAAACAACTGCAAACAAAAATTCAAATATGTATTTAATCGTTATTAGGTCAACCGGTAAGCCTGTAACAAAAAACGGAAAAGATAGTATGGCCGGAAAAGAATTGATGTGAAACTCCCCGGCCACTTGAGAAATTCCGGTAAAAACTTGCCAGCCATCCCAAAACGGCCAAAATAACAAAACCGTGGTTGCGCTGATTAAAAAGATATTACCGGCTAAAACAATAATTTTTTTCCACCAATTCGGTTGATTAAAAAATATAAAAGCGATAAAAAACGGAATAAAAATTACGGTCACATATTTAATTAAAACTGATAAAGTAAGCGAAACAATCGCCGAGTTAAATTTATTTTGTGCCAAAAAATAAATACCCAGCAACAGCCAAAAAACCATTAAAATATCGGTGCCACCGCCGACCAAAGTTTCATAAATTATCAGCGGGTTCCACAAAAAAAGCGTCAGGGCGAATAGCCGGTCAGCCGCTTTTAAAATAGTTAAGATTCTATAAATTAAAAAGCCGCTGGCGAAGAAAAACAAACTAAACAAAATTTTATACCAAAAAATACCCAGGACAATACTGTTGTGGCTTAAAAATGCAATCGGCGCGGTTAAAAAAAATCTAAACGGTCCATGCTGAGTCGGCAAATCCTGCCAAAAGCTTAATTGACTCAACGGCTCGGCCGGCAGGTCGTTCGGCGTAATAATAAACGGATTTAAATGATATTTAGCTAAAACGACGTCTTCAAAAAAGTAATGATAAAAATCTTCCTGCGGCGCGGGCACGGCGAAAAACATAATGGCAACAAAAATGAAAGAAAAGATCACAACAATTTTTAAGGTCCTATGACTATCCTTAATTCTAAAAAAATTTGAATGTAAGGCAAAATAAATAATATAAATTGCCAATAAGGCCCCGGTAGCTGGCCAATAAAACCAAACTGTTCTTTGAATATGGGTTAATAAATCAAGGCTGTGATCGATGCAGTTAAAAACCCAAGCGATTAAAAAATAAAATGGCAGAAAAGCTAGGCCAAAATAAATTAAAATTTTATCTTTTAAAAAATTGGTCATCGTGCGATTATATACTTTAATTAATCTAGCACCTGATAAATTCGCGCTTCCGAATTTTCAAATACCGGAACAAAATAAAAATTGTTAGCCAAATTGCGATCAAACGCC
>Ga0210057_1008762_pt1 | contig 11875 bp, 10 predicted proteins | sample CryGeyCG2114_010_2_FD_183968 | JGI IMG/M metagenome (GOLD analysis project Ga0210057, IMG submission 183968) | Groundwater microbial communities from aquifer - Crystal Geyser CG10_big_fil_rev_8/21/14_0.10 (SPAdes) (version 2) | ecosystem: Environmental > Aquatic > Deep subsurface > Groundwater ...
TCAAGGCTCCAAACCTAACGGGGTCATTCACAAAACCTCTTGAATCAAATGTTTTAAATTTTCCTTCTTCCATTTATCTCAACTGTAAACATTATGGTATCTGCGGATAATGACACTTCTTCCACTTTAAACCACTTCCACACCAGTCCTTCGATAAACTCAGGATCTTCTCTATCATCCCTTGTGTTCTGGAGCATTAATAAGTCCGCATTTTTTATACTTCAGACCGGATCCGCAAGGACATGGGTCGTTGCGTCCCAGTTTCTTTTTAGGCAAACTATTCGATTCGTCCGAACTTGAGGCTAAACTTGAACCTGAACTCGCCCTTCTGGTCTCCTCGTTTTCACCGTCTTCCAAACTTTTGGTTTTTGAATTGTAATTTTGATTTTTGATTTTTGATTTTTGATTTGTTTCTCCTATTGCCTCTTTCGGCTGATTTGTGTGAACGTGCTCGGGCGCGTGCTCATGAACATGCGCTTCCTGCACGATATTTACTTTAAAAAATCTATTTACTATCCCGTCGTCAATTGATTTAACTAGACGTTCAAACTGTCCAAATGCTTCGTTTTTATATTCAACCAAAGGATCTCTTTGAGCATATCCGCGTAAATTAATTCCCGTTCTGACATCCTCCATCGCGGTCAAATGATCCATCCACATATTGTTAATTACCTGAAGAGACAAAAGTCGAGTAACCCTCTTTATGGTTTCCTCTCCATACTTTTCAACTCTTTTTTCATAGATTTTATCAGCTATATCTACTAAAAATTCGCTTATCTCCTCTATTCCATGCCTCTGCTCAATTTGCTTTATCAACTGCTCTTGAGAATTCTCATCAAAAGGGATAATCGCGCTAAATTCCTGTACAATTTTTTTATACGGATTTTCAATCTCATTAAAATTAAGGCTCAAGGCAACAATTGCGTCCACATTTACTCTTATCTTCTCTTTTATAAAATCTACATGATTAAAATCCTCCTCTAAAATTTCCTGTCTAGTTCCGTAAATAATATCGCGCTGTTTATTTAAAACGTCATCGTATTCGACAGTATATTTCCTGCTTTCAAAGTTGAATCCCTCAACCTTAACTTGCGCCTGGGTTATAACGCGTGAAACAATGGGATTTTCAAGAGGCTGGTCTTCAGGAAAATTAAAGCGCGTCATGAGATTTGCAATTTGTTCTCCCCCAAAGATTCTCATCAAGTCATCCTCAAGAGATACTATAAATACCGATCTGCCGGGATCACCCTGGCGTCCCGAACGCCCTCTAAGCTGATTATCAATGCGCCTAGACTCATGCTTTTCCGTTCCAATAACAAATAGTCCGCCAAGTTTTACGACCTCGTCGTGCTCCCGCTGCCATTGTGCTACTTCTTTTTCATATACCTTCCTGCCTTCCTTATCTTCATATTCTATGCTGAATTCTGAAGGTTTTTCTCCGCCTAAAATAATATCGACTCCTCGTCCCGCTACATTTGTCGCAACAGTAACTGCTCCTTTTTTACCGGCATCTTTTATAATTAACGCTTCGCGAAGATGGTTTTTAGCATTTAAAACTTCGTGCGGAATATTCTTGTGCTTAAGATATTCGGAAATAATCTCATTCTGTTCAATTGACGCCGTTCCCACCAGAACCGGCTGGCCTTTCCCATACGCTTCCACTATTTCCTTTACCACAGCAGATATTTTTGAGCGTCTTGTCTTATAAATTTTATCTGCTTCGTCTTTTCTTACAATAGGCTTATTTGAAGGAATTACTAAAACATCGAGTTTATAAATTCTGTGGAATTCTTCAGACTCGGTAACAGCAGTTCCAGTCATGCCTGCAAGAATTTCGTATTTTCTGAAATAATTCTGTAGTGAAATTGTAGCAAGTGTTTTTGACTCGCGCTGTACTGCTACCCCCTCTTTTGCCTCAATTGCCTGATGCAATCCTTCAGATAAACGTCTTCCCTCCAAAAGCCTTCCCGTAAATTCATCTATCAGAATTACCTGCCCTTCGCGCACGATATAATCTTTATTTTTGTGAAACAGAGTTCTTGCCTTAAGAGCTGCCTCTATGTGATAAACAGTATCAAAATCTTTCTCATAAATATCTTTTAATCCAAACATCATCTCAACTTTCGCGATTCCGTGATCTGTTAAGTGCGCCGTTCGTCTCTTTTCATCAATTTTATAATCAATCGGAGATAATTTATCCACTACCTGCGCATATTCGTAATACTTATTTGAAGGAGTTTCATCGGGCATGGAGATTATATGCGGAGTCCTAGCCTCATCAATTAATACTGAATCTACCTCGTCAATAACAGCAAAATAATGATCCCTTTGGACCTGTTCTTCGCGGCTAAATGCCATATTGTCGCGAAGATAATCAAAGCCGAATTCTGAGTTAATTCCGTAAATAATATCTGCTTCATAAGCCTCTTTTCGTAAAGCAGGCTTCAGATGAACCAGGCGGTAATCCCTTGCTTCACTGTCAACGTAATCAGAATCGTAAATAAATGACGCCTGATTTATAATAGAGCTCACTTTAAGCCCTAGAAAATTAAATATAACTCCCATCCAGCCGGCATCGCGGCGTGCAAGATAATCGTTAACAGTAACTAGATTCACAGACTGTCCTGTCAGTGCGTGAAGGTATAGAGCTGGGACTGCCGAAAGCGTCTTTCCTTCTCCCGTCTTCTGCTCGGAAATTTTTCCCTGAGCAAGGGCTATAGCCGACAACAGCTGCACGTCAAAGTGGCGTTGTCCAATTTTCCTTTTTGCTGCTTCTCTGACTAATGCGAAAGCTTCAGGTAAAATTAAATCGAGAGTCTGGCCGTCTTTATATCTTTTTTTGAACTGCTCAGTCTTTTTTGAAAAATCTTCGTCTTTAAGAGAAGACATCTTTTTTTCTAAAAGATTAATTTCCTCAACTATTGGTTTTATTTTTCTTATCTCCCGCTCGTTGGAGTCTAGAAGTTTCGCTACAAAATTTAACATAATACACTCTTCGTAATTTTACTTTGAAGGGAGATATATTTTATCACAGTAAGAATTAAACTGCCAAACTAAAACCCCTCCTCTTTTTATAGAAAAAGGGTTTTAGAAATTATTTATAGCACTAATCCTATTTCTTCTTCTTTCTTTTTTTTGCCACAATTACCACCCCCTTATTCCATAGAGATGGAAAAACAATTTACTTATGCTCCTTTTGTTTTTTGCTGTCAATTAAAATAGTAAGCTCAAAAATGATAATTCAGCGGATATTGATAACAAAATTCAATTAAAATAGTCTAAGAAGATTTTGCCGTAATTTTATCTATATTGATATATTTTCTAAGAACTTCAGGGACAATAATGCTTCCATCTTTTTGTTGGTAATTCTCAAGAATGGCAATTAGTGTACGCCCTATCGCAAAAGCCGTCCCGTTAAGTACGTAAGCAAACTCTTTGCTTCCGCCTTCTTGGTATTTTATATTCAGCCTCCTGCTTTGAAAATCTGTAACCGTAGACACACTAGTTACCTCACGATATTTACCTTGAGATGGAATCCATGCTTCTATATCGTATTTTCTTGCAGCAGGAAATCCCAAATCTCCAGTACACATTTTTACAACTTGGTAAGGAATTCCGAGCTCTTTGAAAAATTTTTCCTCCAAACTCAAAAGATATTCGTGTTCCTCATCATCTCTTTCCTCGGAAACAAATGAAACCATTTCAACTTTATTAAATTGATGAACACGCAAAATTCCTCTCGTATCTCTTCCGTAACTTCCTGCCTCTCGTCTGAATGCAGATGAAAAACCAACATATCTCAAAGGCAATTTTTTGCCTTCAAGCACTTCATCTTTATGCATGGGAACTATAGAGTGCTCGGCAGTACCAACCAGAACCTTATCGTCGTCTTTCAAATGGAACATATCATCATCTCCGCCATTTTCCATGTAGCCCAGGCTACGCATAATATCCGAATTTATAATTTCGGGTGGGATAACTGGAATGAATCCTTCTTTAATTACTGTTTCAAAAGCAAACTGAATTAACGCAAATTCTATTAAAACCGCTTCGTTTTTAAGATATGCAAAGCGAGTTCCCGAAACTTTTGCCGCGCGCTCGATATCTATAATGTCAAGTTTTTCACCCAGCTCAACATGGTCAAGTGGTTTAAAACTAAATTCCGGTTTTTCTCCAACTGTTTTAATTACTTCGTTCTCACTCTCGTCTTTTCCTGCTTTAACATCGTCTTTTGCGATATTTGGAATTTGTAAAAGGAGAGTGTTTAATTCATTATCTACAGATGTAAACTCGTTTTCCAGACTCGCAAGTTTTTCTTTTACTTCCTTTCCCTTTTCTATGTCCTTTTCTTTCGCTGCCTTATTTCTTTCCGCGCGTAAGCTCTGTATGCCCTGCTGGAGCTCCCTATGTCTTTTGTCAAGTTCAATTATTTTATCTGTATCTACATCAATTCCTTTGTCCGCTGATTTTGTCTTTATCTCCTCAGGATTTTTTCTTAAATAATTAATATCAAGCATGAGGCTATTATAGCAGTAGTTTTCGTTACGTACAATTTTTCGGTTTCAAGTTGAAAGGTTATCAGAAAACATAGTATGATTAGTACATGATTCTGCCCGATGATGAACTCAAGAAGATCCTTCTAAACGCTCACGCAATTCCCCAGCAAGATCTTAAAAGCGCTGAGGAGTATGCTAAGAATTCAAACTCGTCTCTTGAGGACGCCCTAATCGAAAGAAATATAGTTTCTGACGAAGTCATGGGCGTTTTACTCGCTGATTATTTTAAATACCCATTTGTTGTGTTATCTAAAATAGTAATTCCTGAGAATGTATTTAGGATAGTCCCTGAAAAAGTGGCGCGTAAATATAAAGTGATTGCTTTTGCAAAAGACCAAGATGGTCTGAAGGTTGCAATGTCCGACCCGAATTTAACTGAAGTTATCGATAACATCTCTAAAAAAACAAATAAACAAATTTACAGATATTTTGCGACTGAAAGAGACATCTATAACACTCTTCAGGTATATAGAAAGGATGCGCAAATTGCACTAAGCGGTTTAATAAACAGCGATTTAGACGAACGCAGCAATAAGCTTTTGAAGGAAACTCCCGTTGCGAAAATAGTCGATGTAATAATTGAGTATGCCTATCACGACAAGGCTTCAGATATACACATCGAGCCCGAGGAAAATAGGACTTTAATTAGATTTAGGCTTGATGGCATGTTGCAGGACATATTGGTTTTACCAAAACATTATCACACGGAAATAATTAATAGAATAAAGGTTCTCTCGAGGCTTAGAACAGACGAACACTACGCGCCTCAAGATGGAAAAATGAGAATTAAATATGACGAGGAAGACCTAGACATTCGTGTATCTATTGTCCCTATTGTGGAGGGAGAGAAAGCTGTCTTAAGACTTCTTGCCTCCCATTTCCGGAAATTTTCACTATTAGACCTTGGGATGAATCAGGAGGATCTTCAAAAAGTAACTAGAGCATTTAATAAAAGCTATGGGATGATTCTATCAACGGGACCAACGGGCTCCGGAAAAACTACCACAATTTACGCAATTTTAAAAATCCTAAATACTAGGGAAAAAAATATTACAACCATCGAAGACCCTGTAGAGTACAGAATAAAAGGAGTAAATCAAATTCAGGTTAATACAAGAACAGAACTCACGTTCGCAAATGGTCTTCGTTCGATCTTAAGGCAGGATCCAAATATTGTCTTTGTCGGAGAGATAAGGGATACAGAAACCGCTGAAATTGCCGTTAACGCTGCTCTAACCGGGCACTTAGTTCTCTCTACCCTCCATACCAATGACGCGGCTACCGCCCTTCCCCGTTTCATAGATATGGAGATTGAGCCTTTTTTAGTAGCATCGACGGTTAATGTGATTGTAGCCCAACGCCTGGTTAGAAAGATATGCGAGTCATGCAGGATTGAACAAACCATCTCCGTAAACAATCTAAGCAAAAATCTTCCTGTTCAAATAATACAAAAGTATTTTGGGAATGCAGAGCAAATACTAACTTATAAAGGCAAAGGGTGCAAGATGTGCCACAATACCGGCTACGTGGGGCGGGTGGGCATTTTTGAAGTGCTCGAAGTCTCAAAAAACATTCGGGATTTAACTACTAAAAAAAGCGATTCGGACATTATTACAAAAGCGGCAATTGAAGAGGGAATGACCACTATGCTTGATGACGGAATAAATAAAGTTAAAAATGGTATGACTACAATCGAAGAGGTTCTGAGGGTCACTAAAGTTACTTAAATGAACTATTCTAAAATACATATCTCAAATGATGAAAAATTAGGTTTCATAGGAGGCCTTGCAACTATGTATTCGGCAGGAATTCCCCTGCTCGAAATTATAGACTCTTTGATGGAGTATTCAAAAAGAAATCAGAAAAAGATGCTTGAGTCTATAATGAATGATATATCGCAAGGAAAACAGCTTAACTCTGCCCTTGAAAGGTTTCCAAAAAATTTTGACCCAGTAACGGTTAACATTATTAAAGCGTCTGAAGAGGCTGGGACATTAGACGTTGCACTCAAAGACCTTAAGGAGAATATTCAAAAATCAATGGAATTTAAAGATAAAATTCGCTCCGCTCTCATTTATCCTGTACTTATCTTGATAGTTTTTTTGGGGGTCCTTTTGATGATGCTTCTATTTGTAATACCTAAAATATCAGAAGTATTTACCAGACTAAACGCAGAACTTCCCCTTCCAACTGTAATTCTGATTAGTATTTCTAATTTTATGTTAAATAATACGCTTGTGTTCCTAACGGGCACTCTAGCTATAATCGGATTATTTATATATATCTATAGAACTAGACAGAGGGAGCTTATTCACTTTGTAACCAGCATTCCACCTTTTTCAAAGCTGACACTTCAGATTGATCTTACCCAGTTAAGCCATAGCCTATTTTTGCTGTTGAATGCAGGTATAACTGTTACCTCAGCGCTTGAGCTAACGCAAAATATCGTTATTCAAAAAAGAACGTCTGACGCCATCAGTAAAACAAGAGAGATGATCACTGCAGGAAAAACTTTTTCTCAGGGATTAAAGGAGTCAAAGAATATTTTTCCACCCTTAATGGTAAAAATAATAGAAGCCGGAGAAAAAAGCGGAAACTTAGAACATTCGCTTCAGGATACTTCTGAATTTTTAGACTATCAAGTCTCGAAAACGCTCAAAACCGTAACTCTTCTTTTGGAGCCGTTGATGCTTGTTGTAGTTGGTATTCTTGTAGGCGGAATGATGCTTGCCATTATCGCACCTATATATGGGATAGTTGGGCAGGTTGGAGGACGGTAATATGAGATTTTCCATATCGGCTAAAAATAAGGGCAGGCTTAGTTTTGGTTTCACTTTTATAGAGGTTACGGTAGCAACAGCCATAGGAGCTACTCTTGTTGGAATTGTAATTATTAACTTGCTAAATATCCATCAAACAAAAACCGTGCAGAGCGCATCGGAAATCTTGATTTCCAGCTTAAGATCTCAACAGGCAAAGGCGATGTCTCTGAGTGCCCAAAATACTGATGTGCCGGACGAGTATGGAATTTATTTTGCCGGCAATAGTTATTTTTTATTTAAAGGCAGTTCTTACGATTCTAACGACACTTCAAATTCTGAGGTTCAACTTCCTGAAAATTTTTCATTCACGTCAGTCACTTTTCCTGGAAATCAAGTTGTTTTTTCAAAGGGCAGCGGAGAGGTTCAAAACTACAACTCGGACCAGGACAGCGTAACAATCAGTGACATTAATAATAACGTAAAAAGCATTGAAGTAAATATTTATGGAATCGCTAACTATAATTAAACGTAAACTTTCGTCAAATAAAGGCCAAATCCTAGTAGAACTTCTGCTTGCTATTGGGCTTGCGGCAGTTCTTCTTCCTTCAGTTCTGACCGGACTTTTAGCTTCTCGTGACGGACGAGACCAACAAGAGCAAAGGCTAAAAGCGGTAGGATACCTTAGAGAGTCTGTGGAGGCCGTAAGGGTGGTTAAGGAAAATTGGAATAATCTTCCTACTAGTGGCACATATTATCCACAAATTACAGACACAACATGGACTCTCCAGCCGGGAGCAGAAACAATTGGTGACTTCGTTCGTCAGATTGAAATAGAAAATGTATATAGGGATTCTGACGGCAATCTATCGCTTAACCCGTCTGATACTCTCGATCCTTCAACAAAAAGAATTGCATCTGCTATTTCGTGGCAGTTACCATACCCCTCCTCGGTGGAGAACGTAAGTTACGTTAGCAGATATGTAAATGCCGCGTTTACCCATACTACAGAAACAACATTTATCACAGGGACACTCAATGGCACTATCGTCCAGACGACATCGGGGAGTGGTATTCCCGATGATGGTGAAGTGGTCTTGGGTGCCGGTGGAGGAGGAAATTGGTGCGAACCGAATTTGTCGATTACAGCACTCGATCTTCCAAAAAGCGGGGTTGCTAATGCAATTTCTGCAATTGAGGGAAAAGCCTTTGCCGGTACTGGAGAAAACGCGTCTGGTGTATCTTATGCGAGCATAGACATCGCCAACTCGTCTCCCCCTGTCGCAACAATAGAAGGGACATTCAGTGGGTATAAGACGAACGACATTTTCGGCGAAGAAAATTATGTATATTTGGCCACAGACACTAACTCCAAAGAACTTGTAATTATAGATATATCCCAAACCCCCTATACGGAAGCCGGATATTTTAATGCCCCGGGGAACGTCGACGGCCTTTCGGTATTTGTCTTGGGAAACATAGGATATCTAACGACAAGTAACAATCAACTTCACACGTTTGACCTATCAAGTAAATCTGGATCGCGTAACCTTCTCGGGAGCATTTCGTTATCAGGAACGGGCGCTAGCATATCAGTTGTAGATAGTTATATCTATGTTGCAGAAAGTGGAATTACGCAACTGCAGATAATAGACGTGAGCCCCGACGGTGCTTCTCTTACTTCGGTCGCTCAAGCACAAGTTTCAGGAGGAGGAGGAAAAGATGTGTTTGTTAACTCGACGGCAACAAGAGCCTACCTGACAACTGCGGCATCCCTAACGCAAGATGAATTTTTTATCATCGATGTCTCAGTAAAAACTGGGACGAGGACGGTTGTAGGAAGTTATGATACAAACGGCATGGATCCTCGCGGTGTGACAATTGTGCCCGGAAATAAGGCCATAGTGGTTGGAGCAGGAGGGATCGAATACCAAGTAATAGATATATCTAGTGAATCAACACCTGCAGAATGTGGTGGTCTTGAAATTGACTCGGGAGTTAATGGGGTGGCATCTATTCTAGAGGCAGACGGAGACGCGTACTCTTACATAATCACAGGAGACTTAAATGCAGAATTTAAAATCATAGAAGGTGGTCCTGGAGGTACTTTCTCGTCTTCAGGCACGTACGAATCTCCTGCATTCGACGCGGCGTCTAGGGTAACATTTAACTACTTTACGGCAACTGTTACTCAGCCTGCCTCGACGACAATTACTGTACAAGTTGCTGTCGCAGATGCTCTTGACTGTAATACTGCCACCTACGAATACCTCGGACCCGATGGAACCACTAATACAAATTACACGGTGAGTGGGTCGACCATCTCCGGAACGATACCGTATATCTCGTCGGGGAATTATCAAAATCCTGGAAGATGCGTTAAATATAAGGCAGATTTCACTTCAGAAGATTCGCTCTCGTCGCCTATATTTGCTGATATTCTTGTAAATTATTCACTATGAAAAAAACTATTAAAGATAAAAGAGGGTTTGTCCTAATGGAGCTAGTTGTATATTTAGCAGTTTTTACTATTTTTATATATCTTACTACTGGAATTTTTACCGCTGTTTTGGACGTACAGCTAGAATCAGATACTACTTCCGTCGTACAGCAGGATTCGCGATTCATAATTGAAAGAATTACTTACGACATACATAGAGCAGAAAGCATAACTACGCCTTCATCCCCCGGAGAACAATCATCCATATTGCAACTCTTAATAGATGGGGAAACTCATATTTATTCTCTAAATACCGGCAATCTTGAACTTACTAATAACACCGGCACCGCGCGCCTAAATAGTAATGAAACAAGCATATCAAATCTTACTTTTAATAGGATTGGCAATTCGGGAGGAAATCATAGCATAATAATTGACTATATAAATGAAAGCATAGTTGAAAGAAGGACCGGACCGGAACAAATACAAGTCCACACAGCCATAAATACAAGATGAATAAAATATTAAATAGCAATCAAAAAGGTCAAGCACTTATTACTCTTTTATTCTTTGTCGCTATAGCAACCATTGTAACCTCAGCTGCAGTTATTATCCTTTATGACAATTCGCTTAGCACCGCGCGGTTATCGGAAGGCACCAAAAGTTACTATCTTTCAGAAAGCGGCATAGAAAATGCATTGCTTAGAATAATACGCGACCCTACTTATGCAGGTGAAATAATTAGTCTACCCGAAGGAGATATAACAATTCAGGTCACAAATAACTCCGGAATCTATACTATAAATTCAGAAAGCACCGTGGGTGATTCGATAAGACAAACTGAGGTAACGGCAGACTATTCAAGCGCAATCCTTACTATTACATCGTGGAAAGAAATGTACTAAACTAAACTATGGCTTCTAAAAATAATGGCGTAATTTTTCTAACAAAGGATAGACTAGACATATATATTCCCAATATTCCTGATGTTTTACATTATGTCTTTTCCGAAAATCTTGTTACGGATATGGAGGTCGTCAGCAAGGACGAGCTTGTTAATCAGATAGCGGTATTCTTGCAGCAAAATAATGTTTCGGGGGTAAGTTTTATATGCCTTATCCATGAGGGGTTACTATTCGGCAAGGAGTTTAAGAATGTTCCGATTGAGCAATTGGCAGAGAATAAGAAAAATTTTATAGCAAGCGTACCTTTTGAGTACACACTAATAAAAGAAGTCCCATTAAAGGAAGGGTCTTTAGTAATTGCAACCAACAGGATGCTTATAGAAAGTCTTATCTTGGGGGTACAGAAAAGCTCTAATACGATTTCTTATGTTTCAATTTCCTATATGGTGCTTGAGGGAATTGACACTTCAGGCGGTTTTACAAGAGAAATAGGAGAAGTAACGCTTAAGAAAAACGAGGCGGTCAAACAGGCAAGCTTTATTGCTGAGGAAAAATCTTCTTATCAAGCAAAAAACACTGAACCTTTATCTTTCTTTAAAAGGCCGGAAAATAGGCGAGCCATTATTCTTTTGGTAGTGTTTTCTGTTTTGGTTGTAATTTTAATTATCGTATATTTCATTTCAATTTCCTCTAACCAGCCGACCGCCCCGAAAGAGACAACTAATGCCGGGAACTTCGGACAAAACACAACACCGACCCCCCTTCCTGTTCCTACTATAACTTCTCCGGCTGAGACAAGAATTCAAATAAAAACAAGTGACCTTGAAAGGTTTAGTCAATTGCAAACGGCGTTAAGTGAGCTTAACTTTCAAATCATAGAACTTGACACCTCCAGCATTTCTCTTGTCCCCAATACAACTATTATTTTTGATTCGTCACTATCCCCTTCCCTGCAACAAAATATTACCCAAATTATTCAAACTTTCGATGAGTCCACTACCACGCAAGTTAGTTCTTTAGATATGTATCATGCTGTCATAAATGTTAGGTAATAATTTACTTATTTTATACTTTTAAGCCCAAAATATGGTAATGAGCTAGATGATTGTATCCACTCCACGGCCCAATATTAGTAGAAACTTTATCAAGTAGCAAGGGAGGAAAAGCACATATGTCTTTTGGTATCCAGTAGTATTGTTTCTGAAGTTTCTCATA
>Ga0210057_1008766_pt1 | contig 11871 bp, 7 predicted proteins | sample CryGeyCG2114_010_2_FD_183968 | JGI IMG/M metagenome (GOLD analysis project Ga0210057, IMG submission 183968) | Groundwater microbial communities from aquifer - Crystal Geyser CG10_big_fil_rev_8/21/14_0.10 (SPAdes) (version 2) | ecosystem: Environmental > Aquatic > Deep subsurface > Groundwater ...
TAGACAAGAAGAGAGTAGAGCGGTCATCAGACAAGAATTGTCTACACCTTATTGCACACGCTCATTTGGAAATGAAGCATCGGCAATTCCCAATCTTCAATTTCTTTCCAACACAAATTATTCTTTAATGTTGAGTGATAACGGTAGTGGGATTTCAAAATGCGATGATTACGTAATTAATCGTTGGTATAGCGACTCTACCTTAGATAATTTTGGGTCCTATATTTATTTGCGTGATATTAGCTCTAATAAGTCTTGGTCAATCACCAGACAGCCAATGGGACAATATGCGAAGTCTCTGAAAACTTCTTTCAGCGACCATAAAGTCGAATATTGGAATGAAACGAGAAATATTCACTCACACCTAGGAGTTATTGTTTCCGCCCGAAAAAATGTTGAGATTAGACAGGTTACACTGAAAAATATTTCGGGGATAAAAAAAACAATTGAAGTCACAAGCTATATTGAACTTGCCCTATCAAATGCTTTGCAGGACAAACTTCACCCTGCTTTTAGCAAGCTCTTTGTTCATACAGAGTTTCTTGGTGAGCATGAAGCATTATTGGCCAATCGACGTAAAAGAGCTAACGAAGAAACAGAGCTATGGTCATTTCATCTAGTCGTCGACAGCGACGATCATAAAAGTCCACTACAGTTTGACACTAGCCGTGAAAAATTTATTGGTCGCGGTCGCTCCGTCCATAATCCGATCGTCCTGGAATCTGGAAATCCTTTATCTATGACTACCGGGGCGGTACTCGATCCAATATTTTCCTTACGAAAAACCATAGCGATTCATCCTGGCCAGTCAAAGAGGATTTCTTTTGCAAGCGGCCTAGCATTTTCAAAAGACGAGGCCTTAAGTCTCATTGCTCAATTTCATGACAAATCTGCATTTACCAGAGAAGAGGAACTATGTTGGACTTTCAACTCAGTTCAACGCAGACATTTTCAAATTGATAGTAAGCAAGCACAACTTTACTGTCAGTTTGCTCAGCAAATTGTGTACGCAAATTATTATTATCGTACAAAAAGTGTAAATCAGTATATCCGTCCTCAATCACAACTATGGGCCATGGGGATTAGTGGCGACTGGCCAATTGTTGCTCTCAAAATTAATAATATAAATAGACTGAATGTGTTGCATGAAGTCCTCAAATGTCATGAATTCTTACACTACAAAGGCTTAAAATTTGACCTTGTAATTGTGAACGAGGATCAATATGGATATATTCAAGAATTGCATAATGAGATTTTGAAAATAGTTGAACAAAGAAATGGAAACGATGAAAAGAAAACCAAAACTGAGATATTTGTTGTCAATGCATTACATATTTCATATGAAGACAAACAACTTCTCTCAGGCATCGCGCATGTTATTCTAAGTACTAATTATACAAATTTTGAAGACCAAGTTAAGAAAATAAATATTTCACATCCTCTCCAAAATAAGCTTGTTGTAACGAAGAAAAGATTGCCTCATTCCAGTTATAATTTAAATCTTGATTCTGATGCTGAATTCTTTAATGGTCTAGGAGGTTTTACAAGCAACGGTAAGGAATACTCCATTCTTCTTGATAATAACCAGTGGTCTCCTTCTCCCTGGAGTAATGTTATTTGCAATAATCCTAATTTTGGAACCCAGGTAACTGAAGCTGGAAGCGCGATGACATGGTCCGTAAATTCACAAGAAAATAGGATCACTCCTTGGAACAATGATCCCATAAGCGATACTAGCGGAGAATGCATCTATTTAAGGGATGAGGAAAGAGGCACATTTTGGTCGCCCACGCCTCTTCCCATTAGAGACCAGTCCCCCTACCTAATTACTCACGGTCAAGGCTACACTCGCTATCTTCATGTGACACAAAATATTCGCCATGAAATGCTTGTTTTCACACCAATAGATGGCCCAGTTAAAATTATACGTCTCAATCTTTCCAATCTTGATAGCAGCAGTAGAACTATTTCAATTACCTATTTTGTAGATTTAGTGTTGGGAAAATTAAAAGAACAAACCTCACACTTTGTTATGACTAAAATAGACACAACCAAGGGCATTATTTTTGCACAAAATTTACACAATAATGAATACGCCAATGCCACAACATTCTGCTATCTTTCGGGGGAAAATAAAACCTATACCTGCGATCGCCTAGAATTTTTCGGTAGCTGTGGCCGCTACTCCTCACCGGCGTCTTTGCAAAATCAGGCCTTAAGTGGTCGCGATGGGCTTAGTCTTGATCCCTGCGCCTGTATTAGAAGCGTGCATACACTTGCTGCCTCACAAGAAAGCAGTTATATTTTTCTTTTAGGCCAGACTTCTAACTTAAATGAAATTGACAAAATTATTGCATCTTACTCAACACCTGCAGGGGTTAAAGATGCCTTCAAAAATCTCCAGGGGTTTTGGCATGAGAAACTTAGCTTTATCAAAATAACAACCCCTGATCAGTCTATGAATATTATGATCAATCATTGGCTTCTTTATCAGACGATTGCTTGCCGCTTGTATTCTCGCACAGCGTTTTATCAATCTGGGGGAGCATTTGGCTTTCGCGATCAACTGCAAGATGTTATGGCGCTTATTCATAGCGAACCACAAAAGGTTCGAGAGCATATTTTGAAATCAGCGGCTCGCCAGTTTGAAGAAGGAGATGTTCAACATTGGTGGAATCCCGTGAATGGTGGTGGAGTTCGTACCCGTTTTTCAGATGATCTTCTGTGGCTGCCTTTTGTCACTAATTATTATATCAAGGCAACCGGCGATACTACAATATTAAGTGAGTCCATCCCATTTATTAGCGGTCCAATCTTAGCGGAAAAGACCTATGAAAGTTACTTTATTCCAGATATCTCTAAAATGAGTGCAACTCTTTATCAACATTGTAAAATGTGCCTAGAGAGAAGTTTTAAATATGGCGTACATGGCCTGCCATTAATGGGCAGTGGCGACTGGAATGATGGCATGAATCTGGTGGGGCGCGAAGGGAAAGGGGAAAGTGTCTGGCTTGCCGAGTTCCTATATTTCATACTCGCTAATTTTAACCCCTCCTGTGATACTATGAACGATGGCCTTAGCTCTAAACGATATCTTGCTGAAATGCAAAAATTAAAAAATAGTCTAGACCAAAATGCCTGGGATGGGAGCTGGTACCGTCGCGCCTATATGGATGATGGCCAGCCGCTTGGATCGGCCCAAAATGAGGAATGTCGCATTAATTCTATTGCTCAGAGCTGGAGCGTATTTTCTGACATTGCCCCAATTGAAAAAAAAGAAAAGGCGATGCGCTCGTTTTATGATTTTCTAGTACAAAAAGAGGATAACTTAGTCTTACTACTAACACCACCATTTGATAGAACTTCTATAGATCCCGGTTATATTAAAGGATACATACCTGGGATTAGAGAGAATGGCAGCCAATACACTCATGCGGCAGTCTGGGCGGTAAAGGCATTTGCAACACTCGGAAACGGTGATACCGCCTATGAACTTTTTTCCATACTCAACCCTATTAATCATGCCTTAAATCGTGCTAGCGTGTATAAATATAAGGTTGAGCCCTACGTTGTCGCGGCTGATATCTATTCAGCTTCCCCCTTTACTGGTCGTGGCGGATGGACATGGTATACAGGTTCAGCAGCATTGCTTTACTTGACCGGGATCGAATCAATATTGGGATTAAAGCTTGAGCAAGGTTGTCTAAGGATTGATCCTTGTATTCCACATGATTGGCCAGGATATGAAATTGATTATCGCTACCAGGAAACGATCTATCATATCAAGGTTGAAAATCCGCAGCACATTTCTCGTGGAAAAATATCACTTATGATTGATAATCAAACATCTGATAGCTCGCTAATCGAACTGCATAATGACAAAACCGAACATTTCATACAAGCAACATTAACTATTGCATAATACTTTTATTTTCATACTTGTATTGCTTGTTATAAACGTGATCTCGTTGTAAGAGACTGCGCAATTCATTCTCTAGTCCACCTATATGCATATGCAGCAGCATTGCATAAAGTTTCAATATTAAATAAACACTTAAAAAAATTGCGACGAAGGCCGTTACATAGGTATCAAAAAAGAATGTTGTTAATATGGGAGCAAGCGCTAGGACGAAGTAAAAACAGTAAAATATTTTTCTTGAAAATGGCCGCTCAATTTTATTCAACTTTCTTTTATCGGCTTGAATTCTTTTGTAAATTCGCTGGTATTCACGCTGTCGATTATCTTGAGATAGGATCTTTTCTATAAGTATCTTATCTTGCTTACAATCAACGCTTTTTTCAAAGACATCCCTTTCTTCGCCTTCCTTGGACAAATAGTTCATAAACGCCCCTTCCTTAGAGAGTTATTTCAACCTTTTTTACGCCACCAAAACTGGACACATTATCTGCTGCAAAAATTCTTTAACAAATCTTTTTGTAAAAAGACTGGCCTTACCATTTACATTCTTTCTGCTATTATTCCCAATCACCAGTAAGTCGCAGCCGCTACTTTCAACAAGTTTTCTTAGTTCCATCTGAATGTTGGCATGTTTTGCAACTTGAAAGTTAAATTTTGCCTTTACTCCCAGAGACAATAGCAACTTTCGAAATGGCAATGAATTTATATGTGCCTGCTTCAGTGATGATTTAAGATTATCCTGATAAGAAGTTAATTTGTAAATCGTAGGTAGCACAGATGCCGGTGCTACTATATGCTCAATGATAAGATTTGCACTCAGCTGGTAGGTTAACATCGTGGCCAGTCGAAATGCTTGGACCGAACTATCAAGATAGTCTGTTGCCAACATAATATTTTTAAATGGTGTGGTCTTTAATGCGTCAATATTTGATAAAGAATTGGCCTGATCACGTTCCACTACCCGGTCGCTGATTTTTTTATCGCGAAATCCATACCCCAACATTTATCACCTCCCTGTGGATTTTTTAATCATAAACATCCATCCCTGGTGGTTATGTTTTGCAGTTAAATGTTATTCAGCATTTAAATCTTTCTCAATGATGCAATAAATTAAGCATTATGATCCTTATCTTGTAGTCACACCTTCAAGGTCATTCTCAATCTGTTTATATAATTGAATTCTGAATGCAGGGAATAAATTGCAAGCAGGAGACGAGAATGAAAACAACAGATATTCCAATAAATCAAGATGCGAACTTCTATATTGCATTGAAAAAAATTTATGAGTTGGATGAGAAAAAAAATGGGAAAAGACCGCTTCAATTACGCAAGAGGGTCTATTGTACTTTTTGCGGAAGATTGTTTCAACAGATGACCTCTTCTGAGCGCCTATGTCCAGGCTGTAAGAGGAACGATGAAGTGGCAAAATTGCCATCATAATGATGCCAGCTTTCATAACAAAACATATAGGTTCCTTGCCCGAGGGGGACCGCGGCCCATATTTAGTGTCTAATTTTCACACGAAGGAAAAAATGTTCGACAATCTCATCCGCATAAACGATCTAACCCACTGAATTTTATAAATTATTCTGGCCTGACACTTGCTTTAAAGTGCTTGAATATTACACCTTAATAAGGAATATCCTATGCGTTTTTTGTTTATATCGCTTGCCATGCTTTCATTTTTCTTTGCCTGCTCTCGTAATGGCAATCAGTCTGATCTTAAAATTGTACGCGGATTTTGGGGACATTTATCAAGCATCGAAGACGTTGCCCCTTCATCGCTATTTTTAGTCCATGTCGCCCCAGAACAAGTTTATAAGATATGTATCTCTCGAGACTTTTTAAATAAATATTCTGGTGTAGAGCAGGAGGTTGAGGCCAGCATTGATATTTGGGCACATTATATAGGACGAGAAATAAAAACTCGTACCGATATTGTCGACCTTCCTAGTCCTAAAAATAATGAAACACCCGATCAGTTGCTGGAAGATTACATAAGTAAATGTCCTGCCGGGACAGACTTAGTTGTAGCAGAGTCATACTTTAATGATGCTGCTACAGGAAAAACAGTTTCAAATTACAGTTACAGACATCAAGACAATCAAGGGCGTAACATTGTTGAATCCTTCAAGCAGGCCCTGTTTTTAAAAAAATCTCATGAGGGTGCATCTAGTTCTGATCAGGTGATTTGGCGCACGCTTGCATCTATCAAAGGACAAAAGCTTTCTCGCACAGAAATCTTTGAGTTACTCAAGGCCAGGGGTGAAAAAGTTTTTTTAACTGGCACATCTGAATTACTTACTCTGCGAACAATCATGCATGAAATTGGACACGTTTGGGGTCTATGTGACCAGTATGCACTGGCGGGAAATCGCACAAATTGCGACGCTAACTTTGCGACTCTCGACTCACGCGGGCACATTCTCCTGAATAAAAGTTCTACCATGAGTTCACAAGGTTGGGTTTCGCCTTTGTATTTAAGCGATGATGATATTACTGGCATTCAAAAACTGGCCAAACGCCCGGGGTTTCAAGCAACTTGGGGAGAACCAAATTTGTCACAAATTGACGTCCCTACCACTAGCTCCAAGGCGATTGAATTTTCTCAAATACTAAGCGTACAGAAAGATGAAAGCACAATTGTAGTCCGTATGGCCGTTCTGGCCGCGCCAGGACTGAAAATGCAAGCAAGTATCCACGACAAAAATAGTGACCGCTGGATTAATTATAGTGGAAGCACCAGAACCGCACTAACGGATACGCGCAATTTTGACTACTCGTTAAGATATTCTGGCTCCACTGATCCAGACAAAGTTTCGATAAAATTCTCAAATGGGGAGGAAGAAAATTTGGTTGAAATGTCTATCCCCTAGACTAAAGGCCAGATTGGGCCTTGCAATTTGACACCAACTAAAATCTTCGGGTTTATTAAGGCACCAAAGAGGCCCAAATTCTAACCATATTTTTGGCACGTTACCTGCAATCCTTATAAATAGACGTAATCCTGACAAGGAGGTTTGGATGCGAAATATTTTTTTTATTCTCTATTCAGTTTTACTCTTGCAACTTTTTGTCAAAATCCATGGCAAGATGGCCTCTCACATGACTGAGTATTTTAGTCATTCTGTTGCCACGAATCCCAGCGGCCCAGGTGGGCAGGTTAATCAGGCGCCACCACTTGATGGCACAAATGCTCCTGCCGAATGGCCTCAAGCATTTAGATACGGCCCCTTTCTTGGTTTTAGAGGGCATTAAGCAAGGGCAAATGCAGATTTAAAACTATCACGTTGCGAAATGCCAATTTTTCGTAGTTTTAGCTATTTACACTCCATATATTTCTTATAATATAAATTATATGAATAGTTTCGGCTCCCTCCCCTCATTTTTACAGACCGGCCGAAAAAAGCTGAGAGCGTCAACTTGCGTCAATTTCACCAAAAATGTCTTGAGCTTTATCTAGAGAACTTGTCCCGACTTAACCGCAGTTCGGATACGTTAAGGAGTTATCGGAGTGACTTGATTGGTTTTATCGCCTGGTATGAGACGACTCATTATTTTTCAATCGCACGCGCCAAAGCGCGGGATATTGAAAATTATCTTGCTTGGCTCAGTGGCACTGGTGTCAAAGCTAAAATTCCTTCAGGATTTATCACCACCATTTTCGCTAAATTTTTTGCGAAAATAACTTATCGATCAGGTCGAATTCCTTGCTCTTCTCAACGCTCATTATCGACAGCAGGAAAGAGGCGCCATCTTTCCTGCATAAAAAATTTTTTTGAATTTTTAAAAGAGTATCATCAAGACCACTTAATAAACTATTTCTCAAAATCGCCCATTCGCCCACGCATTCATCGTATAAAGTTCAAAGATGGCGATACCACGCACACTCAGTTGCTTTCAAGATCTGACTGGCAAAAAATTGATGAATATATTACCAAAACCCCCGACCGCCTGTTCGTCTATCTCCTGTACTATGCCGGTTTACGCTTAAACGAAGCACGAGTGCTCAAATTTGATCAATTTGACGTCACATCCGGGACGCTAGAATTTGTGCGAAAAGGTGGCAAGCGCCAAATATTATTTTTTGAATCAAAAGAAACCAGCGACAAAATAATTCGCCAATATCTGTTCTTACTCAACCAAAAAAAAAACCTACATGCCTATATCTTCTCTAAGGATGGAATTACCCCTTATGGTCTACGGGCCATGGCGAGCAAGATGGAAAAGCTTATCCGACGTTCAGGAGCCGACAGCAAGATTACTCCACATAGTTTCCGCAAGGCGTGTGCGACCAACTTATATTTAAAATATCGTGACTTACTTTTTGTTCGTGATTATTTAGGTCATTCAGATGCCAAAGTCACCCAAACTTACATCGACATAAAAATTACCAAGAATGCCCCGACTCCCATTACTTTCGAAGATAAAGTTTCCCACATTCCTCACTCCGTTTCCCAAACTCATGATTTATGGTTAAACTAATTATTATTACCTATAATTTATTCTTGGTGTTTTAAGTATGCTTTTGGTTTTGCTGCGACTCACATTGGTTTTCGTACTTTTAATTATTGCCAGTATTCTAGGCCTACTTAGGTCAATTATATATCCGTTCAGCTGGACCAATGGTCAATTTTTTGCCGCCCTGGTCGGGCCACTATCACTTAAGATTTTGGGCGTTGATTGGAGTTTTGAGGGGAGTGAAAATTTAAAACCTGATCGTCCCTGCATTTATGTTGGTAATCACCAGACAAATTATGATCTTTTTTTGGCCTGCGCTATTCGTCCAAAGAAAGCAGTAGGTCTAGGTAAAGTTGATCTACTTTGGATTCCCCTGTTTGGATTGTTTTTTTGGTTGAGTGGCAACATCTTGATTAATCGCCACAACCGCGCCAAGGCAATGAAATCTATGCAAAAAGTCAAAACTGTACTCACCGACAAGGGGCTATCCATTATTATCATGCCAGAAGGAACTCGAAGCCAAGGAAAGGGATTACAACCCTTTAAAAAAGGTGCTTTCATAACTGCTATCGAGACAAAAGTCCCTATCGTGCCTATTTGTTTTTCCAGTTGGCACGAGTTTATCGATATTTCACGCTGGAAATCTGGCGCCGTGAAAATACAATGCTTGCCGGAAATTGCGACTGCCGATTTAACCTCTGACCAGCTATTACAATTGGTTGAGAAAAGTCACACTCTTATGCAACAAAACATTCAGAAACTTAATCATGATTTACGACAAGAACAGTTAGCGGCTTCCGCGCCTTCCTCGATCTGAATGTGTCTTGTCGACACTGGCCGGCTCTCTGGCAGATTGATTATAAATATTCTTCTGCATTCTCTTCAGGTTATAAAGAACCATTTTTTCTTCAAAAAACTTTCGAGTTTTAAGTGCATCGCTTTCCATCGCGCAATGAAAGGACAAGAGCTTGCCATATTGAGAACTGACACTTTCAATACCTAAGGACTGCACGTCCCAAAATTTATCGTAGGCCTTAAGACATTCCTTTCTTCCCAAAAAGATATTTGCCTGGCGCAAACTATCAAGATAATCTTTGTCTTTATTTCCTGCCAATTCAGTTTCATAAAATCTTTGGTATTGTTCCGATAAACGAATGAAGTTAGCTTCATTTTTTTCTTTTACCATTTTGGGTAAATTTATTTTTTCAGCATCTATAAAAGTATAGTTTAGAAGTTCATTTATCTTTTGTGAAAGCTTAAACGGATCAAAATCCTGAACTAACCAGCTCTCATCTAAATCATGATTTAATTTATTTTTTACCAAAGTATAGTAATGCTCAATATTGTTCATTTTGGGATGCTCTTTTAACATCACTAGCCCCATTTCAATTTCAAATTGATCGCCACTTAGAATATGATTTATGGCCTTTTGAGATGCTTGATACTGATAGTGGTTAAAAAAATAAAATGCCACCACCCCGGCCGGTAAAACCGATTTAAGTATCTCACCTAGTATAACCAAGCAATTGATGGCCGCCGCGACGTACCACTTATGCGGTTTTGCATATACTGCACTTGACATTTGACTATATTGTGCTTGTGATGGAGGGGGCGAAGCTTGCGTACGAGCTGCCATTTGGGGGTGAGGCGCATGGGATTGTTGTGCAGGAGCCGCGCTACTGGCCGGATTGAGAAATGATTCTCTTACTGGCATAGAAGCTGCGGTAGCTCCGGGGGCAACTGAAGCCGCAACAAAGGGTGCTGTTTCACCTTCGTCCCACTGGTGAGACTCATTTTGATTTTCGACTTGATTAATATCAAAGCTAGAGGTCGCTTTTTTCATTAGTTCATCAACAGATAAAATATTACTCTGTTTATCCTTTTCAAGCTGGCGCAGGCGCTCTTTTTCTTGTTCCTTTTCCTCCTGTAGTCTCCTTTTCTTTTTTTCCTCAAGTGCTTTCTTACGCTTTTGCCGAATAAGTTCCCGCTTTTCTGTTATCTCTTCCCCATCATCGTTTAAGAATTCTTCCTCATTTTCCTCTTCTTGTGCCAAGGCCTCAGTGTCTAAAATAAAACCTCCTGAGGTAGGATCGTCATCAAGCTCTTGAGCATCTTCTACTTCTATCTCATCGCAACTCGGGGAAGTGGATAATGTCTGGGTATTTTCTTCTTGGATATCGATATCTAGGTTATCTATTTCATCATCAAGTCCTATTTCGGCTATGGTATCATCACTAATATCAGGAATACTTAAATCATCGATAGCGTCATCAAGCGCCACCATTTCATCATCTAATTCTTCTTCCAATATTTCTTCTTGGACAGCAATGCTCTCTTCAAATTGCTCTGGCGTATCTGGTAAATCTGGCAGAGGACTGGATACATCAACAGGATAGTCCAGATCCCGTTGATCCATATTGGTGACCTTTGTCGCTTCTTTTAGTTTCTGAAGATTTAAGAGCATTGTTTTTTCTATTGCTAATTGCACATTGCCGGACTTGTCCTCTTCCAGGCCTTGCAATTTGGCGACAGATATTTCATCAGATGCATCTGACTTCTTAGCATTGCTCATTCGTTCAGCTCAAAATTTGTTTTGGAAGGCATCATCACCTTTCTCCACATATTACCCATTCGGAAGAACTCATCGGAATATTCAGGTAAACTTTTAATTTATGTTTTTTTATCATTTCAGTGTGTTAGCGACACTCAGGTCACAAGTAATTTCTCCGATGAGCAGCTATAAATGACCTACTGTAAGCTAAACCACATTAAAAAAAGCTATAACGGAAAAATGGCCCTCAAGGACGTATCGCTTGAAATTGGCCCTGGTAATTTCTATGTTTTAATGGGCGAAAACGGAGCGGGGAAGTCAACCATCTTGAGATTGATTATGGGCATGGAAAGATGCGATGGTGGCAATGGCCATCTATTTTCTTATGCCCTCGACGAACGCCCCCCCACTACCAGGCATAAAATTGGTTTAGTGGCAGAAAACATTGAATTTGATGCTCCCTGCTCGATAAAAAAGTTTATTCAGATGTACGCTAAATTTTTCCCTAACTGGGATCAGAGTTTTTTTGATGCCATCGCGAGAGATAAGAAATTCGACTTGAATAAACGTTTCGGCCAATTATCCCGCGGTCAAAAAATGCAGTTGGTTCTGGCCACCGAGTTGGCCAAGCGCCCTTCACTATTATTATTGGATGAGGTTACATCCGTTTTGGACATATACTCTAGACGTTATTACCTTGAACTATTGAAAGATTTTTGTCGTCAAGGAGGATCAGTTTTAATTACCACAAATATTATCAATGAAATACAAAATTATGCTTCTCATGTGCTAATCCTTTCTCAAGGGGAAATTGTTCTAAACTCAGAGGTAGAAAATATTCCCACTATTTTCACCCGTATTGTTCTTAATTCTCAGACGACAAATCACCCAATTTTTTTACATGAGAACTGCTGTTGGGCGCGCAAGGCCTCTAATGGTA
>Ga0210057_1008767_pt1 | contig 11871 bp, 12 predicted proteins | sample CryGeyCG2114_010_2_FD_183968 | JGI IMG/M metagenome (GOLD analysis project Ga0210057, IMG submission 183968) | Groundwater microbial communities from aquifer - Crystal Geyser CG10_big_fil_rev_8/21/14_0.10 (SPAdes) (version 2) | ecosystem: Environmental > Aquatic > Deep subsurface > Groundwater ...
TTGCACGGTATGACATATGACATAATCGTAAACCTTACAGGACAAGTGTCTTCTCCTATGTCACTATGTAGAGAGCTTAATACAACGGGTATACAAAATGTTTTGACTGCTATTCACAATAGCGACACATTCTTGGTGCAGGTATCTACGGTTGCTGTCTATGGCACGACAGAGAATGTTACAGAATCTTCTTCCGTGCATCCAGAGACGGAGTATGCGGAATGTAAAGCAGCAGCAGATCGTCTGATACAGGATACTATTCCAGATGATCGCTATCTTATTGCTCGGCTAAGTAATTTGTATGGACCACGTCAGTCAAAGGGGCTTCTGTGGTATTTATTGCATTCTATTCAAGAGGGTCAACAGATTTCGATTGCTGATAATGACGGTACGTTGTGTCGATATTTCTTACATGTAGAGGACGCAGCCAAAATAATATATTCACTCATAAAGAGTAATGCATGTGGCGTTGTCAATATTCCAGGTCCAGATATATATACCATATCAGACCTTATTTCTGAATCTGAAAAGGTTCTGGGCAGACCTATAGATGTGTCTTATGGTACAGCAGCACCAGTGGGTAATATTGGTTATATTGATGATACAGTGCTTAAAAGTTATATTTTACCACAATATTCATACTCCATTGTGGGATATATTGAAGACCAATTAACATAAAATCTATCAAAATCTATCAAGATCTGGTTGCACTCGAATCATTCCTCGTTGATGATTGGGGTATGTCTTCATTTTTTACAGGAAAGAAAATACTCGTCACAGGGGCAACAGGTTCTATTGGGTCTGAAATTGTTCGTCAAGTATTACTACAGAATCCTTCTGTTGTGCGCTTATATTCTCGTGATGAGCACAAGCAATTTATGATGGAACAAGAACTTAGGGGTAGCGAGAAAGTACGATATCTCATTGGAGATGTACGAGATTTATCACGTCTTAGTAGTGCGATGGAGGATATTGATTATGTTTTTCATACTGCAGCATACAAGCATGTACCTCTTTGTGAGTACAATTCTTTTGAGGCAGTGAAGACGAATGTTATCGGTACACAAAATGTCATCGATGCAGCTTTGCAAAATAATGTAGAACGAGTTGTGCTTATCAGCACAGACAAGGCAGCTAGTCCGTCAAATGTTATGGGGGCAACCAAGCTATTGGCAGAAAAGCTTATGACGTCTGCAATGCATTCTAAGGGAACACGAAATATTTTGTTTTCTAGTGTACGGTTTGGCAATGTTGTTGGATCACGTGGTTCTGTGATTCCAACATTTATTTCTCAAATAGAAAATGGTGAACCAGTTACGATTACAGATCCTGAAATGCTTCGGTTCTTTATGTCTATCCCACAAGCAGTGCAGCTGACTATGGATGCTATGCAACAGATGATGGGTGGTGAAGTGTTTATTCTAAAAATGCCTATTATGAAACTTGGTGATTTGGTAGATGTGCTTATTGAAAAGTATGGAAACGACAAGACGGAAAAAAAGATTATCGGTCTTCGTGCAGGGGAAAAGATGACTGAAGAGCTTATGACAGAAGCAGAATCTGCTTATGCAGAAGAAAAGGAAAACATGTTTATTGTACATACTTTGCATAACCTTCCTGGTGAAGACTTTTTAGAATTTAAACCACATAATGATATAAAAGGCTGGGACTCATCTAGCAGTATGTTGCTTACGAAAGAGCAAATAGCAAAAATGGTTTAAAGCACGTCACTATTTACAACACATCGCACATGTGATTTTTGTACGTACGCAAGAAATGCTTCAAGATCTTCCCACATATCATAGCGTTCAATTTCATGACTATGCCCCCATAAATGAAACTGCACAGGTGTATCTTGTTGCTTTGTTTTTGCGATATCAAATAGGGCTTTTGCAAGAGAAAGCCAATCTTTCATATCTACTTCTTTTACCCCTAACGTCATTAGTTCTTTTTTGCGTGCACGTTTTGGGCCATTGTTATCTAGTAAATGCCACCACTTCGACCATGTCTTTCTTTTTGGGAATGGCGTGATTTGAAGAGTTGTCGGTATTGCAAATGGGTCAGATATAGCCATCTTTTGCCTCTCTGTCGTACGTGCTCCTTTAAAGCCTGCATTGTATACCAGCTGTTTTACTTCATCGTTATAAAAGCCATAAGGGTAACAAAACATCATGCAAGGAGCTCCAGTCACTTTTTCTACCCATGCTTTACTTTCAATAATTTCTGTTTTTGCATCTTTAATACTTACTTCTGTAAGCTTGCTGTGATGCATTGTATGGGCACCAATTTCATGTTGTGCATGGAGCTTGGCGATCTCATTAGTAGTCATCATTACTTTTGCATGCTGTTGCTGTGGACAGACGTAAAAGGTGCCTTTGCATTCGTAACAGTTTAGTAAGTCTGCAAGACGAATGTCCAGCTTGTAGCCGTCGTCCCAGGAAGTTGTGAAGATCATATTAGTGATTGATAGAGTGATTCTATACTTGAAATCATAGTATCTGTAGTGTGCTTTTCTGCCCAATTTCTACAGGACTCTCTTTTAATCTTTTCGTGAAGCAGAATGTTTTCCATGGCACGAATAATAGACTCAGTGTCATCGGGGTCACATTTATAGCCACTTTCTCCATTCTTAATAGCTTCAGCTGCTCCGCTGTCCGTTGGGCCAATGCATGGAATGCCATATCCTGCAGCTTCTATATACACAATGCCAAATCCTTCAAAGGTGTTTGGTGTCGTTTTTGCTGGCATGAGATATAGATCTGATTGTGCATATTGTGACTGTAATTCTTCATCTGAAAGCGTACCTGTAAACGTAACGTAACTTTTTAGGCTATGAGCATGAATATAATTTTGAAGATCCTGTACATACGCATTGTCTGGGTTATATGTTCCGCAAATTGTAAAGTGAATGCCTTTATCTATGGTTTTTACATAGAGGTAAAGCGCTTTGAGCGATTCCAATAGTCCTTTTCGTGGCTTTACACCACCTACACATATGATCTGCTTTACCGTATTTTTTGGCGAGGATATGGAGGCAGGTAGTGTAACGCCATTTGTGATGACTTCAGTTTTTCTTTTAAACAATAGTGCAAATTTTTTGTCTACAAGAGCAGTGAGTTCTTCCGTCACACGCATTTTTGTGTAATTACTCACGGCAATGCATTTGTGTATATGTGTGAGAATCCAACGGGAACGACGCTTGTTTACGAAACCTTGAAACATACGAATCCCATAACTTCCGTGAATTGTTAATATTGTTTTTGATGCAATTCTTTTCCCTAGTAGAGGCAGCATTGCACTGTAAGGTTCTACAGTGATGTGAATTACATCTGGTTGTATATTTTGAATATGTTTTTTTAGACGATGTACATTGCGTATGGCGGTAAAGGGACTGGAGTAATACGATAATGGAGAACCAAGGTCTGATGCATGAAAAACAGTGTGCCCATCTTTTTCCAGTCCATCGCTGAGTGTTTTTGTATACACAGACCAGCCATTTTTTTCTGCAAAGCCATTACTAATAAGAAGAATTTTCATTTCCAAGGAGTGATGTCTGCAGGCAGTGTATCTGGCCTTTTTTGTGGGACAACAGATTCTGTTGTTTTTTGAATAATGCCCATAATACTGACACCATGCGAGAAGCCAAGAGACTTTCCTTCTAAAGCTTTGAGTATCCTTGTGTCTTCACTGGATACCAATGCATGCAGGAGAGCGTTGAGTGGCTTTGATGGCAGGCGTAGGTCGGTATCTGCCGATCCTATGGAAATGCCTATCATGCGTGTTATTTGCCGTATTATACGGATAGGCCAATAGAGTCTTGTGTTCCAATGTGTTACAAGAACTTCTTTGACTGGTAGATCTTTCCAGAGCATGCGGAATCGCTCGGCAGAGTATCGACGAAAGTGGTCAAAACCGCGGTCATGCGTACTCCACAGATGGATATCGGCAGGTGCCATCATGATGAGGTAGGCTTCGGGTTTCATTGCTGAAAGAAGTTCGGATACAAAGAAAAAATCATCTTCGATATGTTCTAAGACATCCAAGAGTAAGACAGCGTCTGCGGTATGAATCTCCGGACAATCCTTCGGTGCGAATCCTGTACGGTATGTTACGCCCGGAAAGCGGACTTGTGCGCTGTGTATTGCCTCTGGAATGGGGTCTATCCCGATACATGAGTAATGCGCTGCAAATGCTGCAGTGTTTGCGCCTGTACCGCATCCCACATCTACAATGTTTCCATTTTTTGGTACGATTTTTTCAAGAATTTTTTCAAGAAGCGAACGTCTGGACGTAAACCACCAGTGCTTTTCTTCGAGTGCCGCATGTACATCAAACTGAGGGATATCCATTATTTTTTTGTAAAGAAAAACCGCAATCGAACGAGTTCCATTTTTAAAATTTGTACGGAGTACTGTCGAATACGTTTGAGGAGTAATGCAGTAGTTGGTGCAGTTTTTGATTCTCCTGCCATTCGTTTTTCGCAGGTGTAGGGGATTTCTACGATTGCATATTTGAGGAGCTTCGCTCGAACAATTAAGTCAATAAAGTATTCCCCGTAGTCACCACGTAGTGGAATGCGCTCAAGGACTTCTCTTTTAATGGCGATAAATCCGCTGGTGTAGTCGTGAAAGGAAGGGAAGAGGAGGAGTCGCATTACTGTGCATCCAAATGTACTAAAGAATATTGCGAGTGCAGATTCTTCGTCTGTATTGTCTGTGCTTTTTTGCTTACCACCTTTTACAAAACGTGATCCCACTGCAATGTCGTTTTCATTCTCAGTGATTTCTTTGATGAGAACTGGAATGACAGCTGGTGGCATAGAGAAGTCGCAATCTAGCCATACGATAATATCGCCTTTAGAGAGTTCTATTCCTCTTCTTATACTCTTTGTGAGGCCACGGTCTTTTAGGCGCCTCTCAACTTGTATGCGTGGGTCTTTTTTTGCCATCTCCTGCGCCACGCGCCATGTTTCATCTGGGCTGTTGTCGTCAATAACAATGACCTCTGTTTCATAGGGGGTTTCTTTGAGTATAGCTGTGATAAGTGGTCCGATATTTTCTGCTTCGTTATACGTTGGCGCCAGTACAGAAATTTTTGGATTAAGCATTGGCAATATCATGAAGAACATCGCTTACATACTCAATTTGTTCATCTGTAATAGCGATTCCTGATGGCAAGTAAAAGCCGCGGTTTGCAATATCTTCACTGACAGGGAATGTCTCGGTGCTTGGAAAGACATTCTGCACAGCTGGTTGGCTGTGGCATGGCAGAAAGAAATCCCTGGTATCGACACCTTTTTCTTTGAGTTTGATGCAGAGTTCATCACGTGTCATTCCGAGTTTATCGTTTACAAGAAGGGCGTACATCCAATAGACATTTTCAGCGTAGTCTTTTGTTGTTGGCAGGGTGATACCTTTGATGTCTGCGAGGAGAGTGTTGTATTTCTGTGCCATGCTTCTCTTGCGTTCGAGGAACATGTCGATATTTTCCATTTGCCCGAGCCCTACTGCTGCTTGGAGGTTTGTTGCACGGTAGTTAAACGCGAGTTCTGTATGGAGGAAACGTTTTTCTGGTGAGTGTGCGAGGTCTTTAAGGGACCTGGCCCTAGTTGCTAGAGCGTCATCATTGGTGCAGACCATCCCTCCTTCCCCCGTGGTAATGATTTTATTCCCATAAAAACTGAAAGCGTTGATGGTTCCAATAGAACCACAGCGTTTGCCGTTATACGTTCCTCCATGGACTTCTGCAGCATCTTCTACAACTGCGATGTTGTATTTCTGTGCAATCTCCATTACGGGGTCCATATCACAACTGTGTCCATAGATATGAACAGGCATAATTGCTTTTGTCTTATCGGTTATTTTGGATTCAAGCTGCATTACATCAATGTTAAATGTATCTGGTTCGACATCAATAAAAATAGGTGTGGCACCTGTGTACATGATTGGAAAAATAGAGCCGATCATTGTGAAGTCTGGGACGATGACTTCGTCTCCTGCTTTAAGGTCTAGTGTTGAAAGTGCAAGGTGCAGCGCAGCTGTTCCACTCGTGACAAAGATAGCGTGCTTTACCCCTATATACTCTGCAAACATTTCTTCAAATTTCTGCACACACGGGCCTGCAGCAGAGAGCCAGCCAGTATCCATAGCTTCTTGTACGTATTGTTTAGCCTCTTTGGAAATCAGTGGTTCGTTGACTGGTACTTTCATAAAAGAGGTCATGATGTAGGGCGGAATGTTTTATCTTTTGGCCTTGGGATAAATGGACCTTGTTTTACTTCCAGTATTCTCGTTGGTTCAAGCATCGTAAGCTCATGGCCTCCGCGTAAAAATATTGCGCAATCTCCTGTGTTCACAGTGTGTGCACACAGGAGATTCCAATCTTCGTCATATATTTTCACCAGTGCAGCGCCGCTTTGGATCAGGAGAAATTCTCCGACGTGTTCGAGGTCTAATTTTCTTGGTAAGTGTGAGTGTGCTTTTACATGATAGTTGGCATCTCGTTTAAATATACCAACCTGTATGGGGTCTTTATCTTGTGTTATAAATTGAACTTCCTCATCAGAAGGCATTGCACTGAGGAAGAAATGTGCATATGTTTTACCCTCTGATTCTACGGTCTTCATAGTGTTCATAGTATGATTATAGAGGTATGCTTCTCGTGTATGAAGCAATATCTGCGTCTATATTGGCCTGAGGGGATTCTCATTATATTTACGGTATTCTTCGCATTTCGTGAGCTTGGTACGTTTCCTGCTGCTTGGCTAGACGATAGTCTTTTTATGCTTGTGGCGCAGAATCTTGCAGAAGGAAGAGGATATACGTTACCAGTTCTTACAGGGAATTGGCATTACTCGTACTTGCTTGGTGTTGGTCCAACGGTGATTTGGCCTGCGGCATTTTTCATGAAAATGTTTGGATTCTCTGTCACGATTGCGCGCCTTCCTTTCGCTTTACTGTTATGTGCGACCGTCGCGATGCTTTATCGGTATGTTCTTTTGTTTGCCGATAAAACTGCTGCTCGTATGAGTGCTGGTTTACTTGTGTCTTTTTCTGCATTTGTGAATACAGGTAAGCCTGTTCTTGGTGAAATTCCTGCCTTCTTTTTTCTTATAATCGGTTTGTATTTTCTATGTACTGCTACATCTCGCAAGCAGTATGCAGTAGTGGGGATCTTGTTTGGATTATCTGTTATTTCAAAGATTACGTATGGAATTTTGTACCCTGCCATAGGTGTTGTAGGTATTTTTCTTTTATTACAAAAGAAGTGGAGTGAGTGCGGGCGTTGGTTTGTTTTAGGTGTTACTGCTCTTTTAACGTATGGCTCGTGGCGCATTTTTGAAATGATGAGTGCACCTGGTGCATTTATGGAGATCTTGCAATATGGTCTTGCGGATGGTGGATCGACAACAATGCAGGTTTTGCGTACACAGCCAGAGTTGTTGCTGCGCTTTCAGTACATCTACTTTGGTGTACTATTTCTATTGTTTTGTATTGGTTTATGGAAGTATGCAGCCAAGCTTGGGAAAGCGACTGCAATATTTTGTTTTGCATTTGTAATGCTGTTTATTTTGTATTTCCTCAATGGACCTGGATGGTATCGCCATCTTCTTCCTGCACACTTACTCATGATCCCATTTGTCTTCTTGGGTGCCCGAAGTGTTATTGGAAACAGACTATCTGTTTTACTGTTACTCTTTTTTATAGGAGCCCAAGGATGGTGGCAGTTTGACCATCGTGGATCGACAAAGTCTGATGAGGTCGAAATTGCAGCCACTACATTACTCGAAAATTATCCAGACACTTCTTTGGTTGTACGGCAGCCAGAGATATACATACATTTGCCGTATAGTGAGAAACGATTCTTTTTTAGCGAAGAAATGAATAAGCGTAACTTTGTTATTTTTAAGGATTTACCTCTTACCCAAGAAGAATACTGTTTGCCACTTGTGCGGAAGATATCTACTCCAGAGAGAGAGGGGTTTGGAGATCGCCTTCATCAATTGCATGGTCGCTATGTTCTTATAGATCCACCGGAAGGCTGTATTTCGACTCTGTAGTATTTGTTGGTATGCTGATCGTATGAAACGATTTGTCATGCTTCACATTCGCCGATTTACTATGTACGTCCTTAGTGGATTTGGTGCAGCTATTGCAGATATCGGCAGTTATTTTGTTTTTTTGCATTTTAACGTTTGGTACATCGCAGCATCCGTCATGAGTGGAATCCTTGGGTTTGCCACTGCATTTTTATTGCACAAATACATCGTTTTTCAAAAGAATGATGCATTCTTTAAACATCTTGTACGATATTTTATCGTCGATATGATCAATTTAGGAATTATCACCCTACTACTGTATGGCCTTGTGGAGCACTTTGGTATGGATGCGGGCATCGCAAAATTCATAGCATTGGCTCCTGTCGTTTTATGGAATTTCTTTGTGTATAAGTTCTTTGTTTATGTGTGATCGGCTACACTATAACTATGTCTAAAAAAGCTATTATTACAGGTATTACAGGCCAGGATGGGTCTTATCTAGCAGAGCTTCTTCTAAAGAAGGGGTATGAGGTGCATGGTATTGTGCGCCGTGCGTCGACATTTAATCGTGGTCGTATTGACCATCTTTTTTCTGATTTATGGCATCCTGATCAAAAAATAACACTCCACTATGGTGATCTTGCGGATAGTAATTCGCTCCTACGTATTTTGATGGAAGTGAAGCCAGATGAGTTTTATAATCTTGCTGCTCAGAGCCATGTTGGTATTAGTTTTGATATTCCAGAATATACAAGTGATGTTACAGGGGTAGGAGCTGTTCGTATTTTAGAGCTTCTGCGAAGCCTTAAGATGGGTACACGTTTCTATCAGGCAAGCTCTTCTGAGCTTTACGGGAAAGTACACCAGATTCCTCAGACTGAAGAAACACCATTCCATCCACGCAGTCCGTATGCATGCGCGAAGGCATTTGCGTATTATATCACACAGAATTATCGTGAGAGTTACGACATGTTTGCTGTAAACGGAATTTTGTTTAATCATGAATCTCCTCGACGTGGAAAAAACTTTGTCACACGGAAGATAACAAGTGGTCTTGCGGATATTGCAGCTGGAAAGCTAGATACTCTGCATCTTGGAAACCTCGAAGCAAAGCGAGACTGGGGATATGCAGAGGAGTTTGTTGAAGGTATGTGGATGATGTTGCAACACGATACGCCGAGTGATTATGTGCTCGCCACAGGTAAGACATCATCTGTTCGAGAGTTCTTGGAAATATGTCTTAATGTTGCAGGTATTTCTTTTGACAAAGAAGGAGAAGGTAAAGAGGAGAAGTATATTGATACAGCTACAGGAAAAACAATTGTTGCAATAGACCCTGAGTACTATCGTCCCGCAGAAGTGGATCTACTCATCGGGGATCCTTCCAAAGCAAAAAAACAGCTTGGATGGGAAGCGAAAACAACACTCACAGAACTTGCAGAAATGATGATGAAAGCGGACTACGAGGAGGCTGGGCTTACACTCTAGAATTATGGGAATTGTTGATGCTATCGGGATTACAAAGAAGATTACTCGTCCTCGACAAGAAGCTTTCATAAAAAAGTATGCTAGTGATGGTAAAACGCTGGATATTGGATGTGGAAATGATATTTATAGATCGTATTTTCCGAATTGCACAACACTTGATATCGAGGCCCGTCCAGATGTGAATGTCGATATTATTGCTGATGTTCATAACTTATCGATGATCAAAGATGAAACGTATGATGTCATTTTATGTGCAGAAGTATTAGAACACTTACATACACCAGCAATGGCAATTGCAGAAATGAGAAGAGTGTTGAAGTCAGGAGGGATTATTATTCTCACAACGAGATTTATTTTCCCGTTGCATGATGTGCCTCACGATTACTATCGTTACACAAAGTATGGACTCAAGCATCTCATGCAGGATTTTGATATAATAGAGCTTACAGAAGAGGCATCAACCGTAGAAACGCTTGCTGTGCTGTATCAGCGGCTCGGTTTTCAGTGTGATACATTAGTATTAAAACCATTTAAGATTTTTTGGTTTTTGCTCGCGAAGATTACAATGTTGTTTTCTTGGGTTATTACCAAAGAATATGGAGATATAGGACATAAGCAGGTGGAAGAAAATATTCTCTCATCTGGATACTTCGTTGCTGCCAAGAAGTAAGCTTTTATAGCGCTAAGAACTTCCTCCCTGATGCAGTAATTTTTTCTGCATCAAGCATTCCCTTGATGTCATAAATCACCCCTCCATCTTTCACTGCATCGATAATATGCTGCGTATCCATTTCTCTGTATTCTTTGTGTTGTACCAGTAAGAGTACTGCGTCATACGGACCGTCTTCCAGAGTGGCGCGCGGTACATCGCCGTTCGGTGCTTTCGGGTCATGAGCATAGACGTCACATCCCGCATTCTGTAGGGCTTTGATGACAGTATATGACTGGCTATTTCGTGTGTCTGGAACATCTTCTTTAAACGTGAGTCCCATCACCAATATTTTTCCTTTCCCTCCTATTGCGTCGAGTACTTCGTCTACGACAAGCTTAGCCATGCCGTCATTTACTTTTCTTCCAGCGCTAATCACATGTGTATCCATGCCAAGTTGCTCGGCAATCTCAACCAGGTAGTACGGGTCGACGCCAATACAGTGTCCACCGACAAGTCCTGGTTGAAAATGTAAAAAATTCCATTTTGTTCCAGCAGCTTCGAGTACGTCTGAAGAGTTGATACCTACTTTGTGGCAAAGCATTGCTACTTCATTGACGTAGGCGATGTTTAAATCTCGCTGTGCATTCTCGATAGCTTTTGCCATTTCCGCAGTCTTGATGTTTGCTGCGCGGTGTATTCCCGCAGTGATAATGTCACCGTATAATGCACAGAGAATGTCTGTTGTTTTACTATCTTGTCCTGCAACAATCTTCATTATCTTTGTCACAGTGTGCTCTTTGTCTCCGGGGTTGATGCGCTCTGGGCTGTAGCCAAGTGTGAAATCTTTTCCACACGTGAGGCCTGAGTGCTCTTCGAGTATTGGTCCACAGATTTCCTCTGTTGTTCCTGGATAGACTGTCGATTCATACACAATGATTGCACCTTCTTTCATGTTCTTCCCTACGGTTTCAGATGCCTTTCGTACTGGTGTTAAGTCTGGTTTTTTATTGTCATCAACTGGTGTTGGAATTGCTAGGATAACAACATCACATTCTTTTATAACAGCTGCATCTGTCGAGAAGTTGATAGTAACTTCTTGAAGCTGAGTGTCGCTTAGCTCGTTTGTACTGTCGTGTCCGTTTTGTAGTTCTTCAATACGGCCTTCATTAATATCGAAACCATGGACGGTATATCCTTTTGCAGCAAATGCATGCGCAAGAGGGAGTCCGACATACCCAAGGCCGATGATGCAGATGTTCTGCTGATTCACAGGCATATCATACGGATAGATAGCCCTACAGTGCCAGGAAAATACAGATAGAATCTCTGAAGATCCCTAGTCAGAATTTGGCTTCTTAGCTATAGTTTCGCAGATGATTCGCAAATTGCTCCTCGATAAATCGGCAGCGCTCCATATGCAATTCCTTCGATATTTCTTTGTCGGAGGCTCTGCTGCAGTCGTGGATTTGGCGGTATTTACTGCACTTCTTACCTATGGCTCAGTTCATTATGTCCCGGCTGCATTCATTGCATACATGTGTGGACTCGCGTGGAACCATTTCCTTTGCGTTATTTGGATATTTGAAAGTAAGCACCAGCGTATGCAGGAGCTATTAATTGTATTTGCAATTGCTCTTGGTGGGCTACTATGGACATGGCTTATTTTGTACGTTGCGATTGACCTTCTTGGTCT
>Ga0210057_1008768_pt1 | contig 11870 bp, 8 predicted proteins | sample CryGeyCG2114_010_2_FD_183968 | JGI IMG/M metagenome (GOLD analysis project Ga0210057, IMG submission 183968) | Groundwater microbial communities from aquifer - Crystal Geyser CG10_big_fil_rev_8/21/14_0.10 (SPAdes) (version 2) | ecosystem: Environmental > Aquatic > Deep subsurface > Groundwater ...
CGAGCAGAGCGAAGCTCTGCGTAGTGTGGCAAAGGATTTCCGGACGCTTCGCGGTTTTTTAGGGTGAGGTTCGAGCCAAAGATTTTTTGGAGGGAGAGTTTTTTGGAGGGGAGGTCGTTCGTTTTCGTAATTTCATCCAGTATTGAAGCATCTTTTATCCATTCTCGCGTCGGTTCGATCCACATAGAAGGGGTTTGTAGAAGTTGAGAGATTTGCTCTTCTACGGACTTCTTCTCGGACATAAACGAGCGACGCCTTTCTAGGTAGTCTGCTCGTTCTATATCTTGAGCAACATATACATCAGTCAGTCGGGCAAGGTTGCGAGAAAAATCTTGTGATTTTTCTCGCAATGCTAAAACAGCATCTCCGGCAGATTGATTGGCTTTGTTTTCTTCTATATCTAAAATAGCAAATAATTTTATCGCCCATTCTTTCGGCATAGCATGTTTTACGAGCATAGCCGATAACTGAAAATCCAGTTCTTTTTCTTGTATGCATGACTCAAGGCATTTCTGTGTTTTAGATTTTTTTGAACAATGGTAATAAACATAGCGATGAGTGTTTCCATTCTTTTGTCGTTTTATTTTTATCTCCCCCGTTATACCCATACCACACGAACCACATTTGAGTAGCCCACAAAGCGGTCGTGGGTCAGTTTTAATATCAAGTCTTTGCGATTTGCCTCGCAAAACAGCATTTGCTTTATCAAAAAGTTCTTTAGTAATTATTGTTTCGTGCTTCCCCTCATATATTTCTCCGGCGTGGCGAAAATGTCCGTAATAAATCGGATTTGTGATAATTGCTGATATTCGTGAAATATTACACCGATTATTTTTTCTTGATTTAATACCAGACTTTTCTAAAAACTCGGCAAGATTCTTGAGACTAACTTTACCTGTAGCGTAAAGTTCAAATAATTTTTTTACAATTTCTGCGTTCTTGCGATGCAATTCTATTTTCTTAGTACTCGGATTATTTATATATCCTATCGGAGCAAAGCCGGGAAAATCTCCATTTCGCGCTTTTTGTCGCAGTCCACGAGCCGTATTCTCACTCAATTGCCGGACATATTCATTCGCCATTCCTAATTCTACGGACATCATTAAAACATTATCATTTGGATAATGGCTTTGTCCGTGTGTTTGGATATGTTGAATTATGTTTTGCTGGAGCATCCATTGAATTTTTCCGCTATCAACAGGGTTTCGGGATAAGCGGTCAATCTTCCAACAAACAATTCCTTGAGCTTCACCATTTTGAATCCTTGAAAGCATTTCATTAAAAACAGGGCGACCGGGAATTTTTGCAGATCGTTTTTCTACAAACTCATCAAGGATGTGGAGATTTTCACGCTTGGCAAGTTCTCGCAGCTCGGAGAGCTGGGCTTCAATAGAGAGTATTTGTTTGTCCTCAACATCGGTAGATTTGCGAGCGTATAAAAAGTAGTTCATACTTGTAGTATACTATACTATACCATTGTATTGCAATATACCGGAGTATATACTGGGACAATGAAAAGTGATTCCATAAAACTTGGTAAAAATTTGAAGCGTATTAGAACTGCCAAAGGTATATCTCAAGGTAAAATTGCCCGCATTTTAAAAGTCGGACGGAGTTTTATTACCAATATTGAAAATGGAAAAACTAATCCAACATTAGACACAATTGCCAAAATAGCAAAAGCAATCGACGTTTCGGTCGGAGAGTTAATGAAATAGAATATGAACAAAGAAGATTTTCTAAAACTATATTTAAAGCAAGAAGCTGATAATGCAATCACAGCATTTGATAATGAAATAGGTTTTTCGCTAATTCGTGATTATTCAAAAAATACACCTTATTACAAAGATGGCAGGAAGATGTTTGTAAAATTAGCTATTCTGAAAGGAAAAATTTTCTATTCAATAGATATGGTTAAACCTGAACAGAAGGGAGAAAAATCTATAAGTTACATTATTATTGAAGGAAAAGAATATGGAAAAAAGACTACAAATTTTTTCTCAGATAATCAAGAACCATTTATTTTTGACGAGACTACAAAGAAAATAATTTTTACGCCAAAAAGTAAAAGTTTTACTCTAAATGAGTTTGTGGAGATATTGATCGCGAACCACCTGTCCGACAGATTGTTTTGGAAAAGAGTTCGTGATTTGATTACAGAATCAATTCTGAAGCTCTTATTTTGGTTAGCAGATAAGCATTACGATAAAATTAGAGTTTCTATAGATAAATATCACTTATATAGAGATAATCAACCAACAAAAGAGGATGAGAAAAGTATAGAACCCTTTTTTAAATATTTTTATATATCAAAAAACACTATTTTTGCTTTATTATTACTCACGTTTTTGCTGTCTTTATTATCTGTAATATTTCCTCATATTTTTTATATGAAAAAGATTTGGCCATTTGAGGAATTCTCATTATCAAATCCTTTTGTAGTCCTATTTTTCTTTCTAGTTCTTTTTTTATGCGAAAAATTTTCCCTTTGGCTTAATAATAAAATTAAAGAATTTTTTCAAGATGACAAACACTCTTTTCAAGAGAAAAAAATCAATTTTATTGAGCGCCTACATAATTATCAATACCAAAATAAGTTTAACTTAAAATTAAAATAAAAATGGGAGTTTGACGATTATAAAATCGGCAAAAATTTTAACACGCGCACGGGTGGGTGGGTCAAGTGTTATTCTTTTGTGTACGACCTCCCCCTCCAAAAAACTCCCCCTCCAAAAAATCTTGGGCTTTTGAATTTTTGAACCTCACCCTAAAAAAACGCGAAGCGTCCGGAAATGCTTTGTCACACTACGCAGAGCTTCGCTCTGCTCGTCTAAATTTTGCTGAAAAACCCTTGAGTTTAATTGCGGAGTATCTTTTAAAATCAGCTAGAACCTATTTTAGTAAAAATTGTTCCTAAAAACCTATCAAACGAACTAATGTGCACGCTCCGCGTGCCTCTTAACTTTAAAATAATTACCACGCTCCACTAATGTGCTAATTCCAAATGGACTCGGAAAATGGAAACAAATATTTTGGGGATTTGGATTCCATTTTCCTCGGCTGAATGTTTTTTGAAATTCGGTGAGATTCTGAATTCTGCCCGCAGGAGGGGTTTGGGGAGGAATGCGGGCGGGGGTTTTGATTGGGGGCTATGAGTAGAAAAAATATCTTGAAAATGCTAAAATGGAAAAATAATAAAAGATTGTGCAATTTTCAGATGTTAAGCAAACTTTTGAAATAAATTTATGGCATACAACGAAGCAGATACACGAGCAAAAATAATTGACCCAAAACTTTACCAATCTGGATGGGTGGAGGATTTTATTTCGCGTGAATTTTATTTTACCGAAGGGAAAATTTATCTTGTCGGAGATGAGGCAAAAAGAAAAGAACCAAAAAAGGCAGACTATCTACTCCGATACAACGATGCACTACCTCTTGCTGTGGTTGAAGCGAAAGAAGAAGAAAAATCTGCTACGACTGGCATGCAACAGGCAAAGAACTATGCCGAACGCCTCGATATTATGTTTGCTTATGCAACAAATGGACATGAGATTGAGGAATTTGATTTTTCAACAAATACTCAAAAAACTATTCCTAATTTTCCATCTCGTGAAGAACTTTACCAGCGATTTATTAAGGCACGAAACCTCGAATCAGTGGATGTAACTCCTCTTACTATTGCATACAACAAACAAACTTTTAATCAGAACCCTCGTTATTACCAACAAGTTGCAATTCGACGAGCCGTAGAAGAACTTAGTAAAGGACGAAACAGAATTCTACTTAATCTTGCTACTGGTACAGGTAAAACTACTATTGCGTTTCAAATTGCATGGAAATTAAAACAGGCTGGTAAAATACGAAGGGTTTTGTTTTTAGCAGACAGAAATGTTCTGCGCGATCAGGCATTTAATACTTTCGAGCCTTTTGGTAATGCTCGTGGTTATATTGAAAACGGAGAAATTTCAACGGCACGGGATATTTATTTTAGTATTTATCAATCAATGTATGGAGAAAAAGATGGGAAGCGTGTTTTTGAGCAATACCCAAAAGATTTTTTTGATCTTGTAATTATTGATGAATGTCATCGTTCTGGTTTCGGAAATTGGAATGACATTCTTAAACATTTTTCTAGTGCCATTCATCTTGGTATGACTGCAACCCCAAAACAGGATGAAAATATAAACACATACAAATACTTCGGAAATCCTCAAAACAATTTCAAGGCCGCTTATGAATATACAATGGCACAAGGAATTGATGATGGTTTTTTGGCAAACTTTTTGCTCCATAAAGTAAATCTGAATGTCGATAAAGACGGGTTAAAAATAGAAGATGCCGTCAAAGAAGGAGCGCAGGTTGAGATACCTGATGATGCAGAGCCGGACGATTTCTATAAAATGGAGCAATTCGAAAAGCAGATTATTTTACCCGACCGAACAGAGAAAATGTGCGAACATCTCGCTGGGCTTATAAAAACTTACGGGGAGATGCAAAAGACTATTGTGTTTTGCGTAACTATGGATCACGCAGGAGAAGTTTCCAAACATCTGCAAAATAGTTTTGCTTTTTTAGGTTACCCAAATTATGCCGTCCGCATTGTTTCAGAGGAATCAGACGCACTAGCCCTACTAAAAACTTTTCAAGATCAAGCACAGAGTGTTCCTGTCGTGGCGACTACCGTCGATTTACTTTCAACTGGTTTTGATGCGCCAACTGTCCAAAATATTGTCTTTATGAAGCCAATTCATTCACCAATTGTTTTCAAACAAATTATGGGACGAGGAAGCCGTATTTCCAAAGAAAAAGGAAAATTGTGGTATCGGGTTATTGACTATACTAACGCTACTCGTCTTATTGATGAATGGATCGAGGGAACACCAGAAATTAAACCCGATTCTCCGAGAATAAATTTTCTTAATGGCAGTGTCGTGGGACCAATGCACGACGCGTTTGATGTTATTGCACCAATAGAAAATGCTCTTTTGACTATTCAACTTTCTCCAAATGAACAGATTCAATCAAGAACAGACAAAGAAGGATTATTTGCTCTTACTAACTTACCAGAAGGAAAAATAAAATTATTTGTTACAGCTTCCGGATATAAACGCCGAGAAATAACACTTGAAACTCAACAGACAACCAAAGAAAAAATACAAATAGAGCTTACTTTACAAAAGAAACCAGTTCCTCCGATAAAAGTTACTGGACTGACTGTGTTTATTGAAGATGAGATGATGTTTGAGGTTGAAATACTTGGCAAAAGACTCAATCTAAAAGAATATGTTGCATACTCTAAAGAAGAAATTGGTAAAATTGCTACAAATGTTGAAAATCTTAGAACAACATGGATAAAACAAGAAACCCGAGATGCTCTTATCGCTGAACTTGAGCAGAATGGTATCAATATAAAAATGCTTTCTAAAATTACCAACAATGACGAAGCTGATGATTATGACTTGCTTGCATCTTTGGGTTTCGGTGAGCAGATTCATTCTCGTCAAGAGCGTGCAGATGCAGTAGTGAACAAGGAGCAGGAGTTTCTAAAACTTTTCACTCCCGATCAACTCCGTATTATCAAAGGACTGCTTTTGAAGTATCAGGAAAATGGCATTACAGAAATTACAAAAGCAGATGTGTTTGATGTATATCCGATGCCCGGTTTCACCTACTCTCAAAATGCGTTCGGTTCTCCGCGCGCGCTGAGACAAAATGTCGATAAATTACAAGAAAAGCTCTACGCAAATAATTAACTATGGCAAACGACTCAATTTCAAATAAATTATGGAGTGCGTGCAATAAAATGCGCCAAGACCCGGGTACGACCGGAGCTTTGCAATATGTCGAACAATTTTCATGGCTTCTCTTTTTGAAAGTATACGAGGAAACAGAAAATAAGAATGAAGCGAAGGCCGCTTTTGAGGGAAAAACATACCAGAGGAACATTGACGGCGAATATCGCTGGAGTGTTTGGACTGGGAAAGATACTTATCTCACTGGGCCAGACCTTCTTAAATTTGTGCAAAATAAACTTATCCCGCATTTACGCACGCTTTCTGGTAATCGCACCAAAGAAATTATCTCTGAAATTTTTATCAATACTCAAAACAGAATGGAGGACGGCTATCTTTTGCGAGAAGTGGTAGATGTGATGGTTGGCGTGGATTTTTTCTCTGACGAAGATTCATTCGCCGTTTCAAGTATTTATGAGGGATTATTTAGCCGGATGAAATCGGCAGAAATAAAACCGCTTGCCGAATTTCACACTCCGCGAGTTATTGCTCGGTTTATGACGGAGATAGTTGCTCCTAAAATTGGCCAAACGATATACGACCCTTGCAATGGGCCGTCAGGATTCTTGACCGAGGCGTATCATTTTATGCGACCGAAAGCAAAAAATGTAGCTGATAACGAAAAATTACAAAAGGAAACTTTTTACGGAAAAGAATTGAAATCATTGCCGTTTATTCTTGGCACAATGAATATGATTTTGAACGGCATAGCCACTCCAAACATTCGTAAAATGAATACGCTTTCCATCAACCTTTTTAATCTTAGCGAAAAATACGACATTATTCTTACCAATCCTCCATTTTCTGGTACTGTTCGTGGTATAGATTCTAATTTTCCATATCCATCTGCACAGACAGAAATTTTATTTTTACAACACTGCATGCGTTCGCTTAAAGAAGGTGGCAAATGCGCAATAGTTTTTCCAGAGGGGGTTTTATTTGAAAATCAAGACCAATCTTATATTAATACTAAAAAGGAACTTCTTCAAAATTTTAATCTCCATCACATAATCCGTTTACCAAAAGGATCCTTTGCTCCGTATACACCAATTAACACCAATATACTTTTCTTTGATAAAACCGGACCAACTAAAGAAATTCATTATTATGACCTACCAATTACAGATGGTAGAAAAAATTTTACTAAGACAAGACCAATAACAAATGATCATTTCAACGAAATTAAAGAATTATGGAATACAAACGAAATGACGGAACGGTCATGGATTATAAATAGTGAAGATGTGATTAAAAAAAATTATTCTCTTGATTTTCGACATCCGAATCAAAATTCAATAATTAAACTTCCAAACTCAAAAGAAATTGTCCAGATGATAAGAGAAAGTTTTGGACTAATGGAGGGGTTGTTTAGTGAAATTGAAGAAAATATATCTAGACATATAGATTGTGAATATGAGGAATATCCGTTAGGTAAACTTTTGATACGGAAAAAAGAAAAAATTGAAATAAAAGATGGACAGGAATATAAAAGGATAACAGTTAAAATGCACGGCAAGGGCGTTATCCTCAGAGATCAGGTGAGTGGAAACAGTATTGGCACAAAAAAACAATTTACTGTGAGTCCGGGACATTTGTTAATGTCAAAAATTGATGCAAGAAATGGTGCTTTTGGTATTATTCCGAAGGAGCTTGAGAAAGCAATTATCACCGGAAATTTCTGGGACTATGAAGTAAACACAAAATTATTAAATCCTGATTTCTTTGCTTTTTTAACACAAACGAATAGCTTTCTTGATTTCTGTATTAAATCTAGTAGAGGTGCAACCAACCGTCAGTATTTGGAAGAGAAATTATTTCTTGCTCAAGTAATAAAAATTCCAAAGGATATAAGTGTTCAGAAAAAAATGGTCGAAAACATAAATGGCTTGTCCTTACTTTCAACTAATCTAATTAAACATAGTGATAAATACAAAAGACACATTGACTCAATCGTCCCAGTTTTTCTAGAGAAGGTTTTTGGTGGAGAAATAGAGACATAGTTCATGTAATTGGTAATAAAATTATGGAGCAAAAAGGTCATTTTTCTGCTAATATAAAGGGTATTCTAATGTAATGGCCATGTATAAATTATGAAAATATGGGAAAAAGAAGCCATTGATTGGCTAGAAAAGAGCATAAAGCCGTTTCCTCAAGAACTCAATGAAATTGACTGGAAACTTGACCTATCGCCAAATACTGACCGTTTGGTGCAACATTTGTCTGCCTTTTCAAATTATGATGGCGGGGGTTTTCTCGTTTTCGGTGTTGATGGTGGAAAAATAATCGGTATAGAGAATGATCAATGCACAAAAATTATTACGGCTCTAGGGAATATTGCTCGACAAAATTTAATACCACCGATAGTTTTAGATCACGCCATCACGGAATTTCAAGGAAAAAATTTACTTTTTATAAAAATTGGGGAAGCGCAAGATAGACCAATTCATTTACGAAGCGGCTCTGTTTATGATTCATATATCCGCTCGGCTGGACAGACAAGAAAGATGGATAGAGTTGAGGTTGCAAATTTGATTGCAAAATCGCAAGGGTTGAGATTTGAAGATGGAATTTCCGAAACTGGGCTGTCAGCCGAAGCGGTTTTGAAGAAAATTGATTTTACTTCTTATTTTGATTTGATTGAACGACCACTGCCAAGTGGTAATGAAGCGATTTTGGATGTTTTATGCGCAGATAAGTTAGCAAGAAAAAATGGCGAGCTTTTTGATATAACGAATCTGGGAGCGATATTGCTCGCAAAAAATATTGAAGAATTTGAAAATTTAAGCCGGAAAGCCGTGCGAGTAATTATTTACGACGGTAAAGACCGCATGAAAACGATTAAAGAGTTAGATGGCAAAAAAGGATACGCATCTGGATTTGAATCTCTGATTGGATTTATAAATAATCTTTTGCCTGCAAATGAAGTTATAAAAACAGCTTTACGAGCGGATGTGAAAATGTACCCAGAAATTGCAATCAGAGAGTTGGTTGCCAATGCCTTAATTCACCAAGATTTTTACATCACTGGAACAGGGCCAATGATTGAAATATTTTCTGATCGGATAGAGATTACAAACCCCGGACAACCCCTCATTGATACCTTGCGACTTTTGGATTCGCCACCACAATCAAGGAATGAGAAGCTTGCTGGTATTATGCGCCGATTCAAGATTTGTGAAGAAAGAGGAAGCGGTATTGATAAGGTGGTATTCCAATCGGAGTTTTTTCAATTGCCTGCACCAGATTTTAGAAAAAACGAAAAACATTTCACAGCAATTTTGTATTCGCACAAACCTCTCTCAAAAATGAATAAAGACGATAAAGTGCGTGCGTGTTATCTTCACTGTTGTTTGAAATATGTGGCAGGTAAAGAAAAAATGAATAACACAACTCTACGCGAAAGATTTCAGATTAAAGAAGAAAATTATCCTATTGCATCGGGAATTATCAGTGACGCCATGGAGGTGGGATTGATTAAGCCATCTGATCCAAACAATAAGTCAAAGAGATATATGTCCTACATCCCATTCTGGGCTTAAAAAATTATTATGTCTGAATATTACAACCCAAACAGAATGGAATCGTGGAATTATGGAGGGAAAAATTGGAAGCTCAGTCGCTCCAAGATTGATTTGTTTTCATCGTGTCCACGATGTTTTTATATAGACAATAAGCTTGGTGTAAAACGAGTGCCCGGATTTCCTTTTTCCATAAACAGTGCGGTGGATTATCTTCTAAAACAAGAATTTGACTCTTATCGTGTAAAAAATGAACAACATCCATTACAAAAAGAATATGGAATAGACGCACGACCAATGTCTCACGACGAGCTTGATGAGTGGCGAAGAAATTTTGGTGGTATTAGGTATTTACACGAACCGACAGGACTTTTGGTAACTGGAGCGATTGATGATTTATGGATTAACGGAAAAGACGAGTATATTGTCGTTGATTATAAAGCAACCGCAAAGGATGAAGCGGTGAAAGCACTGGATAAAGAATGGCAAGATGGTTACAAACGACAGATGGAAGTTTACCAGTGGCTACTGCGACAAAATGGACTAAAAGTTTCTAACATCGGATACTTTGTGTATTGCACAGGGAAAATGGACAGACAAGCGTTTGATAAACGAATTGATTTTGATGTGAATTTGATTGAACACATAGGAGATGACTCGTGGGTTGAAAAGATTTTGTTTGAAATTAAAAAATGTTTGGGTGGTGATGTAATGCCGAAATCTGGAGAACATTGTGATTGGTGTGCGTATTGGAATGCTAGAAAAGAATTAGAAAAATAATAAAATAAAAATTATGGACGACGAAGTATTTGAAAAAGCAAAGGAAGAAGATATGAGTAAAGACGAAGCCGAGGAGCTTCAGGAACTTATGGACGAAACTGGCTTAGATGTTGACGAAGCCCATGAGCTTTTGCAGGAATTATAAAAATAACCTTTTTAATTCTGCCAACAAACTGAAACCGGAGCTCCTATTTTTTCTGTTAGGAAATTTTCTACATCCGGAAATAATCCAATTTTGTCTATCAAACCATCTTTCAGAGCTTGTTCGCCCATAACACTAGAACCATCAGCTAGAGCTTTTACTTTTTCAATATCTAAATTACGATTTTGCGAAACAAGATTTACAAAATATTCGTGAGCTATTTTAACATCACGCATAAAGATTTGTTTTTCTTCATTAGTTAGAAGACGATCAGGATTACCAGAATCTTTGTATTTCCCAGAGCTCAGGTCTATAAATGTTAAACCATCCTTTTTATTTTTTTCCGTGTTTTGTAAATAGGACATAGTGATACCAATACTTCCTACATCAGAAAAATTTGATGCAAAAATAGTTTCTGCTCCTGTTGCTGCTAAATACGCTGCCGATAAACCTGCATTACGAATAAAAGCTACTACTGGTTTTTTGGATTCTTTGAAAGCTCGCATCATTTCTTCACCAGCTTCACCTGAACCTCCATATGAATCTATCTCTACTACAATAGCTTTTACTGTGTCTGTATTTTCAGCTTTATCTACAGCCCACCCAACTTCATCAGCAGAAGTCTGGTCGAGGATTAATTTATCTTGATCATTGTAAGCGTCGTTACTGTGGTATGTAACAATATCTCCATGTAAATTTATTCCATAGACATTACAATCTTCGTTTTCAGATGATTCCTCAACACTAGAAGTGTCAGTATTAGAAAAAAATTCTTTACCAAAAGATATTCCAAAATATGAAATGGTGGACCAAATAATTAGCACAATAATAATTGAGATTACACCAAAAGAAGATTTTAAGATATTCAAAAGTTTCTGCCACATATAATTTAGTATAACACTTTCTTTATGGAATAAAAAAGATACCGGATATATTTTAATTTCTGATATAATTAATTTATGCCAGACGAGCCAAAAACAACTCAAAATCAAGATTCTGTGGAAAACTCTATTCCACCAAGCCCCCAAGAGCCCACCGAGCAAGGCACTGAAAACACAGCACATTCTGAACCTTCTGATGCACCCCTTGAGGCCCTAGAAAGCTCACCGAACGACTTTTCAGTGAAAAGTAATGATATACCACCCTCTAATTCTACCCTTACAGAGCTTTCCAGTGAGCCAAAACCTGAAGAAAAATCAGCTCCAAATGAACCTAATCCAGAGCCAGTTTCTGAGCCTGTTGAAGGCCCCGAACCCAAAACGGCTCAAATACCGATATCTGAGCCGTTGAACTCTACGAGCGAGCCGTTAGGCGAGCAAGTAGAATTCCCAGAAACTAAAACCGAGACAAAACCAACCCCCGAAGTAAAACCTGAACCAGTAGAAACTAACCCCGTTCTTGTTTCAACGAAACCCTCCCAAAAAAATTTATGGCAAAGATTTCTAAGTAAAATACAAATTGGAAAAAGAAAAAAGCTGGATCGTGTTATGACTTTATTTCTTAAACAATCTAAAATCACAAACGACGAAGTGGAAAAATTTCTTCATGTCTCGGATGCTACAGCCACCAGATATCTTTCGCAATTAGAAAAAGAAGGAAAAATAAAACAAAGTGGAAAAACTGGACACTCAGTAT
>Ga0210057_1008770_pt1 | contig 11869 bp, 10 predicted proteins | sample CryGeyCG2114_010_2_FD_183968 | JGI IMG/M metagenome (GOLD analysis project Ga0210057, IMG submission 183968) | Groundwater microbial communities from aquifer - Crystal Geyser CG10_big_fil_rev_8/21/14_0.10 (SPAdes) (version 2) | ecosystem: Environmental > Aquatic > Deep subsurface > Groundwater ...
CAAAACAAATTCAAATGTTCAAAACACGATTATGTGTTTTAAATATTGGAATTTAGATATTGTTTCGTATTTCGCCTGCCTGCCGGTAGGCAGATGCTTCGTGCTTCCAATACGTTGCATTGGTTAGAGGTGCGAGCAGAGACGCCCAGATCGAAAGAAAAGGGATTCCCTAGTGGAATAGTGCCATGGCAACATGGGTGCTAAAACAAAATGTTTTTAACATTTTGTTCGCACGAACATTTTGTTTACAAAATGTTTTAGTGAAACGGCAAAATCCTCACTTGTGTGCAAGACCGAGCCCCAGTGCAGCGCACTGGAAATTCGAAATCCTAAATCCGAAATTCCTACCTGCGATAGGCAGGCTAAACAAATCAAAACAAATTCAAATGTTTAAAACACGATTATGTGTTTTAAATATTAGGCTAAAACCACACGGGATTATTTTATATTAAAATAATCCCGTGTGGTTCGCCCGACAAAAATCTCGAAGGATTTTTGTTTAGGGACTTAGATATTGTTTAGGATTCTTGCCCCGTAGCTAAACGAAGCGAAGCGTAGTTTATGGTACTGGGGTCGTGCTTAGTGCTTCGTGCTTCCAATACGTTGCATTGGTGGAGAGTCGCTTGAGCATGTTGGTAACAGCATGCCTAGATAAATGATTGTCATTTCGTCATCGCTTCGCGCTGACGCGCGGACTAACGCAGATATAGACGCAGACCTACGCAGAAATCGAATATCGGTTTTCCGCGTTAGTCCGCGTTTAGTCCGCAAGGTCAGCGCGCCAATGCGAAGCAGTGGCGTTTACAGAATCCGGCTTATAGATACCAAAACTTGACCCGTCCTCGGGCGGGCAATTTATATGAAAAAACTCGCTTAATTGCGAGTTTTTTCATATGTGTTTTTACCCAAAAGAACAAACCTGTTATAATTTTTATATGCACAAACAAGAAAACTATGAGCAACCTAATACTAGTACTAAAACATTAGATGCCAAAGATTTTTTAGATTTAATATATGATGGAAATTCTCTACCACAAGATACGAGAATGACGTCTGGTATCTTTAAATATTTAGATTTATCTGAGTTATCCGCTAACAACGAAGATAAATTCTATTCTTTCGTCAAATCCGGAGAAATAATAGTTGGGATATCGGAACTACAAAAAAATCCAACAGAAAAAAACACTTTTTGGATAAAATTTATATCAGTAGACCCACAGTATCAAAATCAGGGTTTTGCATCTACTTTGGTTGAGGAAATCTTTAGGTTTGCAAAAGAACAAGGTTTTTCTGTAGAATCTTCTTCTTTTTCGAGTATTGGGTATGAGCGACTTAATGCAAAACTTAATGAAACTGCATTAAAATATGAAGTACCTTTCAATAACCAAGAAAAATTGCTTCCGCCACATTAATTAAAAAACAAAAAAACTCGCTTAATTGCGAGTTTTTTCATTTTCTTTAAACTTTATAGACATTCGACTTTATGGACTTTATAGACTCATCTAAATTTCACAAGCTCCCCCCATACATGCCAATTCTTTAGCACCGATTGTATTATCCTCTATTTCATAAAGAACAAGCTTTGAAAAATCTAATTTAGTAAGTTCAGCACTCCTTCTATCAAATTCCTCTTTTGTTATTTCATCATAAGGGGCCAATTGATAAACATGGTCATTTCTTGGTAAAAATGATAGACCACCAACGATATCCCAGTTTTCATAAATAAAGTTTGCAACAGAGAGCCACTCGTCAGGACCAACATATACTGTTGCTGATGGGTTATGTTCTGTAAAATGAATCTTTAACCTCTTCCACTCATTCAAAAAGTCGATAGATGATACTTCGTCTTTAAATATAGCCCCTTTTGGTGCCTTTATAGGAAATTCAAGAACCATGGTTGTAGCATTGGACGTAGAATATCCTACCTCTGGATGAATTGGTACACCCTGTTCACGTGCGAGTCTCAAAAGAGGATCGGTTACGCTAATTCTTACTCTTCTAATGAAATAGGGCGCATACCATGGATGCATTCCAGACCCCACTCCTAAAAGCTGACCTGAGTTTCCGTGTGGTTTAACACAAGTCACCGCTGTAGATGCATTAATTCCAATCCTTTTTGCATACTTACGATTTACAATAAGCGCTTCATTCCTTAAATCTGAAAGAACTTTATCATTGCGTACAATTTTGTTGTCATAATAACCAGTTAAAGAAACACCAAGTAAAGCCTCTTCATCGCAATTCTTTTTCCAGTCTTTTGAAATATATTTGAAATCTGTTAGAGATGCTTGATATGTTCCAAGAATAGTTGCCAGTCTCATTTTTCTCTTCAAACTTGCCTCTGTGTCCTCGGGACGAATTACAATACTTGTAAGGTTGCAAAATTGTCTTGATTTTAGATAAATCTCACCACATGGATTCATTCCTGGTTGTTTTTCGTTCTTTAGTTTTTCCCATCTACGAGCTGGTAGCTGTTTTTCCAAACCTCCCCTGTTGTAGATTCCGCGCTCTCCTGAGCCAGAGCTCACCAGTGCCGACCACTCCTCCAAAAACTCTGTAGCGGTCGGTTTTGCCTCATACACGGCAGAGTTATTGGCCATACTACGCTGTCCATTTGTTTGCCAGAATGCTCCCTTCTTTGCATCTCTTAAATCTACATCATCAAGAGAAGAAAGTGATATCAAAGCACTTCTTCTTACGCCACCAGCAACCACGATAAGTCCAATCTGGCAGATTATGTCATGCATATCAAGAGTAGAAAGACGCCTACCCTGCTTTGTAAGCATTTTACTTTTTGTAAACTTCATTAGTTCTTGAAGTGGTGCTGGTCCCGAAGCTCTTCCGCCCATTGTCTCAAGCCTATCTCCAGCTGCTCTAACTTTTGAATAATCAACATCAACATCTTTGCCAGACGACCAAGCTTCGCAAGCACTTACAAAAGCATCACACCAACCCTCTTTACTATCTTCAACTACAATAGTTGGTGCTTTTTCACCTGTTTGTTTTTGTATTTGTGGAAATTGCTCAACATTTTCTGGCTCTACAGAATACCCACAACCAGCACCACACATTGATACATACATTATGTCTGCAAGATCTTTCCATCTTGTAGGTGCAATATATGCACAGTTGTATGCGCATACGTTTGTAGCCCTGCATGCTTTACCAGCAGACCAAAGAAGTCTCATTGATGGACAAACTTCTTGTTTCAATATTCCTTCCCTCACCTCATCATATTCTTTTACAGAAAGCTTGTTTCCTAGATTTTCTTTCATGAAGTCCATAAACCTATCTATAGACTCAACCCATGTCTCTCTTCTCCCTAGATCATCTCTCCACCTTGAATAAAATTGATAGAATATAAATTCCTGATAAGGAGTTTTGAAGTATTTACTAGCTTCTTCTATTTTCTGTACTACTTCGGGCTTTACACGAAGTTCATTTCCTCGTACTTTTGCCCTTTCGCTTCTATATAAAATGAAGGATTTAGCTGCCTTTACATAATTTCCAAGAATAAGCTCCTTCTCAACAGCATCCTGTATACCCTCAACAGAAGGTACAAAGTTTTTAAACCTCTTACTTATACGAACCAAGTCTGAAAGCACCCTATTAGCTATAAGTTCTGCCTCCTCTAAAGAGCCCTCTTCAGCTGCATTCATCGCCTTAAATGATGCATTTGTAACCTTTGCAAGATCGAATGGCACAATAGAACCATCACGTTTTAGTATTCTCTTAACAAAGCTATTTTCAATCTTTTTTGCACCCTTTTTTGTATTTTTAGGCGACTTTTGAGCTGTTTTTGGCATTTTTTTATAAAAATTAACTAATAAATGTCCAAACTTGGATATTCATTTTAACTGCCAGCAATACAAAAATCTTGTGGATAAGAAATTAAATGAGCACAAAGAAACAAAAAGTTGTCACTGTAAAATAGGGTTCGAGAATCACCTTTGTTTGTAGTGTATTTTAGTATAGATTTTCTATAGATAGAGATTGTCCGACAACCAAATTATGTGTTGTTGCGAATCCTGAATGAAGTTCAACGACGTATCTTGATTTTTTTTCTGGAATAAAACTTTTTGGGTATGTCTCTGGTGAAATGTTCTTTTCTAGGTGAACAATTTTATAATCTTTATCGAGCCATATTATATCTAGTGAAAAATTCATGTCTTTCATCCAAAAGCTGTATATACCGTCCATTGGAAATACAAATATCATACCTTGATAGTATAATATTTCTTCTCTACCAGAAAGACCTCTAATTCTATTCCCTTCTGTATTAGCAATATCAAGAGAGACTTTTGTTTCACCAACAGTAAGAACTGCTGTCTTATTTACTTCTACTTCTTGTTTCGGTGGCTCTTTGTCAACCTTATTGCCAAAAAAGGTATCTCCTTCATGACTTACACTTTTTAATGTTGTGGCAAATAGGAACAAAATTAAGATAGTTAATAGTGATATTTTTATCTTCTTATTCATCCCGTTAGAAGTATGTAATGCCTCTGACATTACCGAGAGTTAATTTATAATCTAAAGCTTTGTTTTTCATAATCATATCTTATCTATTTTAAATATACCTCAAATATCAACTTCTAACGGGATTCATCCCGTTAGAGCCAGACGGCGACCCATGCAATCTGGACTTAAATTGTCATTTATAATTATATTAAACATTATACATTGATTTTCTTGTAATTTAAGGTTGCTGTCGCGGGCTCTAACGGGATTCATCCTATAAATTAAACTTATTAAATTAAGAAAAAATATAAATAAAAAAGGCCGCCTATTCCCGCCATCACAGCTCGCAAAGCTCGTGGAGTATTGGCGAGGCGGCACCGTGGCTTTTATGTTGGAAGTGGAATCGTCCACCGACGATGCTTTTTATAGTGTTACCCCGCAGCAGAGCTGCGAGGTATCGACGCCAATAAAAAATGTTTTATACAATTTATTAATAAATTATTTGAAACAATTGACACGAGACCGTATGTATTAGGGAAAATGTATATTATTAAAAAATTAGATAAATAAATTATCATGGAAAGAATAAAAAAAACGTTAGTGTCTGCATTATATGTCCTGTTTGTGTTTGGTTTAATGGGTTCAATCACTTTGTTTGCAGCGGGTCCGGCAACAGTAAACCTCGGCACTGCTGGTAATTTTGTAATTTTAACGAAGTCAGGAATCTCAAGCACAGGAGCAACATCAATTACTGGAAATATTGGAGTAAGTCCTATTTCTTCCACAGCCATAACTGGATTTGGATTGATATTAGATGCTACAAATGCATTTGCGACATCAGCAATAGTATCTGGAAAAGTATATGCATCAGATTATTCGGCACCAACTCCAGCCAATATGACAACATCAGTAAGTAATATGGAAACCGCTTATACTGATGCTGCAGGAAGAACAAATCCTACAGCAACCGAGCTGGGTGCGGGAAATATTGGTGGTATGACGCTTGCTCCTGGACTTTACAAGTGGAGTACCAACGTCACTATACCAACAGATGTTATTTTGTCTGGTGGTGCAAATGATGTTTGGATTTTTCAAATAGACCAGAACCTCGCAATAAGCTCAGCAATGAAAGTCATTCTTAGTGGTGGAGCCCAAGCTTCTAACGTATTTTGGCAGGTTGCCGGACAAGCCACACTTGGAACAAATTCTGTATTTAATGGAACCATATTAAGTCAGACCGCTATTATATTAAATACTGGATCAACACTAAACGGAAGGGCTTTGGCACAAACCGCAGTTACCCTTGATGCGAATGTTGTATCTATATCTTCTTTGGCACCAGCTCCAACACCTACGCCAACGCCAACTCCTACGCCTACGCCTACGCCTACGCCAACAATAGTACCAGCAGAAACACCAATTTTAGTTCCTGATCCAGTACAGAATATAGCAATAGTTCAATATCAAATAACTGAACCAATCATAAATTCTGCACCTGTTGAATATTCTTCACCAAAACTACCAAATGCCGGGATTAGTCCTAATAGTGATAGTTCTTCTTTGGGCATTTTGGGTCTTATTGGTGCAATAATGTTCTCAACTATTTTATACTTTGTTCGAAAAAGACAAACGATTTAAAATAGTAAAAACCCAACATAGTTTCAGTAGACTCAACTCTCTTTAGAAAATTTATGATGAACACAATCTTATCAAAATGGAAATCATTAATTATAGTTCCAATAATATTAGTAATTTCATTAATAATTTTTTATTCCTTAACGCAAAAAAACCAACAACAAGTACAACCTGGCTTGGGACTTCCTATACGACTTACAATTCCAATTATAAATGTTGACTCATCTATAGAATATGTAGGACTAACAGAAGGTGGTGCAATGGATATACCACAATCCCCTATTAATGTTGGGTGGTTTAATCTAGGGCCTCGTCCTGGAGAAGTTGGTAGTGCTGTTATAGACGGACACTATGGATGGAGAAATAAGGAAGTGTCAGCTTTTGATAATCTATATAAATTAAAAATTGGCGATAAAATCTATGTTGAAAATGATATGGGCGACACCTTCACTTTTGTCGTGCGCGAAATACGAAACTATGACCCAGAAGCAGATACCTCTGAAATATTTATTTCAAATGATGGTAAATCTCATCTTAATCTAATTACATGCGAAGGTATATGGAACGAATCAGCCCAAACTTATGCACAACGTTTAGTAGTATTTGCGGATATAGAGGAGTAAACAAAGTTTTTTAAATACTTTTTATACAAAGAAAAAACCCACCGCCACATTAAATAGAATTCCCGGAAAAAGATTCTTCTCTAACCACCAAATCATTTAGGTCAACAGATAATTCATAAGTCCATTTGGTTTTTGTTTCTATTGGTTTACCTGGTGTTGTAATATACTCATTCCCTGCCACAGAGAAAAATAATTTTGACAAATCATCATTAAATCCTAAAATTTCTATTTTAGGGACTGGATTATAAATAAAACTTCCATCAATAGATGAAATAGAGCAGGCAAGTTTTTTTGAACCAAAATCAATATTTTGCTTCTCTTTATTTAAGACAACGTGTTCCAAGGTTGCGGTAATTTTTGGCTCCTGGATACTTTTACTCCATATTTTGTACCAATCATATTTTTCAAACACCTCATCTTCATTTAAAAACTCCCCACCACTTGTTTTACAGTCACTTATTGATAAGCTCAACTCTGAGTTAATCTTGTTTACATCAACAATCTCAAAAGAGTCTCCTCTGGGAAGTAATTTATGTGTGCGCTTAACCTCAACTACACTTTTGGTGTTTAAATTAATATAATAATAATCATCACTACCACTCCTCAAGAGAGCTATTTGTGGTTGTGAAGTTTTATAAAATTTCGTAATCCCAAAATCTGATGTGCCCCAGATTTCTGGTATTATCTCTTCTATGTCGTTGTTTATGATATATACCGTCTCTTTATTCCCGGGTCCTTCATATTCGATCTTTGGATTCTTTGCAAGAAATAAAACCTTATTTCCGTAAGCATAAAAATCATCTTTTACTACTAGTAAGGTATCTTCTGTTGTTAATTCATCATTATTTACAACATCTACAGTATTATCTATGTTGTTATCTGTAGTAAAAAAATATATTACCATACCCAAAATCAACACAAAAATTACCACCAAAATTGGTGTGTGTTTAAATGTAAATTTATCGTGTATTTTAGTCTCTTCGGGTTGAGTATTGGTATTGAGATTTTGATCCATAGATTAATTATTAGTCTTTAATATAATAAATCTTACTACAAAAAAAAATGAGTCTACAAGTAAAATAATATTTAAATTCACAATACCAGAACACACGCTTTCTCCCACTCATGGCGGTGTGTATTAAACAAAGTTCGAACTTATTTTGAAAGCAATCCCGACTAATCTCACGCGCGGAGCGCGTGGTGGCTCTGACCTAAATCGCACGCCCGGAGAAAGTCCCGACACACTGCCCGAATACTTGGAGGGCATCTCCGTACCGGAGCAGTACACCTTGTGGCTCTTTTGTTTCGCTTCGCTCACAAAACAGCACACAAGGTCTTGCGGAAGCTCCAAGTATTCGCTTCCTCACCCCGAAAGAAAAATGTCCTTTCCATTTTAGAAAAAATCCACCTCCGCGAAAAAGAGAATTGCAAGGAACATTTTTTCTTTTTGGGGTTGCCGAGTGAAGCGAGGCGGTGGTGGAACGATTCATTCTCGCTCAAAAAAAGTTCGAGCAAATGATATAATGACACCGATTAAAACAGTAAAGCCCAAATGCTTTCGCATTCGGGCTTTACTGTTTTAATCGGAGGCGGAGAGATTTACCACAAGGGCACTTCTTGTTTACTAATTCCCTTCGGTCATAAGTAAACAAAGTCGCGACTCTCGGTGGGTTGCCACACACACGCTTTCTCCCACACATGGCGGAGGAGACAGGATTTGAACCTGCGGTGGTTTTACCCACACACGCTTTCCAAGCGTGCGCCTTAAACCGCTCAGCCACTCCTCCGCCATAGTTGGGATTGCGATTTGTATTCAATCGCTTCGCTCTTGAACAAATCGGGAACAATCTCGCGCCTTAAACCACTCAGCCACCTCTCCGTTTTATGAAGGGATTGCAATTTACAAACAATCGCTTCGCTCTTGTGTAAATTGGGAACATGGGATGCGCATCCCGCCTTAGCGGGACAAGCTAGACCTTTATCCCGCCTTTGGCGGGAACTATGCGAACCCTCCAAAAAGTTTATTATAAACTAAAATTATAATTAAGAACACAAAATTAAGAACACCACACACATAATCATAAACTCCAATCCATAGGACAATTCTACCGAATTGTCCTATGGATACTTAATTAAACTTATTAAACTTATTGATAAATTTATATAATTAATATACAAGTTATTCCATACCGCGTAACTTTGCAATTCTATCTTCTATAGGAGGATGTGTAAGAAATAATTTAGAAAATCCTTTTTTAGCCTTAGCTCCAAATGGATTTGATATAAACATGTGTGCTGTTGATTGATTAGCTTTTTGCATTTTCCCACTATATGAACCAAGTTTTTCTAACGCACTTGCAAGGCCTTCTGGGTATCGTGTGAGTAGTGCGCCACTTGAATCTGCAAGAAACTCTCTTTTACGTGATACAGATAATTGTATTATCTTTGCAAAAATAGGAGAAAGTACTACAAGCACAACGCCAACAATAGCTAATACTCCCCCTGACTTATTATTATCGCCACCGCCACTCATTCCACTTCGCAAAAGAATATCAGCCATAATAGACACAAACCCAACAAGCACAACGACAACAGTCATGAGTAATATGTCTCTGTTACCTATATGCGAAAGCTCGTGCGCTATCACACCATCAAGCTCATTCCTGTCCATCATATCCAAAAGACCTGAGGTTACAGCCACAGCAGCGTGGTCTTTATCTCTACCTGTTGCAAATGCATTCGGCGCTGGATCAGGTATTACAAATACTCTTGGCATCGGAAGACCGGCTGTAATAGAAAGGTTTTCTACACTATTCCAAAGCTCTCGATGACTCTCTCTCGTAATTTGATTTGCCTTGTACATCTTTAGTACTATTTTGTCAGAGTTATAGTAACTAAATATATTCATTCCCACGCTGAAAACTATTGCAAAAACAAGAATAATTGGAGAATCATAAAAATAGCTTACAAACCACCCTATTCCCACAACAACGACCAAAAACATGGTCATCAAAAACCATGTTTTTCGCACGTTACTATCTTGCTCTGTGTATAAGTTCATAATACTAATAGCTACAAATTAAAACGACGAATTATTACAAATTTTTAATTTAAGATTCTTTTATATTCTAAACTCTTCTTACCAAAGTTTGCTAATATTCCTAGTCTTAAATCATTACATTTCAAATATGCGCGTACCTGTCTATAATCTCTAGGATAAAGAGTTTTAGTTGCTTTTATCTCCAACACAACCTTGTCTTCTATCAAAAAATCGATGAAATACTTACCTATCGATTCTTTTTCATATTCGAGTGGAATATGCAATTGTTCTTTATACCCAATAGACTGTAATTGTAATTCTATCGCAATTGCTTTTTGATAATACTTTTCTTGATATCCACTACCAAGTGTAGTATGCACCTTCATCAACGCACCAACTATTTTATAACTAAGATCTTTTTCAATAATCTCCACCATGATTTGTATTCGTAGTAATTCGAATCCAGAATTCGTTGCTATTCGGATTAAAACTGTACTTGTACCGGCTCCTTTTGTTCACTTCCTGCCTCAAGCTCGAAGAAATCTTTCTTAGTAAAGCCAAACATTCCTGCAAACATGTTTGATGGGAATGTTTCTACTGCTATGTTCAAGTCGCGAACATTAGTGTTGTAGAATCTTCTTGATGCTTGAATTTTGTTTTCAGTATCAGAAAGCTCTCTCTGTAATTCAAGGAAGTTTTGATTTGCCTTTAGCTCTGGATAAGCTTCTGAGATAGCAAAAATAGATTTAAGAGCTCCAGCCAACACGTTTTCTGCTTGTCCTTTTTCTGCTACAGACCCTGCTCCCATTGCTCTTGCTCTTGCCTCTGATACATTTTCAAATGCAGCGCTCTCATGTGTTGCGTATCCTTTTACTGTATTTACTAGATTTGGAATAAGGTCATATCGTCTTTTTAGTTGAACATCTATATCTGCCCATGCTTCTCCTGTACGAGTCCTTAATCGTACTAATTTATTGTATATACCGACAGAGAAAAGTACTAAAAGTACAATTGCGCCTAAAATTATGTATGTTAAGTTCATATTAATGTTATTAAGCTAATAGTTTTATAGGTTATGTAAATAAGAATAAAACCCTGAATAATGAGTATATTATATTGGAAATCAGATTAAAAGAAAAGCCTTTTTCATGGTATGTGGAAGCAAAGCTTTTTCTTAGAATTTATTCAGATTTTTAGTTTGATAGAAAATTCTCTAGTTTTGTTTTTTCTTCATTTGTTAGTGAATTTATAGTAAATCTCTTTACACTAAAATCAGTTTTAATATTGAGCTTAACTGTGGTTGTTTTATGATACTTATTACCAAAGTTTTGTGAGAATTTATAATCGATAATATCACTTTTATAAAATTCATTATTAGACAAACTGTCTGCTAATTTATCAAGTTTTCCGGTACCAAATCTATTAAAACGAATTATATTACCATCTATTTCATATTTTATAGTTCCAAAAGAAGGTTTTGTAAAAAAGAAAATAGTGACAAAATATACAAAACCATAAACCAAAAATAGTCCAATTACGGACAAAATCATTACTTTTGGATTTTTTATAAATTGAGGATCGGTAACTATTTCTTTAAATCTATCAAATAAAGCAAAGAAGAGGAATGTTGCTCCTATAACCAATCCCATTATTTTTTTAAATTTTCCATTCATTTTTTATATTTTTATTAGCAACGTACCTGCATACCGCAGGCAGGGAGCGAGTACCCGGTGAAATAATTTTGCTATGCAAAATTCTTGCTCCGCAAGATTTCACTGGGTCAAGCCGCGACCAAACTTTCAACGACTGATAAGGAGTATGAAAGTTGAAGTACTCCTGTGGTGAGGAACTAATACAGGTTCAATACCGCGCGGATATACAGCGCAATTGAACGAGCGAAACGAATTCCAATAATATCTCGTGGCTTTGCCCCGGGGAACCTTTATTAACACCACTTTAGTATATTAAAAAAAAATAAAAAAGGCCACCTATTCCCGCCATCTCCGCGAGCAGAGCTTGCGGAGTATTGGCGAGGCGGCACCGTGGCTTTTATGTTGGAAGTGGAGTCGTCCACCGACGATGCTTTTTATAGTGTTACCCCGCAGCAGAGCTG
>Ga0210057_1008772_pt1 | contig 11868 bp, 12 predicted proteins | sample CryGeyCG2114_010_2_FD_183968 | JGI IMG/M metagenome (GOLD analysis project Ga0210057, IMG submission 183968) | Groundwater microbial communities from aquifer - Crystal Geyser CG10_big_fil_rev_8/21/14_0.10 (SPAdes) (version 2) | ecosystem: Environmental > Aquatic > Deep subsurface > Groundwater ...
CAACCGTCGGCCTGCAAGAGAGTACCATCAGAAAATATATTCAAAAGCAAGGACAAGAGGATTCGGGACAACAAGCTTGCTTGTTGTAACAGGCTAATACCCCGGGCGTAAGCCCGGGGAAGTTTATTTTTTGGACAGAAACAAAACTCCGCCCAGGGGGAGAGCGGAGTTTTTAGTAGACATCGGCTTTACTTTCTCTTCCGACGACTGGTTGTCCGCTTTTTGGTACTCTTGCGTGCGGTCTTGCGGCGCGTTGTTTTACGCGCAGTTTTCTTACGGGCGGTCTTCTTCCGAGTCGTCTTGCGTGCGGTCTTGCGGCGCGTTGTTTTACGCGCAGTCTTACGCGCAGTCTTACGCCGTGCTCGCTTCTTAGCTGCCATACAATACCACCTCCTCTCGGTGTGATGTCCGTTGGTTTGGAAACGTTTCTCCTACCATAAACATTTCGTGCATATGTTTCGACGTGCGGAACAAGTGAAGGATGCGTTGTACAAATAATTATATGTTTATCTTACTGCGTGCAATTGTTTTTTGCTACAACGTTATGCACAGGGTGCATGCAATGCAATTTGTAAACATTTTACACACGCTGCTTTACGTTGAGCGCGACACCAAGTTTACTGACTAGATATGAGCCGGAACCAATCACGAGCAGTGCAATGACAACTTCGCGCAGCGTGTACGGATACACTTTGATCGTGAACGCGATTGCACCGATCACAAAATCAATTTGATCCCACGGTTTCCAGGAGGTGCCCGGGCTGATGTTTAGCCGGCGCTTGGCAAAACTTTTGGCAGCGTCACCAGTGAGCGCACCAATGCCCATGAGCAGACCGCGTAATGCAGCTCCCTGGATACCGCCGACAAGCAGGCCGGCAAACGCACCGGCCAGGAGGCCCCGAATGGTCTTATTTTTGCCTAAAAGGCGCCTGGTTTGCCATTTTACCCCTCCGTCGAGCGGGCGGTTCAGCGCGGGAAACAGGTTATACGTAGCGGCAAATACGGGAGCCATGTTTGCTGCCATAGCAGGAAGAAGGAGCCAGAGGATGCGGATCGCGGTGGTGAATATTTCAAACATTCGTTAGACTTATCTTTCACATTCGCAGGTATTTTGCAGATACATTGCGATACATTGATGTGTAATAATGACGGCACACTGCCTGGTACTATGTTTGCAAAAGTATTTATTGAGAGGCGTCGCTGGTGAACATCGAACATTCTCCCACCTGGCCCTCTCTTTCCCGAACCTTCTTTGCTCGAGACACTCATAGTGTAGCACGAGGGCTTTTGGGGAAAATTCTCGTCCGCCACTGGCGTGGAAAAGTTTTTGCTGTGCGCATCAACGATGTAGAAAGTTATGTTGGTGAAGAAGACACAGCGTGTCATGCATCCCGCGGAAAAACAAAACGCAATGAAGTAATGTTTGGCGAAGCGGGACACGCGTATGTGTATCTCATCTACGGGATGTACCATTGCTTGAATATAGTGACGGAGCGCGAAGGGTTTCCAGCGGCGGTGCTGATTCGCGGGGCGGCGGCAACAACATTCCCTCCCCCTCAGGTGAGGGGGAGGTTGGGAGGGGGTGCGTCTCGTTCAGACCTCACCCTACCCTCTCCTATCTTAGGAGAGGGGAAACTCAACGGTCCCGGAAAATTATGCCGAGCGCTCAATATCACCCGCGTGCAGAATGGCGAGGATTTGGTGACGAGCGAGAATCTGTTTATTGTCGATGAGGGCTTCCGGGTGCGGCAAGAAGACATTATCACCACACCGCGGATTAATGTGGACTACGCCGGCAAAGATGCTCTGCTGCCGTGGCGGTACTTGATCAGAGTGTAGGTTGCCCGCCAGCACGGCGGGTTCGCCTGTTGGCGGATAGTGAGTAGTTGGTAGTTAGCGATGGGTTCTTGAACTAATCGCAGGAGAGTTTTATATGCGGTCCCTTAATCGCTGCCACCAGGAGCGTTTTGCTTCGGGCGGCTGCGCGGCGGCCTCCTGCCGTTTGCGCTCCTCATCCTGCACGTGCTGCGTAATCCGCTGCCTGGCTTCATCCATTACACCTTGCAGACGTTCTGACGGCGCCGTATCTTTCCAGAAATTCTCTGAGCCGTATTTCACTGTGACGGCAAGATTGCTTCTATCTTCCTTATAAAAGACTATTTCATTTGAAGCTCGCCGGGGCCGCCGTTCGGGCTCGCCCTGCCAGAGATGTTGGCTGGTAGGCACATCGAGTGAGGCAGCGATGAAAAACTGCCGGGCGTATTGCGGGTTGCGCATGAGTTCAGTATGAAGCTGTTCGGCTTTGCCGGCCGGAAGTTCGATATCGACCCCGATCATGGCGCCATGGCGGCTATCGTGCTTGGACGTAATCTCAAAGCCTTGATAGAGATAGGCAACGTAGCGTGACGAGTCCGTTTCACCTGGCGTTAGGCCAACGGCTTCTACTCTGCTCTCTTCGCCGTGTTCATAGGTACGTTCCGGGTTGAAATAATTTCCTCTCCCCGCGCCACGCCCAAGCAACTTTCGCTGTTGATTATCGTGTTTGGCCACGGCAGCTCTGTTACCCAGCGTGGCATATTCTTGATAAGATCTTGCTTCGGGATGTTCATCAAAGGTTATGTGGTGAAAAAGATAGACGGGAGCATGTTGCCGAACGTCGGTGAGCAGCTGGCGCAGTTTGGGATTCAGCATCGCTTCAGACCCGGATTGGTGCGCGGCCCTGGCGGCCTCGGTTAAACGTTGTTTAAGTTCGGCAGGAATTGGCTCGGGGCTAGCGGCAGCTCGCTCCACCGGGTACGGTGTTTGGCGCGGCGGCATAACTTCTTTTCGCGGCGTTGGCGGCGCTGTTTTCGGTTGCGCCTCGCGAGGTGCGGTCTCGCTGGGCTTTTCTAATTCTTGCCAGAAGGCCTCGGCCTCGCCCGCAGTCAGCGGGCGGACGTTGGCACTGATTACATTGTGTAATTTCCGCAAGCCCTCTTCCCGCTGCTGCTTCATCTCATCAGGCATGTGCTGGAGAGCGAATTTGTAGGATGGCTGGCGCTGTGCTTTGCGCTCGGGTATAGCGCGGGTCGCAAAGATATCGCGCACGGCAGCGGCGGATCCTTCAAGACTGGGAAAGACGCCGGATAGCGGCTCTCCCGGCGCGTATTGGCTTTCTTCATCCTGTTCCCACAGCCGGCCCTCCCAACGATAAAGCGTCCGGTCGCTGGCAGATTCTCTGCCTTTTTCAGGATCGAACGCTCTAACCTCTTGGGCGTAGATATAGATTGGCAAGGTCTCGCCCTCCCGGCTTTCCTGTGATTCCGGACGCGGCGGTGGGGTCTGACGCTCGAAACTGCCGGGCATAATCTTACGTTAGCACGGCCTATTCCCTTTTTATAGCTTGCAAGCGGTTTAGAAACTGGCGCGGGGTGAGGACGGGGATTCCTTTGTATTCCTCGAGATCAAGCAGGTCGCGGTCGCCGGAGATGAGATAATCGGCTTTAAAGGCCACCGCTAGATCAAGGATGCGGTTGTCGGGGTGGCTGGCAGGAGATAAGATGTTCGTTTGGCGCTTGGGATTTATGAGTTTCGCCGTTGTGGTGACTCGCTGCCGTATATCAACTATCTCATCCCCTGGTTGACCAAGTTTGTTTTGCAGAGCTTTTTCAAGTTCGGCGAGAATGTGACTGCTGACGGCTACTGTAATCCTATTTTCTTGTTCGGCAAGCACAAAGACTTGGCGGGGAACGCCGCCAAAGCCAAAGGCAGAAACGTAGATGTTGGTATCAAGAACGACCCTTGGCCTTTCTTTTCTTCTCTTGTGCTGCTGCTTCTTCACGTCGCCACTGGGTCATTCTATCATACAACTCCTCTTCAGAATTGATGCCTATTTTTGCTAATGAGCGGCGCATATTTTGCTTTACTTCCTGCCAACGGGCGGTATCCTCGATGTATTTCCGGCAGCCTTCCCGCATAAGCTCACTGCGCGTGCGGCCCTCGCGCTTGGCGGCGGCGTCTATTTCCTTGAGCAGCTTTACCGGCAATGAAAGCGTGATGACTTTTGATTTCATAGGTTATATCAAGTATATATCGAATTGATATATAGGTCAAGGCAGCGTGCTAGATGCCGGGTCACCCGTCTCCGCCAGTAGGCGGTTGGCGGACCAGCATAACGTATTGGGGATTAAAAGCCACCCTAGAATCTCTGAATCCCCTCTTGTCCCCCTTCAAAGGGGGAAGTGCTTACTTTTTAGGGCCGCTTCTACTCAAAGTGAGTCTGTAAGTTCTTTTGCTCGACCTTTCTGCGTAAAATATCGTGATTTTTTAATTCCGGGTCTTCGGTGAGCAGACGATCCGCTTCCTCGCGGGCGGCTTTGATGGTTGGGTAATCGAGCAGCGAGGCGACTTGCAGATTGTCAAAGCCGGCTTGCTTGATGCCGTAGACCTCGCCAGGGCCGCGCAGGCGCAGGTCTTCTTCGGCAATCACAAAGCCGTCGCCTGTTTTTGCCAGAACATGCAGGCGTTCGGTTTGCGCAGCCTCCGTGGTTGTCGGCAGCAAGAAACAATACGACTGGTGTTCTCCCCTGCCGACGCGGCCGCGCATCTGGTGGAGCTGGGCGAGGCCAAAACGCTCGGCGCCTTCGATAATCATGCAGGTGGCGTTCGGCACGTTGACCCCGACTTCAACGACGGAAGTGGCGACGAGAATATGGATAGCGCCGGCAGCGAAGCTGCGCATGACGGCTTCTTTTTCTTCCGGCTTCATCTTGCCATGCACCATATCTACCGCGGCCTGCGGGAAGCGTTTTTGCATGTCGGCTAAAGTTTCCTTGGCGGATTTGGCTTCCAACACTTCGGATTGCTCGACTAGGGGCGCGATGACATACGCCTGGCGGCCGCTGGCAATTTCTTGTTCTAGACGATCCCACGCCTGCGGGCGCTGGTGGGGAGCTGCGATGATGGTGGTGATCGGCTTTCTGCCGACGGGCAGTTCGTTCAAGACGCTGACGTCCAGGTCGCCGTGGACGGTGAGGTTAAGTGTTCTGGGAATGGGCGTGGCGGTCATTGATAAGAGATGCGGGACGAGCGGTGATCGTGTTTCAGTTTGTAGTTTGTAGTTTGTCCCGCCCTGACGGGATCCCGCTGCGGCGGTGATAGTTTGTAGGTGCGTTACTTTTTGCAGCGCTTGGCGTTGCGCTACACCGAAGCGGTGTTGCTCATCAATAATAGCGAGTGCGCAGTGCGGTACGTGTATGCCCTCCTGCAGCAAGGCGTGCGTGCCGATGACGCAGAGCGGCTCATTGCCCACGAGACGTTCTTGGAGCTGCTTTTTCTCGCGCTGCGGTGTGGCGGCAATTAACAGAGCGGTTTTATCCTGGCCAAGGAATGCGGCAAAGCTTGCCGCCTGCTGGCGGGCTAAGATCTCGGTGGGCGCTAGGTACAGAACGGCGTGGCCGGCGCGCAGCACTTCGGCAGCTGTTAACAGCGCGACGGCGCTTTTGCCGGAGCCGACATCTCCCTGCAAGAGCCGGTTCATCGGATGGGGCTTGGCTAGGTCGGTCGCAATTTCAGCCAGGGCTTCTTGTTGGGCGCCAGTTAAGCGATACAGCAGCTTTTTTGCGTGGCGCAGCGGCGTGATCTTTAGTGACACGGCATCCTCCTTTTGCTGCTGGCGGCGGCGGACTTGGGCGGCGAGCTGCAGAAAAAAGAGCTCATCAAAGCGCAGGCGTGCCTGGGCTTGAGTGAGGGTCTTCGTGTCGGTCGGAAAATGTACTTCGCGGACGGCTTCGCGGATGCCAATTAAGTGCCGGCGTTTGCGAATCTCTTCTGGCAAATACTCGGGCACGGCGTTGATCAACGGCAGCGTTTTTTTGACTTGATAGCGCAGGAAGCGGGAGGTGACGCCATAGGTTTCGGGATAGACGGGGGTGATGCGAGCCGTGTGCGTGTGGTCATCCGTTTCGTATTCGAGGACCGGCGAGCGCATGCGGAATTTCCACTTACCTTCCCCTCCTTTCGAAGGAAGGGTGGTATTAAACCCCCTCCCCCCGCCAAAGGCGGAGGGCTCCCCCTTCGTAAGGGGGAGAAAACCCGTACCCCCAGCTGCGCCCGCCAATTTGGCGGGCGAGTCACCTCCTACTACTTCAACCCTGCCGGCGACATAGATAGGTCTGCCCACCCATAGTTGCTTAGAGAGAAAGCGGAGGTTGTACCAGGTGACGGAGAGAATGCCGGTGTCGTCCTCTAACTCGACAAAGATCCGTAGCAGCCTTTGCCGGCCGCGGTAGCCCCAGGATTGCTTGATGCTTTTTACTTTGGCATGAACTGTCATCACTCGCCCCGGCACCAAGTCCTTGATAGGTGTGATGGTGGAGAAATCATCGTAGCGGCGCGGGAAGGTGTAGAGCAGATCGCGGACATGCGCCAGGCCCAGTTTTTTCAGGAATTTCGCCTTGGCCGGGCCAATGCCGGAGAGCTGGGTGATGGGCGACGAGAGTTTGAGCGGCTTCATGTTGACTTACGTATTCTTTTATGATACTCCAATCAAGGCTGCTCTTTAGCATATCGTACACTACCCAACCAAAGGAGGTGAGTTTTGAAGGCTGGTACACGAAAGGATAATGTCTTTGAAGAGATTGAAAGATTGCGCGCTGCAGTTAAAGCTGCCTTGGGGTATTGGGATCGGGCCGTTGTTCGCTCCCTAGAGAAGGAAACGTACGACCCTTACGAAATGGTGAGGTTATGTGACGAACTGTATGACCAGGTGATTAGCCATTTTCCATTAACACTTGACTCAACAGCTGGCGATCCAGACGTTGGTGTCAATAACCGCTCGCAGCCTAGCGGGTTTTTTCCGTTCATTCTCTACCAGGCGGGCAACGGCCCGCTGGGAGGTAAGGCCGCGTTTGCGGGCGCTTCGTTTTAACTGCCGGATAAAGGTATCTTCCTCCGCCTGTTCAAATAAAGCTTTCAGAGCCTTGTCGACAAGAACGGTCAATCCAACCTTGCGGCGGCGGGCGACCTTTCGGGCCTGCGCTGCTGTTCGCGGGGAGAGTTTTACTGTCGTTTCTTTCTTCATGTTTTAACTATACCAACTTATCCCGCCTTGTGCAGATTTGTACCCCCGGCACGATTCGAACGTGCGGCCTCTTGGTCCGAAGCCAAGCGCTCTATCCGCTGAGCTACGGGGGCGTACGCTCTATTTACCCCAGTTTGCCGGTTTTTTCCAGTATATGATAGAGCACGATGGCCGCGGAAATAGCGACATTGTGGGAGTTGCCGTGGCCTTTGATAGGAATGTCGATAACCTGGTCAGCTAGTGAGAGTAACTCTTCCCGCACACCCTGACGTTCGTGACCGAGGACGAGGGTCATCGGTAATCGGTAATCGGTAATCGGGACGTGGTGATATGGGATGCTTTGGTCGGTTTGCTCGAGGGCAAGGATGCAGTAGCCGTCCGCTTTGAGTTGTTGGACAAGCGGGACGGGGTCTTCGATGTGGCTCCAAGGCTGGTGTGGGATCGCATAAACGGCCGTTTTACGGATGCGGTTATCGTGGCGCTGGATGATTGTTTCTGGACGCGTGTCCCCTTCCCTACGCGGATAACCCGTATAGCCGGTCAGATAGAGATGTTCAAGACGCGCTAGCTCGCAGGTACGAAAAATAAGCCCGACATTATCCAGGCTGCGGATGTTGTCGGCAATAACACTGATCTGCAGGCGCGGCAGCTGCGTGAGTTCTTCCGGCGAGGGGCGCTCCCCCACCAGCTCGGCGGTGGTCTTTTTGCGAGGCATGATCGTTAATGCAGAGCCCCCGGCAGGAATCGAACCTGCGACAAAAGGGTTAGAAACCCTTTGCTCTATCCGCTGAGCTACGGGGGCATGCCGAAATTTCAAATATCATTAATCAAACTGTCGCCCTACTTTACCTAAAGTATTGCTCAAATGCACGTTTTTTCGTATCGTACTGGCACACCATGGCGGCTATAGCTTAATGGCAAAGCTCTGGGTTGTGGTCCCAGTGATGAGGGTTCAATTCCCTCTAGTCGCCCAAAACGAAGCATTGCATAAGATCAATGATGTCTTACTCGGCATGTAAGGCTGAGTCAATTTAGCCGCCTGAATATTGTTGGTGATGATAGTGTTGCTGCTTTTTGCTTGACGACTCGCATTCTGAATTTGAGAGCGGCAGACAGCGCTAGCCGCCCTTCATCAACGGCAGGGTAATTTCAAACTGGGTGCCGAGATGATCCCGGCGGGATTTCCAGGTCAGCTGGCCGTTACATTCTTGTACTATCAGTTTTGATAAGGCCACGCCCAACCCGATGCCATCCGGATCATACCGGGCCGCTTCTTCCCCACGAGCGAACGGATGCTCTACTAAGCTGGCCTCACTGGGTTTTATACCAATACCTCGATCTTGTATGATCACACGGACGCGATTTTTTCCTTTGGTGACAGCAACATTCACCAATCCGGGCTTGAGGGTGTATGTCATGGCATTTTCCAATACGTGGGCGATCACAATGAAGAACAGTTGGCGGTCCAGCCGCACCGGTGCGTGTTCGCAGTGGGCGTGATAGATGAGCTCCACGTTGCGGGCAGACGCCAGGGGGCGGGCGCGATCCACGGCTTCCGCCAGCAACGGGCAGAGATCATACCGACGGATATTTTGGGCAATAGCGCCCTCCAATGCCTGCAGTGTTAAGAACACGTCGCGAATGTTGGTCAACAGGATATTTGCTTTGGTTTCCATCTGCTTAATTTGCAACCGTGCTTCGGCTGGCAACTTATCTGCATCCCGCAGTAAGCGGTTGAGGTCGTCCTGCAGTTGCGCTACCGGCGCGGTGAGTTGGTGGGCAACTCGAGAGATGCGCCGGTGGTCGCGAGCGTCTTCTTTTTTCGCCCGTCGTTCGGCGTACGTTAAGAGCAGCAATCCTCCGGCCGCCAGAATACTGACAATGATCGGCAAGATGGGAACAAAATTACTGATGACTGCGGCGCGGAAAAGAAAATATACATCAAGCGCTAAAATGACCGAGACGCCGCCGTAAAGAGCAGCGCGGACAAGACGATGGGTGGACGGGGCGAGCATAACGAAACGTAAAGCTTAAAGCGAAAATCGTAAAATAACTCCAGTTGGGTTTAAGTATACACTGCCCTGCCGGGTTTTATACTGCGGTATTTTAGTGCCCTTCTTCCAAATACTTCTGCAGCTTTTCTTTGTTGTGGTTGTAGCCGTAGCCGACCAGCAAGAGCAGGCCGCCGAGGATGGCAAACGAGATGACGCGCGGCAGCGCTTCGAGACCAGACAGATCAATGACAAAGACCCGGGCGACAGTCAGGACTAAAGCGCCGAGGCCCAGCAGGCGGGCATCTTTCCAGCGGGACATGAAGCCGGCGGCGATAGTAATGAGTCCGACAACGCCCCAGATGATCGACGGCAGCGCGCCGGAGAATTCTTCCGCAGACATGAGATAGACCACCAGGATGGCAACGCCCAGGAGCAGTCCGGCCAGGAGGTTGGCATCACCATCTTTTTTGCTGCTGACCGTAAGCTGGCGCAGCGTGGCGGCGCTGGCGGCACAGACACCCGCAACAAAGAGACCGAGAATGAGCGTCAGCGACGTATCGGCCGGGACGAAGCGCGGGAAGCGGTACAGATCATGCGCAATATAGCGCAGCGTGCTGCCGATGAGCGGGAGCGCGCTCAGGGTGGCCAGGCTGGGCTGGCGGCGGAGCAAGCCGGCGCCGGCAATGACGGCGCCGAGCAGTGCCCAGGCCAGCGTGGTGCCAAAGCCGTCGGCGGCAAGGTAGTAGCTGATAGAGCCCATCACCAGCAGCGTGACGATAACGGCGCTGGCGGCGGTGAGCGCGGCGCGGCGCCGGTATTCATGGGCAATAACGGCCCAGCCGGCGGTGAGGCCGGTGATGAAGAGCAGCCAGGTGCCCGCGGCGGTGCGCGGCTGGACAACCAGTAGAGGCAGGGCTTGCAAGGCACCGAGTCCGAGCAGCGCAGTTGCGCCGCCGGAGAGCGCGAGCGTGATCACGTCAGCGGCGCCGCCAAAGGCACGGCCGCGGTCGCGCCGCAAGACCAGGCCGACGGCGATGGCAAGCCAAATAACAGTAAGCGCAATGAGGCCGACCAGTTCCTTCTCTCCCCCGCCTTGGAGGGCGGCCCGGCCGACAAACCGGCCATACCAGACCAGATAGCTCATGTAGGCGCCAAGGGCAGCGGGCAGCACAAGGTCGCCCCAAGGCATAAGGATAGCGACGGCGGCCAGCGCGGCCAGCAGCAGGCAGGTGCCGAAGATGGCAAAGAGCGAGAGCGGCGAGATGATCAGCGTCAGATACCCCAGGACCAGGCCGATGGCAATCAGCAGACGTGATTTCTGGACGAGGGCGAGGAGCAAGAGAACGGCGACGACGGCTGCTAATAAGAACATCTCCAGGGAGGCCGAGGTGATGATGCGCGTGGCGGGGATGAAATGCATGGCATACGTGACCAGATACGTCACGCCCCAGGCGCCGGCGCTGACAATGGCGGCAAACTGGCCATACTTGTGCCTTGCGGCGACGGAGATGGCGAAGAGAATGGCCGCGCCGGTGTAGCTCAACGCCACTTTTCCGGCCGGGCCAACGAAGCGGAAGACAAACTGGACGAAAAAGAGAGCGGCTAAGAAGATCAGCACCACGCCGACGACGGTGAGCCATTTCTGGCCGAATTCGATCTCGGTAGAGGTTTTTGGCTTGGCAGCCGGCTGATTTACCCCCACGCCGCTCGGGGGGCTCTGCGGGGCAGGCGCGGGCGTTGACGGCACGGCCGCCGGCACTTGGCTGCCGGCGAGGCGCTCCAAGAGGGCGACCCTTTCTTCCAGGGCGGCTATTTTTTTGTTTGCCTCGCTGGGGGTATCGGCTGTCATGATGGGCGATTAATCAAAGACGTCTTCAACCACTTCCCCCACTACCCAGAATGGTAGCAGGAGGATGTCTTCTGCTCCAGCGCGCGGCCATGTACTGCGGCGGGGCCGCGGCAGCGTGTGGCCATAGGCGGCTCGCCAGGTATCCCACTCGGCCACGGTCGTGATAAAGCTATGGCTGATGCTGCGATCCTCTCCTGCTGCCAGCGTAATGGTTTCCTCGTGGGCGCCAAGGGCCGGCTCGGTATACCGCACCGTGTACGTGCCTGGCAGTAGGTCCTGATTAAACCGGGGGTGCAGCTGGCATGTGCGGAGTGCAGCTGCATTGGGTATCTGACAGGCGAGGATTTCAATGCGTGTACCCGGCGGGAAGGCACTGGCTCGGATTTTGGCTGCACCAGGCGAGCTATAGCCAGGATAGTCGCTCTGGCGCGGAGGCGGCACATACCGGAATTCCCCCTCGGCCACGGTCAGTATTGCCGGAGCGGCGGGGGCAGCATCAATAAAGGTAATAGTGTAGGTGCCCGGATTCACCGGGACGGCGGCCGGTCCGTCTACCTGCAACTCTCCCCCGACATCGATGCGGCCATAGCTGTCGAGGTAGATACTGGCGCCGCTGGTGCCGGAGGAATTCAACGCCCCGCTGCGGCCGGTGATGATGCCTAAAAAGACCACAAAAAACAGGAGCGCAGCACCGATAATGCCGAGGCCGAGATAGAGGGCGCTTTTAGACTGCGGCTGATCTTCTTGATCACCTTTATTGTTCATTTAGGTTAACGTTTGCCAGTGATGTCAGTTTGTATTATGGCATTGTTTTTGCGGTATGTGAACCGCCTCCTTCGTAACCGCTCACAGGTCGAGGAAGCTCCCTGACTGAAAACAGCCCGCCAGGGCTGTTTTAGGTTATCTTAGTGAGTTTCGCCAACTCCGGCAGAAAGTTGCTCCGGTGTTTGTGCCAGGTGGTCCAG
>Ga0210057_1008773_pt1 | contig 11868 bp, 11 predicted proteins | sample CryGeyCG2114_010_2_FD_183968 | JGI IMG/M metagenome (GOLD analysis project Ga0210057, IMG submission 183968) | Groundwater microbial communities from aquifer - Crystal Geyser CG10_big_fil_rev_8/21/14_0.10 (SPAdes) (version 2) | ecosystem: Environmental > Aquatic > Deep subsurface > Groundwater ...
GCGCAGAAGGGAAGTAGTGGTTTACGCCAAGCCGACGAAGAGAGCAGGGGAGTGCAAAGTCTGCAATGATGTCTGCTACCTGTGTTGCAAGTCCTCCTTCACTGCTGTGATCTTCAACAACAATAAGGTGACCCGTCTCAAGCGCAGCCTTAATAACTGCGGAGGCATCGATAGGTCGAACTGAGCTAACATTCAAGACACGAACATTTACTTTATGTGTACTGTTAGCCATTTCATCAGCTGCCTCTACTGCAGAATGAACAGGGATTCCAGTAGAAAGAATAGTGACATTATCACTCGTTGTACCCGTACCTCGAATGAGGTCTATCTTTCCATCAAAAGTATAGTCTGCACCGTAAATAATATTTCCATCAGGACTTTTTAATTGTTCATGTCCATCGCGGGGGAAGAATGTGTAGACACTCTGGTGTCCTTCACAAATAATCTCCACTGCTTTTTCAGCCATTGCAGCAGCTTGGTTGCTATCTGCAGACATCCATACTTGAGTATTATCAAAAGGAATATTTAAGTAGTGACGCTCTTGGTGTGTCTCTCCATCTTCTCCAACACTAAGACCTGCGTGAGTACAGTCATTGATAATTCCACAACGTGTATGGCCACAGTTCACATCAATGAGTCGCGCGTTTGCGCGTGCTTCATTTGTACCGAATGCAGCAAATGTGTAGGTGACAGGAATAAGGCCAGTTTGACGCATTCCTGCAGCCATCATGTACATGTTTGCTTCGGCAACACCGACGTTGATACACCGTTCTGGAAATTCTTTTTCAACTTTATCAAACCCTCCAGAGCCAGCAAGGTCTGCATGGAGAACATAAATTCTTTTGTCAGACTTCATTAAGGAGAGTAGGTGAGTTGCACCGAAATCTTTTCGAGCCGCTCCTTTTTCTACGGTTGTTACTCTCTTATAGGTGGACATCTCTGGTGTGAGTTCTATATCAGTTTTGATTCCGCCTGCGTATCGCTTCTGTTCTGCATCATGATATTTAGTGTAATCAGTCGTTACCTCAGCAAGTGTCGGTAAATCTTTCAATGCCTCTGCTGCTTCTTCTTCAGACAGTGGTGCTCCATGAAAGTTTTTATCTCCTGTGTCTGATCCCTTCTCCATGAGTTCAATTCCGTAGCCCATTGTCGTGTAATAGCAGATGAAAATTGGCTTACCCTTGCCAGAAAGTTCGTTTGATTTTTCGATAGCTGCTTTACACTGAGCAGGGTTATTTCCATTTTGCACTTCTATAACATTCCAGCCACTAGCCGCTGCGATACTCGCAAAGTCTGCTGCTACAATCTTTGTTGGAAGGCCAGATAATTGAATGTCGTTCCAGTCACCATGAACAACAAGGTTATCAAGCCGAAGGGCTGTTGCGAGCCTGAATGCTTCTTGTACTTGTCCTTCTTGGCTATCACCATCAGCGAGTAGTACATCAACATTCCCTTTTTTGTTTTGTAGCTTTAGTCCAAATGCAGTTCCAAGTCCATGGCTTACACCTTTTCCAAGTGGCCCTGTACCAAATGGAATATCGCCAATACCTGCTTCGATGTGACCAGGCAAACCAGATGGAGTTCTAAATGTATCAATAATTGCCTGTGGACTCGAAAGCCTTTCATCACCGTTTTCTCTCCCAAAGAGATATTGGAGTCCAAAGCCAAGGACAGATAGATGCCCAGGACTCATACGTAATGGTTGGTCGACAGTAGGGTTTCGCATTTTCGTTACTGTGTAGCACGGCGTGAATGCAGAGAGTGGACCACCAGGGTGACCAGACTTATGTGTGAGTGGCGCCATCACTGCAAGGTGTTTTAGGATTGTGTGTGCAAGTTCGTATTGAACAAACTCTTCTTCAGATAATGGAGATGCATTGTCGTGTGAAATCCAGTATCTATCGCCAGGTGCAGCAACAGCAGAAATTCTTTGAAGTGACATTGGTACTTCTGCAGTATCTTTTCCAATGAACATTTTTGATTCTGGGCGTGTCATAGTATTCGTTTGTAAAGAAAGTAACGTGATTCTAGGGGGAAGGATCCTGCAACGCAAAGAGCAAGCCAGCATTCCGATCTAGTGTCATTATAATATTGCATACAAAAATATTGTTCAGCCCTATTTAAAGCCAAAATACTAAAATATCCATTTAAACATTGTATTGAGCTTCTTTAGTAAAAAACTTGCAATTTGTTCATTGATAATGCGTCAGAAAATAGAAAATGTGCAACTCGAACAGACTGTGGAAGTACTGCTCTTGGTGTACCATATATTAGTTATGAAACGACGACTTACTTCAAAGACTCAGTTCCCACTTATGGGAATTAACATCTCGGCAATTGTGATGCTAAGCCTCTTGATGCTTGCAGTTTAATGGCAACTATCAAAGACTTCTTAGAACTCGATATTCGTGTTGGAAAAATAATCCAAGTTGAAGATTTTCCAGAAGCGAGGAAGCCAGCATACAAACTGACAATAGATTTTGGTGAAGAGATTGGCGTAAAGAAGTCTTCAGCACAAATTGTTAAAAATTATATAAAGAAAGATCTACATGATCGTCTTGTTCTTGCTGTAGTTAATTTTCCACCACGTCAAATAGGTCCATTTATTTCTGAGGTGTTGACTCTTGGTGTACCAGATGAAAATGATGAGGTTGTTCTTATAAAACCAAGTACAGATGTTCCAATTGGAGGAAAGCTGTATTAACTTCTTTCAATAATAAGCATACGAGGAGTTCCTGTGCGGATCTCTTCTTTTGCGCCAGTCCAATCGTGTACTGCATTGAGAAGTACGTTATGCTTGTACTTATAGTCTAGTCCGTGTCTTGTTCCTGGGTCATTTGTTATAAAATATTTCTTATCATAACCAGTAACAACGAGCATATGATACCACGGTCCGTCACCAGAGTAATAGGGGTTATCAAGATCACGACCAGTAGCAGGAATAATAACAGGGTTTCCTTTTGCGATTTCATGCTTAATAGATTCAACAGTTACATTCTCGGAAACTCGTGTGTTGTATCCGTAGTACTCCTGAACAATTTTTTCTAAATCAAGAATAGAAACATCGTACTTGTAAGAGTTGGCCTCTTCCCATTGTACAAGTTGAAGAATTTCTCGGTTTGCTTGGTCTGGTTCCAGTGGAGAATTTCGAAGGTAATAATCAAGCATGATGACAGATGCTTCTTCGCATGCTTCTTGATATGGCGCATCCCAGTTTCCATTCGGTGCCTGAACCATAAAGGGAACAAGGATTGATGCTTCTTTTGGGAGTTCTACTTCTTCTATTGTCTTTTCCTCAGGCACAACTTCTTCTTCAAAGTTTATTTGAGCTTCTGAAGATGGCTTTAGTCCAACAGGTACACTGCTCGCTGTACAAGACGCTAATAGTGCTAAAATGCCGAAGAGTATGGTAAATGTAGAAATCATGTATATATCTATAGGCTAGCCCAATTGAGCTTAAAATCCAGTGAAATCTACTCTATAATGACTAAGATTTCTCCCCCAAATACCCTTATGAAACTGTTCATTGATACCGCAAATATGGCTCAGGTAGAAGAAATAGCCTCTTGGGGGGTACTTGATGGGGTGACCACAAACCCAAGTTTAGTTGCCAAGGAAGAAGGGGCAAATTTTAAGGATACAGTGATTGCTATGTGTGGGCTCGTCAACGAGGTAAGTGCCCAAGTAACTGGAGTAACATTTGAGGAAATGAAGGTTCAAGCAGATGAGTACAGCTCATGGCATAAAAATGTTGTCGTCAAAGTTCCTATGACTGTAGAAGGATTAAAAACACTCAACTATTGTTCAGCTAAGGGCATGAAGACAAACACCACACTTGTCTTCTCTGTTTCTCAGGCAATTATGGCTGCGAAGTCTGGTGCGACAATGATCAGTCCTTTTGTAGGCCGCCTCGATGACCTTGGCATGGACGGCATGGATCTCATTGCAGACATAATGGAAGCATGGAGTCACTACAAATTTGATACACAGGTTCTAGTTGCTTCAGTGCGAAATCTTGAGCATGTAACAAGGGCAGCAAAACTTGGTGCACATATTTCAACAATCCCATATAAAATTTTTACAGAACTTCCACAGCATGACCTTACAGATAAGGGTCTCAAGAAATTTATGGAAGACTGGGAGACTGTCCAAGGTAAGTAGTGTTATAGTACCCACGATGTCTATTAACCAACTCGGTGTCATCGGCCTTGGAACAATGGGTGCAAATATCGCACGTAATGCAGCACGTAATGGTACAAAGGTTGCTGTCTACAACAGGACAACTGAGGTGACAAAAGACTTCATGAAGCAGTTCGAAGGAGAAGGAAACTTTGCGTCATGTGAATCGTATGAAGATATGGTGAAGGCTCTCCATGGTGAACGTGCTTTTTTGATTATGGTAAAAGCAGGGCCTGCTGTGGATGCTGTCATTGCTGATCTTACTCCTCACTTGCAAAAAGGGGATATTATTATTGATGCAGGAAATAGTCATTATCCAGACACAGAAAGACGTGTAGAGGAGTTGAAGGAAAAGGGGATTCGTTTTCTTGGCATGGGTGTAAGTGGCGGAGAGGTTGGAGCACTAGAAGGCCCAAGTATGATGCCAGGTGGTGATAAGTCTGCATGGGAGGACTGTAAAGATTTGCTTTCTAAAATGGCAGCAGACGATGGACTAGGTGGAAAGTGTGTTGCATATATAGGAGAAGGAGGATCAGGTCACTTTGTAAAAATGGTTCATAACGGTGTTGAGTACGGCATTATGCAGTTACTCGCAGAAACGTATGATGTACTTAAAAACGTTGCAGGGTACTCAAATGAACAGCTCGCAGAAACGTTTGCAGCATGGAATGAGGGTGAAGATTTACAGTCATTTCTAGTAGAAATTACGGCTAAAGTATTCGAGAAGAAGGATGACATAAATGATGGACACCTCATTGATAAAATCCATGACGTTGCTGGGCAGAAGGGGACTGGAAAGTGGACAACGATTTCTGCGCTCCATTATGGTGTAGCAATTCCTACTATTAATGCAGCTGTCGATGCACGTATCATGTCTGGCTCAGAAGAGCTTCGAGCAGAACACAGGAAAGATCCAGTACGAACAGATCTCGAAGAACCGCTACCAAAACCAGAACAAATGCGAAGTATTGCACGAAGTGCACTTCACCTTTCTGTGCTTACTGCATACGAGCAGGGTTTTGAACTCATGAAAGTTGCATCGAAAGAACATAACTGGGATCTCAATCTGTCAGAGTGCGCAAGAATTTGGCTTGGTGGTTGTATTATTCGTTCTGTATTATTAAAAGTATATTCAGATGCATTCTCGGAAGATGTTTCACGTCAAAAAACAGCTGCTATGTATAAGGAGCAGCAGTGGTCAGGAGAGAAGCAAGTTCATCTTCGATTATTCTTGGAGCTTTCAACTAGCCGAGGAATTGCAACACCTAGTACATCAGCTGCAATGAATTACTTCGATACATTACATAGAAAGGATCTTCCGCAGTCACTTGTACAAGCGCAACGAGACTTCTTTGGTGCACATACATTTAAAAGAAAAGACAAAAACGGTGTCTTCCATGTAGAATGGGAGTAAATGTACATTACTCAAGACATCCAGCAGGTACTACAATCCCTTGGTGTGACCCCAGAGGGTCTTTCTGATGATGAGGTTGCCATTAGAAAAAATCAGTATGGATTAAACGAATTCCCAGAAAAGAAGAGGTCACTCATCTTGCTTTTCATTTCTCAATTTAATGATGTCATGGTGTACATCTTGTTCGCAGCACTTGGTATTTCTATTGCAATGCCATTTTTTGAAGGTGGAGGACATCCACATGCAGAGGCATTTGTAGATGCTGGTGTTATAGGAGCTATTCTATTTCTGAATGCAGTACTCGGTTTCTTGCAGGAATATAAGGCAGAGGAGGCAATTGCCATGCTGAAGAAACTCACAGCTCCACATTCACGTGTTCGTAGAAATGGTGTCGAAAGTGTTATTGAATCCCGTTTTCTTGTACCGGGTGACATCGTCGTTGTAGATGCTGGAGACAAAATTGCTGCGGATGGACGTCTCCTTCGTGAGTCGCAGATTAGAATGAATGAATCGAGTTTGACCGGTGAATCAAATGCTGTAGATAAAAGTATCATTGCTCTTGAAAAAGAAAATATGTCACTTGCATATCAAGAAAATATGCTTTTTGCAGGAACAATGGTGACCAATGGAAATGGTGAGTATGTTGTAACAGCAACTGCACTTCATTCTGAAATAGGGAAAATTGCAAAGTTGGTTTCTGATACTGAGTTTCCAGAAACACCTCTCCAGAGAAAAATGAAACAACTAGGGCTTATGCTGGGTGGAATTGTTCTGACAATGTGTGCGATAGTATTTGCTATAGGTATATATAGACAGATGCCTCTAATTGATATTCTTCTCATGTCAGTGAGCCTGGCGGTTTCAGCTGTCCCTGAGGGGCTTCCTGCTGTCGTCACTGTATGTCTTGCGATGGGAGTGCGAAGAATGACTAAACGAAAAGCATTGGTACGGAGACTAGAGTCACTAGAAACTCTTGGTAGCGTATCAGTGATATGTGCAGATAAAACAGGAACAATCACAGAGAATAAAATGAAAGTAGTCGACTCATGGATGTCTGACCAAAATGATAAAACCCTACTCGCGCAAATAGGCGCATCTTGTAACAGAGCACAGTTGCCAGATGTTGGAGATCCAACAGAAATCGGACTTCTTGAATACGCATCATCACTAGATGCTGAGCGACTAGATATTGAGGATGAAGAGGTCCCTTTTTCTTCAGAGGAAAAATACATGCAGACAAGACATGGGCAACAGGTTTTCTTGAAAGGGGCTACAGAGAAGATTGTTGCTCTATCTGGTGAAGAGAATTCGGATGTTCTTGCACAAAGTTCAGTTTTTGAAAAAAAAGGTCTACGTGTTCTTGCGTGCGCTGTCCGTGAGAAGAAGGCTGTGAAAATCGTTGGGCTTATTGCAATGGAAGATCCGCCACGCGAGACGGTTACCACTGCCATTCATACTGCTGCTGGTGCAGGGATTCGCACGATTATGATCACAGGAGATAGTCTTGTGACAGCAAAAGCAATTGCTGAAAAAGTAGGTATTCACGGGGATGCAATGCATGGTGAAGAGCTTGATGCAATATCAGAGCAAGAGCTTGCAGCAAAGCTGAGTGCTGTGTCTATATTTGCACGAGTTTCCCCTGAACATAAATTGAAAATTTTGAGCGCATTTAAGTTGCGAGGAGATATCGTCGCAATGAGTGGAGATGGTGTCAACGATGCGCCAGCACTAAAGGGCGCGCATGTAGGAGTAGCAATGGGTCTAGTGGGGACTGAAGTTGCTAGAGAGGCAGCGAGTATTGTTTTGGCTGATGATAGATATGAAACAATGGTGACAGCTGTTGCTGAAGGTCGTCGCATTTACGATAACATTAAGAAGTTTGTCATGTATTTACTTCGTGCAAACTTTGATGAGTTGTTGTTTATTGGCTTAGCCATATTTATAGGATTGCCTTTGCCATACCTGCCATTACATATCTTATGGATTAACCTAATGACAGATGGACTACCTGCTCTTGCGCTTGGCATGGAGCCTGCTGAAAAAGATATTATGAAGCGCCCACCACGAAGTCCATCAGAGCACTTACTCGATGGTGAATGGGGTCGGCTTGTATTCTCGTCGCTTTTTGCGTTTGGTATGGCATTTGTTTTTTTCCTATGGAAGTTGAGTAGTGGCCTTGGTATAGAAAGGGTACGAACAGAAACGTTGACACTCGCAATACTATTTGAATTATGCTTAGCGTTCTCAACACGAAGTAGAAGACCAATATGGCATATTGGATTCTTTTCAAATAGATGGATGATAGGGGCTACCATCATTCCATTTATATTACAGTTTATTTTATTGTACTCACCACTCCGTAACGTGTTCCATCTTGATTATATTCCTCTCATCGATTGGCTAGAAATTGCAGGGCTTGTCACTGCTGCTTTCTTTATATTTGAGTTTATTAAATATATTCCAAACAAGAAAAGAGTTGTCTAATCGCTTGCTCACACATATGGAAGATGATCCGCTAGCCCACTAGAAATGAGTACATCGCTCGTTTGCTATTACAGGCACAAACCCCTTCAAGCCGCCCTTAGTGATCTACATACCTATGTAAGTAGGATTGGTACCCTTACAACAAACAGAGGGCAAATATGAACGCTATGCAACCAAGAGATCCGAAGTTCGCTCTCTATAGTGAGACTTTTCAGGGTGCCATTAGTGCAATGTCTGGCGGAGAGAGGGGGATTCGAACCCTAGTCGGCAAATTCACAACCAATTCAAGGTTTTAGGCAGATTAGTCCAAAATAGTGCTTCCTATAGTGATCAGGCCTTTTTTTCCTTGAGTGTGATTAGTATATTGCTAGTATAAAATGCAACAGGACAAATATGGACTAAACACCTTAACTCTGCTATAATATATAGATGGCAAAACACTTAAATAATTACGGCACACAGTTCTTACACGAACAACAGGGTACTTTACATACAAGTACACCAGTAGAGCGTACTAACCAAAAAGCAGAAGAATCAAGCCAAAAACCTGCACAAAAAATTGCCAGCTTTCTTGCAAGATATAAACATGTGCTACAACCACAAGCTACAAAGCAAGAATTAGACACAACTACACAAGAGCGTAATCTACAGATGTTACTCCCTAAGCTCTATGAGCAACTCGTGATTGAGCCACAAGATATTCCCTACGCAGCGTTTGAGCTAGAACAACAAATCGCCAGAAACTTAGGCCATGGCGACGTAGAAATCACCGAAGAATTCAAGCAACGCAAAACACAAGAAATTAGAAATAATCAACAAGAGAGTATTAATTCTTGGGTAACCTACCTTACTTCACCAGATGCAGATTACCCTGACTATGCAAAATATTGGGCATTTACTGGTATGCAAACCATGGGTAAACTTGTAAAAAAAGAACAAGAAGATGGTTCAGAAAAGGTGTATTTTGCTAAACGTACCAAAGATACTGTTGCTCCGTACCCTGTATGCAATGCAGCCGCTTTAGCAAAAAGCATTAGTGCACTAGATGTCTACCTACAGGAACAAGATCGTCGTAAAAAACTAAGTAAAGTAAAGCGCAAACAAGACAGCTTACAGCTAGAAAATACCAGTACTCAATTAACAGATACAGAATTTACACAACTCATTGCTACCAAAAGCTTTAGTGCTATCTACGCTCAATTCTTAAAAGAATTACCAGAATACACCGAAGAAGGCTTAGAGAATATTCAAGGGGAATGGATTCAGTACATGCAGAATAGTGATGCTGCACGACTAGTAGAGTCACTCAAGGGGTACCCCTTAGAATGGTGTACTGCCAATCAACAAACAGCACAAGATCAATTACAAGGTGGTGATTTTTACGTGTACTACAGTCAAAATAGTCAAGGAGAACATAAGATTCCACGGGTAGCGATACGTATGGAGCAAGAGAAGATTGCTGAAGTACGTGGCATTGCTGCTTCGCAAGAGGTTGACCCGTACATTACTCCTGTTATTCAAACAAAAATGCAAGAGTTTGGTACAGAAGGTAAGCAATACCAAAAAAAGGCCAGTGACATGCAAAAAATGACAACACTGGTGCAAAAACAAGCAAATAATGAAGAGTTTACTGCACAAGAACTACGATTCTTGTATGAGTTAGATGGCTCTATTGAAGGCTTTGGATACAATAATAAGGATCCAAGAATTAAGGAGTTACGAGAGCAAAGAGATGCTAAAAAGGATATTTTAACAGTATTTGATTGTACCCAAGATCAAGTTGCAACCAGCGGTACAGAAATATCTACAACTACAAAAGTATATATTGGAGCAATAAACAAAGAGGCTTTACAAAACATTCAACAGTTTAGTATTGACCATGTGTATACAAACTTCCCCGAGACACCGATTGTCTTACAAAGTCTCGAAATTGCTAATCTGAGTTCTCAAGAGCTCTTGCAAACACTAAAGGAAGCAAAAGATGCTGGTGATATTAATATATCAGCACATACCCAAAGCATGCTTGATAACAGGTCAGAGTTTCAAGAGCCAACCCAAAGCCGCTTTGAATCTTTAGATAATAAAGGTGAAACACTGAACCTCGTTACACTACAGGTAAAAGATCTTGGTTTTAGTTCAAATCCAACAACGGTGGAGTTGTTTGCAAAAGCCACTGAGCTAGGACTAGAATTATGCCCTAAAGAAACTGCCGCTTATCTACGCTTACAAGATACAAATCAACCACGTGGTGATTTGTACTATATTGCATCAGAAACAGTTCCAGACTCCGGTGGCGATCCGTGCGTGTTCTACTGCAAGCACGGTGCGGATGGCCTGTGGCTCTACAGCTATTGGGCGAGGCCTGTCAATCATTGGAATCTCTCGGGTCGCGTCGTGGTTCGGTTCAGCAAGTCAGACTCTGATACTTAGTATATAAGGCACTTTATTTGATTCTTAGATTCTTTGGTACTCCCGCGTAGCGGTCGCTACATTTTTGTTTTAGCTTTCGTAATTTATATAGTGTATATTGAAGTTAACTGCGTGCTATATATTGGTTACGGCTGCTATACACAATGTGCATGGTTTTTTCCGTATCGGTAGTTGGTTACGACTGACTATGAGTAGTGATAACGATGAAAAAAGAATGACTTGGTGCCTATAATTTGCAATAAAGTTGCACAAACAATACAACCTACTCTCTCCTTTTTGATTAGACGGGTGGTGGATTAGATGATCGTAGGTACATACCAGACTCCGATGGCAATCCGAACGTGTTCAACTGCAAGCACAATGCGGATGGCCTGTGGCTCAACAGCAATTGGACGAGGCCTGACAATCATTGGAATCTCTCGAATCGCGTCGTGGTTCGGTTCAGCAAGTTATACCTTTCCGTAGAAATCTTCTACGGTTTTTTCTGTGTAGCGGTACTTTTTTGCCAACCACCAAGCATTTTTCCTATCTCATCCAGCTGCTTTACTAAGAGCTCACATTGTTTATGAGAAATATATTTTGCCTCCCAAGCTATAGAAATTAAAAATTTAAGTAAGTCGAGTGATGCAATACACTGCGTGATACGTTCATATTTTTCATGTTTTACGCTAAAGTATGATTGGAACGATTGTTCTAGTAAATCAAGCCAATGTTGTTCAATCCTTGCTCCCAACGTATATCTTGCTCCTTTTGGCATATGAATAACAGTACTCAGCCACAACAAGTATCCTTGTTTGACTCTATGGATAATAGAAGTGGAGCTGGAAGAAAATTGAGAGAGAGAGAGATCTTTCATTGTTATGAGGAAATAATTTCAGTAGAAAATTTATTAGCCGCATGGGAAGAATTTTTATGCGGAAAACGACACCGTGAAGATGTTATCAATTTTTCAATGCGTCTAACAGACAATATCAATGAATTACATCAAAAATTATTCAATAAAAAGTATAAACATGGTAATTATCATGCTTTTCGTTTAAATGATCCAAAGCCTCGCCTTATTCATAAAGCTTCCGTTTGCGATCGCCTTGTGCACCATGCAGTGTATCGCAAGCTAGCACCAGGATTTGAGCGTTTCTTTATTCATGATTCATATGCTTGCCGTAAAGGAAAAGGCGTTCATAAAGCTATCAGGCGTTTTGCTCAATTTGGCAATAAGGTTTCACGTAATCATTATACTAAGCCCCAATAAATCCGACAGTTTAGGACTTCATTTCCTACACTGTTCCTATGACATATCTAAACCCCAAACAGCTCAAAGCGTATAAAAAGCGTATTGTAAAGGATTCCTATACATTCGG
>Ga0210057_1008775_pt1 | contig 11867 bp, 9 predicted proteins | sample CryGeyCG2114_010_2_FD_183968 | JGI IMG/M metagenome (GOLD analysis project Ga0210057, IMG submission 183968) | Groundwater microbial communities from aquifer - Crystal Geyser CG10_big_fil_rev_8/21/14_0.10 (SPAdes) (version 2) | ecosystem: Environmental > Aquatic > Deep subsurface > Groundwater ...
AAAGCCCTACAAAGAGGGCTGGGGTTTCTACCTCGGCTTTCCACAATTTATCGGGTTTATCCCGATCAATATGGAAACGATAGCCACAACAGTGTCGTGCGAGAAGGTTCGAACCCCGGACCTTGCTCCGCAATCAGAATGAAAGGTTTTTTGGTGGGATTTTGGCGGGCGGAGCGAAGCTCCGCCCAAGGATTTAAAGGGTTGCCGACCGCTTCGCGGTTTTTTAGGGTGAGGTTCGAGCCGAAGATTTTTTGGAGGGAGATTTTTTTGGAGGGGAGGTCGTTCGTTTTCGCAATTTCATCCAGTGTTGAAGCGTCTTTTATCCATTCGCGTGTCGGTTCGATCCACGCGGAGGGGGTTCTCAAAAGTCGGGCTATTTTCTCCTCAATAGACTTTTTGTCGGACATAAGCGAGCGACGTCTTTTTAAATAGTCCTCACGCTCAATATCTTGCGCGACATACACATCTGTAAGTCTGGCGAGGTTTTTTGAAATGTTTTGTTCTTCTTCTCGTAAATCCAAAACTACCACTGACGCGGTTTGTTTATTTTTCTGTTCCTCAATATCCAACATTTCAAAAAGTTTTGTCGCCAATTCTTTCGGCATAATATATTCGCTAATTTTTGCAGAAAGTTGGCGATCCAATTCTTCTCCTCTTATGCACGGCTCAAAACATTTTTGTACTTTAGATTTTTTAGAACAATGATAATAAGTGTACAAATGTTTGTTGCCGTTCTTTTGTCGTTTGATTTTTATTTCTCCTGTAATTCCCATACCGCACGAACCGCAGGACATAAGCCCGCAAAATGGTCTCGGATCCGTTTTCTTGTCCGGTGTGCGACCCCTGCCTCGCAAAACACTATTCGCTTTATCAAAAAGTTCTTTGGAAATAATCGTCTCATGTTTACCCTCATAGATTTCTCCCGCATGACGAAAGTGTCCATAATAAATTGGATTGCTTAAAATATGCGACACTCGCGAAGCATGAACACGATTATTATTTTTACTTTTGATATCCGATTTTTCTAAAATTTTTGCGAGGTCTTCAAGTCGCACGCTTCCTGTTGCGTATAGTTCAAACATTTTTTTAACGAGCTTGGCATTTTTGTGGTGTAAAGCAATTTTTTTGATAGCAGGATTATTTATATATCCAAACGGAGCAAGGCTTGGAAAATCTCCGTTGCGAGCTTTTTGTCGTAAACCGCGAGCAGTGTTTTCACTAAGTTGTCGGACATATTCATTCGCCATTCCTAATTCCACGGACATCATTAAAACATTATCATTTGGATAATGACTTTGTCCGTGCGTTTGGATATGTTGGATTATATTTTGCTGGAGCATCCATTGAATTTTTCCGCTATCAACAGGGTTGCGAGAGAGACGATCAATTTTCCAGCAAACAATTCCTTGCGCCTCGCCATTTTGAATACGCGAAAGCATAGTATTAAAAATAGGGCGACCGGGAATTTTTGCAGATCGTTTTTCTATAAACTCATCAGTAATATAAATACTTTCGCGCTTGGCGAGGTCTCGCAATTCTGCAAGTTGCGATTCAATAGAAAGGATTTGTTTATCCTCCACATCAGTGCTTTTGCGGGCATATAAAAAGTATTTTTGCATGGTTCTATTATACCATAACCCATAGTGTATAGCGCAAGAGCGAGTTATACTATTAATAATGAATGACGAAGCAAAAAGACTCGGTCAAAACTTAAAACGAATTAGAACTAAAAAAGGCATATCCCAAGGCGATATAGTAAAAACGCTGGATATGCCAAAAAGTTTTGTAAGCAGTATTGAAAATGGTAAAACAAATCCAACACTTGCGACAATTGCTAAGATAGCAAAAGCAATCGGGGTTTCTGTTGGAGAATTGATGAAATAAAAATATGAAAAAATATAAATTATGCCAAAGGTGCTCTAAAGAAGTTGGATTAAATACACAAACTTGTAGTTGTGGCTCGATAAAATTTGCTCCGACTTTCGTGAAAAAAATTGAAAAGTTAAATAGGCAATTTTCTGTGCAAGTAACTGAACCAAATAAAAAACTTTACAAAAACAAGAAACCACCTGATAAACGAGTAACATTGTATAAATGGTGGCAAGGAGGTAAATCTTCTCTACATATTAATACCGTAGAAGAATGGAATAAAATCAAAGAAATAATTGATGAAAGATTGTCTGGGTTTTTAAATTGGAAAAGTAAGGCAGAAATATTAGCACAAATTAAAAATACAGAAAAACAAGAGAAAAAGTCGGGAAAACAAATTGAAGATCTTACAAAAAACTACCCAGAATTTATTCGGAATGTTCTTAAAAAAGTTGATTACAGTAAAATTGACCCGAATAATGCCGCTGAATTTGGTCAAATAGTAAAAGACTTAACAGAAGTTATATCAAAAACTGATCAAGATTTTGGCGTAGCTTTTAGAAATGTTATAAAACAACTACCAAAGCAACCCAAAAGAGCTCTTGAAGATTTGGACGAACTTTTAAAAACATGGTCTTTGAGACAAATAACATCCTTATCTTCTCAAGTCATAAATCGCCTAGAAACACTAAAACTTTTCAAGGAGAGAATTTTAGATGATAAAACTTACGAGATAAGAGGAGATAATTCTATACACCGGATTCTCGAAAGCTCAATGTGGATGATAGATGAGAGATATTGGCTTTTGCACAGTAATGAAACTTTGAGAAAAATTGTTGAAAAAGAACTTCCTAAAAAAGATAAGAAATACTCAAAATTACGTCCTGATTTTGTATGTGGAACAGTGGACAATAAATTAATTATAGTTGAATTAAAAAGACCGTCACACGCATTGACCATAGAAGATCTGAATCAGGCAGAAACTTATCTATCTATTATTGAAGAACATGGGAATAAATTTTCAAGCTCCGAAGTCTATTTAATCGGAAGAAAAATTGATGACGATTTAAGTAGAAAAATTAAGCATCGTGCTTCTCACTTTAAGATAAAAACCTTCTCAGATCTCATAGATGATACAGAAAAAAGATATAAAGAGTTTATGGATATTATTAAAAATAAATAGGGAGCTTCGCGAATTTAATAATTAGCGAAGAACTAACACGCGCACGGGTGGGTGGGGCAAGTGTTATCTATTCTGTACGACCTCCCCTCCAAAAAAATCTTCCCTCCAAAAATCTTTGGCTTTTGAATTTTTGAACCTCACCCTAAAAAACCGCGAAGCGGTCGGCAATCCTTTAAATCCTTGGGCGGAGCTTCGCTCCGCCCGCCAAAATCCCACCAAAAAACCTTTCATTCTGATTGCGGAGTACCTCTTAAACGAGGCTAGAACTCATTTTAGCAAAAATGTGTGAAAGATTCTACCAAGCGTTCCCCGCGCGCTGAAGCGCCACCACGCAAAGCGTGGTGCTTCTGCAAAAGCAGAAGTGCGGGAAACGCTCCACACTCCGCCACAATATTTTTCAAATGAGGCGGAGTGTGGGAATGCAAATACGGACTCGGTTTTGCGAAACTATTTTCTGGGAGAAGGGTTCGCAAAACCGAGACTAAAGTTTTTGAAATTCGTCGGGAATTCGTTTTGAATTTCGCGGGCAGGCAGGGTCTGGGAGGGAATGCGCGCGGGAATTTTTAGAGTGGAAAATATGGCTTAAAAATGCTAAAATGAAAAAATAACAACAAATTGTGTCATTTTATAGACTACGTGAACTTTCGAAATAAATTTATGAAGCAACAAAAAATAGATATTGTCGAAGATAATATCTATAAAAAATATCCAGAAGTACTCAATATCCTATTGTGTGATCGAACAACCAATAGGAATATTTTCTGGGCGACTGACAACTATCAGGTTCTAGGTGAGCATTATCAATTCTCTTCCCCAATTAAGATTGACTTAATTACTGGCTCAAACGGCAAGGTAATAATGCCTCGCGTGTTAAAAAATAGAACACTACAAAATACAAGGGTAAAAGAAATGGCGGAAGTTTATACACCTGCTTGGGTTTGTAATGCTCAAAATAATTTAATAGACAACGCTTGGTTTCAAAAAGAAAATGTATTTAATACGAAAGTTAGTTCACCTGATCATGATTACGGCTGGAAAGTAAATCCTAAAAAAATTATCTTTTCTAAAAGTAAAACTTGGAAACAATACATAAGCGACACGCGTCTTGAAATAGCTTGTGGTGAAGCACCATATATCACCAGTCGTTATGATACAACCATAGGTGAATTTATTCCGGTTAAGGAAAGGATAGGAATATTAGACCGTAAACTAAGAGTTATTAATGAAAATGTCGATAATTCTAGGGAATGGCTTAAAGCAACTCAGACTGCTTTTGAAAGCACATACGCTTATGAATGGCAGGGAGATAGCTTATTATTAGCACGTGAAGCAATGCTGTATACCTTCATTGAAAATTATGCTCTGAAGTTTGGAAAAAATCCAGCAATTAAATCAATAAAAAATATAGCAAATATTGTCTCTTGGAATGTATGGCAAATGGACGGATTAAAAGGTGTAATTCCTAATTCTTGCAAAGAAGAAATTAATACGACTACCGATATTTTTGGAGAAAAAATTATTAGTAAGTCAAAATGTTTAGGTTGTACTAATAATGATATTAAAAAACATAACGGTATATATTGTGTAATAAAAGATTGGTTAGTTAATGGGAAAAAAGGTCGAGAGATTACATTCACAGAACTTCTTAAGAGTTAAAATGGATATGAAAAAATTAAACAAAATTGATGTAAGTGTACTCGATCATATTATCATTGGGAGAGTTGAACCAAAGATTTACGCATTTACTACAGAAACAATTCCCAATTATATGAAAATTGGTGATACTTATCGTCCACTTGAGACACGGCTTGGTGAATGGAGAAAGTATTTTCCTAATTTAGAGAAAAAGTTTGATGAGGTTGCAAAAGTGGACGACCAGACTTTCTTTAGAGATCATGCTGTTCATTATTATCTCGAGAAAGAACTACAAAAAGAACGGCTTCTTCCAGCTAGTCTTGAAAAAGTTCCATATTATTCTAAAGAATTTTTTAAAGATACTTCGAAAAATGATCTGGTTGGTGCAATTAAAGACATTAAAAATAATCATAATAAGAACGAGAATAAGTATCAATACTACAAATTTGATACAAGCCGTATTCCTGTTTTTCATATATACGAAAGAGTTGAAGATTATGACCTAAGACCAAATCAGCAATTAACAGTAAATAGATTTAAGGAGGCTTTGACCAAGGGGCGAACTAACTTATTAATGTATGCAGTGATGAGATTTGGTAAATCGTTCACTTCTATGTGTTGTGCAGTTGAAATGTCCGCAAATCTAGTATTAGTTGTATCTGCAAAAGCAGATGTGAAAGAAGAATGGAAAAGAACAGTAGAAAGTCATAAAAAATTTACTGGCTATAGTTTTCTAGATAGCAAGAATCTTTTGCAAGGTAAAACAATAATAAAAGATAAACAGAAAGCAAAAGAAAAAATTGTTTTGTTTTTAACATTGCAAGATTTACAAGGTGACGAAATAAAGTCAAAACATAAGGAAATTTTTGATAATAAAATTGATTTATTAGTTATCGATGAAACCCATTTTGGTGCACGAGCGGAAGAATATGGAAAAGTTTTGAAAGATTCGCTTTCAGCTAAAGAAGTAAAAAACGAATTAAAATTAGATGATACTACTTTAGATGATTTAGAAAAAACAATAAAAACAATTAATGCTAAGGTTCGCCTTCATCTCTCTGGAACACCATATCGGATTTTGATGAATAGTGAATTTACGGATGAAGACATTATTGCTTTCTATCAATTTTCTAATATTGCAGAAGATCAAGAGAAATGGGATAGAGACAATCTACATAAAGACGAAGTAAAAGAATGGGATAATCCATATTATGGGTTCCCGCAGATGGTTCGATTCGCATTCAATCCAAATGAATCTTCACGTAAAAAAATGGAGGAATTTAAAAGAAATGGTATTACCTACACATTTTCTGCATTATTTAAACCTGTATCAATAACTAAAGATACAAAAAATAATTTGCATAAAAAATTTGAACACGAAAAAGAAATAATTGATTTATTAAAGGTTATAGACGGATCAAAAGAAGATGAAAATATATTGAGTTTTCTTGACTACGATAAATTAAAAAAAGGTAACATGTGTCGTCATATTGTCTGCGTATTGCCTTTCCGGGCATCGTGTGACGCGTTAGAAGAATTGATTAAAAAGAATACATTCAAAAATCTTGGTAAATATAAAATTATAAATATTTCAGGTGTTGATGGTGATAAGAATTATAAAGATACCCAATCGGTACAATTAAAGATTAAAGAGTGCGAAAATAAAGATATAAAAACAATCACATTAACAGTGAACAGAATGCTTACAGGAAGCACAGTTCCAGAATGGGACACAATGTTGTATTTCAAAGATACATCATCGCCTCAGGAATATGATCAAGCAATATTCCGTCTACAGAATCAGTATGTTCGAGTTTATAAAGAGCAAGGTGGCGACACGGTGAAATATAACATGAAGCCACAAACGCTCCTCGTGGATTTTAATCCAAACAGAATGTTTGAAATGCAGGAGCATAAGTCTCAAATTTATAATGTAAACATAGAATCGAATGGCAATTCTAAGCTAGAAGAACGAATCAAAAGAGAGCTTGTAATATCTCCGATTATTGTTTTAAACAAAAATAAAATTGTAGAAATTCAACCAGCAGATATTATTAATGCGGTAAGGCAGTATTCAAATAATAGAAGCGTGGTCGATGAAGCAACCTCGATAGGTGTAGACCTTTCTCTTTTAAATATAAATGAAATTAAGACTGAAATAGAAAAACAGAGCGAAATAGGGTCAAGACAAGGACTTGAAATCAAGCCTATAGAGGGTGATGGTGATGATATTGATCTTGGAGAAGTTTCAAAAGAAAACACACAAACAAATGAACCGGATAAAAAATCTGATACCGATGAAAACGTTTTAGAAGAAAACTACAAGAAAAAGTTTGCAATGTATTATGCAAAGATCTTGTTTTTCGCATTTCTAACAGATTCAAAAGTAAAATCTCTTGAAGAAGTAATTAGTGCTACAGAAAAAGATAAAAATAATTTGCGTATTATTACAAATACTGGGATAAGTAGAGACATACTTATATTATTTCAAAAACATATCAACCCCTTTGTATTAAGTGAATTAGATTATAAAATTCAAAATATTAATACATTAGCAAATGATCCTCATCTAAAACCCATTGAAAGAGTATCAAATGCCATGAGAAAATTCAGTCGTTTGTCTGATTCAGAAATTGTGACTCCTGAATTTATGGCGGATAAAATAACTAATTCCTTGCCACAAGGAGAAATTAGTAAATCTATAAAACTACTTGATATTGCATCAAAACAAGGTGAATTCGTATACGCAACATACAAAAAATTTGGAAGAGATGTGGCAAACAATTTTTATTCTATTCCTACCTCAAAAATAGCGTATGAATTTACACGAAAGGTTTATCAACTACTTGAACTAGATATTGATAAAATTGAAAAAACTTATACCTCGTATCAATTGATTGAAGACGCTAATTTAATTCAAGGAGAAAATGTTATAATTAATAATACCCATATGAAATTCGATGTAATTGTAGGAAATCCACCATATCAACAAAGCGACGGAGGGGCTCAAGCGAGCGCCAAGCCTATTTATAATGAATTTGTATATATCGCAAAAAAACTTAATCCGAACTACATATCAATAATTATGCCAACACGATGGTATGCTGGTGGTAAAGGACTGGATAGTTTTAGAGATGAAATGCTTCATGATACTCATATTGCTGAGCTTCATGATTTTTTAAAACCTGATTTGGTTTTCAAAGATGTGAATCTACGAGGAGGTGTTTGCTATTTCTTGTGGGATAAAAATTATGATAATACCAAGAAACTAACAAAAGTATTTACTTATAAAAATGATTTGAATCCCGAAATAGGTAGTCGTAATCTAAAGACAAAGGATTCTGAGATATTCATTCGTCACGGTATCGCCATAGATATATCAAATAAGGTTAAAAAACATTCTAAATTTGAATCAATTGAAAATTATATTTCTTCTAGAAAACCGTTTGGTTTTGAGGGAAATATTGTTAATAATGAAAACATTTTTAGATCTACTGATAAAAAATTAAAAGATCCGGTAGTTTGCTATGGAAAAGGAAAGAGGGTCGGATTTCTTGAAAGAAAAGAAATTTTAAAAAATTCAGAGTTGATTGATAAATATAAAGTTTTTGCTCCATATGCAAATAATATAGGAACTGAATTAAATGACGATAACTTAAACGCATTTGTTGGTGAGCCTAAAACTATTTGCACAGAAACATATATAGTAATAGGGGCAGATCTTAATTTAAACAAAATGTCGGCAAGTAATCTAAAAAAATATTTCTATACAAGATTTGCAAGATTTATGCATAGTTTAGCTAAAATTAGTCAACATGCTACCTCTAAAACTTATCAATTTGTTCCGCTTCAAGACTTTGCTTCACAATCAGACATCGATTGGAAACAATCAATAGAAGAAATTGACAGCCAGTTGTATAAAAAGTATTTTTTAACTAAAGAAGAAATTAAATTTATTGAAAGTATGATAAAGCCAATGGATTAGACCATAAATGCTTGACTTTCGTGTTGTAATATGCTATACTTGCCTTATAGTTCACTTAAAATCTAATACGAGACACAAACATTGAAGGTCCAACAACAAATTATTTGCTATTGAACCTAAACATTTTTACCTTCAATCCTATTTCATAAAATATCTTACAAGGGACAGGACGAAAGGGTCTTGTTTTTTCATTTTATGGGAATGGTCGCAAATTAGGTAATTATTAATTAAGTTTATAAGAATAGGTATGAGTTCGTTTACAGTTAGAATAGAATTAGACAGTAATATTTACTCAGACTTTGAAATACTACATAAAGCTATGGAGATTAATGGTTTTAAAAAAACTATTAGCGGTACCGATGGTGAATATCATCTACCACGAGCTGAATATAATATTTCTACTTCTGTTAGCAGATCAGCAGTTTTAAAACTTGCTGAAGATGCTGTTGCTAGAACACACAAGAAAGGTGAAATTTTAGTGACAGAATCACTTGGCAGAACATGGTCTGGTCTAAATAAAGTTAGATAAAGCTAAGTTAGCTTAAAAATTCTGGGAACCATCTGAGAGCCAATCCTTTTGTAAATGATAGAGCTCTTAAAGGATAGAAACGAGTAAGGACTAAGCGCCGTACTAACCCAGAGGCTTAAAAACAACCGATGTAAGACGGTTGTTTTTATTTAAAGCTGTTGATAAATCAATTACATCAATACTTTGGCAAGAATTATAAAGTAGTATAATAATAATGTGGAAAAAATTTTAATAATTGGCTCTAGTGGCTCAGGTAAATCTACATTTGCAAATAAATTAGGCAAAGCATTAAATCGCGAGGTCGTCCATTTAGATAAAGTTTATTATAAATCTGGCTGGCAAGAAGATCATTCCACAAGAGATGAGTGGAAACAAAAAGTTCGAGATTTAGTTTCTAAAGATAGATGGATTATAGATGGACATTACAACAGTACTCTAAATATTAGGATACCGGCTGCCGATACTATTATCTTCTTTGATTTTAGCAAACTCACATGTCTTTACAGAGTGCTTAAACGAGCTATGGATAAAGCCCAACCATTTGATAAGCCGGAAGGCAACTTTAATAAATTAAGTTGGAATTTAATAAAAAAGATAATAATTTTTTCTAAAAAGAAAGTATGGAATCACCTAGAACCTTACAAAGATACAAAGAAAATATTTGTAGTAAAAAATAGCAAGGAAGCCGAAAATTTATTAAAAAAACTTGCTATAATATAAACATGAAAATACTTAAAATTATAAACCCAGCAAATATTACGGAAGAAGAAGTAAAAAAGCTTGAGCCTCGTTTGGCGGCAAGGGGTGTTGTATTTGACTCAAACAACAATGTAGCTGTTCTTCCAGTTTCAAAACATGACTACTATAAATTACCAGGCGGAGGCATTGAGGATGGAGAAGATAAGATAACTGCTTTTCGCAGAGAATGTTTAGAAGAAGTTGGTTTTGATGTGGAAGTGATTTCAGAACTCGGAATAATAATTGAGTATCGTACAGAATTTAATAGAATCCAAACTTCCTATTGTTATGTCGGTAAAGTTATTGGCGAAAAGAAAGAAACTGCTTTTACTGAACACGAAATGAGCCAAGGTTTTAAACAGCCAGTATGGGTTCCTTTTGAGGAAGCTTTTAAATTAGTCTCTACCAGTAACCCTAATAATTACGAAGGAAAATTTATCAAAGAAAGAGATACGCTTATTTTAGAAACCTCAAGATTGAATCAAAAATAATGATTTTATGCCCGACGAACCCCAAAACCCAATTTCTGAAGAAAACCCTTCACCTACAAGCTCCCAAGAGCCCACCGAGCAAGGCACTGAAAACACAGCACATTCTGAACCTTCCGATGCACTTCTTGATGCCCCAGAAAGCTCACCAAGCGACTTTTCAGTGAAAAGTAATGATATACCACCCCCTGATTCTACCCCTTCTGAACCCGAAAAAACCCAAGAAAATCAGGCGGAAAATGAACCTGTCCCCGAGCCAGTTTCTGAACCAAATCAAGCTCCAGAACAGGAAACGGCTCAAATACCAGTAAATGAGCCGTTAGCTGAACCCGAAACTTCGCAAAACGAACAGGCGAAGCCTGTGAGTGTAAATTCTAAATCTTCTCTTGCTCGCCAACTTTTGATCTCTGCCCGAAACGCAATCCAATTCCGAAAGCGAAAGAAGCTTGATAAAGTGATGTCTTTGTTTCTTAAACACTCTAAAATAACAAACGACGAAGTCGAGAAGTTCTTGCATGTCTCTGATGCAACTGCAACTAGATATCTTTCAATCTTGGAAAAGGAAAATAAAATCAAGCAAGTTGGAAAAACTGGAAAAGGAGTTTCGTATTCCAGAATTTAAATATTTAAAAATTTAAGGGAGCAAAACTTACGCGCGAATGGGTGGGGTAGCCCCGACGTATTCGTCGGGGCTGGGTCAAGCGTATTTGTATTTGCGCCTTCGGGAATTTCCGCTAGGGTGTCTGGGCTAAAGACGAGCGCCTGAGTGATATGCAATACTAAAGTATCAAAGCGAAAGCGACACACTAAACATGGACATGAAAAACCTGAGAGGGGTTTGTGCGGCCGGGTGGGGTGAGCCCTGTTCCGCTCTGCGGAATGACTAGTCCGCCTACTGGCGGGCTAGTCACGAACCGAGGCAACGCACTGGGGAGAGGAGAATCCTCTCCCCAACCAGAAATGGGAACGGCTCATTTACTGGTATTTGAGCCGTTCCCATACCTAGAACTGGCGCTCGTAGCCCTAGCGGAAATTCCCGAGGCGGATGCCGAGGGTGTATTCCTTTAGACCTGACACAATATGATATGATGAACGAAGGCACCGATTGAATTTGCATTTGCATTTTTGGAAGCATTCCCTCCCAGACCCTGCCTGCCCGCGAAATTCAAAACGAATTCCCGACGAATTTCAAAAACTTTAGTCTCGGTTTTGCGAACCCTTCTCCCAGAAAATAGTTTCGCAAAACCGAGTCCGTATTTGCATTCCCACACTCCGCCTCATTTGAAAAATATTGTGGCGGAGTGTGGAGCGTTTCCCGCACTTCTGCTTTTGCAGAAGCACCACGCTTTGCGTGGTGGCGCTTCAGCGCGCGGGGAACGCTTGGTAGAATCTTTCACACATTTTTGCTAAAATGAGTTCTAGCCTCGTTTAAGAGGTACT
>Ga0210057_1008776_pt1 | contig 11866 bp, 8 predicted proteins | sample CryGeyCG2114_010_2_FD_183968 | JGI IMG/M metagenome (GOLD analysis project Ga0210057, IMG submission 183968) | Groundwater microbial communities from aquifer - Crystal Geyser CG10_big_fil_rev_8/21/14_0.10 (SPAdes) (version 2) | ecosystem: Environmental > Aquatic > Deep subsurface > Groundwater ...
TCTATTGCCTTCATTCTATTTTTTCAAACTTTATTCTTTTGCCTTGGCTTATGTAAGCGCCGAAGAGTTAATCTCTCTGACTAAAGCTGCGGGTTTAAGTTATCTTCTTTTGACTGCCCTGCTTTTTCTTTTCAGAGAAAATCCGGTATTCGTTGGTTTTCCCCGCTCTACACTTTTTATAAGTTTTGTTCTAATCATAATGTCTTCTGGATTTATCCGTCTTTCAAAAAGAATTTATCTCCAGATTTTCCAGAAAAGGTTCGGAGAAGAAAGAGAAAGAACTTTGATTGTTGGAGCAGGGGATACCGGAGAACAAATTTTAAGAAGTATTTTAACTTCAAAAGACAGCCCCTATTTGCCAATAGGTTTTGTTGATGACAATCCGGCCAAGCAAGGAGTAATAATTCACGGATTAAAAGTTTTTGGCAGAATTGAAGAAATTCCCCGGATTATAAAGGAAGCGCGAGCAGAAAACTTGATTGTTGCTTTACCTTCAGCCGGTTCCCGAACCATCAGGGAAGCCGTAGAAAAAGGAAGAGAGGCCGGTCTCCAAAAAATTAAAATAGTGCCCCCCATTGATGAAGTTATTAGCGGTGAAGTAGGATTTGGCATCCTTAGAGATGTTCAAGTTGAGGATTTGTTGGGCCGGGAGCCGATTACCCTGGAGAAAAAAGCAATTGAGAGTTTTATTCAAAATAGAAAAGTTTTAATTACCGGAGCCGCTGGCTCCATTGGTTCTGAGCTTTCTCGCCAAGTGGCGAAGTTCTGGCCTTCCTCGCTTTTATTGTTAGACCAGGACGAAACCGGCATTTTTAATATCTCGGAGGAATTAAAAGATAAATTCCCGAAATTAAAAATTGTTTCTTTGATAGCCGATATTCGAGACGAAGCAAGAATTGAGCGGATTTTTAATGAATTTTGTCCTAATATAGTTTTTCATGCCGCTGCCTACAAACACGTTCCCTTGATGGAAGAACATCCGGAAGAAGCAGTGAAAAATAATATTTTTGGGACAAAAATTGTTGCCGAGGCATCTTTAAAATCTGGAGTAGAAAAATTTATTTTTATTTCCACTGATAAATCAGTTAATCCCAGTTCAATAATGGGAGCTTCAAAAAGAGTAGGTGAAATGATTTGCCAAGTTCTAAACAACGGCACCAAATTTATTTCGGTGAGATTTGGTAATGTTTTAGATAGCCGGGGAAGCGTCATTCCAACTTTCCGGGAGCAGATAAAAAAAGGAGGGCCGGTTGAAATCACCCATCCTGATATGAAAAGATATTTTATGACAACTCCCGAGGCCTGTCTTTTAGTAATGCAGGCGGGAACAATGGGACGGGGCGGAGAAGTTTTTGTTTTGGATATGGGAAGTCCGATTAAAATAATTGATTTAGCCAAAGAATTAATTCGGTTATCTGGTTTAGAACCGGATAAAAATATCCCCATCGTTTTTACCGAGCCCAGACCCGGAGAAAAGTTTTTTGAAGATATTTTGACTGCTGAGGAAGGAACAATGGCCACTCAAAACCAAAAAATTTTCATAGCCAAACTTTCTGAAGTACAAAGAGAGAAATTAAATTGGGGATTAGAAAAATTGAAAGAAGCGGTCAGCAAAGGGGATAAAGAGATTGTGTTGAAAACCTTAAAAGATTTTATTCCTTCTTTTAAACCAACTGATTATAAAGTAAACTCAATATAATGGGCAAGAGATCGCGCGAGAAACAAGAAAAAAGAATACAAACTGAAGGACAAATAAAAACCCCTCAGAAAAGAAGCTTTGGCTTAGAAAAGGTTTGTTTTTCTATTATTGAATGGGGGACTTATTTAGCTCTCTTTACCCCTTTTATTCTTATAAGGGACTACTTTTTTCCATTCGTTTCTCCCAAAACTGTTTTTTTCAGAATTGTTGTTGATATTATTTTTATTGCCTATATTGTGTTGGTTTTCTCTAACCGTCGCTACCTCCCGAAAATTAATTCGCTCAATATTGCCTTAACCGTATTTTTACTTGTTGTTGTTCTGACTTCCGCCACCGGAGTTAACCTGACAAGAAGTTTTTGGAGTGTTTTTGAAAGAATGACCGGGCTCTTAACCTTTTTTCATCTTTACATTTTTTTCATTATTTTGAGTAGCGTTTTCAGAGAAAGAAAATATTGGGAAAGATTGTTGACCGTATCAATTGTAATAGGTGTTCTTATTTGTTTTTATACCTGGTTATCCAAAGAAGAAGTTACTCGGGGCGGCGGCACCATCGGCAATACTTCTTTTATGGCTGGCTATCTGCTGTTTAATATATTTTTTGCCATAATTTTATTCTTCACCAAACCCGGTTTTTTGAAGATTTTTTATGGTTCAACCCTCGCTGTTTTACTGGCTGGTTTATTTGTCTCAATTGAGCCCTGCCAGGGAGCAATCGGCGCCTTCTTGATCAGTTCTTTTTTCTTTGGATTGAGTTATTTAATGTTTTATCTTTTTTCTTCCGGCAAAAAAGAATTCAGAATTGCCGGATTTTTGCTCATCGGTTTTCTTATTGTTGCGGCTTTGATAGTTTTACAACTAAATATTTTTAAGCAATACGTTATTGATACCTGGCATGGCACCAGCATTCAATCCAGGGTAATTGTCTGGAAAATGGCTCTTGAGGGTTGGAAGGAAAGATTTTGGCTCGGCTGGGGGCAGGAGAATTTTAACGTTGTTTTTGCCAAATATTTTGACCCCCAGTTGCCTCTTTCGGGAGATATCTGGTATGACAGGGCCCACAATATTATTTTTGATACGGTTGTGACTTCGGGCTTATTGGGATTATTAAGTTATCTGGCTGTTTTTATCGTTGCGGTTTTTAATTTATTTTCGATTTCTTTTAAGGTGGCAAAAAGGAAAAACCTGTTTTTCCCGTTAGGCATGATTTCGCTCTTGCTGGCTTATTTTATTCAGAACCTCTTTGTCTTTGATATGATTTCAAGTTATATGATGTTCTTTTTAAGTTTGGCTTTTATCAGTTTTCTAATATCTTCTCCGCGAGATGAGGAGCAGATTAATCCGCCGACCAGCGGAAAGAATCCCCTTTATTCACTTACCCGAGCGATAGCGAAGGGTGAAGATACAGCTGCAGCTTCATTGACTATGGGAGGTTTTTTAATTATTCTTACTATTTTTACTCTTTACTTTGGCAATATCCGACCTGCCCAGGCTTCAAGATACACCCTTTTTGGCATTGCTTATCCTTTTGAGCAGTCCATTCCTTTTTTCCAGAAGGCCTTGGCTGCTTCCCCGATTGCCCAATTTGAAACGCCGGAACAATTAACGATGCGGCTTGCGGGATTTGCCAGCCAGCCGATTAAAGATATGAACAACTTGAACGACGGATTTAAACTCGCCGAAGAGGAATTGAAAAAAAGCATCAATAACAATCCCTTGGACTTCCGCCTCCAATTGTTTTTGGGCAGATATTACAACAATCTTTATCAATTTACCGGCAAAACCGAAAATCTTGTCTTGGCTGAAGAGACCTTCAAGAAAGCTGCAACAATGAGTCCCAAAAACCAGCAGGCATATTGGAGTTTGGGCCAAACTTTGCTTTTTCAAGGAAGACGCAGCGAAGCAATAGAATATCTCAAAAAAGCCGTTGATTTGGAGCCGCGTTGGGGACTGTCTTATTGGTATTTGGCTTTGGCTTATAAATTAGACCAAAAGTATGATTTGGCTGCGGTCGCAGCAATGAAAGCCGGGGAAAATGGGCACAAATGGCGGGATAACATTGGGGAATTAAAAAATGTGATAGATATTTATAAGACGCTAGGGGATGTAAAAACACTGGAGCCCTTTTATGAGAGAGCGGTGGAACTCGAACCCAAAGATGTTCTACTTTGGAGCAACTTAGCTGATGTTTACGCTGCTTTAGGCGAGAGAGAGAAGGCAAGACAAGCAGCAGAAAAAGTTTTAGAAATTGACCCTTCAAAAGCTCCCGAGATTGAGGAGTTTCTAAAACAGCTGGGATATTGATTTGACAAATATTTGTGTTTCTGCTAATATTGGAATAGTGGGTGTTGAACACCCCGCTAAGTCGCTATCAAGCCCCCCTCGAGCGGGGCTTGTTAGTTTTTAAACGGGAAAAAATTTTCTATAAACCCCCGACTTAATATTGCCATGGCTGAATTAAGACGTTATTTGTGGGTTGGAGGTAAAAATTGGATTAGACTAAAGTTGTCTATTACTGGTCAATGAAGCTGGGCTTCATTTCCACCCTCAGCTTCCGCTCGGGTATTAAAAGAGGTATAATGGAATTGAGTCGGAAGGATAGCACCCACTAAAGACTTACTAGGGGTTAACTCTTCCGGCTCTTTAATTTATACAGAATAAATTATAGAATCATATAATAAATTGTAAGTTCTAAAGGAGACAATGAAAGGCAAAATTTTTGAAAAACTTAAAAAGAGATTACCCGGAATTAGAAAAAATGTGTTGTTGAAAAATTACACTACTTTTAAAATTGGAGGACGAGCCAAATATTTTTTTGTCGCAACAACAAAAAAAGATTTAATTAAGACCATTGAGACAGCGAAAAATTTTCAACTGCCCTTTTTTGTTTTGGGCGGGGGGAGCAATCTATTAATTTCCGACGATGGATTTAATGGTTTAGCGATTAAAATTAAAAATTGTAAACCCAGCACCAAAGCGAAGCTCGGTGTTGGACTAGTCCCGCACCGTCCCGCTCGCAGCGGGACTGGTACGGGGTTAAAAATTGTAAATTGTAAAGTAAATGCTGAAGCTGGGGTCCCATTGAATAAATTAGTGAGTATTTCGGTTAGAAACTCATTAACGGGCATGGAGTGGGCGGCAGGAATTCCGGGGACAATTGGCGGAGCAATCTATGGCAATGCCGGGGCATTTGGAAAATCAATGGCTGACGTAGTTAAGAAAGTTGAGGTGTTGGAATTTAGAAAAAGATCTCCACTAAAGAGCCGGTTTCTAAAAAATAATGATTGTAAATTTGGCTACCGAGATAGTATTTTTAAACGCAAGAAAAATTTAATGATTCTTTCTGTAGAAATCCAACTTGAGGGAAGCAAGAAAAAAGAAATTCAAAAGAAAATTAAAGAATATTTAAATTATAAAAAGAAAAATCAGCCGTTAAATTATCCATCAGCCGGCTCCATTTTTAAAAATTTTACCCCGTACCGTCCCGCTCGCAGCGGGACTGGTGCGGGGCCCAAAGAGCGGAGGGAGTTGAAAAAATTTAAAAAAACAGGAATAATTCCAGCTGCCTGGTTAATTGAAAAGTGCGGATTGAAAGGGAAAAGAATCGGAGGGGCAAAAATTTCTGAGAAGCATGCTAATTTTATTGTTAATTCGGGAAATGCTCGCGCAAAAAACGTTAAAGAACTGATTAATCTGACGAAAAAACAGGTAAAAAAGAAATTCAATATAAAATTAGATGAGGAAATTCGATATTTAGGTTTTAGACCAACAAAATTTTAAAATTCCAGTTTTTCACCCTTGACAAACATTCTTGAAATGAAAAAATGAAATAAGATGAAATGATGCCCCAAAATTTTTAACGAATAGCGGTCGACTATTTACAAAAAATTTTTAAAAACTTTAAATCACATGGCTAAAAAGAAAGCGAAGAAAAAGAAGAGATAAAAAATATAAAAAAATCTTTTTTCCGCCAAAATTTGAAAAAATCTCGGCGGTTTTTTTATCTTTCACCCTTGACAAACTTTCTTAAAATGAAAAAATAAATTAAGATTTTAAATTTTCCCCGATTCTTTGAATCGAGGATCCTCGACTTTCGGTCGGGACAATTTTCAAAATAATGAAGAAATAAAAATAAAATTTATGATTCCAACAAAATTTTTTTTAACCAAAGGAGTGAGTATTCACAAAGATAAACTCGGAGCGTTTGAGTTGGCGTTAAGAGATGCCGGCATCGCCCCCTTTAATTTAGTTTCTGTTTCCAGTATTTTGCCTCCCGGTTGTAAAAAAGTTACCAGAGAGAAAGGCCTTTCCTATTTAGGCGCCGGGGAGATTGTTTATATAGTGTTGGCTAGAAATGAAACCGATGAACCCAACCGGTTTGTTTCAGCTTCAGTCGGTTGCGCTATTCCTGCTGGAAATACTTACGGTTATCTTTCTGAGCACCATTCTTTTGGCGAAACCAATGAAAAGGCCGGAGATTACGCTGAAGATTTGGCAGCTTCCATGTTGGCTTCCACCTTGGGGTTAAAATTTAATCCTGCCGAGGCCTGGGATTCAAGGCGTCAGGCGTTCAGGATGAGCCGAAAAATCGTAAGAACCGCAAATGCTACTCAAACTGCTCGAGGGGAAAAAAACGGTCTTTGGACTTCGGTGGTGGCGGCAGCTGTTTTTGTTCCGTAGGATTAATAATACATATATATTATCTATGAAAAAAAACTCTTTTCTTTGCGGAAGAAAGATTGTTGCTAAAAAATTAAAAAAAAGATTAGGGGTTGTTGAACTGGTTGATAATTATTATCAGGCTTATAATTCAGCAAGATTGAATGAAGCTTGCCGGCTTTTGGCTGAAAAAATGTTGAATTCAAAAAAAGATGTTACTATCGGCATAACTTTAGCCGGCGCTCTGACCCCAGCCGGTATGTCGGGAATGCTCGTCTCAATGATGCAAAAAGGTTTTATTGATTTCATCATTGCTACCGGAGCCAATCTTTATCACGATACTCATTTTGCTTTAAATTTTCCTCTCTATAAAGGAACCTGGCAAGTAGATGACACCACATTATGGAAACAAGGAGTGGTAAGGATTTATGATATTTTTTTAACCACCGATACTTTGTTGAATACAGACAAATTTACCCAAGAAATTCTTTTGGAAAAAACAGCTCCCCGAGGAGCGGTTTCTTCCAGAGAATTCCATAATTATATCGGCAAATGCCTTTTAAAAAAAGCTCCCTGTCCGGAGTGTTCTATTTTAGCCCAGGCCGCAAAATTTAATATCCCTGTCTATACTTCCTCTCCCGGCGATTCTACTTATGGAATGGATTTAGCTAATTTTAATAAAGCCGTTAATCAGAAATTTGAAATAAAAGGAGCGATAGATTTGCATATTAATCCCAATTTGGACGTGATAGAAACAGCAGCCATTGTTATGGGCGCGAAAGAAAACGGGGTAATACTTTTAGGAGGAGGGTCTCCAAAAAATTTTTATCTGCAAACTCAACCATTTCTATGGGAATGTTTGGGGATTGAAAAAGGGGGCCATGATTATTTTATTCAGATTACTATGGATTCTCCCCAGTGGGGTGGGCTTTCAGGGGCCACTCCTCAAGAGGCGGTTTCCTGGGGCAAGATTAATCCCGATGAGTTAAAAAATACGGTTGTTGTCTATTCTGATTTTACACTGGCCGTTCCCATACTCTTTAGCTACGCTTTGGCAAAAGCCAAAGCTCGGCAGCAGAAAAATCTTTATTTAAAAATTGGAAAACTGGTTTACGATTTGGAAAAAGAGGCAAAGAAAAAGCCGATTACCTGGACGGCAGAAGAACTTTATAAGAAACATAAAAAAGATGACCAATAATTTTTCTTATCCGGCTGGAGAATCTTTTAACTTCGGAGGGATGAATGTTCAGGACTACAAAAAAGCAAAAGTGGTTATTTTGCCCGTGCCTTACGAGTCAACAACTTATTATAAGTCGGGAACGAAGTACGGGCCCCAGATAATTATTGACGCTTCCAGGCATATGGAAACTTACGACATAGAGCAGAAAAGAATTATTCAAGATACCGACATTTTTACCTTAAACGAGCTGGAGCCGTCAAAAAACCTGCCCAAAGAAACAATCATAAGGATAAGAGATGTTATAGACAAAATTTTGGAAGACAAAAAATTCCCCTTGATGCTGGGCGGAGAGCATTCAATCACCACCGGAGCTGTCCTGGCTTTCAAAAACAGAGGATTTAATTTCTCGGTCCTCCAAATAGACGCTCATTCTGACCTGCGGGACGAGTTTCAGGACACGAAATATCATCATGGCTGCGTGATGCGAAGAGTCCGCAATTTGAACCCGTCGGTTGTGCAGGTTGGAATCAGGAGCATGTCTCAAGAAGAAGCGGAATATATCGCAAGCAAAAGAATCAACAATATCTTTTATTATCCCGACCTGCCGATAGACAAAATTATCTCCGGCCTCAAAGAAAATGTTTATTTAACCTTTGATTTAGACGCTTTTGACTCCTCCATTATGCCCTCTGTCGGCACCCCGGAACCGGGAGGGCTTGGTTGGTATGAAGCTTTAAGTTTGCTTCAAACAGTGGCTAAAGAAAGGAACATTATCGGAGCCGACGTGGTTGAATTGTGTCCTATTCCTGGCTTGATAGCCCCTGACTTTTTAGCCGCCAAATTGGTTTATAAGATTATAGGTCATATTATTAAATAAATATATGATTACCTCAACCCAAACAAAAGCGCTTCCCAGAGTTTTAACTTTCAGTGAAGCAAAATATTATATTTTTTCAATTACTTTCGTGGTTTCGGCCGTTTTCTTTCCCTGGCTGGCCCACCAATTTCACGTAGCCGGCCCCACCTATCTCCCCATGCATTTTTTTGTAATGGTTGCCGGCTTTCTTTTTGGCTGGCGGACAGGACTATTGGTGGGCGTAATAAGCCCATTATTGAGCTATTCTCTTACGCATCTTCCGGTAATTGGAATATTGCCTCAAACAATTATAGAGCTTGCTATTTATGGTTTGGTAATCGGTATTTTAAGAGAAAAAAAATTCAATATCTGGATTGCGCTTTTTTCTGCAATGATTTTGGGAAGATTGGCAAGAATTTTATTTATTTTCGTTTTTAGTCCCCAGATTGACCCCTGGCAGTTTATAAAAATTAGTTTGCCTGGGATAATTTTACAGATATTGTCGATTCCCTTAATAATTTATCTTCTCCAACGTTTTATTTTTGGAATAAAAAATGAAAAAAGAGTTTAAAGATTTTACCCTCGGCAGTTTCAATTTAGAAATTAAGGCCGGAGATAAGCTGATATTCAGGTCAAGAAAAGAAGGGGTCAAGGGGCTGCTTGATTTTATTAAAAAATACGGAAGGCGTTTTAAAAATTTGATAATTTTTGACAAAAAAATAGGCAACGCGGCGGCGCTGCTTTTTATTTATCTTGGGGCAAAAGAAGTTTACGGAGCGGTAGGGAGCAGATTGGCAAAAAAAACACTGAGAAAATTTAAGATTAAATTTTACTTTAAAAAAACCATTCCCAATATTCTAAATAAGACAGAAACCGATATTTGTCCATTAGAAAAATTATCACTTGCAAAAACGCCGAAAGTATTCTATAATCTGGTCAAAAGTATTGATAAAAAAATTTAAGGAAGGTTAACAGTTGAAAAATAAATAAGCGCCAGCCCGGTATAATTGGTTGGCGCTTTTTTGATTAGCTCTCAGCTTTTTCAATAATTAATGCGAATCGTTCTTGAATAAAACGTTCGAGACACGCTGTTAAAGATACTCCTAAAGATTGATTTTTTAAAATGAGAAGAGCCTCGGCTATCTCATTGAACCGCCCAAGTGCAAGCCGTGAGGTTATTTCGCGACATTCTGCAGTGGCCGCTTTCATTATTTCATCTACGGCTCTCTGTGCATCTTTACCCATTAAGCAACTGATTTTTTCTCCCTGTATTCTTGCAACCGTAGTCTGTGTTACTCGATTAAAAATAATTTCCACTAGCGGCGGTCGAAAACGCCAACAACCTTTTGTTTTGCTTGGGTTATTTTTTACAAAGATAATGTCCGCAGTAGTAGTCACTTTTTTTCTCCCTTCCTAACTCATTTAGATTATTAAGGTTCTGTTTTTTGTTTAATTCACCTCCTTGTTGAATTAAATTCAGATTAATTAATTTTAATACTTTTGTCAAGTAAAATCCTTGATTATTATGCAAAGTTAGATATAATGAAGGGGTTAATATGTCAATAATTACTAAAATCTTTGGCGATGCTAACGAGAAATATTTGAAAGGATTCAAGCCCACGGTTGATAAAATCAACGGCCTCGAAAAAGAATTCGAGGGTTTTTCTAGTGAACAATTGAAAGAAAAAACCGCCGAACTCAAAGGCAAAATCGTTCGAGGTCCGACCTCGAACAAGACCTCGAACGATTTTGACGAGGCCTTACCGGAAGCGTTTGCGCTCGTCAGAGAAGCGGCCAAAAGAACGTTAAATCAGCGGCATTTTGATGTTCAGTTAATCGGCGGAATTGTCTTAAAAGAAGGCAAAATTGCTGAAATGAAAACCGGGGAAGGGAAGACCTTAGCCGCCACCTTAGCTGTTTACCTTAATGCTTTAGGAGGCAAAGGAACCCATATTATTACGGTTAATGATTATTTAGCCAAAAGAGATACGGTTTGGATGGGGCAGATATATCACGCGCTTGGTCTTTCGGTTGGTTGTATTGTTCATGACAATGCTTATATTTATGACCCAGAATATACTTTTGAAGAAGGAGCGCGTGAAATTAAAAATAACGAAGATGAACTTGATAAAAAACGTGATATTATTGGAGGGTTCAAAGTGATTGAGAGTTATTTAAGGCCCGTATCAAGAAAAGAGGCATATCTGGCTGATATTACTTATGGCACCAACAATGAATTTGGTTTTGATTATTTGAGAGATAATATGGTTTATGATTTATCCCAACAAGTCCAGCGGGGATTTAATTTTGCCATAGTTGATGAAGTGGATTCTATTTTGATTGACGAAGCCAGAACTCCTTTAATTATTTCTGCTCCGGATATGGATAGCTCAAAATGGTATCAAGAGTTTGCCGGAATTATACCGCGCTTAGATTCAAAAACAGATTATGAAATTGATGAAAAGATGAGAGCTGTTACCCTAACCGAAACGGGTATTAATAAAATTGAGAAAATTTTAGGGATGGGGAATATTTATGAAGAAAGGGGAATAAAATATTTACATCATTTAGAGCAGTCTCTCAAAGCTCAAGTTCTTTTCAAAAAAGACAAAGATTATTTGGTAAAAGACGGTCAAATTATTATTGTTGATGAGTTTACCGGCAGGTTGATGATGGGGAGAAGATGGTCGGGCGGCCTCCACCAGGCGATTGAGGCTAAGGAGGGGGTAAGGGTTCAGCCCGAATCAATTACTTTAGCTTCCATTACCTTCCAGAATTATTTCCGGCTTTACAAAAAATTAGCCGGAATGACGGGAACCGCCGCTACTTCAGCCGAAGAATTTGATAAAGTTTACAACTTAGACGTGATAGTTGTTCCCGCCAACAAACCAATGATAAGACAGGATATGCCAGACAGAATTTACAAAACCGAGAAAGGAAAATTCGAGGCGGTGGTTCAAGAAATAAAAGAAAAACATAAATTAGGGCAGCCAATTTTAGCCGGAACTACCTCAATTGAGAAAAATGAATATTTAGGTAAATTATTGGAGAGAGAAGGAATCCCCCACCAGATTTTAAATGCCAAACATCACGAGAAAGAAGGAGAAATTATCGCCCAGGCAGGAAGATTAGGAGCAGTAACTATTGCTACCAATATGGCGGGCAGGGGAGTGGACATAATCTTGGGGGGTAACCCTCCAAACCTTGAGCAGAGCCAAAGGGTTGTTGAGATTGGCGGTCTTCATATCATTGGAACCGAAAGGCATGAAGCCAGAAGAATTGATAATCAATTGCGGGGAAGGTCGGGCCGGCAAGGAGATCCGGGCTCTTCGCAGTTTTTCCTTTCCCTTGAAGATGACTTAATGCGAGTTTTTGGCGGAGAAAGAATAAAATCTTTAATGGAGATGTTAAAAATTCCCGAGGGAGAGCCTATTGAAGCTAATTTGGTTTCCGGAGCCGTTGAATCGGCTCAA
>Ga0210057_1008778_pt1 | contig 11865 bp, 8 predicted proteins | sample CryGeyCG2114_010_2_FD_183968 | JGI IMG/M metagenome (GOLD analysis project Ga0210057, IMG submission 183968) | Groundwater microbial communities from aquifer - Crystal Geyser CG10_big_fil_rev_8/21/14_0.10 (SPAdes) (version 2) | ecosystem: Environmental > Aquatic > Deep subsurface > Groundwater ...
GCAGGAGGTTCTAGTGGTGGCTGCGCCGTTGCCGTTAGTCTAGGAATGTCTATGTTTGCTATTGGTGAAGATACAGGTGGGTCAATTCGAAACCCCGCTTCATGGAATAACATAACTGGGCTTAAAGTTACCTATGGCAGAGTCTCTCGCTACGGTTGTATAGCCTATGCTTCATCTTTTGATACCGTAGGGCCCATGGCTAAAACTGCCGAAGATTGTGCTTGTGTACTTGAAGCCATTGCCGGCCAAGATCCGTACGACGCTTCGAGTGCTCGTGAAGCAGTTCCGAGTTATCAACAATCTATCACCAAACTCAAAAAAGAGACTGTTATTGGTGTGCCCAAAGAATTTATGACAGATGTATTAAAGCCAGAGATAAAAGCTGGAATTGAGCAAGTCATTGACGTTCTTAAAGACAACGGCTTAAAAATAAAAGAGATATCCATGCCAACCTTAGAATTTGCTCTGCCACTTTATTACCTTATTGGTTTAAGTGAAACGAGCTCAAACCTGGCTCGCTATGATGGCGTTCGTTATGGTGGTGGCCGAGATTTATTTAGAGATGAGAACAAACGAAGAATTATGATTGGTTCCTACGCGCTCTCGGCTGGGTACTATGACGCTTATTACCGTAAAGCTTTGCAAGCTCGAACTCTCTTGATCAAAGACTATAATAAAGCCTTGAATGAAGCAGATGTTTTGCTTATGCCTGTAACTACATCGGTTGCTACAAAGCTGGGGGAGAAAATTGAAGATCCTTTGGAAAACATGATGCTAGATCTGTTTACTACCTCTCAAAACCCAGCCGGAATTCCAGCCTTAGCGGTGCCAGCTGGTTTTGATAAAGAAAACAACCCGTTTGGTGTCCAATTTGTTGGCAAGAAATTCTCAGAAACCACCTTACTTCAGTTGGCTTACATGTATCAACAGAAAACCGACTGGCATAGAAAGATGCCCGAATTTAGTACTCAGAATGTAGTTAATAAGTTAAGAAGTTGATAAGTAGAAATAGATAGTTAAAAAAATGAAATTTGATAAACCTGTTATTGGTCTAGAGATGCATGTAGAGTTGAACACAAACTCAAAGATGTTTTGTGGATGTCCTGCTGATCATTTCAATACACCGCCAAACTCTCAAACGTGTCCAGTTTGTTTAGGTCTACCTGGCGCACTACCTGTACCAAATAAAAAAGCGATTGAATCTATCATCATGATTGGGACGGCCTTGGGTTGTAAAATAGCCAAGGAGTCAAAGTTTGACCGTAAACATTACTTTTACCCCGATTTAGCAAAAGGCTATCAAATTAGCCAATACGATCAGCCCTTTTGTTATGAAGGTCTTGTGCAAACCTCAGAAGGACCAGTGAGAATTACACGAGCACACATGGAAGAAGACACAGGCAAACTCCAGCATACTGTAGTACATGGTGAAAATGTTTCATTAGTCGACTTTAATCGTGGTGGAGTACCTCTTGTCGAAATTGTAACTGAACCAGACATACTATCGGCTACCCACGCAAGAGAGTATGCCAAGATTGTTGCCCAAGTTATACGCTTTTTGGGTGTTTCAGATGCTGATATGGAAAAAGGTTCAATGAGACTTGAAGCAAATATCTCGTGGGGTTTAGATTTGGGTTATAAAGTTGAGGTCAAAAACATTAACTCATTTAATTTTTTAGCCAAAGCAATCGATTTTGAACTTAAACGTCAAAAAGAAATTCTGCTTCGTGGAGAAACTCCTATTCAAGAAACTAGAGGTTACAATGAGACCAAAGGAGTAACTTTCTCGCAAAGAACTAAAGAAGATGCCGCCGACTATCGATACTTTCCAGAACCAGACATTCCTCCTATCATCTTTTCTGAGGCAGATATTCAAGCAATTACTTCTCAAATGCCTGAATTACCAGATCAGGTAAAAACTCGTTGGGAAAAAGACTATAAGCTCAAACAACAGTACTACGATGTGCTCCTTTCCACAAAGGCTATGGCACAGTACGCAGATCAAAGCCTAGCTTTGGCAGTTAAAGCTACACTTTCACCAGATAAAGTAGCCAACGAAATTGTAAACACCAAACTAGACATTACAAAAGTCACGCCAAAAGAACTTATCGAAAAACTCCAAGAATCAACAAATAAAGTTTCAGATAAAGGTAAATTATCTCAATGGGTTGAGCAAGCTATCTTAGAGAATCCAGAACCTGTACAACAATATAAAGACGGTAAAGAAACTGTGATTCGGTTTTTAGTTGGGCAAGTCATGAAACTCTCCAGAGGCAAGGCAAGCGCTCCAGAAGTCTTAGAGTTGCTAAAGAAAGCCTTAGCCTAGTCCCTGAATGTACAAGGTTTCATTCCAGGAATGAAATAAATGGAATTGATAATTGGTGTTAGATTATAGTTGTATATAGTATGAGTACACGTATAGACAAGTATTTGGCAAACAATGGGTACTGTTCTCGTCGAAAGGTGGAGGCTTTTTTAAAACGGCATTTGGTCATAATCAATGACAAGCGAATAAAAGAACCTGGAGAGCGGTTTGATTCTAGCAAAGATAGGCTTTTGATCGACAACAAAAAGGTTCATGCTCAAAAGTTGGTTTACTTTGTTGTCAACAAGCCACTCGGATATGTTTCCTCAGTCTCAGATGATCAAGAACGAAAAACGGTTTTAGATCTTCTCCCAAAAACTATCACATTAAAGTATAGACTCTATCCAGTTGGTCGCTTAGACAAAGACTCACAAGGGTTAGTTATACTGACAAATGATGGAGATTTGACCTTCAAATTCACTCATCCACGCTTTCATATACCAAAGAGCTATTTACTAACTATTGATGGAAAAATCAAACCAAAGTACCTACAACTTTTCCAAGAGGGGATTCGTCTCAAAGAATATAAAACAGCTCCGGCTCAAGTAGCAACACACTCTTTTAAAGACAATAAAACGACTTTAGAACTGACAATTTACGAAGGTAAAAATAGGCAAATTCGCAGAATGTGCAAAGCTCTCAATTTAGAATTACTTAGTTTAGTTAGAGTTGCCATAGGTGACTTTAAAATAGAGTCGTTGAAACTAGGGAGTTACCAAGAGATTACAAAAGAGATTTTAACGGCGGAACGTACGATCAATGGATAGGGAAAGAACTAATTGCAAAAATACGGTTCGTACAATAAGGTATGTCTATGTCTGATTTTGTTCATCTTCATGTCCACACGGAATACTCTTTGCTGGATGGACTTCCTAAAATAAAAGAGCTCGTTAAACAAGCCAAAGATCTCAAGTTTGATTCTCTTGCGATTACCGATCATGGCACGATGTATGGCGCAGTTGAGTTTTATAAGGAGTGTAAAGCAGTTGGTATAAAACCAATTATTGGCTTTGAAGCGTATGTTTCAAAAAGAGATCATACTATAAAGGAAAAACCCACTGATGAATACAAAGATAGTAATCATTTAGTTTTGCTGGCAAAGAATCATAAGGGCTATCAAAATCTAATGAAGCTAAGCTCGATTGGAAACGTTGAAGGTCGGTATTACGGTAAACCACGTTTTGATAAAGAAAGCTTATCAAAATACTCAGAAGGCATAATTTGTTTATCAGCTTGTATGGCTGGAGAAGTAGCCGAGTATTTAATAGCCGATGAGTACGATAAAGCTAAAGAAACGGCGCTGTGGTACCAGAAGCTGTTTGGAGAAGACTACTACCTTGAACTCCAACGTCACCGATATGAAAGCTTTTCTGATCAGGCTCCTGATGAAAGAATTTTACGTAAAATTACAGAACTAACAAGAAATGAAAAGTTAATTAACGACGGAGTTGCAAAATTATCAGCTGAACTCGGAATTCCTTTGGTTGCAACAAATGACGTTCACTACATAAAACCAGAGCAAGCCGCAGCTCAAGATGCTTTGGTTTGTATCCAAACAGGCCAAGATGTTGCTAGCACCAATCGGCTCCGTTATGTAGATGTCCCAACCTTTTACCTGACAACAAAAAAAGAAATGCAAAGCTTGTTTCGAGAGTATCCCGAGGCTTTGGCCAATACTCAAAAAATCGCTGATTCTTGTGATCTAGAAATTGAGTTGGGTAGCTGGTATTTCCCACTTTTTGAGATTCCTGGAGGTAAAACTGCTGGAGAGCATTTAAAGAAAATTTCATATGAGGGGGCGATTGAGATCTATGGGGAAATGAGAAAAGATGTTAAGGAAAGAATTGATTACGAACTCGATGTTATTGAACAACGAGGTTACTCACCATACTTCTTGATCGTAGGAGATATGGTTCGTTGGTGTCGAGAAAATGGAATTGTTACAACTACCAGAGGTTCTGCCGCTGGAGCTTTGGTCTTATATCTAACCGGCATTACCGAAGTTGATCCTCTCAAGTATGGGTTGCCATTTGAAAGATTTTTAAATCCTTTTAGACCTTCACCTCCTGATATTGATTTGGATATTGCTGATAACAGAAGACAAGATTTGATTGGATACATCACCCAAAAATATGGAGCTGAAAAAGTAGCCCAGATTTGTACTTTTGGACGAATGTTAGCCAAGGCAGCCGTTCGAGATATTGGCAGAGTTTTGGGCTATCCTTATTCGTTTGTAGACTCGATTGCCAAAGTTATTCCAGAAGGTGTCCAAGGGTTTCCCATGAGTTTGGAGCGGGCTCTCAATGAGGGCGCCGAATTTCGCAAACTCTACAACGACAACAAAGACGCGGCAAAAATTATTGACTTAGCCAAACAAATAGAAAGAAACGCCCGACATGTTTCTGTTCATGCTGCTGCGGTTGTGGTGTCGCCCACAGACTTAACAGACTTTTCTCCGATTCAGTTAGAGTCTGGTGGGGATAAACTGATCACCCAGTATGAAATGCACGCAAGTGAAGAAGTCGGTTTAATTAAATTTGATGTTTTAGGAATTCGTAATCTAGCTATTCTTAACTCAGCTGTGGATATTGTAAAAAAACGTCTAGGCATAGATATCGATCTCAAGAGTTTACCTATTAATGATAAAGAGACGTTTGAGATGCTTGCTCGTGGAGAGACGATGGGAACGTTCCAGTTGGGTGGTACCGGAATGACTCGGTATCTTATGGAACTCAAGCCAGAGAGAATTGAAGATATCATGGCTATGATTGCTTTATTTAGGCCAGGACCAATGGCAAATATTCCCGAATATATCAGGAGAAAAGAAGACCCTAATCTGGTGACCTACCTCCATCCCAAAATGGAAAAGTTTCTAGGAACCTCGTACGGAATTTTGGTTTATCAAGAAGATATTATGTTTACAGCCATTGAACTTGCTGGCTATGACTGGGGAACTGTCGACAAACTTCGCAAGGCTATTGGTAAAAAGAACCGTGAGGAAATGGCAAAGCAAGAAGTCATCTTTAAAGAGGGCTGCGCCAAGTATTCTGGTATTTCAAAAGAAATGGCCGATGAGATATGGGACTTGTTTGTACCTTTTCAAGGCTATGGTTTCAATAAAGCCCATGCGGCTGCCTACGGAATAATTGCGTATCAGACTGCCTATCTTAAAGCCCATTACCCAGTCGAGTATATGACTGCCCTGCTTACCGCAGAAGCTGAAAATACTGATAAAGTAGCCTTGGCAATCGAAGAATGTAAACGAATGGAGATTCCGGTATTACCCCCAGATATAAATACGTCAGATGCTGATTTTACTATTATCCCGGATAAAAACTCGAAGCACAAAAAAGCTATCCGTTTTGGTTTTAATGCAGTTAAAAACGTAGGAGCGGCTGCAATAGACAACATTATAGAAGTTAGAAACGACAAGAAAAAGTTTACTTCTCTGACTCAGTTTTGTGCTGTCGTCGATGGTAGAAAAGCTAACAAAAAAGTTCTCGAAAGCCTTATTAAAGTTGGAGCTATGGATATTTTTGGCTCGAGGGCTGCCATGCTCTCTGGTCTTGAAACTATTCGAGAAAAAGCCAGTCGCAGACAGAAAAATTTGGCCTCAGGACAAACTGGGCTCTTTGATGGAGATTTGATGAAAGATGCCAATGCCCTTATGGATGACTTTCATGAGATTCCAGAATTACCAAAGGCTGAACTGCTCAATTTTGAAAAAGAACTATTAGGTTTATATCTAACAGACCATCCAATGGCCGATGCCCTTGAATATATTAAAGAAGAAATTCCTCTACGACTGGGTACCATAGACGCTAACATTCACAACGAAAAGAAAGTTAAAATTGGTGGGATTATGAGTGGTTTGAGAGAAATTCGAACCAAAAGAGGTAATAAAGAAATGGCTTTTGGTAGTTTAGAAGACGATACGGGTAAAGTTGATCTAGTATTTTTTCCTGATTTTTGGGAAGCTAACAAGGACAAAATACTTCAAGACTATCCTTATATTCTTTCAGGTAAAGTCAATGTTCGTGAGCAAGGCATGAGTATTATTGTTGATGCAATCCGTGCAGTTAAAGTAGAAGAAACAGCAGAAACTACAACGGCAGACCATATTTTAGAGATTCCTAGAGGAACAAGTAAAGAAATACTGCAAGAGATAGGAGCCTTGCTCAAACAAAATCAAGGTGATCAATCTATGGCTATAGTTATTCCCAATGGCGAGTTTGATAAAACGGTGACTTTGCCGTATACGGTCGACTATAATAAGCAGGTCCAATCACAAATTAATCAGCTACTAAAAGCATGATCATTGTATCTGGTTCTTCTAACCCTGTTTTAGGACAACAAATTTGTGAGCAACTTTCTGCAGAACTGGCAGATGTTCATATTAGTAAATTCCCAAACGGAGAAAAAAGAATTTGGATAAAATCTGACATGAAAGGTCAAGTCGTGGTTGTTGTTCAGTCTTTTTCTGAGCCTGTAGATGAACACATTATTGAGTTTTCTCTACTAGCAGATGCTTGTAAACAACGAGGTGCGGCTAAAGTAGTTGGCATCGTTCCTTGGATAGGCTATAGCGCTCAAGACAAAAGCTTTAGAGAAGGTGAACCCATTTCAATGAATGTTATTGCCAAGATAATTGAGTGCGTGGGGGTAACTACTCTGGTTACCGCTGATATCCATTCTCAAAAGTCATTTGAGTTTTTTTCCATTCCCACTACAGAACTTACTTGTTTACCTCTCTTTACCCACCATCTTAAAGGCTATGACTTACAAGATTTTATTGTAATCTCTATAGATGAAGGCAGTCGAAAACGTTCACAAGAGTTTGCACAAGCCTTAGGTTTGTCGTTGTGTATTTTTGACAAAACCAGAGATCGACACACAGGCCAGGTAACTTTTAAGCATGTCTCAGGTGAAGTAAAGGGGAAAACAGGTGTTTCGTTTGATGACTTTGTGTCCACTGGTTCAACTCAAATAGGAGCGTGTGAACAACTCAAAACAATGGGCTTGCAAAAGTACATTGCCTGCATAACTCATGCCGTTTTTGCTGGTACTACTACTGCTCATAGGCTTCAAGATAGTAGTATTGACGAAATTTTGACGACAAATACCTATGCTATACCTCCCGCACGGATGTTTCCAAAACTCAAAGTGCTCGATTCTGGTAAAGTTTTTTCAAACTACTTAAAAACCATTGGGTGAAAGTATCTTAAAAATTTTATATAACTTGACTAAAACAAAGAATATCGGATAAAATCACCTATGCCTCAAAAGAAAACTTCTTATATATTTGTATCCGGTGGTGTTATCTCTGGTCTTGGCAAAGGCATTACTGCTGCTTCGCTGGGAGTTTTGTTGGAAAATAGAGGTTACTCTGTTAGCTTTATTAAGTGTGAAAATTATCTCAATTTAGACTCGGGAAATATAAACCCCGTTGAACATGGCGATGTGTTTTTATGTGAAGACGGTCTTGAAGCTGATCTTGATCTTGGCACCTATGAACGTTTTTTAGGAGTTGAGGCAAGTCGAAAAAATTTCACTACCATGGGACAGATATATCTCAAGGTTATTGAAGATACAAAAAATCTTAATTTTGATGGTGCTACTGTCGATGCCATCCCATATGTTCCAGAAGAAGTTATTAGTCGAATTAAAGCCGTTGGAGAAGATGTTGATATTGTTATTATTGAGCTGGGTGGGACTGCTGGAGAATATCAAAATGTTATTTACTACGAAGCCTATAGAATTTTAAAACTTCGCCAACCAGATAATGTAATCCATATCCATGCGACATACTTTCCATACCCTCAGCATGTGGGTGAATTGAAATCGAAACCAACCCAGCTTTCAGTCAAATTACTTAACTCAATGGGTATCCAGCCAGACTTTATTGTGGGGAGAGCTGAAGCCCCTATCGATGAAAAACGAAAAGAAAAAGTGGCTTTTTACTGTAATTTAGACAAAAAACATGTTATTTCTGCTCCAGACTTGGATTCAATTTATAAGTTGCCACTTGTTTTTGCAAAACAAGATTTTGATCGCTTGGTTTTAGAGAAGTTGTCTTTATCTAGCAACACTCTAGCTTTAGAAGCTTGGAATAACTTGATAGAAAACATCGATCAAAAGAATAACAAAAAAGTAACAGTAGGTATTATTGCCAAATATATTGCTACAGGCGACTATGAATTAAAGGACTCGTATTACTCCTTACTTGAGTCTCTCAATCATGCTGCTTGGAATAATAATGTAGATTTAAAAATTGAATTTATTAACTCCGAAGAACTTGAGCAGAAAAAAGATTCTGCTGTCGAAAAGTTGAAGTCGGTTAATGGAATTATCGTACCCATCGGATGGGGTGGGAGAGGAGTAGAAGGTAAAATTCAAGCAGCTGGCTATGCTCGCCAACACAAAGTGCCTTACCTTGGACTTTGTTATGGTATGCAACTAGCGGCTGTAGAGTTTGCTAGAAACGTTGTTGGGCTTGAAGATGCTCATACAACAGAAGTTGCTCCCGATACGACGAATCCGATTATTCATGACATTCCTTTTGATCCACACTACCAACAGATAAAAGGCGAAGGTGCCAGTATGAGGCTGGGAGCTTACGATTGTATACTAAAAGAGAACACTTTAGCTCACGAAATTTACTCAAAACACAATCAATTTAAGGATGAATCGAAGAATTTAATATCTGAAAGACACCGTCACAGATTTGAGTTTAATAACGATTATCGGCAAGCTCTTGAAGAAAAGGGGTTTGTGATTAGTGGTACTTCACCTGATGATTTTTTTGTTGAGATGATCGAACTTCCTAAAGAAACTCATCCGTTCTTTATTGCCACCCAAGCTCATCCAGAGTATAAATCTAAACCACTAAAACCACACGGTTTGTTCGTAGAGTTTTTAAAGGCATCGGAGAAAAAAGCTTAGGTTAGCGCTTGGTTAATTAGTTTATTAGTTAAAAAGTTAATAAGGTTAGTCAATAGGCCGGCTTATTTCTTTTCCAAAAAAAAGGTTAAATACTCTTGATCTAGTCCTAAAGATGTTAATTTCTCTAAGAGATCTTTTTGTTTTAATCCTGCCTGTTCCCAGATTGGAATGAGGAGGTCTATTGTTTCTTTTATCTCGTAGGGGTAGATAATCCACTTGGAGGTTTCGTCGGCGTAAAAGTCTGGTTTGATTATGGCATGGGGTTTTACATGAAAGGATACTGAGGTGACTTTAGGTACTTCTAGCTCTTTAAGATATTCCAAGGCTCTTTTTAGTGTTTTGCCCGAGTCAGTAACTTCGTCTACTAAAAGAATATGTTCTTGAAGTACTTCAGCTGAAAGTTCTTGTAGAATTTTAAGTTCACCCTGTTCCTGAATTGACGAATAGGATTGGATGCTAAAACTAAAAATAGGCAGGTCCAAAAAATCTGAAAGAATCCGTGAAGGAATGTTTCCACCTCTAGAGATTGACACAATTTGATCAATATCTTTTATGGTATTTTTTATTTCTTTTGAGAGTTCAAAGCCTATTTTGTGAAACTCTTTCCAAGAAACATAGAGAAATTCTGGTAGTTTGGACATAAGGTATTGTAGCAAAAGATCTAGTAGTTAAAAGCTCAATAAGCTGATAAGTATGAGATTCAATCAAATAGTTAATCACTAGTACTTATTAACCTCTTAACTTTCTAACAAAGACTTTGTTCAATTATTGCTTGCTTCTTAAGTTATTCCTTGATAAAATCTGCTATCTCAAGAATCCTTTACACGATTTGTTATTAAATACTCGAAATTAATCTCATGGCTAATATATTTTCTCTCAACGAAACTGACTATCACACAGGCGATACTGTGCGTGTACACTTAAATGTTTCCGAAGGAGACAAAACTCGTATTCAAATTTTTGAAGGTTTAATTATTAAAATCCGTGGTGAAGGTCACAATAAGTCTTTTACCGTTCGTAAAATTGGAGCCAACAGCATTGGTGTAGAAAGAATTCTGCCAGTAATGTCCCCAAGTATTGATAAAATCGAAGTAAAAGCTGAAGGAAATGTCCGTCGGGCCAAACTTTACTACCTACGTGATCGTATCGGTAAACGTGCTCTGAAAGTAAAAGTTAAAACCAAAGAAACCAAAGCCTCTCAAGCAGCCAAAACTGCTAAACTAGCATCAGATGCTAAGAAAGTCGAAGCTAAACCAAAAGCAGCTCCCAAAAAAGCCAGCCCAAAAACAGCAAAAGGGAAGGCTGGGGGAACAGCTAGCAAAAAAGCTGCTTCAAAATAAAGGCTACACGTTCCTTACTCAAAACTACAGAACAACTTTTGGTGAAATAGATCTTATCTTCCAAGATAAAGATGTAGTGGTTTTTGTGGAGGTAAAAACTAGAACTACTTTAGATCAAGGTTTACCAGAAGAAGCTGTAACTCCAAGAAAAGTCCAAACAATAGAACGTGTGGCTGAAAATTTTTTGCTAGAAAATAAGCTCGAATCACGCTTAGCCAGAATAGATGTGGTAGCCGTCGATTGGACAGCCCAAGATCCAAAACTGACACATTTGGTGAATGTCACGGGATAGAGAAGATAATTTTCAATTTTCAATCAATGTTAATTATTATTTTATTGGTGAAATAGTCATTGGCTGAAAATTGAGTAATGTAAATTGAAAATTAATCATAAGCTCATTCTATGTTACTATGACCTCTATGATTGAAGCTCTGTCTCAAGACCAAAAGCAAATTTTACGTTCGATTGTTGAGTGGTATAAAGACCAGCCAATGCAGTACTTAACTGTCGGTGGTTATGCAGGTACTGGTAAGACGACACTTATTGCCGTTTTTAGAAAACTTCTTGCAAAACATAAACCCAAAATTAGAGTGGCTTTTTGCGCATTTACTGGCAAAGCCAGCCAGGTATTGCAAAGCAAACTAAAGGAACTAAAGGTTGTCTATGATCAAGACTCATGCGGAACTATTCATTCACTCATCTATAAACCCAAAGTAGATTCTTCAGGGGCAATTACAAGTTGGTACCGCCAGAAAGAGTTGGAGTATGACCTTATTATTGTTGATGAAGCTTCTATGGTTACTGAAGACATTTGGAGAGATTTACTTAGCTACCATATACCTATTGTTGCAGTTGGAGATCACGGGCAATTAGCTCCTGTTGGTGACAGTTTTAGCCTGATGGATCCTCCTCATGTGGCTTTGAGTCAGATTCATCGTCAGGCAGAGAATAGTCCCGTGATACAAATGGCAACTCTAGCTAGAATTCATGGACAAATTCCAATTAAAGACTTTGGCAAAAACGCAAGAAAGCTCGAACCTGGTTCAGCAGAATCCCAAGATATTTTAGATAGAATCATTACTTCCGATAAAGAAACCTTGGTTCTTTGTGCTCGAAATAAGACTCGGATAAAACTCAACCAATTCATCCGAGAACAGAAATACTTTGAGTCTCCAGATCCTCAAGTAGGCGACACCTTGATCTGTTTAAAAAACAACT
>Ga0210057_1008779_pt1 | contig 11864 bp, 9 predicted proteins | sample CryGeyCG2114_010_2_FD_183968 | JGI IMG/M metagenome (GOLD analysis project Ga0210057, IMG submission 183968) | Groundwater microbial communities from aquifer - Crystal Geyser CG10_big_fil_rev_8/21/14_0.10 (SPAdes) (version 2) | ecosystem: Environmental > Aquatic > Deep subsurface > Groundwater ...
TGAGCTTGCCTGTATCGAGAAGGTGAATGATCTGCCCGCCATCGACACTGTTGCGTGCAAGCCGGTCGGGATGCCACGAAAGGATGCCCTCCGCTTCACCCCGTTCCATCATGTGCAGCATTCTTTGGAACTGCGTTCGTCCGGGCTCCTTCGCGGTTTTTCCGAGTCGGCGACGGCGCGGGCGGGGCTGGTTTTTAGGGGGGCAGCCCCGCCCGCTCCCATTAGCTGCCAAAATCCGTTCGGATTGCATCCAGCAGGCTGCACCACCCAGAAAATGCCGCGCGATTTTGCACAATTCTCCAGCCCCGTTTGGCTTCCAGACGCAACGCGTTCTCTTTTACTCGCCGCCCCAATTTTTCCGCGAAAACGGGATGCCCTTTACAGGGCGATTGGCATAGCTCAGATATGGAAACGACGCGAGAACACTCATTGATTTTTCATCCTTCGTACTCTTTCAATATCAGTTGAAACCCCTCTAAGCTTGCTTCGCTTAGGGAACGTCTGAAGAATAGCACTTCTGCTCACCCCTGATCTTGGTCAGGACTTTTTTTTCAGAGGTTCCTTAGATGAACGCTTCCTAAACGGAAAATGATGCAGAATGCGCAAAAAAAGCTATACTGCCAACAATGCAAGTTCATCACCTAAAAAAAGGCTCAAAGTTAGCGTTCTTAAATGTTTCGGATATTCCCGCAAAGATATCTCCTGAAAGACTACAAACGGGGAAGGAAGTTTTGGAGTGTATGGGATTTGAAATATTCATTCCGAAGAAAGCTCTCGATGAAAATATCAATCCAAAAGCACAGGCGGCGTTCCTTCATGATGCATTTGAGGACGATTCTATTGATGGAATCATCTGTACTAGTGGCGGAACAAAATGCCTTTCATTATTGCCGCATATAGACTTTAAGCGTATTAACGCGCATCCAAAGCTTCTCATGGGCACAAGTGATTGTTCTCATCTGCTTCATGCTGTGTATAACCATTGCGGGTTTGTAACTGTTGACGGCCCCGTCGTGAATCGTCTTGAAGAATGGTCAGAGACAGGAAAAAAAGCGTTCTTAGATTATTTCGTGGAAAAGAAACCAATAAAGTATTTGGCAGATGATTCGTGGCATATCTTGTCCGGTGGTAAAACTTCAGGCAAAGCATTAGTTGGAAATGATATTGTGACACTTACAACTCTTTCCTTATTAAAGGATATTAACCTAAACCAGCACGTACTTTTTTTGGAGAATCATAGTGATGAAACGGGTACCTTCGTTGATTATTGGTTTTCTGTTTATGAAGCGCGGGGAATATTCGATAAGATCAAGGCGCTTATTCTTGGAACATTTATTACAAAGAATCCGTTAGAAACTGTGCAATCTCTCTATTCTAACTACTTAGCAGATAAGAATATTCCTGTGATTCATGTGGATTTCTTTGGCGAGAAAGAATATCACCCTCTACCAATCGGAGCGATGTGTACTGTAGATGCCAATTCAGGCTCTATTGAATTTGAGAGGTAATTTCAGCGATTTCCTTCCTAAGTTTTGTGATATTTATGATGTGTAAATCGGCACTCCCCCCTGGTTCGCAGACTAGATAAAATTCACGAGAAGATTCTGCGGCCATTTGAACGATTTGGACCAAAACTTTCCTTAGAAGATTTACATCGGGATATTCCTTTTGTTCAGCGGCAAATAATTTGCCATGAGAATCGTATGGCTCATTACCAGTCAGGCTTGCCAGATGAAAGTAATCTGTCACACCTAACCTGGATGTAAATTCATCCAAGAATAGTTCATTTGAACGCGTACTTGCATATAAATGCCCGGTATCCACCACAGGTCTTTCGGGCTTCATATCAAATGGTTCCGTGTAGTATGTGTTTCCATTCCATTTTAAAGCAGGGGGTACGTTTTCAACGTATGCATCATGCACCTGAGAAGAAATCCATTGCTGAGCATTATGCAGTTCATTTGCACCTCCTCTATCAAATAGCTTTTGTCGTGTTGAAAAATTCCAAGCGGTAGGAGTGTGTATTATCCACCCTTGGGATTTGGACTCATGATGGAGTTCTTCAGCGAGATTTGTTAACAGAGGTCATTCTTTTTTTGGGTATGATTATCGCAAGGATATCCTATTAAACAGTGAATTTGCCGCACGGGAACAACTCGAAATCGTGCCGAGTCGGCGACGGCGCGGGCGGGGCTGGTTTTTAGGGGGGCAGCCCCGCCCGCTCCCATTAGCTGCCAAAATCCGTTCGGATTGCATCCAGCAGGCTGCACCAAACTTTATTGACTTCCTTTCTTTGCTTGGAACAGATAAAGCTGTTTACCAGTTTCCACAATTATCTTTTCTTCTGGTGTGCGAAACACGTATTTCGGAACGCTCCTAAATGTAAGACGTTCCATTTCTTCACCACGAGAGTTGTACATGATGACATCATGTCGTTCGATATGAATAAAGCCACCTGAGAAAAAGCGTATGGTTTTTGCATTTTCGATGGGAATGGCATGCAAGTATTTCTTTTGAGCCCGATCTATGATGTAGAGATGTGAATGAGTGAGAATATGCAGGTAGTCGCCATCTTCACGGATGACATCAGCAGACTGATTGTTGGTGATTACGTATATTGCCGAAGCGACTCCGTCCTGTGAAATTTCGTAGGTCTTTCCTGAATAGCAACCGAGATAGATTCTGCTGCCATCATCTGACATCCCTGAGCCGTAAATCCAATCACTTGGATCAACAGACATACCCATTTGCACTTCAAAGGTAAATCCCTGCACCGTGAATGATTCGCGGCTTGTCACTTTCACCCAATACTCATCTTCAGCCAATTCCTCACGACTGACCGTCTCCAGACCGCTCTCCATGATGCATTCATATGCGTTGTTTATTTCTTTAAACTTCTGCTCAGCTATTTGATCTCCTTGATTCTTATCCGGGTGCCACTGCTTACTAAGCTGACGATAGGCTAGTTTTACATCTTGCGTTGTAGGACGGTCATTGGAGATATTAAGAGTGCGTAGGGCATCATGCACGTCACTGCTTTGTTCTGCTGATTGGTCAGAGCGAGAACGACGTTCGTAACGGGGATCCTGTATATCGATTTTGTACGGAACTTTCCATGTATTTACGAGACGAAAGTTTGAATCCAACAAATAGCAATCATCTATAACTGTAAAAAGAAAACCAGAAAGGTCAGCTGCCATGTCTACGCATCGCAAATGATATTTATCGCCTGAATAGCGGTTGCCATCAAATCTATATGTGGAATTGAGAGACCAGTCGGACAGTCGTATTTCCATTTCATCGGCAGTGCTGTAGATAAACTGTTCATTGTTGCCACTTACGCTTCGCATACGATAGGCAATGCCTTTTGGATGTGGATAGTCCTGATGCCCTACATACTCGGCACCATCTTCGGTTAATCGAACATGGGGCAGTGGCGGCCAGAGCGTCTGCCTCATTCTTTCCAATCGGTACGGACTGATTTCTGCGTATTCGTACTGCACTTTGAAGCCCTTGGGCTTCTTGCCTTCACCTGCCGCGATATATGCCTTGTGATGGATGGTGAATGCTGGCTCTTTCTCCTTTGTTACCAGTTCCTTTTTCTGTCTATCTAATGCCAATTCATCAACAAGTTTGTTGTGCACTTTCACATCTGTATTCGTATAATTCGGGCACTTTTCGAGAAGTTCCTCTAGTACAGCAAATGCCTCTGTCAGCTTCTTTTTCTCCTTCAATTTGGCAAACAACTTTCGATAGGTACGAATGAGATGTGTGTAATATGTGGCATCAGGATTATCGTCATAAATCTTCAGAAATTCTGCTTTTGCCTTTTTATACCAACCTCTTCCATAGTGCGAAACTCCCTTGTTATAAGCTGTCCAATAAGACCTATCACGTTCTTCATATTGCCGATCATCTTGCGGAGTTTTCATGTACGGTAGTTCGATCCGCACAGCATGACTGGTATCGATAAAATGCCCTTTCTCTTTCTTTTTTTGCATGTTCATTTGAGGAGCAATCCCTTCTTTCTGTTCGCCTAATATTGCCCGAATAAACGCAAAAACCATTGTGTCGCTATCCTAACAGATTGATCCAAGAGATGCGGAATTCACCCCGACTCGGGGTGGATAATGGAACACCCTTTTTTATAGAAAGGAAATTTTCTGAAACAAAAGAAGATGTAACCGTGTACTGACACTGTACGATTTTTCTCTTTACGAAGGGCTAAAGCCCGTTTCTGATTACATCGTTAACCCCGCCCTTAAGGGCGGGGTTAACGTCTCTTCTCCATGGCAAATCGGGCTTCAGCCCGATTTGCCTCGCAGAATCAGTGCGCAATTACAAAAAGATACCGATCACTTCTCGGATGGAATAACCTTCCACCGCACCTCCGGCTCTAATTTTCCATTGAGCGAAAATCCCGCTGCTTTCTTGTGTCCGCCACCATCAAACTTCTTCGCCATAGCAGAGACATCGATATCATCACGCAACGTTCTGAGTGATCCTTTCACGGTACCATCACGTTCACTTAAAATAAGTGAGAACTTCATGCCGGGAATCGAGTTCACATAATCAATCGCACCTGTGAGCTCGGAAAAATCAGCACCCGTTGCACGGAAATCTCCCGCAGTAACGGCGGAAACTGCTCCTCCTTCCGTGGAGAGTGATATTTTTTCAAGCATTCTTCCCCAGAGTTTGAGCGTAGAGAGCTTAGAAGTTCTAAAAACGTTATGAACAAGTTGGTGTCGATCGGCGCCTGCTTTAAGTAATCTCCCACACGTGCGGTACACGCGGGACGTGGTATTACTGTGCATCATGGAACCGGTATCGGTGTAGATGCCGGTAAGAAGACAGGATGCAGCCTCGCGAGGGATTTCAAAATTCAAGGCATCGGAGAGATCCACAATAATTTCCGCCGTGGAGGAAGCCTTGGAATCCACAAAATCCATTTGAGTGAACACAGAACCCGTGTGATGGTGGTCGATTTTTATCGTCATAATCCCCATAAGCTTCGATTGCTCAGGATCAAAGAGATCAGGCAATTCCTCTGCAAATCCTGTTTGCTTGGCATCGCCGGAATCGAGGGAGAGGAAGAGATCTCCTTTGGCAGGGGAGTAGACATGCTCGATTGTTCGAATGGATGGAAGATAGCGGAAGGAATCCGGTGCAATGTCCTTACAGACCGGAATAATGATCTTCGATCCAAATCTCTTTCGCAGAATCAATGTAAAACCAAGGAGCGATCCCAATGCATCGCCATCGGGATTCGCGTGGCACATACAGACGATGCGCGACGCTTTTTCCATCTCCGCGAGCGCCTGTGAGGTCTGGTTGACGTTGAGCAAAGGAGGAAATGATAAGAGAGTGGATTGATCATCTCAATAATCTTCGCCTTGCGGGGAATGAAGAATTAGATTCAATGCTACACTCACAAAAATCATGCCACCTCTCAGCATTGTCTTCTGCGGCACTCCACCATTCGCCTGCCCCTCCCTTCAGGCGCTTGCGCATGATCCTGCATTCACCGTCACCCATGTCATCACGCAGCCGGATAGACCTGTTGGAAGAAAGCAGGAAATAACACCATCCCCTATAAAAATTCTTGCCGGAGAGCTCAGCATTCCCGTCCTCCAGCCAGAGCATATCAATACAGAACTGAATCTCTCGGCATGTGATCAAAGACCCGATTTTTTGGTCGTCGTTGCCTACGGTCAGATTTTTTCGAAGAAACTGCTCGATTGGCCGCGCATTGCGCCAATCAATCTCCACGCATCACTTTTACCGCATCTTCGCGGTGCCGCTCCAGTGCAGTATGCAATTTTGGAGGGTGCGACTGAAACAGGAGTGACCGTACAGGAAATGAAAGAGAAGCTTGATACGGGCCCCATTCTTTCTCAGATGAGAGTGAGTATTGATGCACGCGAGACCTATGCATCACTCTCCAAGAGACTCTCGAGTGAAGGGGCAGAACTTCTCCTTCAAACACTCAAGCAACCTCTTCAGAGTGTGGATCAACGCGAAGCAGAGGCAACGTACTGTCAGAAACTTACAAAAGGCATGGGGGTTGCTGACGTGCAGCGTATGACAGCGGAGGAAATTGATCGACGGATCCGCGCACTCACTCCATGGCCGGGTGTGAAAATGGTATGGAATGGAAAGGATGTCATCCTGCTGGAATCATGTTTGGCGCCTCACCCGGAGGCATGTGAACTTTCCTGTGCAGAGGGAACGCTGCTGTACGTTATTTCGCTCAGACCAGCGAACAGCACAACCGTGAGCGGCAAGGAATGGCAGAGCCAGCATCACAAAAAATAATACCAAACTGCGATTAAAACGAGAGTAATATCGGCGTAGCATAATGCAATGGTAAGGCAATCACTGATGAATGATTTCTAACGATTTGAATGCGAAGCCGTATAACATCCGCATATCGAGTCAACCCCCAGTTGCGGCTCCGTGAGGCCTGTTTATGCTATACTTTCCAGAACCTTTGAAATAATTATCACTCTCATAAAGAGAGTGCTAAAATAATCGCGAAACAATAGGTTCACTCAATCGTTTTAACAAGTACCTCCCCCCACATCTCCATGCATCCATTTGATCGCTTCACGCCGAACGCCAAACTCGCCCTGCAGATCGCAGAGCAGGAAGCGAAAAACATGAAGTCGAGCTATATCGGTACGGAGCATTTACTTCTTGGTGTTTTAAGCATTCCGAAATCACTTGGTTTCTCTATACTCACTGGTGCAGGTGTGACACAGGAGAATGTTCGGATATTGCTCCGCGCAAGCAAGACATCCGAAATCGAGGGAAAAAATATGAAGCACGGACTATCCACGTACCTTCACGATGTTATCGAACAGAGCGTTATTACCGCTCATAAATTCCGCCATGCAAATGTGGGAACGGAACATCTCCTGTATTCGCTTGTTTCAGGTGAAAGGAATGCCGCAATTCTCCTTCTTGAAAACATGCAGGTTGATCCAGAGGATCTTAAGATGCACATCGAGGAAATGTTCGGACAAATCAACCAGTTCAAGCAGCAGAATAGAAATCTGGAATACTCCCTCGAAAACTTTTTCCAGGGGCTGCAGGGCGCAATCGCCGGGATGCAGCAGGGGATGCCGGGTGAGCCAGAGGGCTTGCAACGAAAAAAGGCCCAAGGAAAGAGCAAGACCCCCGTCCTCGATTACTTTACGACGGATTTGATCGAAAAGGCGAAGAGGAACGAACTTGATCCCATTATCGGGCGCGAGACGGAAATCGAGCGCGTCATCCACATCCTCAACCGCAAAACGAAGAATAACCCCGTGCTCATCGGTGAACCAGGGGTGGGGAAAACAGCGATTGTGGAGGGCTTGGCGCAGAAAATTCTCCGCGAGGAAGTCCCTTCATCGCTCCTCGCAAAACGCGTGCTCATTCTCAATCTTGGCTCGATTATCGCTGGCACAAAGTACCGAGGCGAGTTCGAACAGAGATTCGATGACATCATTAAGGAAGCCTCGGAGAGCGAGAATGAAATCATCTTGTTCATCGATGAAATTCACACCATTGTCGGAGCGGGCTCCGCAGAGGGTTCGCTGGATGCTGCAAACATTCTGAAGCCGGCACTTTCCAGAGGATCGCTTCAAGTCATTGGCGCCACAACAACGGAGGAGTACCGAAAGAGCGTGGAGAAGGATCGTGCTCTCGAGCGCAGATTCCAATCCATCCTGGTGAATGAACCAACAACGGAGGATAGCATCCGCATTCTTAAGGGGCTCAAGAAATCCTACGAAGAATTTCATCACCTCACGATCAACGATGCAGCCATTGATGCCGCTGTGAAATTGAGCAAGCGCTACATCACGGAGCGCTATCTGCCGGATAAAGCGATTGATCTCTTGGATGAAGCATCTGCTTGGCGCGGGATTACTGCGGAAGGGGATGGCGGCAGAACAAAGAATCTTAAGAAGGAACTCGAAAAAATCGAGGGGCAGAAAATCGCAGCCGTGAAGGATCAGAAGTATCACAAAGCTCTGGCACTCAGGCAGAAGGAGGAAGAAATCCAGAAGCAAATGCAGGATATTCGCTCCCATGTGGATGGCGACCGCAGAACGCCCGTGGAAATCACGGAGGATGACATCATGCACGTTGTAGGAAAAATGACGGGCATCCCCGTCACGAAGCTGATGAAGAGTGAAACCAAGCGTCTGCAATCTCTGGATAAAGTTCTTCGCAAGAAAGTCGTCGGACAGGATGATGCTATCAACAAAGTGGCGCGCGCGATCCGTCGCTCACGCGTCGGCATCAGCGATGCCAAACGTCCGATTGGAACGTTCCTCTTCCTTGGTCCAACGGGGGTAGGGAAGACCGAGCTCGTGAAACAAATCGCGCTGGAAGTCTTTAACCGAGAGGATGCATTGATCAAAATTGATATGTCCGAATTCATGGAACGCCATAATGTCTCGCGCCTTACGGGAACAACGGCCGGCTATGTAGGATATGAAGAAGGAGGCCAGCTCACCGAGATGGTGCGTCGCAAGCCCTACTCGGTTGTTCTCTTCGACGAAATCGAAAAGGCACATCCTGATTTCTTCAACATTCTCCTCCAGATCATGGAGGATGGTTGCCTTACGGATGGAAAGGGGAAAAAAGTGGACTTCACGAATTCGATCATCATTATGACGAGCAACATCGGAGCAGCCAAGCTCACCAAGCAAGCTGCAAAGATCGGCTTCAAGCTTGCGGATGATTCAGCAAAGACCGAGGAGCAGGAGTACGAGGAAAAGAAGCAGGAGGTCCTCAAAGAGCTGAAAGAAATCATGCGTCCGGAGTTCCTGAACCGATTGGATCACGTCATCGTCTTTAACCCGCTCCATCAGGATGATATTCGCAAGATCGTGGAGCTTCACATCGGCAAACTCGCAGAAAGACTTCTGGAACAGGGATACAAGCTGGATGTCGCAAAGAAGGCCATCGATCTCATTGCAAAGGAAGGATTCGATCCCGATTACGGCGCTCGTCCCATCCGGCGCAAAGTGCAGGAAGAGATTGAAGATGGCATAGCCGAGCACATTTTGAGCGGCGTCTTTAAGAAAGGGGATACGATCCGCGTCGTTTTACATGGCGAAAAGAAGATTGATTTCCTTCCCGAAGGAAAGGCTCCAAGTAGAAAGAAGGAGCAAAAGGAAGAGGTAAGCGTGTAGCTCTCCCTCTGTCATATTCATGACGCCTTCCCCTGCGACCGTTCGAGAAACGTACTCAGGATTCTCACCGCGGCTTCTGCATGCCTATCCTCTGCGTGCGCGCCATAGAACATTCTGCTCGTTTCCCTTTCATCGAGGAGAGATATTTCGCATGAGGGGAATGCATGAGTGAGGAGCTCCAACACCCTGCGTACCCACCCAGCCTCCTCTCCTTCGCTGCCATTCATCAGGTATGGCATACCAACGACAATCCTCCCAATTTGACGCGCTTCGATGAGCGGGTGGAGAAGTTGTACCAACTCTTCCGGCGTTTCGTGATGAAGCGTCGCAAGGGGCATCGCGATGCCTACGCGCATATCTGCAAAAGAAACACCGGTATGTTTACGGCCTATATCGAGTGCGAGGAAATGATTCACGATAGCAAGAAACTACTTCTTCCCGATTGCCGCCACTGTCCTACTCATCAAGCTTTTCTTTCTTGCTGCGTTCTTCCAGTGGATGACATTGCGCTTTAACGCCATATCAACGGCCTTCATTGCTTCGGGGAGTATTTTGACTGCCTCATCTTTCTTCCCCTCTTTAGAGAGGAGGAAAACCTTCTTCATCATCGTTTTCATGCGGGTTTTATACGGCAGTCGGCGTTCGGTACGAACCGTAGCCTGTCGCATGCGCTTTATAGCGGATTTGATTATTGGCATGCAGAAAGGATAAAGGATTTTACGCTTGGCGCAAGCAGAGAAAAGGGTAAAATGCACTCATGGTACTTGAAGTAACTGATTGTAGAGTGGCCATTCAGCAGGCGTTCCCCCACAATACTGTTTCGGTGTCAGATAGGGATGGCACAAGCACAATCCGAATCTCTGGCTTAGGGGAAGTCTTAGTGTCAGATTACGGGTTTCATGTGGTAGACGCTCAGGGGGATGCAAGAAGGACGATTGAATCAGTTCTTACAGCTATTTTAGATTCGTCGAGGATTACAAGCATTCCACTGGATCAACATCAATCACCATCGAAAAATTCGGAAGTGTCATAAGTGCGCTACGCATATTTCTGCCCCGCAGGAAGACATGCCATACTTTTCCCCCTCCAAAGAGTGAGGGCGCTCTTGATATCTGATAGGAAGAGGGCGAAGCGGAATATCTCTTTTGAAGCTCTTCCACAAACTTTCGACTTTCCACTTCCGCATTCTCCCTAAAAACCAATCGCACCATTTCGGTATCCGGCGGATAGTGTGCCTTTTCACGTTCTGTGAGCTCGCGATCAAGATATGTCTTCACATTATGTGCTGCGGCAAGTTCTACTTCAATCGCTTTGGGTCGGAAGGTTTGGATAATAACCTCACCCGGATTTTTTCTCCCCGATCTCCCCGTGAGCTGCGTGAGAAGCTGGAATACCCTCTCCCCAGCGCGAAAATGGGGGAGCGAAAGCCCGACATCAGCGAGAAGCACTGCGGCAAGAGTAACGCCGGGGAGATCCAAACCTTTCACAACGGACTGCGTGCCAAGGAGAATATCGGCCTGTCCTGCTTTCATCGCTTCAAGGAGCGCTCTCATTTTCTCCGGACTTGTGAGCGTATCCGCATCTGCGCGCAGTAATCGCGCCGTAGGGAAGAGCTCGCTTAAGAGAGATTCGATCCGCTGCGTCCCAGCGCCGACCTGATGCAGGTTCGTGGATCGACACTGAGGGCACTCTGCAGGAATATCCATGGCTTCACCCGTATGGTGCGAGAGGAGGTACGGTCGTTCTCCGCGAAAATGCACCGTATAGGGGAGGCGGGTTGATGGATCTTCAAAGCGGTACCTGCAATCCATGCAGAGGAGCGATGTCGCAAAGCCTCTCCGATTAAGAAAGAGGATGACTTGCTCATGCTTCTGGAGTCGCGTTCTGATTGCATTGATGAGCGTAGGAGAAAGCGGGTAGTAGCGCCCGAGCTGTACAGTGCCAAGATCCACGATTTGAACTGAGGGGAGCAAGGCACCTCCGTAGCGCTCAGGAAGCTCCACAAATTGATATGCTCCGGTTTTTGCTTTATGCCACGATTCAACAGAGGGGGTGGCGGAACCGAGGAGAAGCTTAGGTACGTCATGCCCCATTACGTCATCCTGAGCGAAGCCCTGAGCCAGAGCGAAGGGCGTAGTCGAAGGATCTCGCATTAACTCAAATGGTGATTCTTCGTTGCCGAACGACGTGCTTCGACTTCGTTCCGGCTTCGCTATCGCTACGCCTTCACTTCGCTCAGCATGACGTATTGAATGACATATATATTCCGCCACTTTTGTTGCATGATAACGCGGTGATTGCTCGTTTTTATAGGTCCACTCATGCTCTTCGTCGATAATGATGAGCGAGAGCTTAGGAAGAGGGGAGAAGATCGCGCTTCTGGAACCGATCACAAGTCTGATAGATCCCTCGCGGCAACGGCGCCACATTTTTCTTCTCTCCGTAGGACTTAAGCGACTGTGAATAATGGCAATAGCATCGCGATCGATGAGCTGTTGGAATCTGCCAACAAAGTTTTCTGTGAGGAGAATTTCCGGAAGGAGGAGAATTGCCGATTTCCCCTCCGCAATCACATCAGCAATGAGTGACGCGTAAATCTCCGTCTTGCCTGAGCCCGTGATACCGAAGAGAAGTGTCGGACGTGGATCAGATTGTATCGCCTTATAGACAACTGTC
>Ga0210057_1008780_pt1 | contig 11864 bp, 11 predicted proteins | sample CryGeyCG2114_010_2_FD_183968 | JGI IMG/M metagenome (GOLD analysis project Ga0210057, IMG submission 183968) | Groundwater microbial communities from aquifer - Crystal Geyser CG10_big_fil_rev_8/21/14_0.10 (SPAdes) (version 2) | ecosystem: Environmental > Aquatic > Deep subsurface > Groundwater ...
AATAACATCTTTCAGACGGCCTGCCGTTTCCGGAAGCGCGTCTGAAGACAAGGTCGGTACGAGAAGATAACCGACTTCATATATTCGGGGCTCATTTTCCTGCGTTGGTTCAGTTTCTTTTTTTATACCTGCCATTGTGCGGCTCATGTTATCAGAGATATAAGCTTGTGTCAAAAGGGATATAAGCTAGACGGAAAATACCCGACGGGCGTTTGCGACAAGTGCTTCTAGCACAGTCTCCTCTGGCTCACCGCGGATTTCAGCGATAGCACGGGCAACCGCCGAAACATACGCCGGCTCATTCCGTCTGCCGCGATGAGGAACAGGCGCCACATACGGCGCATCGGTTTCAGACAGAATCTGCGCGCGAGGCGCGTTTTTAATGGTTTCGTCGTAGGTACGCGCAAATGTTACCACGCCTGTAAAAGAGAGTGTGAAGCCCATGTTGAGAAACAATTTCGCCTCTTCCCATGTACCGGCAAAAAAATGGACATTCCCTTTAACCCTCGCGTGAGTTTTCAGTATGTCGTATGCGTCGCGGTACGCGTTCCTAATGTGGAGCATCAGGGGCAAATTGAGTTCATTCGCAAGCGCTATCTGTGCTTCAAACGCGGCATATTGTTTTGCCTTCGTTTCTTCGGCAAGACGATAATAATCAAGACCGCACTCGCCAATCGCGACCACTTTCTTGCTACTGGCAAGTTCACGGTACGCGGCCATATCAAATACTTCGCCGAGCGAGCTTGACTCTTTTCCTTCGGAGCCAAACTCTTGTTTGTCGTGAAATGATTTGTCGGTATGGATAGGATGAAGGCCGACAGTCGCATACATACCTTCTGGTACGGATTCGGCAAGTTGGACCGCATTAAGTGATGTATATTTCTCTGTACCGACATTAATCATCCACACACCTTCGTCACGCGCACGGCGTATCACCGCCTCGCGGTCTTTTTCATATGCGGCAAACGGCACATGAGTATGAACATCAAAAAATTTAGGATGCATAGATATTGTTTACTTTATTTCCGGCAACAACACTTTGCCCAAAAAGTCTTGGGCGAGATACAAAGCCGAGTCATCAAGCGAAGACCCCTACATGGGACACTACGCAGTGTCCCATGTAATTGATTCTATCCTCTTGAAAAGCGGCTCGGGCATTTCATGATTCTTGATTGCCATCCGTATTTTCTGCGCGGTATCAGGCATAAACGGTTCAAGAAAGACGCTGATGTTCCAAAGATGTTTCAAGAGTATCTCCACATCTTTTTTCGCTTCATCCGGCGCAGTCTTCCATTTCTTAAAAGGTTCTGTTTTCTGTATAAAAGCGTCAAGATTTGCAATTTCATTCCAGATTGCATCCATCGCGCCATTAAACCGATATGCGTCCATCGCCCGCCACACCAAATCCTCGCCATTCGGTGCGCCGTGCATAACGAGTGTTATACCTGCAGGCGTTTCAATACGCACATCGTAATTGACCGCCATCTTCATAATCCGCGAGGTCAGGTTGCCGATGCCATTTGCGAGATTCGCGTTGTATGCCTCCACAAACCGAACTTCGGTAAAATCACCGTCTTCAAAGGGGCTTATTTCCCGCAACAAGTAGTAGCGGAGCGCATCCGTACCGTACCGCGAAACAATACCAAACGGATCTATCACATTACCTACGCTCTTGCTCATCTTCACGCCACCGCTCGTAATAAAGCCATGAATCACAATTTGCTTTGACGGCGGGAGCCCCACCGCAAAAAGCATCGCTTGCCATCTGGCGGCTTGGTGCCCGAGATTATCTTTACCTGCAAACTGTATGACCGGCCACCATGTTCCGAATTCATTCATCTTCTCCGGCCAGCCAATTGCCGAAATATAGTTTACTAGCGCGTCAAACCACACATACATCACATGTGCTTCGTCCCCGGGTACAGGCACCCCCCACGGCATCCGCTCTTTCAAGCGCGAGATGCTGAAGTCTTCAAGACCGCCGGCAACAAATGTCTCAATCTCGTGCAACCGCCCTTGTGGTACTACAAACTCCGGATTGTCACGATACAGCGCAAGAAGTTTATCCTGAAAAGCGCTAAATTTAAAAAAATAATTCTCCTCTTCAATCTCCGTCAGTTCACTATCCGGATGATTTTTACACCTGCCGCGTTCATCCAAATCGCGTCGCGTGAGAAACACTTCGTCCGAGACACAATAAAGACCGGTGTATTTTTTCTTGTATATAAAGCCATTTTGTTCGCATCGGTGCCAAAATTCCTGCGCGGCAGCCATGTGCGGTGCATCTGTCGTTCGAATAAAATTATGCTCCGAAATATTGAGCTCTGAGAGAAGTTTTTTGAAGCGCTCCGCGTAACGAGTAGCGTACGCTTCCGGCGCCTCGCCGGCTTCCATGGCCTTCTGGTACACTTTTTGGCCATGTTCGTCAGTGCCGGAATTAAAAAATACCTCGTCTCCAACGAGGCGACGGTATCTGACATATGCGTCCGCTTCCACAAACTCAAGCGCGTGTCCCAAGTGCGGGTCGGCATTCACATACGGCAGTGTCGTTGTGATGTATCTGTTTTGTTTACTCATGCGTCGCGACTCATCGTATCCATTGACGATACACTTGTATGCTTATCACGGTCAAGGTCATTCATATACTCCATGAGTATCGCCGCAAGCGGCGCGGCAAGAAGAATTCCTAAAAAACCGGCGAGCTTCGCGCCAACGATAAGCGCGATAATTACAACAAGTGGCGGCACGCCGACAACTTTCCGCACAACGAGCGGATAGATCAGGTGGTTTTCAAACTGCTGAATAATAATATAGAAACCGAGAACCATGAGGCCTGGCACGAGCCCATCTAAAAAACCAAGGATAACCGCTGGTGTCGCGGCAAGTATCGGACCAAAAAGCGGGATAATTTCAAACATTGCCGCAAGGAGCGCCAGAATGAGTGCGTATTTTATACCCAAAATTGTGAGCCCGAGGTATACTAATACACCGATTAAGACCCCGAGGAGAAGTTGCCCTTGCATCCACCGGCCGATCTTCTGCTGAGAACGCTTCCACAAATCAACAATATAGGGCTCGTGGCGCACCGGTGTTACCACCTTGAGAAAATTCTCAATACCTCGTTCCTGTACGGCAAGATAAAAAGAAATCACGACGATCAGCACAAAAGAAAGTACACCTCCGAAAATAAAACTAATGAGCCCTAAAACGCCTCCGGACGCGCCGGAAAATACGCTTTTAACATTTGAAATAATGTCCGGAAGCGGAATTGTTTCCGTAATACTGCCAACCAAATCGCCGCCGAAAAACGAGCCGCCGAACGACGCGGTATTCAGCGCCTCAATATATTGCGAGAGAAACGAAGTGACATTTGCCGTCTCATCCAGAAGCGGAGGAATAAACAGGAAAATAACGCTCATGAACATGAGCGCGATAAGAATGTAGATAGCAATGACGGCCGGAATACGCGGCACACGATACTTCCTTAGCCACTGCGTTGCCGGCTCAATCGCCGAAGCTAAGACAACTGCCGTAAGTAGCACGAGTACAAGATCACGCATCAGATACAAAAATACGAAGAATAGGCCGATGAGAATCGCCTTCGTAATGGTTCCACCGGTAATAGTCACCGGCGTTGATTTCTGTATGTTGTTCCCCATAATGCTACTTTAACACAAAATGATATTATGGTCGCAGTGCAAAAGTATTACGCAAGATCAAAGAGTAAGCAGGCGAAACGCACCTGTCACGCCCAGTCCTTTTAAAATCGCCGAGACAATCAGCCATGCGGCAAGTGCTATGAGGAGACCGATTACCACGCCCTTAAAAATATCGTGCGCTTGCGAAACTTTGGCAGGGTTCCCACCAGCAGTGAGATACAGAAAACCCGCCCATGCGAATGCAATTGCGGCGAGTGGCATGGCAACACTTTTCAGAAGGAAATCAATAACTCTTTTAATAAGCTCAAGAAGGTCCCCTAGATTGCAGTTATCCGTACATGGCACAAGCCCCGCCGCGCCGACAAAAAAAGGCGTGGCGAAGACGAGAAGAATAAAGCCGAATAGTATGCTGTGTATCACTGTATGCTTCATATTGTTTTTATATGTTAAATGGTGATTTGAGGTTGTGGAACAATGCTCGGTAGTAGCCGTTGCAAAGCACGACTCGCGCGACTCACCGCTCCACGCTCGCGTTCACGGCCGGAAGTGACACCCTCCACCATAGTTTGAAAAATAGCGTTTGTCTCCGATGTCACCGGATCAAGCCACCCTCTTGCGATAATTGCACTATCTCTGAACACACTCTGGTCAGCATCCATACCTTCAGTTTCCACAAGTATGTCGCGTCGCGCCGGCGCTACACGCGCGGCAGTAGCGAAGACACGCACCGACTCTGGCTCTGAAAGCGCAAACATAACCCGGAATGCGGTTTCCAGATTGCCGGATGAACGGAGTGCCGCCACGCCCGTAATCCGCCCGAATGTCTTTTCTGCTAACGCTCCGCGTATCTGCGGAAGCATCGCGGTTCTGAAATTCAGGTGCGGATTTTTCGTTCGTATGTCGGCAAGCTCGCTCGCAAACCCAAAGTACATCGCGAGTTGGTTGCCCACAAACGCACGCTCCGCTTCCGGAAGCGCGCGATTCCACGAATATATCTTCTGGGAAGGATTCGCAAACCCCGTGTAGAAACGCAGTCCGGACTCCGCTGCAGAAATACCGTTTTCACTAAACGCCCCTAGGACAGGTGTAAGAACGCCGGTTGTATCGCGCCTAATGATATTGTCACCCGCCTGAATAAAAAGTGCCGATAGGATTGCTTTGAAGTTAGTAATATTCACCGCTTCCCCCATCGCGACCGCGCTCCGCGTTACTATATTTGTCCGCTCCTCAATCAAAGAAAGCCGCGGTGCCATTACAAGAAGCTCGTCCCAATATGTGGGAGGTAGAGCGATCCCCGCCGAAGAAAAGAGGTCGCGGTTCCAGTAGAGAATAAGCGGGTCAACAAAGAGTGGTAATGCGAGTATGCCGTTTGTGGTGACAAATAGCTCACCTTCTTCCACAAATATATCCTGAAAACTACGAAGCGGATACGAATCAAATGGAACAGGAAATACCTTGTCTTCATACCGGACGATCAGGTTGTCAGGTAAAAGCACGAGATCCGGACCGCGCGCCGCGGCAATTGCTTCCAAAAGTTCCTGATCAAACTCTTCTTCCGGGAAAGCACGGTATACGAGATTAAATTCCCGTTTGTGATTATTGTTGAAATCAGCAATAAATTGGCGAATCTCCACATCCGACACAGTCCCCCATAGAAGTACTTGACCGCCGAATTTGCTCACTTTGCTACCGATAGGAATGATTCCCGAAAATACCAACACCGCAAAAATCATGAAGAAACCTGAGCCAATGAGTAGTACATATTGCAAAAGATTTTTTTGTTCCATATTTAATTATTTTTTCTGAAGATAATCCCGTAATGGTAGCTACCGGCGTCAATTTCCCGTTCTTCCTCAAAGCCCGCGATGGCAAAGAGCTCCCGCGCGCGCTGGAGCGGCACAACATCTTTCTCAGCCGGACCAAGCCCGCCATACGACGCGCCCCAATCAACGACAAGTATGCGTCCGCTTTGCTTCATAATACGCAGTGCTTCGCGGAGCGCTGTCTCTTTATGCTCAAGTTGAAAGAGTATGTTTGACAAAACCACAACATCCACCGATTCGTCAGGTAGCTCAGACCCATTCGGTTCATCAACATCACCCCAGAGAACTTCTATGTTTGACATGCCGGATTCGCGCGCAATCTTTTTTATCTTTGAAAGAAGTTCCTGCTGTATATCAATCGCGTACACTTTCCCCGAAGAACCGACACGAGCGGCGGCGGCAAGTGCGTACGCTCCTGAGCCGGCGCCAAAATCGGCAACCGCCATGCCCTCTTCAAGGCCCAACTGCGCAAGATTTTTTTTCGGGTCGGAAAAACTCATGATACTTACATTGTACCTGCTCGGCAAAAAAGAGAAAAGCGCGAAATGTGTACGAGCAAAAAACGATGCGCGGTAGCCGAGCCAAATGTCCGCATACACTTCTATAGGCAGACGAGTGACGCGATTTTGTCTCCAGCGCGCAGTTTCATAATGCGCACTCCCTGTGTCTGCCTGCCGAGCAAAGGAATATCGCTTCGCGCAATACGGATTACCTGACTCTTCTTTGATATTGCAACCACTTCCTCGTAGTCGGGAGTGAGTGCTTTTGACGCAATGAGCTCTCCCGTCTTTGTGGTAACCTTGAATGTTTTGATGCCGGAACCGCCACGCTTCTGTATTTTATATTCTTTTACCGGCGTCGTTTTTCCATAACCGTTTTCAGAGACAACAAGAATGGACGCGTCCTTTTCAGCATCTTTTTTGACGGTATCCGCGCCGACAAGCCGATCGCTTGAGGCAATCTTCATCGCTTTCACGCCACCAGCCGTTCGTCCCATTTCGCGGATATCCGATTCTTTAAACCTAATGGACTGCCCTCGTGCAGACACAAGCTCAATACTGTCTCCCGATTCAACAAAAAGCGCGCCGAGAAGCTCGTCTCCTTGAGAAAGCCGTATCGCGATGATACCGCTCCGCCGAACATCGTGGAAACTTTTCGCAGCCACTTTCTTTGCAATACCTTTCTTCGTAACCAAAAGAAGCGATAATTTATCAGCGACGCGCACGCTCTTCGGCATCGGCAGAATAGATGTGACGCGTTCGTCTGACGCGAGCGAAATGAAATTCATAACAGACTTACCTTTCGTGGCACGCTTCCCTTCCGGTAGCTCATACATCTTAATCTGGTAGGCCTTCCCTTTGTCGGTGAAAAAGAGAAGGTCGTTGTGCATTGTCGCCGAAATAAATTTTGAAACAAAATCTTCTTCTTTGGTATTCAGGTCAATAACGCCTACACCGCCCCGTTTCTGCTGACGATACTCCTCCGGATTTGTACGCTTAATATAGCCGCCAGCCGTGTATACGAGTACGGTTTCTTCATCCGGTATCAAATCTTCTGCTGAGAGAAGCTTCACACCGCCTTTAACGATTTTTGTCCGCCGTACATCGCCGTACTTTTCTTTTATGTCGGCAAGCTCGTCCCTAATGACATCTAAAATCCTTTCAGGGCTCTTGAGAAGCGCTTTCAGCTCTTTGATGAGTTTCTGCACGCCGGCAAGTTCATCTTCCAGCTTCTTCCGTTCAAGTCCTGCAAGCTTCTGAAGCCGCATATCAAGAATCGCAGTTGCCTGCCGGTCGGAGAATTTGAATACATTCATTAAATTCGCGTGCGCCGCCAGCGTATCGCTGGATTCTTTGATGGTCTTAATGATTTTATCTATATGGTCCAGCGCTTTGGTAAGCCCGAGAAGAATATGCTCACGGTCTTCAGCTTTCTTTAAGTCAAACTCGGCACGGCGACGCACCACCACCTGCCGGTGCGCGACGAACTCGTACAGCATACCGCGCAACGAAAAAGTCCTCGGCACGCCGTCTGCAAGCGCCACCATATTATAGTGAAAAACACTCTCAAGCTCGGTATGCTTATAGAGGTAATTTAAAATCTTCTGTGGCGCAGCGCCACTTTTCACATCAATTACAACGCGAATATCCTTTGTTGATTCGTCCCGAAGCCCTTTGATACCTTCCAATTTTTTGTCACGCACCAAATCAGCGATTTTTGCAATGAAATCTGATTTATTTACGCGGTACGGAAGCGACGAGATTATAATTTGGTGTACACCGCTCTTTTCCTCAACAATATCCGCTTCGCCACGCACCACCACACCTCCACGACCAGTGGCGTATGCATGATGGATATCTTTCACATTGAAAGCAATGCCTCCTGTCGGAAAATCCGGTCCATGAACGCAGGAGAGGAGATCTTCCGTGGTCGCGTCTTTGTTGTTTATGAGCATGGTCGCCGCATCCACAACCTCGCTTAAGTTGTGCGGTGGAATATTCGTCGCCATACCAACGGCAATACCCAACCCACCGTTCAAAAGCAGGTTCGGCACGGCCGCGGGAAATACCACCGGCTCAAGATGCGCCCCGTCATAGTTCGGGCGCCACTGCACGGTCTCTTTCTCAAGATCACGGAGCAGCTCACCGGATAATTTTGACATTTTCGCCTCCGTATACCGCATCGCGGCAGGAGGGTCCCCATCTACGGAACCAAAGTTCCCCTGCCCCATAACAAGCGGGTATCGGTACGAGAATGTCTGCGCCATTTTCACCATTGCATCATAAACAGACGCGTCGCCATGCGGATGATACTTGCCAAGCACCTCACCGACAACAGTTGCAGATTTCCTAAATTTTCCAGATGCCGAAAGGCCGATTTTATGCATTGCAAACAAAATACGACGATGAACGGGCTTCAATCCGTCACGAGCATCCGGCAGAGCACGAGCCGTTATCACCGACATCGCATAATCCAAATACGAGCTCTTCATCTCATCTGAAATACCAACAGAAATAATGCCTTTTTCGATGGGCGGATTATCGATATTATCGCTCTTTTTGGGTTCGTCTTTCTTTGGCATATATGTTTATTATAGCAAAAAACGGCTTGTTTTGAAAGGCCGTTTAAGCGGTTTCAGATTGCAAAAATCCGGTGTTCAAAACGATACCTTCACCGGCTCTTTTTCGTCAGAACCTTTTTCAATCTCAAAAAATTCCTGCTGTGTGAAGTGGAACGACCGCGCAATCATATTTGAGGGGAACACTTCTATTTTCGTATTGAAATCGCGTACATTCGTATTGTAAAAGCGACGCGCCGCCTGAATTTTGTTTTCCGTATCGGAAAGCTCGCGCTGAAGCTCAAGAAAATTCTGGTTCGCCTTTAGGTCGGGGTAACTTTCCGCAACCGCAAAAAGCGACTTGAGAGCGCCTGATAGCATATTTTCAGCCGCGCCATGCTCTGCAACAGAGCCGGCTTGCATCGCAGTGGTGCGCGCTTCGGTGACCTTTTCAAATGTGCCCTTTTCGTGAGTAGCATACCCTTTCACAGATTCCACCAAATTCGGGATCAAATTGTACCTGCGTTTCAACTGTACATCAATATCCGCCCACGATTCCTTCACGCGGTTTTTGAGCGTGACTAGCCGATTGTATGCGACAATAATCCATGCGACAACAATCGCGGCAACGATAAAAATAATTGTAGTCGTTGACATAGGTCAATAATACACCATGCCCACAGACGCGCAAGGAGCCTGTGGGCAAAAAGTCGCTTGTACATTACATCGCATATATTACAGCGCGCGTATATTCAATCAACCCTCAAACCGAAATTCAATCGCATCACCATCGGAAACCATCCGTTCAAACGGCGGAGACAATTCCCGCGCGCCGTTCACATAATACCTCCATTCACCGCCATCGCCGTTCTCATGACCATCAATTTTTTCTATAATAAAATTATTGCGCGCCTTGAGCTCTGTATTTGAAATCGCAGTCGCCTGCTGTAGCAAGTCCCATACGCGCACTTGACTCTCAAATGTGCCGGAAAACATCCGCTGGGACATGCCATAATCAATGGTAATAGTAATCGGTCGAATACGGTCTGCCGAGGTTTTCTGTTGCAGACTGTCCCACATTAAAAACATGATTGCGGCAACGACCGCAAGCGCGAGCCAAACGAGAATCGTATGATTTTCTTTATTTGTATCTTCCGATTGTTGGTGAGTATCCATAGGAGATAAATTTAATAATACTAGCCGTTTCCTTTAGTATACCGCTAATCTATGCGCCATACTTATTATACTGTGGATAACGCGGCGAAAATGGTAAGCAAGCCGAATACAAAAACAAACCAACCGAAGTTCACACGCTCAGCAAAAGCAAAAAGTCCCTTTATTGTCACCAGCCCGAAAAGAAATGAGAATAAAAGTCCCCAGAGCGCCCCTGCGGTCAAAGCCGCGTCTCCGAATCCGAGCACTATATTGCCGAAAAAGACAATCGGCAAACTCATAAGAAAACTCAACCGAAGCGCCACCTGTTTTGAAAATTTGTTAAGTAGGAGCGCGGCAATGGTAATGCCGGAGCGCGAGATACCCGGCAAAGCCGAGAGACCCTGCGCAAGCCCCAAGATAATGCCGTCTTTTTTTTCAAGCGCGGCGACACTCTTATCTCCCCCTTTCCCCGCGCGAAACTGTAGAAATGCCGTCACAAGAAGAAGCGCTCCGACAAAGAGCGTTACTACCGCCCCGCTCGCTGATGCAATCGTTTCAAATTCACGCGAGATGCCAACAAGAATGAGCGCGCCGAGTACGCCACTCACGGCAGTCGCGATTACAAGAAACCAAACCGTTTTTTTCTCTTCCGGCGACGCGCTCACCGGCTTAAAAAGCGCGCGTAACAAGACGGTTACATCATTCCAAAAATAAAAGAGTGCCGCGAAAAAAGTCCCCAGGTGCAGAAAAAGCGCAACCCGTATCATATCCCCTAGTGGGAGCGCGCTACCAAGCGCCTGTTGCGTCAACACAAGCGCGCCCTCGGAAGAAATCGGCAACCATTCGGTAATACCCTGTACCGCGCCAAGAATAAATCCTTCAAGCATACCGATATTGTAGCAGTAAAGATATGAAAACCGCCACACGCAGATAGCGCGTGGCGGTTTGTTCTTCAATGGAACCAACCGATAAACATCGGGAAGCCGGTTATAAAAACGAAACATGCGGTGATTGGGAGAAGGTAAACGAAATACTTATGGATATCCCGAACCCATGCGCCTGTAATAAGCGCCGCGGCGAAATTAACCGCAAACAATCCGTCAAAACAATAATGCGCCACGCGCCATAGACGCGGTGATTCTTCAAAACCACCGATACGGACAATAATTTCCACAAGCACTACCGCGGCAACGATACATCCGGAAAACCACCGCACAGATTCCTTGTGAAGGGCGACGAGCATTTCAGCATAGACCGTAGATTCGCCGATAAGCGTTCCTTTTGTCCGCGCGCACCATTGTCCGCGGTAAAACGCGAACACGCCGATTGCGCATGCCAGCAGTAAAAAAGCCATGGCAAGCATTTTCAGAAAAATAACCATATGTCCCCCTTTATACAGATTGTGAAAAACCGCTCTTTTCTCCGTAAAGAATAACAAAGCGCCGCGCCGCGTCAATATGTTGAGTCGGAAGCACATTTGACGGCGTATGCTACACTAAATTTATATGCGATTTCCACGCGCGGGCATTATATTTCTGGTTCTCATCGGCATCTTCGCGTTGTTTCTTGTTTACCGTCAAAATACCGAATTCCCTATCCCGATAGGAGAAACAATACCGTATGGTGGTGAAGATAGCTCTGCAAATGATAACCCTGCAAATACCGCGATATCAGACGCTCATGGTACACTGGTAACTGGTACACTGGTAACGCAAACAAAATCATTTTCACTGCCTATGCAAAACTCAACAAGAGAAATTTTTGAAACAAACAGTGTCAAACATTCCATTCCGCTTGATGAAATCCTTTCCGGCGGACCGCCGAAAGACGGCATTCCTTCCATTGACAACCCGCAATTCATCACCGCGCGTGAAGCAGACAGCTTCTTGAAAAGTGATTCGGCGGGTTTGGGTATCGTACACGAAGGCGAAGCACGGTTTTACCCGTACCAGATCCTTGTCTGGCATGAAATTGTGAACGATTCCATCGCCGGAAATCCAATACTTGTCACCTACTGCCCGCTGTGCGCGACAGGCATAGCATTTGACAGGCGAGTCGGTGACGAAACGCGCGAATTCGGCGTATCAGGCAAACTCTGGAAATCAAACCTCCTAATGTACGACCGTACCGGAAACTCGGATACGGAATCTCTCTGGTCGCAGGTGCTGG